>Ga0209792_1000258_pt1 | contig 51700 bp, 51 predicted proteins | sample EBPBio142005_DNA_FD_185860 | JGI IMG/M metagenome (GOLD analysis project Ga0209792, IMG submission 185860) | Wastewater treatment Type I Accumulibacter community from EBPR Bioreactor in Madison, WI, USA - Reactor 1_6/14/2005_ DNA (SPAdes)... | ecosystem: Engineered > Bioreactor > EBPR >... | reverse complement strand
CTGGCGATGGAGTGGTCTACAGCGGGAGCATCCGCCTGTGAGCAAACGCAAACGTGTCGCCATCCTGATTTCCGGCCGCGGCTCCAACATGGCCGCGCTGATCGACGCCGCCGCTTCGCCCGACTTCCCGGCGGAGATCGCCGGCGTCATTTCGAACCGCCCCGACGCCAAGGGATTGGCGATCGCTGCCGCCAAGGGCGTGACCACGCTCGTCGTGCCGTCGAAGGACGTGTCGCGCGAAGATCATGCCGCCGCGCTCGACGCCGCACTTGCCGGCATGAACGCCGACATCGTCTGCCTCGCCGGCTACATGCGGCTGCTGGACGAAGGCTTCGTCGCCAGGTGGCAGGGCAAGATGATCAACATCCACCCTTCCCTGCTGCCGCTATTCAAGGGAACCCATCCGCACGAGCAGGCGCTTGCGGCGGGCGTCCGCGTGCACGGCTGCACGGTGCATTTCGTTACGCCGGAGGTCGATTCCGGCCCGATCATCGCCCAGGCCGCCGTGCCTGTGCAGACGGGCGACGACGCCGACAGCCTCGCCGTTCGGGTGCTGTCCGCCGAGCACAAGCTTTACGCGGAGGCGCTTGCGCTGCTCGCATCCGGCAAAGTCAGAATGGAGGGCGGGCGCACCGTCTTTGCCGATTTCCTCGAGGAATCGCCGGTCGGCCGAATGGTCTCTTCGCCGACACCCCGCCCCGACATCGCCGATCTCGAAAGCCTGGCGCGGCGGACGCCATAACCGCAGGATCGGCGGCGCCTAAAGCTTGACGTAGTCGATTTCCAGGAAGTCGGAGACCTCGGCCTTCCAGCGCTCCTCGACGAACCGCACATGCTCCGGATGCACATTGTAGGCGTCGTAGCCGGCCTGATCCGCGAACTCCATGGAGAAGCCGAGCTGGTAGCCGTTCTTCGCGCTGACCTGTCGCAGACGCTCGAATTTCTCGACTGACGGAATTTTGGCAAGCACGAGCGCATCGTCGAGGAATTGTCTTTCCTCGACCGAGCCGGTTGGGTGTTTGAGGCTGAAGACGACCGTGTGCCTGATCATGTGGCCGGCGCCCTCACCCAAACCTTGTTGTCATGCACGGCCGCGCCGCCATAGGGCGGGGGCGCGTCGGAGCCGGTCAGCACATTGATGCCCTCGCCGCGCTCATGCGCCGAATTCGGCCAGATGCCCTCGGCGATCACGACGCCGCGCCGCACGCCATCGAACAGCTTTGCATGCAATACGACTTCGCCGCGATGATTGCCGATCTCGACGCGGTCACCGCCGGCAAGCCCCAGTTCTTCAGCATCCTCGGGGTGGATCAGCAGCTCGGGGCGGCCTTCCTTCTCGCGCGATACAGGCGTCTCGGCGAAGCTGGAATTGAGGAAATTGCGCGCAGGCGAGGTCGCCAGCCGGAACGGATGCTCGGCGTCCGCCACCTCGATCAGGTCGACATGGTCCGGAAATTCCGGCAGGCGGGCGTAGTCGCCAAACGCCTCGCCCATGTTGCGCGGCGGCTTGTTCGGCGCCATGCCGCCGACCCATTGCGGTTTGAAGCGGAACTTTCCGTCCGGATGGCCGAACCCTTTGAGGAAATGCGCCGTCTCGAAATCGGGCTGGACGTCGGCCCAGCGCTCTTCCTTCAGCGTGTCGAAAGTGCCGATGTCCCTGCTTTTGAGCATGATGTCGATGTGCTCGCGCTCGGTCATGCCAAAGCCCGGCATGTGCGAGACGCCGAGGCGCTTGGCCAGTTCCTCGATGACGAAATGGTTGGTGCGCGGCCCTTCGGGCGCGTCGATCAGTTTCGGCCCGAGCGTGATGTGCTGGTTGCCGCCGCCCTTGTAGATGTCGTCGTGCTCCACGAACATCGTCGCGGGCAACACGACGTCGGCAAGCTTGGCCGTGTCGGTCATGAACTGCTCGTGCACGCAGGTGAACAGGTCGTCGCGCAGAAAACCCTGCTTCACCAGCCGCTGCTCGGGCGCGACATTGGCCGGATTCGTGTTCTGGATCAGCATCGCCGTGACCGGCGGACCGCCATAGAGCGCATCCTCGTGGCCCATCAGGACCGGGCCGATCCGCGAATGGTCGAGATAGCGGATCTTCGGATCGCGCAGGCGCGCGCCTTCCAGCAGGTCCTTGTTGAACTTGAAGCCAGAAATACCGGAATTCGAGTTGAGCGCGCCGCCGCCCTCATACTGCCAGCAGCCGGTCACGACCGAGAGCGACACCGCCGCATGCATGTTTACGGAGCCGTTACGCTGGCGCGCGAAGCCGTAGCCGAGCCGGAAATAGGTGCGCTTCGTCGTCCCGACGAGCCTTGCGAACTCCTCGATCTGCTCGACGGAAAGGCCGGTGATCGCCGCCGCCCATTCGGGCGTACGGGTCTTCAGATGCTCTTCCAGCCCGGCCGGATCGTCGGCGTATTTCTCCATATAGGCGCGGTCGGCGAGCCCGTCGCGGAACAGAATGTGCATCGCCGCGCAGGCGAGCGCGCCGTCGGTGCCGGGCTTCAGCACGAGGCCCATGTCGGCCTGCTTCATCGTCGCGTTTTCGTAGACATCGATGACGACGATCTTCGTGCCGCGTTCCTTTCGGGCGCGCGCCGCATGGGTCATCACATTGACCTGCGTGACGACGGCGTTCGTGCCCCAGATGACGATGCAGTCCGACTTCGTCATTTCGCGCGGGTCCGAGCCGCGCAATGCGCCGGTTCCCAGCACGTAGCCGGTCCAGGCCAGATTGGTGCAGATCGAGCCGAAGAAACCCGAATATTTCTTGGCGTGGCGCAGCCGCTCGATGCCGTCGCGCTGCACCAGCCCCATCGTGCCGGCGTAGAAGTAGGGCCAGACGGTTTCCGAGCCGTATTTCGCCTCGGCCGCGTCGAATTTCTCGGCGACGAGATCGAGCGCAGCTTCCCAGCTCGCTTCCTTCCAGACGCCCTCCCCCTTCGCGCCGGCCCGCACCAGCGGCTTCAGCAACCGGTCGGGATGATGGGCGCGGTCGGCGTAGCGTGCGACCTTGGCGCAGACGACGCCCATCGTATAGCTGTTCGACTTCGCGCCGTGGACGCGGCCGATGCGGTCAGGTCCCAGCAGTTCGATATCGAGCGCGCAGGTCGACGGACAGTCGTGCGGGCAGGCTGAATGGCCTATGCGGATGGGCGCGTGGGTATTCATGCGCCCTAACTAGCGGATTTCGCGGCTCCGGTGTAGGTCGTTCAACCGCAAACGCTTGCGCCAACCAGGCCCGCATGAACTACGATCACGCCTACCATGCCGGAAACTTCGCCGACGTCGTCAAACACGCGGTGATGGTGCGCGTGATCGACTATCTGAAACGCAAGGACAAGCCGTTCCGCGTCATCGACACGCATGCGGGCGCCGGGCTCTACGATCTGTCCTCCGAGCGCGCGCAAAAGACGGGCGAATGGATTGCCGGGATCGGCCGACTCGTCGGCGCGCCGCTGCCGCAGGAGGCGGCGCAATTGCTGGCGCCCTATCTCGCCTGTGTCGAGAAATTCAATCCGGGCAATGAGTTGAAGCTCTATCCCGGCTCGCCCGAGATCGTGCGTGCGCTGCTGCGCGGGCGCGATCGGATGACCGCGATCGAGCTGGAGCCGGATGCGGCCTTCGCGCTCAGGAACCGCTTCTCCAACGACTACCAGACCCGGGTGATCGAGCTCGACGGCTGGCTGGCGCTCGGAGCGCATGTGCCGCCGAAGGAGCGGCGCGGCTTCGTCGTGGTCGACCCGCCCTACGAGATCGACAACGAGTTCGAGCGAATCCTCGACGGGCTCCAGAAGGCATGGAAACGCTGGCCGGAGGGCATCTACGCCTTCTGGTATCCGATCAAGGACATTCCCGAAAACGAGCGATTCCGAAACGCGCTGCGCACGGCCGGCATACCGAGCATTCTCGACGCCACCCTGACCATCCGCGCGCCGCTGCATTTTCCGCGCCTCGACGGGTCGGGCATGATCGTCGTCAACCCGCCTTACACGCTGGAGCAGGAGCTTCGGATCATCCTACCCGCGCTTCGCGATATTTTGGCGCTCGATGACGGGGCGTCATGGTCGGTCGAATGGCTGGCCGGCGAGCGGCCGGCGGGTTGACGCCGGACGGCAGTTGCAACAGTGTCGCGTCAAACTCAGGATGAGGCCTTGGCCATGTCGATCAGAAAAACCTTGCTCGCCGTCTGCGCTGGCCTTCTCGCCGCCGGATCGGCGATCGCGCAGCCGGCCGCGCCGCTTTCGCAGCCGCCGATGGCTATGTCCGCCGGCTTCCTCGATCGTCCCGAAGCGCGTTTCTGCGACGACCGGGGCATCCTGAACCGAATCGTCTCGAAGTTCAGGCACCAGGTTCGCAATGTGCCGAACCTGCCCGACGTCGACATTGTCGATTTCCACCGCGTGCATGAGCACCGCAACTCTATCGCCAAGGAAAAATGGCCGATCGCGCGGCGCTATTGCGGCGCGACGGTCGAACTCTCCGACGGCCGCCGCCGCGAGATGTGGTATCTGATCGAGGAAGGCATGGGCTTCGCCTCGATCGGCGACAATGTCGAGTTCTGCGTGTCCGGGTTCGATCGCTGGTATGTGTACAACGGCCGCTGCCGCGTCCTGAGATAGACGTGCGCCGTATAGCCCTGGCCGCCGCTTTCGCGGCCGTTTCCCTTTCGGCTTGCAGCGACGACGGCAGCCAGCCCCCGCCGCACACGTCGATCGCCGCGCCCGCGCCGCCGGTTTCCACCGAGACCACTGCGGGGACTGACGGCGCCGCTCGCCACACGGTGGCCGAAGGCCGGGGTTTCGACTTCTACGTGCTCGCGCTCTCCTGGTCGCCCAGCTACTGCGAATCGGAAGGACGCGACGCCAACCGCCAGCAATGCGCGTCGGGCCGGGCCTATTCCTTCATCGTCCATGGGCTGTGGCCGCAGCATGAGCGCGGCTATCCGGCCGACTGCGAGACGAACGAGCGCGACGTGCCGCGCCACATCGCCTCCTCGCTCTACGACATCATGCCGTCGGCGGGCCTGATCCGGCAGCAATGGCGCAAGCACGGTTCCTGCTCCGGGCTTTCCCAGGCCGACTATTTCGACGTGCTGCGCGCCGCCCGCCAGCGCGTGAACATTCCGACCGAATTCCGCAAACCGGCCGCCTACCGCACGGTCAATCCGAAAAGCGTCGAGCAATCCTTCCGGGATGCAAATCCCGGCCTGCCGGCGGACGGCATCGCCGTGGCCTGCGACCGCCGTTTCCTCGACGAAGTCCGCATCTGCATGACCAAGGCGCTGGAATTCCGGGCCTGCCCGGAGGTCGACCGTCGCGATTGCCGCAGCGACCGCGCCGTGATGCCGCCTGTGCGTGGCGGCTGACAGGCATCGCAGCCGGGCATCCGCTGGCGCATTGCAGGCCGCAAAAGCACCCAATAGCGTCACGCTCCGAATCGATCGGGAGACAGTCAGGTGCCGAAAATCCTCTATTCCTCCGCCTCGCCCTACAGCGCCAAGGTCCGCATGGCGGCCAAGCATGCCGGCGTCGCCTGTGAATCCGTCAGCGTCGACACCAATGCCGAGCCGGCTTTGCTGATCGACAACAATCCGCTCGGGAAAATCCCGGTCCTGATCCCGGACGACGGCCCCGGCATCTATGACAGCCGCGTCATCATCCAGCACCTGAACCGCTCGTCGGGCAACGCGCTGCTTCCCCGCAATCCGGCCAAGCGGCTGGAGGCGGAACGGCTGGAAGCGTTGGCCGACGGCATCGCCGACTGCCTGCTGGCGCATGTCTACGAGCGCCGGATGCGCCCCGAGGACAAGATCCATCAGGGCTGGCTCGACAAGCAGTGGGCCAAGGTCGTGCGCTCGCTCGACTATCTCGTCGCCAATGCGCCGAAGCTGCCGACCAAAATCCACGCTGGCCACATCGCGCTGCGCGCCCTGCTCGGCTATCTGGCGCTGCGTTTCGCCGGCCAGTGGGAGCGCGGACGCACCAAACTGGTGCGCTGGGCCAAACGCTTCGATGAGAAATTCCCGGAACTGGCCGCTCTGGTTCCGAAAGCCTGATCACACGAAAAAAGGCCGGAAGGTTTCCCTTCCGGCCCATCTTTCTTCGGCTGCCGTGCGGCTTAGAACTTCAGACCGACACCGAGGTTGATGCGGTTCGAGGTCGAGCCGACGCGCGTGGCGCCGCCGCCGAGATTGTAGGTGTCGCGACCGAAATCGGTGTAGCGATACTCGACGCGACCGAACACCTTGTCGGTGATCTTGGCGTCAACGCCCGCGCCGACTGTGTAGCCGAGCTGGGTGTTGGTGTCCTTGCCCGCCGCATCCTGCACGGTGTTGTTGGCGACAGCGCCGCCACCCGTGCCGTAGACGAGGACGCGATCGTTCGGCGCGTAGCCGAGACGGGCACGCAGCGAACCTTCGGCCTTGGTGGTCGAGGCGATCACGCCGTTGCCGCCGCCAGCGCCGTTGTAGCCGGCATCGGCTTCCGCACCGTAGACCACGTTGCCGTTCTGGGCCTGCCAGCCGCCGAACAGGCCGCCGCCATAACCCTCAGGCTTGGTGCGGCTCGGGATGCCCGGCGCGCGGACTTCGCCCTTGGTCCAGGAACCGTAGGCGCCGACGTAACCGCCGGCCCAGCCGGTCGACTCGGTCGGAACCACTTCAACCGGCGCCGGCTCGGGCGCGGCCTCGATCATGTCGGCTGCGAAAGCCGGAGCCACCGCGGCCAGGGAAATCAGGGCGGTCGCCGCAGCGGCCGAACGGATGAGATTAATGCGTTTCATGTCCATACTCCTTGGCTCAAGGAAACTCGCAACTCAGGCCCCGCGTTCCGCCTTGGGAGGTCGCGCCGCCGGGTTGAGCCGGAAATTGGTCTTCAAATGCGGCGCGAACTCACCCGCATTCGGGTGATTGCCGGGCCAAGAAAGGGCGGGAATAAGGCGTTGCCCATGCGCCACACGGCCTGTGGCCAAGGCGCGTGCCAGCGACCGATCTGTCGGATAAATTATTGATTTGGCTAAAATTCATACGATTGCCGATAAGAGCGCGACCCAAAGGGAGACGTTACGTCACTCAATCATCTTTGGCAGCTTTTCCGGCTGCAATGGCCGCGTTTCGGCCCCATATATTGCGTGAAAGTGAATCGTGGTGAGAAACCTGTAACCATGTTGGAACAACCCAGGACCGCCCTCGTCACCGGCGGCGCGCGTCGAATCGGCGAAGCCATCGTGCGCGACCTCGCCGCCAATGGTTTTGCTGTCGCGATCCACTACAATCGCTCGGGCGAGGCAGCTTCCGCGCTGGCGACCGAGATCGTGCGCAATGGCGGCCGCGCGGCAACGGTGCAGGCCGATCTTTCCGACCTCGACCAAGCCGACAAGCTCGTGTCGGCAGCGACCGCGGCGATCGGGCCGATCGGCCTGCTGGTGAACAGCGCTTCGGTCTTCGAGCGCGACGACATCGCGGACTTCACCTGGGAGGGGTGGGACGCCCATTTCGACATCCACCTGAAAGCGCCCGTGCTTCTCGCCCGCCGTTTCGCCGAGGCGCTTGGTCCCGACCGATCCGGCCTCGTCGTCAATATCATCGACCAGCGCGTGCTGCGGCCGAACCCGTCCTTCTTCAGCTACACGCTGTCGAAGATGGCGCTGTGGGACGCGACGCGCACCATGGCGCTGGCTCTGGCGCCGAACATCCGCGTCAACGCCATCGGCCCCGGCCCTGCCTTGCCCAACATCCGGCAGCAGCAATCCGATTTCGACAAACAGACCGATGGCCTGATCCTGAAGCGCGGGCCGGAGCTTTCGGAGTTCGGGCGCACGGTGCGCTATCTGTTCGAAACCATGTCAGTAACCGGCCAGATGATCGCCATCGACGGCGGCCAGCATCTTGCCTGGCAGACTCCCGATGTGACAGGCATGCGGGAATGAGTCCCAAACCAAAATCGCCGGACGACGATGAGCCGGGCGAGGACATCGCCGGCTTTATGGCGAGCGACGAGCCGGACTATGAGGACGACATCGTCGTCGAGGCCGCTCCGTCGGCCGACCTCGCCGCGTTCTGGGAAAGCGGCGGCGGCGACACCGCCGGCCTGTCGGGCGCGGAACTGATCAACGCGCTGGTCAAGCGCCTGCCGAACGCGCCCGGCGTCTACCGCATGATGAACGGCGCCGGCGACGTGCTCTATGTCGGCAAGGCGCGCAGCCTGAAGAAGCGCGTCGTGCAGTATGCGCAGGGGCGTTTCCACACCAACCGCATCGGCCGCATGGTGCGCGAGACAGCGTCGATGGAGTTCGTCGTCACCCGCACCGAGATCGAGGCGCTGCTGCTCGAGGCGAACCTCATCAAGCGGCTGCGCCCGCGTTTCAACGTGCTGATGCGGGACGACAAATCGTTCCCCTACATCCTGATCACCAACGACAATCTCGCGCCCGGCATCTTCAAGCACCGCGGCGCGCGGTCGCGCAAAGGCGACTATTTCGGGCCGTTCGCGTCGGCCGGCGCGGTCGGTCGCACCATCAACGCGCTTCAGCGCGCCTTCCTGCTGCGAAGCTGCACCGACACAATGTTCGAGAGCCGCACGCGCCCCTGCCTGCTTTACCAGATCAAGCGCTGCTCCGGCCCTTGCACGGGCGAGATATCGGCCGCCGACTACGCCGAATTGGTGAACGAAGCCAAGGACTTCCTGTCCGGCCGCAGCCAGAAGGTCAAGGGCGAGATTTCGGCGGCGATGCAGGAGGCGTCCGCCGCGCTCGACTTCGAACGCGCCGCCGTCCACCGCGACCGCCTCGCGGCGCTGTCGCATGTGCAGAGCCACCAGGGCATCAATCCGCAATCGGTCGAGGAAGCCGACGTCTTCGCCATCCATCAGGACGGCGGGCAGAGCTGCGTCGAAGTCTTCTTCTTCCGCACCGGACAGAACTGGGGCAACCGCGCCTATTTCCCGAAGGCCGACGCCTCGATCGAGGCGGCCGAGGTGCTCGGCGCATTCCTTGCACAGTTCTACGACGACAAGCCCTGCCCGCGCCTGATCCTCCTGTCCCACGCAGTCGAGGATCAGGAGTTGCTTGCGGAGGCGCTCGCCACGCGCGCGGGACGCAAGGTGACGATTTCGGTACCCTCCCGCGGCGAGAAGAAGGACCTTGTCGGCCATGCCTTGCAGAACGCCCGCGAGGCGCTCGGCCGGCGGCTGGCCGAAACCTCGACGCAGGCGATCCTGCTGCAAGGGCTGGCGAAGACGTTCGGACTGGAAAGCCCGCCCCGTCGCATCGAGGTCTACGACAACTCCCACATCATGGGGACCAATGCCGTCGGCGCGATGATCGTGGCCGGTCCCGAAGGGTTCGCGAAGAACCAGTACCGAAAGTTCAACATCCGTTCGCAGTCGATCACGCCGGGCGACGATTTCGGCATGATGCGCGAGGTGATGCAGCGACGCTTTTCGCGGCTCATCCGGGAAGCGGGCGAAGAGGAGACGACGGATGCGGCGGTCGAAGCCGACGACGCCATGCCGACCTGGCCGGACGTCATATTGATCGACGGCGGACAGGGCCAGATGTCGGCCGTGCGCGGAATCCTCGATGAACTCGGCGTCGGCGACAAGGTTGCTGCGGTCGGTGTCGCGAAGGGCGTCGATCGCGATGCAGGGCGCGAACGCTTCTTCATGCGCGGCCGCGACCCGTTCACGCTGCCGCCGCGCGATCCGGTGCTCTACTTCATCCAGCGCCTGCGCGACGAGGCCCACCGATTCGCCATCGGCTCGCATCGCGCGCGGCGCAAGAAGGAGATGATCAAAAGTCCGCTGGACGAAATCGCGGGCATCGGCCCGGCGCGCAAACGAGCGTTGCTGCATCATTTCGGCACCGCGAAGGCCGTCAGCCGGGCTGCGCTGGCGGATTTGCGTGCGGTCGACGGCGTCTCGGAGCAGATGGCCAAGCAGATCTACGACCATTTCCACGACAGCGGCTGAGGCGGGCCCATTTGGCGCTGGCCCAATGAAAACGCCGCGTTTTCGCGTTTTCCGGTCTTGCTGTTGACTTAGTCGCCACTCATTTGTTGAGAATATTCCCTCCCCCGGTGGACACCGCGCCATATGGCCAGACGCGCTTACAACATACCCAATCTGCTGACATACGGGCGCATTCTCGCCGTTCCGCTGATCGTGCTGTGCTTCTTCCTCGAAGGCCGGCTCGAATCCAGCGACTTCGCCCGCTGGACGGCATTGTTCCTGTTCATCCTGGCGAGCGTCACCGACTATCTCGACGGCTATCTCGCCCGCATCTGGCAGCAGACCTCCAATATCGGCCGCATGCTCGACCCGATCGCCGACAAGCTGCTGGTCGCGACCTGCCTGATGCTGCTCGCGGCCGACCCTGTCGAGACGATCCATGGCTGGTCGCTCTGGGCTGCCATCGTCATCCTGTGCCGTGAAATCCTCGTGTCCGGCCTGCGCGAATATCTGGCGGAGTTGAAGGTCAGCCTGCCGGTGACGCGGCTGGCAAAGTGGAAGACGACGATCCAGATGCTGGCCATCGCCTTCCTGCTCGCCGGGCCTGCGGGCGACAAGATCCTGCCCTACACGACCCAGATCGGCATCGTCCTGTTGTGGATCTCGGCCATCGTGACGCTGTACACCGGCTACGATTATTTCCGCGCCGGTCTGAAACATGTGGTCGACGAGTAGGCTGATGCCGGTTCGTCTCGTCTATTTCGCCTGGGTGAGGGAACGGATCGGAAAACCCGACGAGACGCTCGAACTGCCAGGCCAAGTCAAAACCGTCGCCGATCTCCTGGCCTGGCTGCCGACCCTCGGCGAGGGCTACGAGGGGGCGCTTGCCGTGCCGAAGGCCATTCGCGTCGCTCTCGACCAGGAGCATGTCCGCCACGACGAACCGATTGGCGAGGCGCGTGAGATCGCGCTTTTCCCGCCAATGACCGGCGGCTGACATGGCGCCGCGGCTGGAGGTGCGCATCCAGAGCGACGACTTCGACGCCGCCGCCGAAACCGCGCGACTGACCGAAGGACTGAGCGATGTGGGCGCAATCGTCACGTTCACCGGTGTCTGCCGCGCCGACAGCGACCGTCTCGCGGCGCTCGAGCTCGAACACTACCCAGGCATGGCCGAGGCCGAGATCAGGCGCATCTGCGCCGAGGCCGCGCACCGATGGCCGGTTCTGGCGCTGTCCGCAATTCATCGCATCGGCGTGATCAGGCCCGGCGAAAACATCGTGCTGGTCGCGGCCGCCTCGGCCCATCGGCAGGCGGCCTTCGACGCCGCGGGCTTCGTCATGGATTTCCTGAAGTCCCGCGCGCCCTTCTGGAAGAAGGAACACCTTGCCGACGGCACCGCCGGAAGCTGGGTCGACGCCAAGGAAAGCGACGAGGAAGCGCTCACCCGCTGGTCGCTTCCGGATTGATTCAACACAATCTGGCAACCATCTGTTAACGCTGCGCAATTCTGGCCTGCAAACTTAGCGTTTTCGAAAGCGCGTTGACCTAGCGTCCGCGAAAATTCGGCAATCTGATTCACGCGGGCGACATTGTTTCAACTGTTGGACATCGACGGGCTTGCCGCGGTCTCGACGGCTGTGCTTGGCCTGTCGACGATGTCCGCCGTCGGTCTGGCGCTGTTCTATCGCCGCCGCTGGGTCGCCCAGCGCGACGAACACACCAATGCGCGTGACCTGATCGCCCATCTGTCCGAAGGTGTCTATCGGTCCTCCCCGGAGGGACGGCAGCTTGCCGCGAACCCGGCGCTGGTCAAGCTGAACGGCTACTCCAGCGAAGCGGAGCAACTCTCGGCCGTCAACGACATCGCGCGCGAATGGTATGTGGAGCCCGATCGCCGCGACGAATTCAAACGGCTGATGGAACGCGACGGCGCCGTCACCGATTTCGTCTCCGAAGTCTATCGCCACAAGACGCGTGAACGCATCTGGATCAGCGAGTCGGCGCGCAGCGTCCGCCACAAGCGCACCGGCAAGACCCTCTACTACGAAGGGTCGGTCCGCGAGGTGACGGAAACGGTCAAGCGGCTGAAGCTGGAGGAGCATTACCAGAAGCTGATCAGCCAGGTGCCCGGCGGCATGTTCCAGTATGTGCGCGAGGCCGACAAGCAGGTCCGCGTCCTCTACTACAGCGACGGCTTCTACCGCATAACCGGCCTCTCGCCCGAGGACGACATAGAGTCGTCCGACACGTTCACGCAACTCATCGTGCCTGAGGACGTCGAGGGCTATTACAATTCGCTGCGCGAGAACTATCGCAACCTGTCTTACTGGGATCACGAATTCCGCATCCGCACGCCCCAGGGCGTGGAAAAATGGATACGCGCAAGCTCGGCCCCCGAACAGACCGGTGACCGTGTCATCTGGCACGGCTACGTCTCCGATATTTCCCTGCGCAAGGGTCAGGAACTCAAGATCCGGGAACTGGCCTACTACGATCCGTTGACCCGGCTGCTCAACCGTCGCGCCCTTGTCGACCGGATCGGAGCGACGCTCGGCATCGAGCGCGGCCATTTCGGCGCGCTCATGTTCATCGACCTGGACAACTTCAAGTCGCTGAACGACAGCCAGGGCCATGATGTCGGCGACGCCTATCTTGTCCAGGTCGCCGACCGCCTGCGCGGCTGCGTCGGCGACGGCGCGATGATCGCCCGCTTCGGCGGCGACGAATTCGTCGTGTCGATCGGAAGGGCGGGCGAAACGGATGCCGAAGCCACAGCCCAGGCCATGACCGTCGGCAACCGGATACTGGCCGAGATGAGCCGCACGTTCCGCATGGGTACCGTCGAGCACCGCGCATCCGCGAGCATCGGCCTCGTCGTCTACGATCCGGCCGTGGCCAGCGTGGACGAATTGCTCAAGCATGCCGACATCGCGATGTACCGGGCCAAGACGGCCGGCCGCAATGCGCTCGCCCTGTTCGACCCCGCCTCGCTCAAAACCGAGCATGAGCGCTACGAAATCCTGCGCGAGATGCGCGACGCAATCGCCGAAGGACAGTTCGTTCTCTATTTCCAGCCGCAGGTCGATCGTGATGGCCGTGTGGGCGCGGCCGAGGCGCTGCTGCGCTGGCAGCACCCCGAGCGCGGCCTCATCACGCCAGACCGCTTCATCCCTCTCGCCGAGCAATCGGGCCTCATCAAGGAACTCGGCAAGGTGGTGCTGACGCGCGGCGTCGAAACGCTGTGGCAATGGCAGAGCCGGCCGGACCTGGCGCATCTCCGGCTATCGATCAACGTTTCGGTCAAATCGTTCGGCGCGGCCGATTTCGTGTCCCATGTCGAAGGGCTTCTGGCCCGATACGCCATCGATCCGAAAAAACTGACCTTCGAGTTCACCGAACACGTCATGGCCGACAACCAGAAGGCCACCGCCGCACGCATGCATCACCTCAAGGGGCTCGGCATCTCGTTCTCGCTGGACGACTTCGGCACCGGCTACTCCTCTCTCGCCTATCTGCGGCAACTGCCGTTCGACGAGGTGAAGATCGACGGCAGCTTCGTGCACGAGATCGAATCGAAAGAAAGCGACCGTGCTCTGGTGCGCACCATCCTAGCAATGGCCGATACGCTTGGCCTGACTGCGGTCGCCGAGCATGTCGAGAACCAGGCCCAGGAGACGCTGCTGCGCTCCTTCGGCTGTGACTATTTCCAGGGCTATCTCTTCGCGCCCGCACTGGCGCCCGACGCGTTCGGCGCCTTTGTGACTGCCAACAATGTCCGCGATGTCTCCCCGCGACGCGCCACGGCATGAAAAAGGCCGGGATCGCTCCCGGCCTTCACAAGCATCAAATAGTTCGCGCGCTGATCAGCCGACGATTTCCGTGCCCGAGAACCAGTAGGCGATCTCCTGAGCGGCCGTTTCCGGGGCGTCGGAGCCGTGTACCGAATTTTCGCCGATCGACAGCGCATGCACCTTGCGGATCGTGCCCTCGGCCGCGTTGGCCGGGTTGGTCGCGCCCATCACTTCGCGGTTCTTGGCGATGGCGTTCTCGCCTTCCAGAACCTGGACGATGGTCGGGCCGGACGACATGAACTCGACCAGCTCGCCGAAGAACGGGCGCTCCTTGTGCACCGCGTAGAAGCCTTCGGCCTCGCGGCGGCTCATCCAGACGCGCTTGGAGGCGACGACGCGCAGGCCCGCGTCCTCCAGCATCTTGGTGATAGCGCCGGTGAGATTGCGCTTGGTCGCGTCCGGCTTGATCATCGAAAACGTGCGTTCGATCGCCATGAGTGGTCCTTGTCCATACAGATTGGGATTGAGGTGGCGCGCTCTATACGCGGCAGCCCGGGAAATGCCAAGTGCCGCAGCATCTGGCATCGCGCCGCGCTTAGAAGGCTGATAGGGACGCGACACGCTGCGCGATCCTGAGAGCATACCGACGCCCATGAAACAGCATTTCCGCATGATGGCCGCCTACAATGCCTGGGCCAATGACGCCGTCTACGCGGCCAGCGAAGCGCTTGGCCAAGCCGAGCGCGACCGCGACCTGGGCGCTTTCTTCAAGTCGATCACGGGAACGCTGAACCACATTCTGGTCGGCGACCGGATATGGATGAAGCGGTTCACGGGCGAAGGCGACGCGCCGAAAACGTTGGACACCGTCCTGTTTGCCGATTTCGGGAAGCTCAGCGCCGCGAGGCAGGCGGAAGACGCGCGGATCAAGGGCTGGGTCGAGACGCTGGACGCGAAGGCCCTGGCGGGCCGCTTCACCTATCTCACCGTTACCGACATGCGCACGGTCTCCCAGCGCCTCGCGCCGGCGCTGGCGCATCTGTTCAACCACCAGACGCACCATCGCGGGCAGGTTCATGCCATGCTTACCGCGCTCGGGCGGCCGTCCATCGAGCTTGACCTGATCTATTTCCAGCGTACGCCGCACGGGCTGGAATTCGCCTGACCCGCCCTTGCCCTTGCCTCGGCAAATGGCGCATGCCAAACGCTGGCCATGCTCACGATCACCGACCTTTCGCTCCGCGTCGCGGGCCGCCTGCTCTTGGATCATGCCTCGCTGACCCTGCCCGCCGGCACGAAGGCGGGGCTTGTCGGCCGCAACGGCACCGGCAAGACGACGCTCTTTCGGGCCATCACCGGCGAGCTGTCGTCGGAAACCGGTTCGATCTCGTTGCCCAAAGGCACCCGCATCGGCCAGGTGGCGCAGGAAGCGCCCGGCACGGAGGAGCCGCTGATCGAGATCGTGCTCAAGGCCGATCTCGAACGCGCCGGGCTGCTGGCCGAACTCGACAGCGTGGCCGATCCGAACCGGATCGGCGAGATCCATATGCGGCTGGCCGACATCGACGCGCACTCCGCTGAATCGCGCGCGGCGACCATTCTCGCCGGTCTGGGCTTCGACGACGCAGCGCAGCAGCGGCCGGCGTCGTCCTTCTCGGGCGGGTGGCGGATGCGGGTGGCGCTCGCGGCGGTGCTGTTTTCCCAGCCGGATCTGCTTCTCCTGGACGAGCCGACCAACTATCTCGACCTCGAAGGCACGCTCTGGCTCGAAAACTATGTCGGCAAATATCCGCACACCGTTCTCCTCATCAGCCACGACCGCGATTTGCTAAACCGCGCCGTCGACAACATCGTCCACCTCGACCAGAAGAAACTGACGCTGTGGCGCGGCGGCTACGACCAGTTCGAACGCCAGCGAGCGGAAAAGCTGGAGTTGCAGGAAAAAGGCCGCGTCAAACAGGAGGCGCGGCGCAAGCATCTGCAAAGCTTCGTGGACCGCTTCCGCGCCAAGGCATCCAAAGCCAGGCAAGCACAGTCGCGCATCAAGGCGCTGGAGAAGATGGAGATCATTGCCGCCGTCGCGGAAGACAATGTCGCGCCCTTCTCCTTTCCGGAACCGGTCAAGGCCGTCGCCTCCCCGATTGTGGCGATGGAGAAGGTCTCCGTCGGCTACCAGCCGGGCAGTCCGATCCTCAAGGGCATGAACCTGCGCATCGACGCGGACGACCGCATCGCCCTGCTCGGCGCCAACGGCAACGGCAAGTCGACCTTCGCCAAACTCCTGGCCAGGCGCCTTCAGCCCGAGGACGGGCGGATGACCGTCGCGCCGGGCCTGAAAGTGTCGATCTTCGCCCAGCACCAGCTCGATGACCTGCGGCCGGAGGAAAACGCGATCGAGCATGTGCGCCGGCTGATGCCCGAAGCCCCCGAGGCGAAGGTGCGGTCGCGCGTCGCGCGGTTCGGGCTCTCGACCGAAAAGATGCTGACGCCGGCGAAGGACCTGTCGGGTGGGGAAAAAGCGCGGCTGCTGATGGGGCTGGCCGCATTCGACGGGCCGAACCTGTTCATCCTCGACGAACCGACCAACCATCTGGACATCGACTCGCGCGAGGCGCTCGTCATGGCGCTGAACGATTTTCCCGGCGCGGTGATCCTGATCTCGCACGACCGCCACCTGATCGAGGCGACGGCGGACCGGCTCTGGCTGGTGAAGAACGGCGCGGTGAAGCCGTTCGACGGCGACATGGACGACTACCGCACCGAGGTGACGGGCGTGTCGGCCAACGCCAAGGAAAAGCGTGAGGCCGACAAGGCCTCCAAGGCGGACCGCCGCCGCGAGGCCGCCGCGCGGCGGCAGGCGCTCGAACCGCTTGCCAAGGAGATCAAGGCGACCGAAGGTCTGATGGAGCGCATCCGCAAGCGGCTCGACGCGATCGAGGACCAGCTTGCGGACCCGACGCTCTACGAGCGCGACCCGAAGGCGGCGACGCAACTGTCCAAGGAACGCGCCGACCTCGCCGCCCAGCAGGCCGGGCATGAGGAGCGCTGGCTGACCCTGTCGGCCGAATATGAGGAGGGCATCGCCGAATGAGCATTCTCGTCAGCCGCGACGGCGACATCACCATCGTCTCGATCAACCGGCCCGAGGCGCGCAACGCCGTCAATCCCGAGATGGCCGAGGCGATGTTCCAGGCTTTTGTCGCCTTCGACCGCGATGCCTCGCAGAAGGTGGCGATCCTGACCGGCATCCCCGGCGCGTTCTGCGCCGGCTTCGACCTGAAGCGCGCCGCCGGCGGCATGGACGAGACCTGGTTCGCGGACAATGATCTCGACAGTGATTTCGACGGGCGCAACGACCGCCCGCGCAAGGGGCCGATGGGACCGACGCGGCTGACGCTGTCGAAGCCGGTCATCGCGGCGGTCTCCGGGCCGGCGGTCGCGGGCGGGATGGAACTGGCGCTCTGGTGCGACCTGCGGGTCATGGAGGAAAGCGCCTATATGGGCGTCTATTGCCGGCGCTGGGGCGTGCCGCTGATCGACGGCGGCACGGTGCGGCTGCCCCGCATCGTCGGGCATGGCAGGGCGATGGACCTGATCCTCACGGGGCGCAAGGTGGATGCGGCGGAGTCGCTCGCGATCGGCCTTGCCAACCGTGTCTGCGCGGACGGCGCAGCGCTCGATACGGCGCTCGACCTTGCACGCGAGCTGACGAAATTCCCGCAACAATGCATGCGGGCCGACCGCTCGTCGGCGATCGCGCAATGGTCGCTCGACCCGCCGGCTGCGCTGGTCCGCGAATGGCGGAGCGCCGAAACATTCCGGGCCGAAGGCAGCGCGGGCGCGGCGCGCTTCGCGTCCGGCAAAGGCCGCTCGGGAAATTTCGAGGAGATCTGAAGCGGCTACGTCTCTGCCGGCGGCCAGGCATAGTCCGGGCCGGTGCGGAAATAGGAGACATTGTTGGTGAAGGTGCTCGTGCGGACGAGTCGGATCATCCGGCCGTCGGGATCGTCGATACAGGCGACATTGTCGATGAACCAGGTGTTCCAACCCGGTTCAGGGCCGAGATATTTCGCGAGAAGCCGTTTGAAGCGGTCGGCCGCCATCGGCTCGACGGTTGCGTTTCCGCGAAACCCGGCATGCAGCAGGATGCCCTGCTCGGGTTCGAAATGAACGATCTCGATCGCGCATCGCGGGTCCCGCTCGACGTGACGGACCGCGCTGTTGTCAGCCCCTTCCGGAATCCACAGCGCGCCGTCGTCCCACAGGAACCAGACGGGTGCGTTTCGCGGAGCGCCCTCTTCCGTCACCGTCGCCAGATTGGCCATGAGTGGACGATGAAGAATGTCTTCGGGATCGAACGGGCGCATCATCGCTCGACGGTAGCACCAATCGGCAGATCAGACGAACGGTCTCACCGGCCCCATTTCGGCGGCGGCGGCCCCGCCGGCGGCTCGTCGCGGCGGCGTCCACGCGTCAGCGACAGGACGAGGCCGATGAAGCCCACGGCCATCAGCACATAGCCGACCGGGATATACCGCTCATCGATAGAACCGGCGTCGCGGCGCAGGACGAGTTCGGCGGAGCGCATCTCGATGCCGTCGGCGTCGCCCGGCCCGACGACGAAGACGTAGTCGCCGTCCTCGACCGGGTCTATCACGCCGGCCTCGTCGCGGTAGATCATGCCGCCGGCCTGCGGATTGTCCGGCCTCGGCTCCTGATGGGCGAAGGTCAGCGTGTTGGCGAGCACGGTATGATTCTTCACCGTGGCCGTCAGGGTAAGGACCGTCCGTTCGCCCGAAAGGGTCATGGCGCCGCTGGAGGTCATGTCGACCATGACACGGACCGGCGCGTCGTCGGCCGACATGCCGACCGTCGTCGGGATAAAGCCCTCGCCGCGCGTGTAGACGGTGCGGCGCTCCAGCTCGGTGCCGGAAAAGTTGGCGACCGTCCATGGGTAGCCGATGCCGAGCGCCAGGCCGACAAGGAGAATGATCAGGAAAAAGAAGCGCATGGAATGTCCCGGATTCGGCGCTTCCTGCCACGGCTCCTCGCGTCTGTCCATTCGGTGTTTGCGCGGGATCGGGAACGGTCGGGGCCGTCGCGAGTTTCCGGAGAGACTTTGAAAGGACCAGAGATGAGACGACTGATTTTCGCGCTTATCGGCTATGCCGTCGCCCATTACCTGAACAGCAAGAAGGAACCGCGGCCGGAAGCGGCGAACGCGCCCAGGCGCAAGACCGCATCGGCCAAGACTCACGCTCGCAAGGCAGCGTGACCTGGTGTCCGGTTGGACCCAGGGCGTAGCGACAGCCCCCCACCCGAACTGGAAGCGATCTAAGCCTTGCGCTCCCAGCGGCGGCCGTCGACCTGCTGCCAATAGGTCACGGCGTGGCCCTGCCCCTTCAGCGCCTTCCATTGCGCGCGGGCATGTTCGAGCTGCGCCGCGTCATGGCCGTCGAACATGAAGACGGCGCGCTCGTAGGCGTCGAGGGGCGGCGGCTCGGCGCCGTCGACGAGAAACCGCACCGTCGCATCGTTGGAATTGCCGCTGCCGACGGTCAGCAGGATCGGCTGGTCGGCGGCCATCGGGTCGCTGTCGAGCCCGTGGCCGAGAAAGCTGTCGTCGCGGAATGTCCACAGATGCGAGTCGAGCGCGGCGCGACGCTCGTCGCTGCCGGCCTGGACGACGACGCGCCAGCCGCGCCCGACGCTCTTTTCAAGCAGCGGCGGCAGCGCTTCCTCCAGCGTCGATTCCGTCAGGTGGTAGAACAGGACCTCGGTCATTTCTCTTCATAATTGTCGACGACGAGCCGGTCGAGCAGGCGCACGCCGAAACCGGAACCCCATGACGTCGAATATTCGTTGGACGGCGACCCCATGGCGGTGCCGGCGATGTCGAGATGCGCCCAGGGCGTATCCTTGACGAAGCGCTGCAGGAACTGCGCTGCCGTGATCGCGCCGCCATAACGCCCGCCGATGTTCTTCATGTCGGCGTTCTTGGAATCGATCAGCTTGTCGTATTCAGGCCCGAGCGGCATGCGCCACAGCTTTTCCGCCGTGGCGATGCCGGCATCGGTCAGGCGTGTGGCAAGCTCGTCATTGTTGGAGAACAGGCCGGCATGGTGCTGGCCGAGCGCCACCATGATCGCGCCGGTCAGCGTCGCCAGATTGACCATGAAGACCGGGTGGAAGCGCTGGTTCACGTACCAAAGCGCGTCGCCCAGCACCAGGCGTCCTTCAGCGTCGGTGTTCAGGACCTCGATGGTCTGGCCCGACATCGAGGTGACGATGTCGCCCGGCCGCTGTGCGAGGCCGTCGACCGAGTTCTCGACCAGGCCGACCACGCCGACGGCGTTGACCTTGGCCTTGCGCGCCGCAAGCGCGTGCATCAGGCCGGTGACGGCGGCCGCGCCGCCCATGTCGCCCTTCATGTCCTCCATGCCGGCGGCGGGCTTCATCGAATTGCCGCCGGTGTCGAAGGTGACGCCCTTGCCGACAAAGGCGATCGGCTTTTCCTTGGCCTTGCCGCCGTTCCATTGCATGACGACAAGGCGCGCGCCGCGCGGGCTGCCCTGCGCGACACCGAGCAGCGCGCCCATGCCGAGCTTCTTCATCTCCTTTTCGGCCAGAACCTCGACCTTGACCCCGAGCGCCTCGAGTGCCCTGGCGCGCGCCGCGAATTCGACCGGGCCGAGCATGTTGGCCGGTTCGTTGACGAGATCGCGGGCCAATACGACGCCGTCAGCAACAGCCGAGGCGGTGGCGAAAGCCTTTTTCGCCGCGGTCGCCGCGGCGGCGGCGATGGTGACCTTCACCTTCTTCGGCGTCTCGTCCGTTTCGTCGCGCTTGGTCTTGTAGCGGTCGAACCTGTAGGCGCGCAGCACCATGCCGAGCGCGAGGTCGGCCAGCGCAGCAGCATCCAGCTTGACGTCAGCGATATCAGTCTGGACCGTCACCTTCGCGGCGTTGCGCATCAGGCCCGCGATCTGGCCACCGGTGCGCAGCCAGGCGTCGGGCGGGGTCGCCTTCAGGTCGCCCACGCCGACAAGAAGAACGCGATCGGCCTCGAAGCCCTGCGGCGCGACGATGTCCAGCGTCGTCAGCGGTCTGGCGGTGAATTTCGCCGCCGCGATGGCCCGGTCGAGCCGCCCGCCGATTCCCGCCGGCAGGATGACGGCGCCCTTTTCCCCCGCGACCGCGAGGAGGACGAGCAGGCCGTCGGTGGACGGCGCGGAGCGGGCGAAAGCGATATCGAGTGACGATGCCATGAGGGATTCCCGGAAGTCTTGAGTCGCCGAACGGCGGAGGGGCCGAGATTCGGCGGTTTCGGCGGCGATGGCAAGCGCTTCCGCCGTCTGCCGGCTGTCCCGGCAGATTTGCGATCACACTCATCTGACTTTGCGTGAGCGCGGTTGCGCCGATTTCGGGATTTTCCACAAGCCCTTGAAATGGCTTTATGAAATTGGACTTTCTACAATTTTTATCGAATGTTAACTGAGTTTCTTCGCCAAGTTTTAGCCAATGTGACGTTCCATGCGCGGGGCGGAAGTTGTAGGGTCGTTCGTCACTGGGCGTGCGTCGGCTGCAGCGGGCAACCGAGGATCAGCGACCGCAACGCAATGAATCTGATCGAACGCTACATTTTCGGGCGCGCCGCCAAGCTCACGGTCGTGACGCTTGTGGCTGCGACGTTCGTGGTGCTGATCACGCAGATTCTCGTGCGCATCAATCTGCTGACCACGTCGGGCCAGTCGCTGGCCACCGTCGGCAAGCTCGCGCTCGCGCTCATCCCCTCGATGATCCTGATAACCCTGCCCTTCGCCGTGCTGATCGGCGTGTCGCAGGTGTTGTCCCAGATGAACGCGGACTCCGAATTGTCCGTCCTCGAAGGCGCCGGCGCGTCGCCCGCCGCCAATGTGCGCCCCGTGATGGCGCTCGGCCTGCTGGCCAGCCTGCTGAGCTTCGGGGCGATGCACCTGATCGAACCCTACGCCAACCGCCAGATGCGCGACATCGTGGCGGCGGCCGGCGCCGACCTGATCCGGATCGCGGTGCAGTCCGGCTCGTTCAAGAAGATCGAGGACAATCTCTTCATCCAGATCGCTGAGGAAAAGCCGGGCGGCGCGTTCGGCGGCCTGTTCATCGCGGACCTGCGCGACGACAAGATGCAGCAGCTCTATTATGCCAAGCAGGCGGCGATCGTCGATTTCAACGACCAGCCGGTCCTGCTGATGGCCGACGGCGAGATGCACCGCAAGAACCGCCAGACCGGCGAGGTGTCGATCATCCGCTTCCAGTCCTACGCCGTCGACTTCGCGCAGTTCGGAGCGGCGAACAAGGAAGTCAGCTATCTGCCGAAGGAACGGAGCACGGCCTATCTGCTGTCTCCGGAGCCTGGCGACTATTTCACCGTCAAACGCCCCGATGTGCGGCGGGCCGAGATCCATCGCCGCTTCTCCGAATGGACCTATCCGCTCGCCTTCGCGCTGATCGCCGCCTATTTCGCGGGCTCGGCCCGCTCCAACCGGCAGGAGCGCATGTGGAGCATCGCGGCGGCGACCGTGCTTGCGCTCGTCATTCGCGGAGGCGGCTTCTTCTCGACGAATGTCGCCGGGTCGAACACCGCGATGGCTTTCGCAAGCTATGCCGTCCCGGCCGCCGTCATTGCCGTGTTCGGCTGGCTGATCGTTAGCGGGCGGCAATTGCGCGTGCCGCAGAAATGGGTGGACCGCGTCGGCTCCGCCGCCGCGGCCTTCGAGCAGTTCCGCCTGGCGCTGCAGCTTCGGCTGCGCGGCTATCCGTCGCGAGCAGGAGGCGGCTCATGATCGGCCGCACTCTCTTCGGTTATTTCATGCGCCGTTATCTGGTGATCGTTCTCCAGTTCTTCCTCGGCGTGCTGATCATCTCCTATCTCATCGATTTCGCGGAGCTGGCGCGGCGCGTCAGCGGCCTGCCGGGCTATTCGCTGGGCGTGGCGATGGCTGTCTCGGCGCTGCGCATCCCCGTCATCGTGCAGATGACCATCCCCTTCGTGATCATGTTCGCGGCGATGGCGACGCTGATGGCGCTGAACCGCAAATACGAGCTCGTCATCGCCCGCGCGGCCGGCGTATCGGCCTGGCAATTCCTGCTGCCCTTGTGCGTCGGCAGCCTGCTCATCGGCCTGTTCATGATCACCGCGTTCAACACCATGTCGGCGCGCGCGCTCACCTATTCGCAGGAACTCGAGGCGAGCTTCCGCGGCGGCGTGACGATCGCCGACCGCAACCGCCTCCCCTGGCTGCGCCAGCGCACGGACGAAGGCGCGACGATCATCGGGGCGGTGAGCACGGCGCGGCGCGGATTGCTGCTGTCGGACGCGACGTTCATCCGATTCGACACCAATGGCGTGGTCAAGGAACGGCTGGACGCGGAACAGGCGGTATTGGGCGACGGCGCGTGGCAGTTGACCAAGGTCACGCGCATCGATTCGGACGGGAACCGCAGCACGCAACCCACCGCCACCGTCGCCTCGACACTGAAGCCGGAATTCGTCGAGGAGCAGTTCGCCGCACCCGAGTCTATCCCCCTGCTCGAGCTTGACGAGAAGATCGAGGCGGCGAAGTCCTTCGGGCTCAGCGCGAACGCATTTTCGATGCAATATCATTCACTTCTGGCCCTTCCGGCGCTTCTCGTCGCGATGACGCTGATCGCGGCCACGGTGTCGATGCGCTTTGCGCGGCTCGGTCAATCCGCCGCCATGATTTTGGGTGGCGTGGCGGCCGGCTTTCTGCTTTATGTCGTGACAGAACTGACAAAGGCGTTCGGAAGCGCCGGGTTTGTGCCGCCTGTGGTCGCCGCTTGGATTCCAGTAGTCGTGGCGGCATTTTTTGGAGTAACGTTCCTGCTGCATAAGGAGGACGGTTAGTGGGGCCGGGGAAGTTGAGCGGGAGCGTGGTCGCTCGCGCGTCGCACCTTTTGGGTGCGACGGCGCTGGCGTGCGTCCTGGCGGCGACGTCCCAGCCCGTCGCGCCGGCCTTCGCACAGGATCTCGGCACGATGGCGCCGAGCGTTCCGACCAACGCCCAGATGCTGATGGAGGCGAACACCCTCACCTACGACAACGACCGCGAGGTCGTGGTCGCGGAGGGCGCCGTCCAGATCGAATATGGCGGCAACCGGCTCGTCGCCCAGCGCGTCACCTATGACCGCAAGACGGGGCGAGTTCTGGCCAGCGGCAATGTCGAGGTCATCGACAGCGGCGGCAACAAGATCTACTCCGACGAGATCGACGTCACGGACGACTTCCGCGACGGGTTCGTCAACGCGCTGCGCGTCGAGACGACCGACAAGACCTATTTCGCGGCGGAAAGCGCCGAGCGCCGCAACGGCAATGTCAACACGTTCTTCAATGGCGTCTATACCGCCTGCGAGCCGTGCGAGGACAAGCCGGGCAAGCCGCCGATCTGGCGTATCAAGGCGCGCAAGATCGTCTGGAACGGCGAGGAAAAGACGATCCGCTTCGAGCGGGCGCGTTTCGAACTGTTCGGCCTGCCGATCATCCACATGCCCTATTTCGTGACGGCGGACCACACCGTCAAACGCAAGAGCGGCTTCCTGATTCCCGGCATCCGCATGAGCAGCAAGCTCGGCGTCGGCGTCTCGGTCCCCTACTACCAGGTGATCTCGCCATCCGCCGACGCGCTCTTCACCGGCACCTATTACGGCCGCCAGGGTTTTCTGGCGCAGGCCGAGTTCCGCCGACGGTTCAACAACGGCCTCGTATCGCTGAAGATGGCCGGCATCAGCCAGGATCATCCGAAAGCGTTCCGGCCCGGAAGCGTCGACCGCGGTCCGGCCGGCAACTTCAACCACTTCCGCGGCATGATCGCCACGAAGGGCGACTTCAAGATCAACCCGCGCTGGTCATTCGGCTGGGATATCCTTGCCCAGACCGACAAGAATTTCAGCCGCACATACAAGATCGACGGCTATGACGGCTATGTCAAAACCTCGCAGATCTACCTGACCGGGCTGAACGACCGGAACTATTTCGACGCGCGCGCCTACCAGTTCCATGTCCAGGAAGATCGCATGGCCTGGAACGAGTCACGCAATCATGTCCAGCCGGTTGTTCTGCCTTCCATCGACTATACACGGACGGCGGACGAGCCGGTCGCCGGCGGTCAGTTGCGCATCGACGTGAATGCGCAGGGCCTGCACCGCAGCAGTGCGGACATCACCGTCAATGACGGCTTTGCCGATCCGGCTGGCACAAATCTCGGAGACGTCTACCGCATCCGCGGCCTCGACGGCACATCCGGCCGCCTGACGGCGGAGGCCGAGTGGAAGAAGCAGGTCATTACGGAAGGCGGCCTCGTCGTCACCCCGCTTCTTCATGCCCGCGCCGACGCCATCGGGATCGACCGCGATCCGGCGGGCAATGCAGCGATCGCCAATATGGCCGGAACGCTGCCCGGAATCGCCTACACGAACGACGGAAGCCTGGCCTACGGCGCGGTCGGCACGACGTTCGGGTCATCCTATTTCCGCCCGATGGTCACCGCCGGGCTAGAGCTTCGCTGGCCCATCCTGTTCGGCGGTTCCAACCAGACGCACGTCTTCGAGCCGATGGCGCAGATATTTGCCCGGCCCGACGAGCCCTATGCTGACCGCCTCGGCATACCGAACGAAGACGCGCAGAGTTTCGTGTTCGATGCGACGACCCTGTTCGACCGCGACAAATTCTCGGGCTACGACCGCGTCGAGGGCGGCACGCGCGCCAATCTCGGCATCCGCTATTCCGGCAATTTCGGTAATGGCTGGACGGCAAACGGCATCTTCGGCCAATCATTCCACATTGCGGGCCGCAACTCCTTCGCGGCGCCCGATCTCGTCAATGTCGGCGCCTATTCGGGCCTTGAGACCGACGTGTCCGATTTTGTCGGCCTGATCGGCCTGACCAGCCCGGGCGGGCTGGCCATGTCGCTGTCCGGACGGTTCGATGAACAGACCGGCGAAGTGCGGCGCGGAGAGGTGAAGGTCGGCTACGACGCGCGCCCTGTATCGGTCTCGGCCCGCTATGCCTTCATTCAGGCACAGCCGCTTTACGGCTTCGTAGACGACCGTCAGGAATTGACGCTCGCCGCACGAACCCGCTTCAACGAGAACTGGAGCGCATTCGCCTCGGGCACCCATGACTTCGTGTCCGGCCAGCTCGTGCGCAGTTCTGTCGGCTTCCAGTACGACGATGAATGCTTCACCTATGCGATGACCTATTCCGAAATCCGCCCGACCGGTGCGGGCCAGGAACGCGATCAGACCATCGGCTTCAACATTTCGTTCCGCACGCTTGGCGATTTCGGCAGCGACACGACGTCGTTCGAATAGAGCGCAACCGCGGCGTCACGCTTTCGCCCAACTGGCGCGCAAAGACGCCGTACAAGCGCCGCCCCGGAATTACAGAGGGATGGAGAGGATGATCATGATATCAGGACGTTTCCGTGCCGCTCTGGCCGCCGCTCTCGTTCTTTCCGCCGCCGCCACGTTCGGCCCTGCCGCCACTCCGGTCCAGGCGAGCGAGATCAAATACGTCGTCAACAAGATCGCGATCACGACCTATGACATCCAGCGCCGCGCCGCGCTGATCCGTCTGTTCCGCCAGAAGGCGAAGGCGGAGGACGAGATGATCGATCAGGCCCTGAAGAATTCGGAAATCGCGCTACGCGGCATCCGCATCTCCCAGGAGCAGGTCAACGGCGCCTACGCCAATTTTGCGAACTCCAACAAGCTCAAGCCGGCGCAGCTCGACCAGATTCTCAATCAGGCCGGCGTGACCGGCAAGCACATGAAGGAATTCATCCGCACCCAGATGGGGTGGAGCCAGTTGCTCGGCATGCGCATGCGCTCCAGCAGTGCCGGCGGCGGCATGATGACCGAACAGCAGATGGTGAAGAAGGTGTTCGAGCTTGGCGGAAAGAAGCCCTCCGCAACCGAATATATGCTTCAGAAGGTAACGTTTGTGGTCCCCGCCAAGGAACGCGGTGCGATCCTCGGCAAGCGCAAGCGCGAGGCCGAGGCTTTCCGCCAGCGCTATAATGGCTGCGAGACGGCGCGTCAGTTCGCCAAGGGTCTCGTCGACGTCAGCGTCCAGGACATTCCGCGCGTTCTCGGCCCGGAACTGCCGCCCGACTGGAAGAAGCAGATCGAAGCAGCCAAGCCCGGCTCGGCGACGACCGTGCGAGAGACGCAGGCCGGCGTCGAATTCATCGGTATCTGCAGCATGCGCGAAGTCTCCGACGACCGCGCCGCGCAGATGGTGCTGCAAAGCGACGGCAAGCTGGACGAAAAGGCGGAGGAGATGTCGAAGACCTACATCTCCGAACTTCGCGCCAAGGCCCAGATCATCAAGCGCTAGGAAAAGCGCCGATGCTGGCGTTGACCGCTGGTGATCCGTCCGGCATCGGCCCCGATATCGCGCTCGCCGCCTGGCTCCAGCGGCGGCAAAAGAACCTGCCCGCGTTCATCCTGATCGGCGATCCCGCTCTGCTGGCCGCCCGCGCGCGCCGGCTCGGGCTCGATGTTCAACTCGCGGAGACCGATCCGGCGGGCGCGAATTCCTACTTCTCCACCGCGCTGCCGGTCCTGCCGCTCGACAACGCTTTCATCGATACGCCGGGCGCGGCCAACACCGCCAATGCCGGCGGCATCATCGAGGCGATCGACCGCGGCGTCGCGCTGGCGCAGGACAGAACCGCCGACGCGGTGGTCACCCTGCCGATCGCGAAGAAGACGCTTTACGAGGCCGGCTTCGGCTTTCCCGGGCATACCGAATATCTCGAACATCTGGCGAACCAGTCCTCCGACCGGACATACCGTTCGGTGATGATGATCGCCGGCCCGGATTTGCGCACCGTTCCGGTGACGATACACATCCCGGTCTCCGAGGTTCCAGCCGCGCTGTCGACGGAACGGATCGTCGACGTTTCGCGTATCGTCGCGCGCGATCTCGTCCGGCGGTTTGGCATCGGCAAGCCGCGCCTGGCCGTGATGGGATTGAACCCGCATGCCGGCGAAGGCGGCTCCATCGGGCACGAGGACGAGGAGGTCATCCTGCCGGCGATCGAGATGCTGCGCCACGAGGGCATCGACGCCTTCGGCCCCTGCCCCGCCGACACCATGTTCCATCCGCGCGCCCGGGCGACGTATGACGCGGCGATCTGCATGTATCACGACCAGGCGCTGATCCCGGCCAAGATGCTGTCCTTCGACGACGGCGTGAACGTCACGCTCGGCCTGCCCTTCGTGCGCACCTCGCCCGACCACGGCACCGCGTTCGACATAGCGGGCACCGGCAAGGCGCGACCGGACAGCCTGATCGCCGCGCTGAAGATGGCGGCGCAACTCGCGGCAAGCGACAAGGACCGGCGATGACGCCGGATGGCCTGCCGCCGTTGCGCGACGTCATCGAACGGCATGGCCTGGCGGCGAAGAAGTCGCTCGGCCAGAATTTCCTGCTCGATCTGAATCTCACGAGCAAGGTCGCCCGCGCGGCGGGAGACCTGACCGGCGCGACCGTCATCGAGGTCGGCCCCGGCCCGGGCGGCCTGACGAGGGCCTTGCTGATGCACGGGGCGGCTCGGGTGATCGCGGTGGAGCGGGACGAGCGCTGCCTGCCGGCGCTGGCCGAGATCGCGGCGGCCTACCCCGGCCGGCTCGACGTGATTTCGGGCGATGCGCTGGCGACGGATTTCGCCGCGCTCGCGGCGGGCGAGGATGTGCGCATCGCCGCCAACCTGCCCTACAATATCGGCACCGAACTGCTGCTGCGCTGGGTGGCGACGGCACCATGGCCGCCCTTCTGGCGATCGATGACGCTGATGTTCCAGCGCGAGGTCGCCGAGCGCATCGTGGCCGGACCGGACGACGATGCCTATGGCCGGCTTGGCGTCCTGTGCGGCTGGCGCACCGACGCGAAGATCGCCTTCGACATCGCGCCGCAGGCCTTCTGGCCGCCGCCGAAGGTGAAGTCATCCGTCGTGCATATCGCGCCGCGGGCAAACCCGCTGCCGGCGCGCCTGAAGGACATCGAACGCGTCACCGCCGCCGCCTTCGGCCAGCGCAGAAAGATGCTGCGGCAAAGCCTGAAATCGATCGGCGGCGAGACGCTGCTTGCAGCCACCGGCATCGACGGAACGCGGCGGGCGGAAACCCTGTCGGTCGAGGAATTCGTGCGGCTGGCGAACGCGCTCGCGCCACTCAAGGCCAGCTAAATCTTCTCGTCCAGCAGGCGCGTGACGAAATCGAACAGGCCGGGCCGGCGGTTGCGCCGCAGCCGCTCGGCGGTGACGATCGACTTCACCTCGCCGAAGGCCCGGTCGAGATCGTCATTGATCACCACGAAGTCATATTCGCGCCAGTGCTCGATCTCGACGCGCGCATTCTTCAGCCGCCGCTCGATCGTCGCATCGCTGTCTTCGGCCCGGCGCTTCAGCCGCGACTTCAGTTCAGCCATGGACGGCGGCAGGATGAATACCGACACGATGTCGGCGCGCATCTTCTCGTTCAGCTGCACCGCCCCCTGCCAGTCGATGTCGAAGAGCATGTCGCGCCCTTCGGCCATGGCCATCTCGGCCGGCTCGCGCGGCGTTCCGTAGAAATTGCCGTGCACCTCGGCCCATTCGAGCAGAGCGTCCGTATCCTTCAGCCGGTCGAAGTCTCGCTGCGAAATGAAGTGATAATGGACGCCGTCGATCTCGCTGCCGCGCCGTGCGCGCGTCGTCACGCTGACCGACAGTTCGAGGCTCGGGTCGTTTTCCAGCAGATTGCGGGCGATGGTGGATTTGCCGGCCCCGGATGGCGAAGAGAGGACGAGCATCAGCCCGCGCCGCTTGATCCGGGATGAGGCTCCGTCCTCCATGTCCTACTCCAGGTTCTGAATCTGCTCCCGGAACTGATCCACGACGGCCTTCAGGTCGAGGCCGATCGCGGTCACCGCCGCCGCATTCGATTTAGAACAAAGCGTATTCGATTCGCGATTGAATTCCTGCGCCAGAAAATCGAGCTTGCGCCCGACCGCCGCGCCGCTGGCCAGCAGCGCGCGAGCCGATGCGACATGCGTCTTCAACCGGTCGATCTCCTCGCGGATGTCGGCCTTGGTCGCCAGGAACGCCGCCTCCGTATAGAGACGCTGCTCGTCGAGCGGCGCGGCCGCGTCCATCAGCAGCCTGACCTGCGCGGCGATGCGCTCACGGATCGCCTGCGGTTCGCGCGAGGGATCGGCTTCGGCCTTCAGGGTCAGCGCCTCGATCTGGTCGAGTTGCGCGGAAAGGATCGCAGCCAAAGCCTGGCCTTCGCTCTCGCGCGCAGCAAGCAGGCTGCGCAGGGCGCGATCGAGCAGGTCGAGCAGCCGGCCATCCATCGCCTCGGCCGCCTCCGTCGTCATCCCCTGCTCCGGCAATTCGAGCACCCCTTTCAGGGACAGCAGGCCGTCGGCGCTGGCAGGCGCACAGCCGAACTGCGTTTCGAGGCGTTTGGCCAGTTCGGTGACGTCGCGCAGGAAGTCTTCATTGACGACCGGCTGCGCCGGCGCCAGCGGCCGCGCGAAATTCAGGGTCGCCTGCACATTGCCGCGCGTCAGATGTTTCTGGCCTATCTGGCGGGCCGGCATTTCGAGCCGCTCGAAACCCGGCGGCAGGCGCAGCCGCAGGTCGAGCCCCTTGCCGTTGACCGAACGCAGCTCCCACACCGCGCCGGCGCCATCGATGTCGTCCGCCGCGCGGGCGAAGCCGGTCATGCTCTGCAATGCCATGCCGCCCGTGTCCCCCCTTCGCGGCTCGAAAATTACTGGCTGCCGGCGGGCTGCGCCGGAGCCGGCTGGTCGCCCTTCGCGGCGTCGGCAGCCGCCTTCGCGGCTTCCTCGGCCTGCTTCTTTTCCACCTCTCGCCAGCGCGCGACGTTCTCGTTGTGCTCGTCCAGCGTCGTGGCGAAGACATGGCCACCGGTGCCGTCGGCGACGAAATAGAGGTCTTCGGTGCGCGACGGATTGGCCACGGCCTCCAGCGCCGCGCGGCCCGGATTGGCGATCGGCGTCGGCGGCAGGCCGTTGATCGTATAGGTGTTATAGGCCGTCGGCGTATCGATGTCGGAGCGAGTGATCGGCTTGTCGGCGGGCTTACCCTTGCCGCCATAGATGCCGTAGACGATCGTCGGGTCCGACTGCAGCCGCATGCCCTTCTTGAGACGGTTGATGAAGACCGCGGCGACGCGGCTGCGCTCGTCGGCCCGGCCCGTTTCCTTCTCGACGATCGACGCCAGCGTCACGAACTCGTTGATGTCCTTCAGCGGCAGGTCCGGCACCCGGCGCTCCCAGATGCTTTCCACCAGCTTCTGCTGCTGCGCGGCCATCTTGTCGACCAGTTCCTTGCGGGTCGTGCCGCGGTCGAAGCGCTGCGTATTGGCGACCAGCATGCCTTCCGCCGGCATGGTCGCCGGCATCTCGCCGGTCAGAATCTCGTTGGCCGCGATGCGCTGGAACACCTGCTCGACCGTCACGCCCTCGGGCACGGTCAGCGAATACATCACCGACTTGCCGCTTTTGAGCAGTTCCATGATCTCGCGCATGGAGCTGCCGGCCTTCACCTCGTATTCGCCGGCCTTCAGCGCGGCCTCGTTGCCATAGGCGCGGACCCCCAGGCGGAAGACGTTGGCGTCACGGATCAGATTGTTGCGCTCGAGCAGCAGCGCGATGTCGTTGACGCCGGTGTTGGGCTTGACGACCACGGTCGCGTTGGCCGTGGCGGGGCCGCGCGAATCGAAGGACGACTTGCCGTACCAGAGCGCCACGCCGGCCGCGACCGTCACGAAGACGATGGCCGACATCAGGAAGTTCAGGAACACGACCGTCTGGCTGCGCGCGCGGCGCGAGCGGCGGGCCTTCACCGGCGGCGTCGGGCCCGGCGCGGGGCGCAGGGCCTCGCTGGCGGATTTCGGAACGAAGGGTTTCGGCGCGTCCGTACGGGTGCCAAAAGCGTTCTGGTCCGGTGTCGTGTTCATCGTTCCGCGCTCTTCAAATCAGACTATCGGGCTGCGAAGCAGACCCTAGCGGTGAATATGGCGAAATTGCCAGCCGACCGCCCGCTCAAGACGGCAAGCCGTCAGCCGGCATAACGCTGGAAAATCAGCGAAGCGTTCGTGCCGCCGAAACCGAAGGAATTCGACAGGACGGCGTTGATCTCGCGCTTGCGCGGCTTGTGCGGCACAAGATCGATCGGCGTTTCGACGGAAGGATTGTCGAGATTGATCGTTGCCGGCGCGATCTGGTCGCGAATCGCCAGGATGGAGAAGATCGCCTCCGCCGCGCCCGCCGCGCCGAGCAGATGGCCGACCGACGACTTGGTCGAGGACATCGACACTTTCGAAGCCGAATTGCCGAGCAGGCGCTCGACGGCGGCCAGTTCGATCGTATCGGCCATGGTCGAGGTGCCATGTGCATTGATGTAGTCGAGATCGGCCGGGGTCAGCTTGGCCCGCTTCAGCGCCGCAGTCATCGACCGGAACGCGCCGTCGCCGTCCTCGGCGGGCGCGGTGATGTGATAGGCGTCGCCCGACATGCCGTAACCGGTCCACTCGGCGTAGATTTTCGCACCGCGCGCCTTGGCGTGCTCCAGTTCCTCCAGCACGACCACGCCCGCGCCCTCGCCCATGACGAAGCCGTCGCGGTCGCGGTCATAGGGGCGGGACGCCTTTTCGGGCGTGTCGTTGCGTTCGGTCGAGAGCGCCCGGCAGGCGGCGAAGCCCGCGATCGACAGGCGCGTGATCGGCGCTTCCGTGCCGCCGGCGACCATGACGTCGGCGTCGCCCAGCATGACCAGCCGCGCCGCGTCGCCGATGGCGTGCGCGCCGGTCGAACACGCGGTGACGACCGAATGGTTCGGGCCCTTCAGGCCGTGGCGGATCGACACCTGGCCCGAGACCAGGTTGATGATATTGCCGGGAATGAAGAACGGGCTGATGCGGCGCGGGCCGCGCTCCTTCAGCGTGATCGCGTTCTCTGCGATGCCGTCGATGCCGCCGATGCCGCAGCCGATCATCACGCCGGTCGCATTACGGTCATCGTTGGAGGTCGGCGCCCAGCCGGCATCCTTCAGCGCCTCGTCGGCGGCCGCGATGCCATAGGTAATGAAATCGCCGATCTTGCGCTGTTCCTTCGGCTCCAGGAACTGATCGGGATTGAAGGTGCCGTCGCTGCCGTCTCCGCGACGGATCGAGCAGGCGATCTTGCAGGGGAGGTCGGAGACGTCGAACTTGTCGATCGTGCGCGCCGCGCTTTTGCCGGACAGAAGCTGTTTCCAGCCATGTTCCACGCCAACGCCATATGGCGACAGCAGACCCATGCCGGTGACGACGACACGCCTCATTCAGAGCCTCTCACGATCGGACAATGAATCCGAAAACGATGTCGGGGCGCTTTCGCGCCCCGGAAATCGTCAGGCAGAGGCCTTGTCGATGTATTTCACGGCGTCGCCGACCGTGAGGATGGTCTCGGCCGCGTCGTCCGGGATCTCGACGCCGAATTCCTCTTCGAACGCCATGACGAGCTCGACCGTGTCGAGGCTGTCCGCGCCAAGGTCGTCGATGAAGCTGGCGGCTTCCGTGACCTTGTCGGCATCGACGCCAAGATGCTCGACCACGATCTTCTTGACGCGTTCTGCGGTATCGCTCATTGGCTCATCCTCGTATTCACGTTTGTTGATCTTCGTTAGCGGGCGGATTGCCGCTAATCAAGCTGAAAACTCGTCTGCCGGCGGCCCGCAGAAATCGCTGGGCGAACCGCTCGCGAGGCGGGATTACACGAAAACTGGGCCGGGTCAAAGGCGAAAACGCCCTGCCTTGACCTGCCGTCAGATCATCGCCATGCCGCCATTCACATGCAAGGTCTGGCCGGTGACATAGGCCGCCTCCGCCGACGCCAGATAGACCACGGCGCCGGCGATTTCGTCGCCCGTTCCCATGCGCTTCATGGGAATGGCGCCCATGATCGCATCCTTCTGCTTCTCGTTCAGCTTGTCGGTCATGGCGGATTCTATGAAGCCCGGCGCAATGCAATTGACGGTGACATTGCGGCTGGCGATCTCCTGCGCCAGCGACTTCGACATGCCGATCATGCCCGCCTTCGAGGCGCAATAGTTCGCCTGGCCCGGATTGCCGGTCACGCCGACCACCGAGGTGATGTTGATGATGCGGCCATGGCGTCGGCGCATCATCGGATGGGTCAGTTCGCGCGTCAGGCGGAACACCGAGGTCAGGTTCACTTCCAGCACGGCGTCCCAGTCCGCGTCCGACATGCGCACGAACAGACCGTCGCGGGTGATGCCGGCATTGTTGACGAGGATGTCGACGCCATCCAGATCGGCCTCGGCTTTTGCAGCCAGGTCCTTCACCGCGTCACGGTTGCCGAGGTCGGCCGGAAACAGCTTTACGTTGCCGCCAAGCTCGCCGGCCAGCGCCTCGAGCTTCTCGACGCGGGTGCCGTGCAGGCCGACGGTCGCCCCCTGCTTGTGCAGAGCGCGGGCAATCGCTTCGCCGATGCCGCCCGTCGCGCCGGTCACCAGCGCCTTCTTTCCGGTCAGGTCGAACATGATCTTCTCCTGAAAATGACTGGGACTACGCCAGCGCCTCGACCGCGGCGTCGATGTCTGCCGGGCCGGACACGTTGGCGGTCGCGATATCCTTGTTGATGCGGCGCGCAAGGCCCGTCAGCACCTTGCCAGCGCCGATCTCGTAAAGCGTGGCGATCTTGTTGGCCGCGAACCATTCGACCGTCTCGCGCCAGCGCACGCGGCCCGTCACCTGCTCGACCAGACGTTGCGCGATCTCGTCGGCACTGGTCAGCGGCTGGACGACGACGTTGGACACGACCGGCACCACCGGCGGGTGCTTGTTCACCTTGGCAAGCGCCTCGCGCATGGCGTCGGCGGCAGGCGCCATCAGCGCCGAATGGAACGGCGCCGACACCGGCAGCATCAGCGCGCGCTTTGCGCCCTTCTCGGTGCAGATGCGCGCCGCATGCTCGACGGCCGGCTTCGCGCCGGAAATCACCAACTGGCCGCCGCCATTGTCGTTGGCGATCTGGCAGACGCTTCCCCGGCCCGCTTCCTCGCAGGCCGCCTCGACCGCGTCCTGGTCGAGCCCGATGATCGCCGCCATCGCGCCTTCACCGACCGGCACCGCCTTCTGCATCGCCGTGCCGCGGATGCGCAGCAGACGCGCCGTGTCGGCCAAGGTCAGCATGCCGGCGGCGCACAGCGCCGAATATTCGCCGAGCGAATGGCCGGCCACATAGGCGACATTGTCGATCACGGTGACGCCGCGCTTTTCCAGCACGCGGATCGCGGCTATCGACACCGCCATCAGCGCCGGCTGGGCATTGGCGGTGAGCGTCAGTGTTTCCTCGGGGCCTTCCCAGATGACTTTCGACAGCTTTTCGCCGAGCGCCTCGTCGACCTCGTTGAAGACGGCGCGCGCCTCGGGAAAGGCGTCGGCCAGGTCCTTGCCCATGCCGACGGACTGGCTGCCCTGCCCCGGGAATGTGAACGCCACCGACATGAACTGGTCTCCGTTCTGCCGCGCAGCGCGGCTGTGCCGCGTCACGCGGCGGTCCGGGACGTGATGCGCAGGGCGGGGGACCAAGTCAAGAGCAGCACCGCGACGGGTCGATCACGCGAAAATGTCGCAGTGCAGCAAAAAATGTGCGGGAACAACTTTCTTTTGCGACAGTTGAATGACACTCGGATGACAGAAGGGGCATCCGGTCGATCGAACAGGTATAGTGCGTGGCATCAGCAATTTCCGTTCCCGCCAAGCGCGGATCAATCAAGCAGAATGGTTGGCGCGCGCGGCGCTGGGTCGCGATCGCGCGAACCGTCGGCGCGACGTTCGCTATCGCGGCTGCGCTCACATTTTTTGTCGAGCTGGTCGCGCGCGGATCGCTGTCCGACACGCTGCTTTTCTTCTCCGAACCGTTCCGCCCGGCCTTCGCGACGGTGCTGCTTTTCGCGATCCTGCTGCTGGCGCTCGACTCGCTGCTCGGGCGCGCGCATATGGGCATACTGGTGCTCGGGCCGATCATCCTGGCGCTGGCCGCCACGGGCCAGCAGAAGTCCTATTATCTCGGCGATCCGCTCTATCCGACCGACTTCCTCTACGGCCGTCAGATCCTCGAGCTTTTGCCGCTGCTGGCGCGCGAGCGCATCGGCACGGCGATCCTGATCGTCGCGATCTGCGCCGCGCTCGCGGTGCTCATCCCGCTCGCCTGGATCGGCTGGCGCAAGCGCATGCGGGTGCTGACCCGCAAGAGCAGGCTGATGCGCGTCGCGATCGCCGCGCCGCTGATCGCCCTCTACGTCTCGGTGCTCGACTACTCGACCTTCTCCTGGACCCGCGACCGGCTGTGGATCAGCCCGATGATGTGGGACCAGAAGGAAAACTACGCCTTCAACGGCTTCACGCTCGCCTTCGCGATGAACGTGCCGATGGCGAAGGTCGCCGCGCCGGCCGGCTATTCGGCTGAGACGATCAAGACCGCCGGCGGCGGGCGGCTCGTGCAGACCGCCCTGCCCGAGCGGCGGCCCGACATCATCATGGTGATGAGCGAATCGTTCTGGGACCCGACGCGGCTGCCCGGCGTCACCTTCTCGTCCGATCCGATCGAGAAAATCCGTTCGGTCCAGTCCGGCAATATCTTCTCGCCGGAGTTCGGCGGCATGACCGCCAATGTCGAGTTCGAGGCGCTGACCGGCTTCTCGAACGCGTTCCTGCCCTATGGCAGCATCCCGTACCAGCAATATGTGCGCGGCCATGTGCCGACGCTGCCCGCCTTCCTGAAGAACCAGGGCTACGACACCCAGGCGCTGCATCCGTTCGAAGGCTGGTTCTGGAACCGCAAGGAGGTCTACAAATCCTTCGGCTTCAACAATTTCGAGTCCATCGAGACCCTGCCGCCGATGGCCAAGCGCGGGTTGCTCGCATCGGACGACGCGGTGATCGACCGGATCATGGTCGACGCGGACAAGGCGGAAAAGCCGCTCTTCATGTTCGCGGTGACGCTGCAGAACCACGGCCCCTACGAACCCGGCCGCTATGGCGGTGAGGAGATTTCCGTCGAAGGTTCGATGGACGCCTGGACGCGGGGCTCGATCGCCACCTTCGCCCAGGGCATGAAGGATTCGGACAAATCGCTCGCCCGCCTGCTCGAATGGGCCGAGAAGCGCGACCGGCCGACCGTCATCGCCTATTGGGGCGACCATCTGCCCCCGCTCGGGCCGGCCTATGTATCGACCGGTTTCCTGCCCGACAATGTCGCGCCCCGCTCCGGCCCGGTCGCCGAGATGAAACGCGTGCGCGAGACGCCGCTCGTCATCTGGTCGAACCGCAAGGGCCAGGCCAAGGACGTCGGCACGGTCAGCCCGGCATACCTGCCGCTGCTGGTCCTGCGCCACGCCGGCATCGACCATCCCTTCTACACCGGCATTCTCGGGCGGCTGTTCGACACCTATCCGATCATCGACCGGCAGATGCTGGTCGCCGCCGACGGCAAGGCGGTGCAGGACTGGTCGCGCGCCAAGGCGATCAACCCGCTGATCGAGAAGCAGCGGCTGATGCAGTACGACATCCTCTTCGGCGAAAAGTTCGGCGAGCAGCGCTATTTCCCGAAACGCTCGGTGATGGGCCCGCTGATCGCAGGCCTGCTGCGTCCATTCGACCCGCTGGTGCCTGCCTTGATCTTGCCCCGAAACCCTGTATAAGCGCGCGCAATCTGCCGGTTCCGAATGGGGGCTGAACGGAGGGCCGGGGTTTTCAGCCCGTCGCGAAGCGAAAGCGCTTCCGCCTCCCGTGTCTCCGCTCTCGACCGTCCACGCGCCTTTCTTCTCCCTCCGGGACAAGTGAAGTCGCAGAGGCTCTGCTTCGGCGCCGGCATGAGAAACGAAGAAAGGCTAAGTAACACATGGCATTGTACGAACACGTGTTCCTGGCCCGCCAGGACCTCTCGCCGCAGCAGATCGATGCGCTTGTCGAACAGTACAAGGGCGTCATCACCGCAGGCGGCGGCTCCATCGGCCGGGTCGAGAACTGGGGACTGAAGTCCCTCACCTACCGCGTCAAGAAGAACCGCAAGGCGTATTACACGCTCATGGACATCACCGCTCCGGCAGACGCCGTGAAGGAGATGGAGCGCCAGATGGGCCTGTCGGAAGACGTGCTGCGCTTCATGACCATCAAGGTCGAGAAGCACGAGGAAGGCCAGTCGGCCATGCTCCAGAAGCGCGACCGCGACGACCGTGGCGACCGCGGTGATCGTGGCGACCGTCCGCAGCGTTCGTTCGGCGACCGCGGCGACCGTCCGCCCCGCAGCTTCGAGGATCGCGGCCCGCGCCGCGCCCGTGAGAACCAGGAAGGAGCCGAGTAATGGCCGCCGATATCGTCTCCGCCGCGCCCGCGCGCCGTCCGTTCCACCGCCGCCGCAAGACCTGCCCGTTCTCGGGCGCGAATGCGCCGCGCATCGACTACAAGGACGTGCGTCTCCTGCAGCGCTACATTTCCGAGCGCGGCAAGATCGTGCCGTCGCGCATCACCGCCGTCAGCCAGAAGAAGCAGCGCGAACTCGCCCAGGCGATCAAGCGCGCCCGTTTCCTCGCTTTGCTGCCCTACGTGGTCCGCTAAACAGTTTCGGAAAGCGGGCGGCTTGCCGCCCGCCTCCTTGTTTCCACGGGCGCTCGCCGCCTGCGGGCCGCTTCGGGAGCGGACAACAAATCCCGAGTTGGGGCGAAAGCCTCTAACTGCCAACCGGCAGGACAGCGAAACCGGACGCACGGACGTCCCGATTGCTCCCTGCCTTTCAGACATCGATTCAACCGCTTGCGGTTCTGAAAGGACAAATCCATGCAAGTCATCCTGCTTGAACGCATTTCCCGCCTCGGCCAGATGGGCGAGACCGTGAAGGTCAAGGACGGGTTCGCCCGCAACTTCCTGCTGCCGCAGGGCAAGGCGCTGCGCGCCAACGAAGCCAACAAGAAGAAGTTCGAAGGCCAGCGCGCCCAGCTCGAAGCCCGCAACCTCGAGCGCAAGTCGGAAGCCCAGACGATCGCCGACCAGCTCGACGGCAAGAGCTTCGTCGTCGTGCGCTCGGCTGGCGAGACCGGCCAGCTCTACGGTTCGGTGTCGACCCGCGACATCGCCGACCTGCTGACCGCCGAAGGCTTCACCGTCGGCCGCAACCAGGTCGAGTTGAACCAGCCGATCAAGGAGATCGGCCTGCGCACGGTGCAGATCGCGCTTCACCCGGAAGTCGAGGTCGCCGTGACGCTCAACATCGCCCGTTCGGCCGACGAAGCCGAGCGCCAGGCCAAGGGCGAGACGCTGACGACCGCCGAGGCGATCTATGGCGAGGACATCAACGAGAACGCCCGTCCGGACGCCTTCTTCGACCCGAATGCGGACGAGGACGGCGACAGCGTCGACAACGGCTGATCGGTCCGACATTATTGCATCAACGGCCCGGGCGGCGACGCCCGGGCCGTTTTCGTTGCGGCGGCTGGACCATTCGGTCGACCTTCCTCTGGTCCAGTCGGAACCTTCCCGTCGCTGGAAATTTGGGACAGTATCCCTGGTTTCTGCCCTGAAAAGGGAGGCGCGCGCCATGAACCGTCTTCTCGCCCGCATCGTCCGCAAGCTCGTGCAGCGCGGAAACTTCGCCATCACTGGACCAAACGGTTCGGTCCATACATTCGGCGACGGGACCGGCGAGCGCGTCCACCTCGCCATCCGCACCCGCCATGCCGAACGGCGCATCACCTTCGATCCCGAGCTTGGCGTTCCTGAAAGCTACATGGACGGCGAGCTCGATTTCATCGAGGGCGACGTGCTCGGCCTGCTGCGAATCGCCTACACCAATATGGACAGCCGCTATGGCGTCTCCGCCGTCTGGGCCCGCGCGATCGAGGGCCTGCGCTACAGCCTGCGCCGCTTCCAGCAGATCAACACAGCGCGCCGGGCCCGGCAGAACGTGCACCGCCATTACGATCTGTCGGGCGAGCTTTACCGGCTCTTCCTCGACGCCGACCTGCAATATTCCTGCGCCTATTTCGACCGGCCCGGCATGACGCTGGACGAGGCTCAGGAGGCGAAGAGGCGCCATATCGCGGCGAAGCTCCAGCTTACGCCGGGCCTGTCGGTGCTCGACATCGGCTCGGGCTGGGGCGGGCTCGGCCTCTATCTGGCGCGCGAGTTCGACGCCGATGTGCTGGGCGTGACGCTCTCGACCGAGCAGCATGCGGTGTCCATCGAGCGCGCGCATGTCGAGCATCTGGACAACCATGCGCATTTCGAACTGCGCGACTATCGCGACCTGCAGGAACGGTTCGACCGCATTGTTTCCGTCGGCATGTTCGAACATGTCGGCCTCAATCACTACGGCGCCTTCTTCGACAAGGCGGCCTCGCTCCTGAAGCCCGACGGCGTCATGCTGCTGCATTCGATCGGCCGCAGCGGCCCGCCCTCGGTCACCTCGGCTTTCATCCGCAAGCACATCTTTCCGGGCGGCTATATCCCCGCCCTGTCCGAGGTGCTGCCGGTCATCGAGAAATCGGGACTGGTCGTGACCGACGTCGAGGTGCTGCGCCTGCACTACGCCGAAACGCTGAAACACTGGCGCGAACGGTTTTCCGCCAACCGCGACAAGGCGAAGGCGCTCTATGACGAGCGCTTCTGCCGGATGTGGGAGTTCTATCTAGCGGGTTCGGAGGCCGCGTTCCGCTGGCAGGACCTCGTCGTCTTCCAGATCCAGGTCGCGAAGCGCAACGACACCCTGCCGATCACGCGCGACTACATGGTGGAAACCGAGCGGGCGCTGGCGCCTCAGCCGAAGAAGCCGGCAAGCCCCCGCCCCGCAGCGAAGGCGAGCCAGGCCAGGACGCCGAAATAGATCAGCGTCGCGACGATCATGACGTAGCCGGCGACAACGACGAGGCCGTCGCGCTGCGCCATTCCCACGGCCAGCAGCAGGATGGCGAAGGCCGGCAGCGTGTTGGAGAACGGCACCAGCCCGAGCGGCGCCATCAGCAGCAGGCCCGCGAAGATCAGCGCCAGACCGTTGACGCGCGCCGCGACCGGCCCCCCTGTCAGTGACTGGTAGCGCGGGCGGATATAGGCCTCGACCTTCGCCACCACATTCGCCCCGCGCCGCAATATCCCGGTCAGCTTGGCCGCGTCGAGTTCCCGGTCCATGATCCGGTCCGGCAGCCAGGGCACCCGGTTCATCGTGATGCCGACTGAGATCAGCACGATCGCCGCGCCGAACACGGTCGATACGCCGGGAATGGAGACCGGGATCAGGAACGGGATCGTCAGCAGCGCGCAGAGAAACAGCAGGCCGTGCTCGCCGACCAGCACCAGCAGCCGTCGCAGCGTGATCGTCTCGCCGTCGATCTGGTCGATCGCGCGGTTCAGCGCCCCGAACAGGGATTCACGGCTGTCGTCGAATTCGAGCTGCACGGGCGATTCCTTCGTTTTCGGCACCATCGCCTGTTCGGACTACGATCACGTTAATGGTGTGGCACGCCATTGGCGCCGCCTTGCAGGTAATCCAGCGCTTGATTGCGACGATCGGCGCTGATATTCTTGTTTTGTTCGCCTTTTCGGACTCGCTGTCCAGCTAATCGCGTTGAGTCAACCGCGAACTTGTACTCGTTCCATGCCCCTGTGAATCGTGTGCGATCCGGGCCGAAAACATCACCCCTCGACCTGGCATCTGCTAGCGGGTATCGGGACATATCAACGAGACGTCCATGGCCGAACCGCTCCGCAAACCCGCCGCCGCCGATACGCCGCTCTACCGCGAGGCGCCGAACAATATCGAGGCCGAGCAGGCGCTGCTGGGCGCGATCCTGCTGAACAACGACGCCTTCTACCGCGTCTCGGACTTCCTCAAGCCCGGCCATTTCTACGAGCCGCTGCACCGGAAGATCTACGAGGTCGTCGGCGAGCTGATCCGCATGGGCAAGATCGCGAGCCCCGTGACGATCAAGACCTTCCTGCCCGCTGACGCCAAGGTCGGCGACATGACGGTGCCGTTCTACGTGGCGCGTCTCGTCTCGGAAGCGGTCACGGTCATCAACGCCGCCGATTACGGCCGCGCCATCTACGACCTCGCCACGCGCCGCGCGCTGATCACCGTCGGCGAGGACATGGTCAACATCGCCTATGACGCGCCCGTCGACATGTCGCCGCAGGAGCAGATCGAGGATGCCGAGCGGCGGCTGTTCGAACTGGCCGAGACCGGGCGCTACGATGGCGGCTTCGAAAGCTTCACCGACGCGATCAAGACCGCCGTCGACATGGCCAACGCCGCCTTCATGCGCGACGGCGGCCTGTCGGGCATCGCCACCGGCTTCCGCGATCTGGACCGGCGCATGGGCGGGCTGCAGCCTTCCGACCTGATCATCCTGGCCGGCCGTCCGGGCATGGGCAAATCCTCGCTTGCGACCAACATCGCCTTCCACATCGCCAATTCCTACGAGCCGGCGCAGCAGGCCGATGGCTCGTTCAAGGCGGCCAATGGCGGCGTCGTCGGCCTGTTCTCGCTCGAAATGTCGTCGGAACAGCTCGCCACCCGCATCATCTCGGAACAGACCGAAATCCCCTCCTCGAAAATCCGCCGCGGCGAGATCACCGAGGCCGATTTCGAGAAGCTGGTCGCGGCCTCGCAGGTCATGAGCAAGCTACCGCTCTACATCGACCAGACCGGCGGCATCTCGATCGCGCAGCTCGCGGCGCGCGCCCGCCGCCTGAAGCGCCAGCGCGGCCTCGACGTCATCATCATCGACTACGTGCAACTGATGACCGGCGCATCGAAGCGCGCCAGCGAAAACCGCGTGCAGGAAATCACCGAGATCACGACCGGCCTGAAGGCGCTTGCCAAGGAGCTCAATGTTCCCATCGTCGCGCTCTCCCAGCTCTCGCGTCAGGTCGAAAGCCGCGAGGACAAGCGCCCGCAACTGTCGGACCTGCGCGAATCCGGCTCGATCGAGCAGGACGCCGACGTCGTCATGTTCGTCTATCGCGACGACTATTATCTGAAGAACAAGGAGCCCGAGAAAGGCACCCAGCAGCATATCGAGTGGGAGGAAAAGCTCCGTTCGGTCGAAGGCAAGGCCGAGGTGATCATCGGCAAGCAGCGCCATGGCCCCACCGGCACGGTGTTCATGGGTTTCCAGGGCGAGTTCACCCGCTTCTTCGATATCGCCGAAGACAGCTACCTGCCCGAAAGGCACGAATAGAATTTGCCCGATATCGCGATCACTTCAACCTCCGGTCCCGAAATGCGCCTCGCAGGCGCGGTGCTGACGATCGATCTCGATGCGCTGCGCGAGAATTTCCGTGGCCTCACGCGCGTCTGTGCGCCGGCCGACACCGCCGGCGTCGTCAAGGCCGACGCCTACGGGCTCGGCGTCGACCGCGTCGTGCCGGCGCTGCTGAAGGAAGGCTGTTCGCGCTTCTTCGTGGCCTTTCCCTTTGAAGGCGTCGCCGTCCGCGAACTTGCTCCCGACGCCACGATCTACGTGCTGAACGGCCTGTTCAGCGAGGAGGCGGCTCAGGTCTACGCGCAGGCGCGGCTGGTGCCTGTGCTCAATTCGGTGGTCGACATCAGCCTGTGGGAGACGTTTTGCGGCGTCAGCGGCCAGCGCTTCCCTTGCGCCATCAATGTCGACACGGGCATGAACCGGCTTGGCATGACGCCAAGCGAAGCGCTCACCTTCGCCGACGAGAACGCGCTGACGCGCGCGCTCGATCCCGTGCTGGTGATGAGCCACCTCGCCTGCTCCGACGAGCCGGCGCATCCGATGAACCGGGCACAGCTTGAATCATTCCAGAGGGTTGCCGCCGCTTTCTCCGGCGTCGAATCAAGCTTCGTCAATTCAGCCGGCATTCTTCTCGGCCCGGACTATCGGTTCGACGTCACGCGTCCGGGCATTGCGGTCTATGGCGGCGCGCCGGTCTCGGGCGCGAAAAACCCGATGCGGCCCGTCGTCACCGCCCAGGCCCGCATCTCGCAAATCCGGTACTGCAAGGCCGGCGACACAGTCAGCTATGGCGCATCGCAGACCATAATGCGGGACACCATCATAGCTGTCGCCGCGATCGGCTACGGCGACGGCTATCCGCGCTCCGGATCGGCTGCCGGCACGCCGCTCAGCGCCTCAGGCCAAGCGACGGCACATGGCTTCATCGCGGGCCGGCGCGTGCCGGTGCTCGGCCGGATCACGATGGACGCCACCATGTTCGACGTCACCGACCTCGGCCACGGCGCAGTCGGGCGCGGCGACATGATCGAACTGTTCGGCCCCAACATCCCGCTGGACGAGGCAGCATCCGCCGCCGGCACCATCGCCTACGAGATGCTGACCAATCTCGGCCGCCGCTATCACCGGCAATATCTGGGCGGGTGATGGCAAAGTCCCGAACCCAGTTCATCTGCCAGAATTGCGGCACGGTGCATCAGCGCTGGGCCGGCAAGTGCGATGCCTGCGGCGAGTGGAACACGCTGGTCGAGGAAGGCACGGCCGGCGGCATCGGCTCCGGTCCTCAATCGCTGCGCGCGGCGCGAAAGGGCCGCGCTGTCGCGCTCACGTCGCTGGCGGGTGACATCGAGGATGCCCCGCGCATCGCTTCCGGCATCAGCGAGCTCGACCGGGCGACCGGCGGTGGCTTCGTGCGCGGCTCGGCCCTGCTGGTCGGCGGCGATCCCGGCATCGGCAAGTCGACCCTGCTGACGCAGGCGGCCGCCGCGCTCGCCAGGAAAGGCCACCGCGTGGTCTACGTCTCCGGCGAGGAGGCGGTGGCGCAGATTCGCTTGCGCGCCCAGCGTCTCGGCGCATCGGATTCATCGGTCGAACTCGCCGCCGAGACGAATGTCGAGGACATTCTGGCGACGCTGTCGGACGGCAAACGGCCCGATCTGGTCATCCTCGATTCGATCCAGACGCTCTGGACGGACCTGGCCGAATCCGCGCCCGGAACGGTGACGCAGGTGCGCGCGGCTGCCCAGGCCATGATCCGCTATGCGAAATCGACAGGCGCGGCGATCGTTCTCGTCGGCCACGTCACCAAGGACGGCCAGATCGCCGGCCCGCGCGTGGTCGAGCACATGGTCGATGCCGTGCTCTATTTCGAAGGCGAAGGCGGCCACCATTACCGGATTCTCCGCACCATCAAGAACCGCTTCGGCCCGACCGACGAGATCGGCGTGTTCGAGATGTCGGACCGGGGCCTGCGCGAAGTGGCGAACCCGTCCGAGCTTTTCCTCGGCGAACGCGCCGGCGGCGCGCCGGGCGCTGCGGTTTTCGCCGGGATGGAAGGCACGCGGCCTGTACTGGTCGAGATCCAGGCGCTGGTCGCGCCCTCCCCGCTCGGCACGCCGCGCCGGTCATTGGTCGGCTGGGACGGCCCGCGGCTCTCGATGGTGCTCGCCGTTCTGGAGGCCCATTGCGGGGTCCGTTTCTCGACGAACGACGTCTACCTCAACGTCGCGGGCGGCTACAAAATCTCCGAACCGGCCGCCGACCTGGCGGTGGCGGCTGCTCTGGTTTCCTCATTGACCGGCCTTGCCCTTCCAACCGATTGCGTCTATTTCGGCGAAATCAGCCTATCGGGAGCCATCAGGCCAGTGGCGCACGCGGCGCAGCGTCTCAAGGAAGCGGAAAAACTCGGATTTCGGCAGGCGGTCATGCCCGGCTCGTCGGGCGACGTGTCAGGATCGCTCGCCGCCAACTCCTTCAAGCCGGAACACCTTGCCGATCTGGTCGCCCGGATCGCCGGAGCCAAGCGACGCCGGGACGACGACTGAGCCTCAGGGAAAGCGGGAGACTAGACTTTGCCGATCACCTTGCTTGACGGAATCCTCGTCGGCTTCACCCTCGTTTCCGCAATGCTCGCCATGGTGCGCGGTTTTTCGCGCGAGGTCCTGTCCATCGCCTCGTGGCTGGCGGCGGCCATCGCAGCCTATTTCTTCTATCCGCTCGTGCTGCCCTATGTGGCGCCCTATATCGACCACCCGCAACTGGCGCTCGCCGCTTCGGCCGCGGCAGTCTTTTTCGTCGCGCTGATCATCGTCACCGTGATCACGATGAAGATCGCGGATTTCATCATCGACAGCCGCGTCGGCGCGCTCGACCGCACGCTCGGCTTCCTCTATGGCGCGGCGCGCGGCATTCTCGTCGTCGCTGTCGGCCTGATGTTCTTCAACTGGCTGGTCGCCAGCAACCAGCCGGGCTGGGTCGCAAACGCCAAGTCGCGGCCGCTGCTCGAAACAATCGGGCAAAAGCTCGCGGCGCTCTTGCCGGAAGACCCTGAAAACACCATCCTTAAGAGACTGAATCCGGGCAGTTCCGATGCTCCCGCACCCGGCGCGACGGACGCGCCGCAGGAGCCAGCGGAACCGGAAGGCGAAGCGAATAATTGAGTTAGGCAGGCCGCTTGGCGGCCGACCCGGAGAAAGGCACGACGGACATGGCCGACGCGCACGATACTCCCTTTTCCAGCGATGACGGTTTTCACGACGAATGCGGCGTGTTCGGCATCTTTGGCCGGCAGGACGCCGCGGCGATCGTCACGCTCGGCCTGCATGCGCTCCAGCATCGCGGCCAGGAGGCGGCAGGCATCGTCTCCTTCGACGGCGCGCAGTTCCATGTCGAGCGCCATGTCGGCCTGATCGGCGACACCTTCACCAAGCAGGCGGTGATCGACAGCCTGAAGGGCAACCGGGCCATCGGCCACACGCGCTACGCCACGACCGGCGGCGCAGGCATGCGCAACATCCAGCCCTTCTTCGCCGAGCTTGCCGATGGCGGCTTCGCCATCGCGCACAACGGCAACCTGACCAATGCGATGACGATCCAGCGCACCTTGCAGAAGCAGGGCGCGATCTTCTCCTCGACCTCGGACACCGAGACGATCCTGCACCTTGTCGCGATGAGCAAGGAGCGCGATCTCAATTCGCGCTTCATCGACGCCGTGCGCCAGATCGAGGGTGCGTTCTCGCTGGTCGCGCTGTCGTCCAAGAAGATGATCGGCTGCCGCGATCCGCTCGGCATCCGCCCGCTTGTCTTGGGCGACCTCGACGGCGCCTGGATCCTCGCCTCGGAAACCTGCGCGCTGGACATCATCGGCGCGCGCTTCGTCCGCGATCTGAAACCCGGCGAGATGGTGGTCATCACCAACAAGGGCATCGAGAGCATCTTTCCGTTCGAGCCACAGAAATCGCGCTTCTGCATCTTCGAATATGTCTATTTCTCGCGGCCGGATTCCTCGGTCGAAGGCCGCAACGTCTACGACGTGCGCAAGAAGATCGGCATGGAACTGGCGAAGGAAAGTCCGGTCGAGGCCGATATCGTCGTGCCGGTGCCCGATTCCGGCACTCCCGCCGCGATCGGCTTCGCGCAGGAAGCCGCGCTTCCCTTCGAGCTCGGCATCATCCGCAATCACTATGTCGGACGCACCTTCATTTCGCCGGGCGATTCGATCCGCCACATGGGCGTGAAGCTGAAACACAATGCCAATCGCCGCATGATCGAGGGCAAACGCATCGTGCTGGTCGACGATTCGATCGTGCGCGGCACCACTTCGCAGAAGATCGTGCAGATGGTGCGCGATGCCGGCGCCAAGGAGGTGCACATGCGCATCGCATCGCCGCCGACCCGCGCATCATGCTTCTACGGCGTCGACACGCCCGAGACGTCGAAACTGCTCGCCTCGCGCATGTCGGTTCAGGAGATGGCCGATTTCATCCGCGTCGATTCCCTCGGTTTCCTGTCGATCGACGGCCTCTATCGGGCGGTCGGCGAGGCGCAGCGCAACAATGAACAGCCGCAGTTCTGCGACGCCTGCTTCACCACGCAATATCCGACGCGCCTGACCGACCATGAAGGGTCGGACAATGTCCGCCAGCTTTCGGTGCTGGCGACACGCGCCTGACGATCACTCGTCGTCTAAAAGTCCTATCCGTGTCCACCAGCGGCAATTTCGACCGCTGCCGAACCTTGCGCAAGCTGCGCAAAATTGCGAACCGTCACGCGAAAGCAAGATCATGTCTGGAACAATCATGGCACCCGATCTCACCGGCCGCATCGCGGTCGTCACCGGCGCTTCGCGCGGCATCGGTTACTTCCTCGCAAGAGATATGGCCGCTGCCGGCGCGCATGTGGTCGCGGTTGCGCGCACCGTCGGCGGGCTGGAGGAACTGGACGACGAGATCAAGTCCGAGCACGCGCGCACCGGCAAGGGTTCGGCGACGCTCGTGCCGCTCGACCTCGCCGACATGGCCGGCATCGACCGGCTCGGCGGTTCGATCAACGAACGCTGGGGCAAGCTCGACATCCTCGTGGCGAACGCCGGCGTGCTCGGCGTGATCGCTCCAATCGGCCATGTCGAGGCGAAAGTGTTCGAGAAGGTGATGAACATCAACGTCACCTCCACCTGGCGGCTGATCCGCTCGGTCGATCCGCTGCTGCGCAAATCGGACGCCGGCCGCGCCATCGTGCTGTCGTCGGGCGCGGCGCATTCGGCCCGCGCCTTCTGGGGTCCCTACGCCGCGTCCAAGGCAGCTGTGGAAGCGCTCGTTCGCTCCTGGGCCGACGAGACGAAGAACCTGCCGCTGCGCGTCAACGCCGTCGACCCGAGCGCCACGCGCACGGCCATGCGCGCGCAGGCGATGCCGGGCGAAGACCCGAACACGCTGCCGCACCCGTCCGAGATCGCCGCCAACATCCTGCCGCTGGCCGATCCGGCGCTGAAGGAAACCGGCCGCATCTGGATGGCGCGATACAAGACGTGGACGAGCTACCGGATGCCGGAGTAGGCTTCGGCCACACAGGACGGATTCGCGCCATGCAGGCCACCATCACCCTTCTCTGGTATCTCGTCGTCGCCGGCCCGGGCGGCGGCATGGTCGTCATGCCGAGCGCCTTCGACACGCGCGAGCAGTGCGCGGCGGCAATCGAGGAATGGAAGAAGCAACCGGTCGAAGCGGGCTGGACGGTGCAGTGCATGCCGTCGGCCGCCGCTTTCCTTGATGGCGAGGTGCCGGAAGGCACGCAGGCCGAATAGGCTCAGCCGCCTGCCCGGCGCAGCGTCTCGCGCGGCGACTCGCCGAACTCGGCCCTGTATTCGCCAGCAAACCGCCCGAGATGGGCAAAACCCCATTTGAGCGCCGTGTCGGCCACACTGGCCGCCTGCCCGGACATCAGCTCGAACCGGGCGCGTTTCAACCGCTCGCGCTGCAGCGCGTGCATCGGCGTCAGGCCGAACGCCGCCTTGTAGCCGAGTTGGAGCGTCCGCGCCGTCACGCCCGCCGCGTCGCAGATATCGATCAGCGAGATCGGCGCCGCCGCGTTTGCCCGGATGAACTCGTCCGCGCGCTTCATGTGGCGCGGCAGCACATCGTTGCCGCGATCCTCCATGAAGATCGACATGTTCGACGGCTGCACGCGCAGGAAAAGCTCCATCAGCCGCTGCTCGTTGAACGCCGTCTGCAACTGGCCGGCGGCCGACCCCGCCGTCTCCGCCGCGTGGAACAGGCTGTTGGCGAAGGCTCGCCAGGCCAGCATTTCGGGTCTGGAGAAATCGATCAGCGGATCGAAATGCAGCGGCCCGGGCAGCTTGCGGTCGAGCACGCGCTCGGCGAATGCCAGGAACGGACCTTTGCGCACCTGCACGAGGATTTGCGCGCAGCCCTGCCACCAGCGCATGCGCGTCGCCAGATCGGCGTTCAGGATCGAGGCCGTCGAGCGGTCGGTCAGGAATTCCTTGTTGCCGTTGCGGATTGTCGCGACGCCCGTCACCGGCATCTGGATCAGGTAGAAGTCGCCCAGCTCGCCCGGGTCGATCTCAACATCGGCGCCATAGCTGATGTAGTTCAGCGAGATCATCTCGCCGGGCGCATGATGATGCGTCGCGCGGAATTGCGGCCTCGCCCCGACGATGTCGAGCCTGTGGCGGCAGAATTTCTGCGCGACCCGTTCCCTGGCGCAGTCGAGGTCATCCGACTGGAACAGGACATAGCTGGACAGCGGAACCGCAGAACGAGGACCGGTTTCGGCTTCCATAGGCCCCGATGCTAGCAGAGCTTTAAGCCAAACCAACCGAAATCGCGCGATTTGGCCGCGGCCGCGCGATTGTTTCGTTTTCTGGATAGTCGCTTCGCCGCGCGGATAGATCAAAGGCGCGGTTGACGTCACTATCCGTGATCAAGAGGCGCGACGCCTCGGCTCAACGGGAGGAGAACATGGGCAAAGCATTGGAAAAAGGCATCACCGCCAACGGAACCGGCTTCGCCGGCGTCACCTGGAACATCCTGGGCCAGGTTTATTATCCGAAGGCCGTCGCCGGCTCGACCTTCGCCTTCGAGACGAACAGCGATCCCGGCCAGTTCGTGCCGGTGCACATCCACCCCAACCAGGACGAGTTCATCCTGGTGCAGGAAGGCGAGTTGGACCTGAAGCTCGACGGCAAGTGGGTCAAGGCCAAGGCGGGCGATGTGGTGCGCATGCCAATGGGCATTCCGCACGGCTATTTCAACAAGTCGGACAAGCCCTGCCGGGCGCTGTTCTGGGTGTCGCCCGCCGGCAAGCTGGAAGACCTGTTCAAGCAGCTCGACAACATGGCGGACCCGGCCGAGGTGGTTAAGGTTTCGGCGCTGCACGAGGTCGACTTCCTGCCGCCGGAAGCCAACGACTAAGCCAAGCCGCCAAACAGAGATGACGCGCCCCTCGCCCGGCTGACGCCGGGCGATCGAGAACGCGCGCCCGGAGGAGAACGACCATGGTTGAGAAAAAGAAGGTCTGCGTCATCGGCGCAGGCGTGAGCGGGCTTGCGGCCGCGAAAGCCTTCAAGGATCGCGGCCACGACGTCACCGTCGTCGAGCGCAGCCACGATCTCGGCGGCGTCTGGGAGCCGTCCCGCTCCTATCCCGACGTTCAGACGCAGAGCCCCAAGGAACTCTACCGCTACATGTCGAAGGCCATGCCGAAGGACTATCCGGAATGGCCGAAGGGGCCGCAGGTTCATGCCTATCTCGACGGCTACGCGAAGGAGAACGGCATAAGGCCGCTGGTCCGTTTCGACACCAATGTCGCCGGTGTCGAGCGCCGCGCCGACGGGCGGAAAGGCTGGACCGTGGCGTTGGAGGCTAACGGGAAGGCATCGAAGGAGGACTTCGATTTCGTCGCGGTCGCGACCGGCCAGTTCTCGGACAAGAACATCCCGCAATTCCCCGGCGCGGACGCCTTCATCGACGGCGGCGGCGAGATCGTCCATTCGTCGGAATACACCGATCCGGCGAACCTCAAGGGCCGCGACGTGCTGGTGCTCGGCTTCTCCAAGTCCGCCACCGACATCGCCGTCAACGCGGTCAAGGCCGGCGCGCGCTCGACCACGATCGTCTACCGCGAGAGCGTCTGGCGCATCCCCTACTTCATCGGCGGCCTGATCAACTTCAAGCGCATCCTCTACATCCGCGCGCAGGAGAACATGTTCCCAGCCTGGGCGCAGACACGCATGCAGAAGATCAACCACGCGATCGCGAGACCCTTCATCTGGGCGAACTGGCGCGCGCTGGAAAGCCTGCTGTCGATCCAGTGCAAATTCGGCAAGACGGGACTGCGCCCCGACCACCGAATAGAGACTCACATCAACTGCTCGGTGCCGATCGTCACGCCCGGCCTGTTCGACATGATCGCCGATGGCCGGATCAAGGCGATCAAGGGCACGATCGACCGTTACGAGCCGGGCCATGTCGCGCTGACGGGCGGCGAGAAGGTGAAGTCGGACATCGCCATCCTGGCGACCGGCTGGAAGCTCGGCATTCCGTTCCTGCCCGCCGAATACCAGCGCAAGCTGGTCGAGCCGGACGGCCAGTACCGCCTCTACCGCATC
>Ga0209792_1000252_pt1 | contig 52445 bp, 53 predicted proteins | sample EBPBio142005_DNA_FD_185860 | JGI IMG/M metagenome (GOLD analysis project Ga0209792, IMG submission 185860) | Wastewater treatment Type I Accumulibacter community from EBPR Bioreactor in Madison, WI, USA - Reactor 1_6/14/2005_ DNA (SPAdes)... | ecosystem: Engineered > Bioreactor > EBPR >... | reverse complement strand
GCCGGAAGACGACCCGGTCAAGGCCCTGGATCAGTCCGTCGGCAAGCCCTAACTTTGCAGCCGCGCCCTCCCGGGCGCGACCATGAAAAATGTCCGTTGTCAAGTACCTGATGCAGACATGGAGCGGCACGAAAGGTCATACGGGACAAAGGTTTAGGCCAGATTCCGGGCGCTACGTGTCCTTGCCGATTTTCGAGCTAGGTGCCACATGGGCGCTTCGCGGTGGCAAACGCAAGGGCGTCGCAGCGGGCCAGATCGCACCACCATCATAGGGTCGGGCTGTCGCTACCCAGGTCCACATGCGAAAGCGCAGCCCGTGGGCTGCGCTTTCGTCGTGGTGTGAGGGCCGGGGCATCAGGGCTGTTTCGGCGAGGCGGGCTTGGCCGTCGTCCGTCTCCTGAATCCTCGATCCCCTGCCATGAACGCTTCCAGCATGTGCGGGATCAGCGCGGCCGCATCCACCGTCTCGCCATACGCCTGTGCATGCAGCGCGGCGTAGTGCTCCAGGTCGGCCTTAAGGCCGACCGGGCAAGCAAACGTGAGCTTCGTAACCTCTTGGCGAGGCAGCGGCCCCAGGCGCAGTTTCTTGGCCGTGCTCATCGCATCACTCCCCGGTTGAAGAACAAAGGCTGATAGGGTCGCAGCACCAAGTCGCGGTTGACGATGATCCGCACCGGCAAGCCTGGCCGCTCGGTCAGCGTCGGCTGGATGTTCATGTTGCGCCGGGTGATTTCCTGCCCGACTTGATTGATGCTGTCCTGGGCGCTGTCGCGCCCCGCGATCACGATGCGGTTCCCGTCCTGGCGATTCTCCGGCGCTGCCAGTTCGGCGCCGACACCCAGCAGGGTCGTCAGCGCCGCCCCCGCGAAGATGCGGCCCCAATGCCAGTCCACCCCGTCCTCCAGACCGGCATAGCCCGCCGGGTCGGTGCCCACGAGGTTGTCAAGCGTCAGCGATGACGTGTCGGGAAGGATGACCCGGCTCCACACCACCTGAACCCGGCTCTGCCCGTAGCTGACCTGGCTGTTGTACTTGCCCAGGATGCGCGACCCCTGCGGGATCAGCAGGAACCTGCCCGTGGCCGTGTCGTAGACCGGCTCCGTCACCGTGGCGATCACGTCGCCCGGCAGGTCCGACTTGATGCCTGTCACCAGCGCGCCCGCGATCACCGTCCCGGCCATCACCTGATACGGCGAAGCCGGCAGGGTCAGGTTGCCTGAATTAGGGGTTTCCGTAGGGCTGCCTTTCAGGAACGCCTCTTTCTGGTCTTGCCGGTTCTGCACGGCGGTCGGATCGGACGGCTGGGCCGCCGTCGAAGCCGGCCCGGCTGCCAGCGGGTCGAAGCCCGCGAGGCCGGATGCCGGGGTGGCCGCGGCCACCTGCGGCGACGCGGTGGCGGCGCGCTGCCCGCCCGAGCGGAAGAACACCGACGAAGCCGCCGCCGCATCGGCCTCCTTGCGCAGTGCATCGGCCGGATCGTGGCCCGGTGGTGCATAGGCCGGCGTCACCGGCTGCTGCGAATGCACGATGGCCGGGCCGAGATCGCCGGGCAGCGGCGGCCCCAGCTCGGGCACCTTCGCCGGCAACTTGGAGTAGTCGGCGGGCAAGCCATCCAACCCTTCGGACTTCGAGACGCGATCCACGTTGTAAAGCTCGGTCTGCTCGCCCGCGCCGCGCCGATGGGGCTGGAGCGACCAGATCGTGGCGCCCAGCACGGCGGCCGCAAGGCCGCCAGCGAGGATGGCCAGCATGCGCCGGTTCAAGCGAGTGACTGGGCGCGGCTGGGCGCGCAGCGCCACCGCCTCGGGCGCGACCTTGCCCGCCGAAGGCGCAGCAAGGCCAGAGGTGTCGTCCTGGCTCATGGTCAGTTCCTCCGGGTCACGCCGTCCGTGCGCTCGATGCGCACCACGTCACCGCCGTCGCCTCCCAGCCGCAGTTCGGCCGCGCCGAACAGCCGATCCACGATGTAGTACGGTGAGCGGAAACGGTAGTTCATCAGTTGCCCGTCGCCCTGCGCGCCAATGACGAACAGCGGCGGCAGCTCGCCCTGGGCGATGCCCGCCGGGAACTGAATGTAGACCTTCTCGCCGTCATCGAAGGCGCGCAGCGGCTTCCAAGGCGGATTGCTGCCCGACACCGCGTAGCGGAAACGGATCTTCTCCAGCGACAGCCCGGACTCGACCGGCGCGGCGGCGCTGGCCGTCTGCGCCTGGCGCTGCAAGGCCAGCATCCTGTCCTTCGGGTACTCCCAGGACACCGAGGCCATCCATGCCTTTTCCGTCGAAGTCAGTTCCAGCAGGTAGGTGCGCCGGTTGCTGGTGATGACCAGATTGGTCTTGAGGCCGGAACGGATGGGCTTGACCAGCACGCTCACGCGCAGGGCCTCGCCGCCGCCGCTGGATGTGTCACCCACGATCCAGCGCACGGTATCGCCCGCAGCCACCGTCACCAGTTCCTCGCCGGGCTGCAAGGCGATCACAGTCACGCGGCCCACGGCCGCATAAACTTGGTACAGCGCGCCATCGCTGTACGGCCAGACCTGGATGGCGTTCACGTAGCCCTCGCGCGTCGGCGCGACCCGCGCCTCGGCGTTGGCGCGCGAAACTCGCACCTTCTCGTCGGCCGGCTCCGGCGCGGCCGGTGCTGCATCCGCCCCGGGCAGCAGCTTCAACTGCGCCGGCAGCGCCAGTGGTTCGGGCACCGTGACCACCTCCACCGGCCTGGGTGGCTCCGGCAGCGGCTGCGCCTGCACCGGCTCATCGAGCGCAATGGCAGGCGGCGGCTTGCCCTGTGAAGCGCAGCCCGCGAACAGGACGGTCGATGCCAGCAGGATCACCGGCAATACGGATTTGCGGAAAACTGCATTCATGGCTTTGCTCCTTCGTTTCCTTCCAGTTCGCGGCTCCACGACAGCCCGTTGACGTAGATACCCAGGGGGTTCTTGCGCAGGCGCTGCTCGGTGCGCGGCGCCTGCTGCACGATGGACACCACGGCGTTCCAGCGCTCGGTGCGGTCCAGCGCGCCGTTGACGAAGCGCGTCTGCGTCCAGCGCACGTTGAATGACGTGTCGCTCGCGCGGGTCACGCTCGTGATCTGCACCGTCACCGACTCCTTGCCGATGCGCGCGAACGGATCGTTTACGCGGGCGTACTCGTTGAGCGCCACGGCGCCCTTGTCGGTTGTGTAGTCGTAGGCGTCCAGCCAGTTCTGGCGGACGACAATGGGGTCGATGGACAGGGCGCGCACCAGGCCGATGAAGCGGCCCAGGTGGTACGCGACCTGCGCATCGCTCGGCCGGTATGGCGTGGCGGCCTCGCCCACGGCGCGCACCTGGCCCGCGTTATCCACTTCCACCACGTAGGGAGTGACGATGGACTGCGCCGAGCGCCACACCAGCCCGCCGGCCATCAGCAGCGCCAGCAGCAGGCAGCCGAAGGCCATCAGGCGCCAGTTCTTCGCCTGCACGCGCGGCGAGCCGATGCGCTCGTCCCAGACCTGGCTGGCAGCCTGGTACGGCGTGGCAGGCTGCGGCGTGTCGGCATGGCGCACCTGCGGTCGTTTGAATCGCATGGAGTTCTCCTTGAAGATCAGGAATCGGAATCGCGCAGGCTCGGGCCTTGCCCCGAGCCGCCGCCGTCGCCCCCTCGCAACGTGTGCGCGGCGGTCGTTGCGGCGTGGGTGAGCTGCTGCCTGCGATGCAGGCGCTTGGCCCACGCGGGCTGCTCCTGCTTGCGCATGTCGGTGCCGCCGGGGCCAGCGCCGGCGGGTGCAGTCCCGCCAGCGGCCCCCGTGTCCGCACCGTCCCATCCGGCACGGAAGGCGCTGCCCATCTTTTGTGCGGCGGCGGAAACGCCGGACGCGACCCGCCGTCCGGTGGCCTGCGCGCTCGTTTTGGCGACATTGCCCATGCCGGCCATTGCGCCCGTGGCCCCGCCGCCCGCGGCGGCGGAGCCGGCTTGGAATGCCGACTTGGCGCTACTGGCCGCCGAGGTCGCGGCGCGTGCGCCGCTACCGGCCAGCTTGGCGGCGCCTGGCGCCATGCGCGCCCCGGCCACGACGGCGCCGCCCACGCCAGTCGCGGCGGCGCCGATGGCGACACCCGCACCAGCAGCACCCAGGGCCGCACCTGCCATCGCACCCGCGCCCAACTGCGGCGCCCCCGACACGAGGCCCGTGGCGATCCCCGGCCCGAAGATGCCCAGTGCCAGCAGCGCGAGCGAGGCCAGCATCACCACCAGGGCATGGTCGATGGACGGCTCGGCGGGATGCACCGTGAACTCGGAGAACAGGCCCGTGCCGATGCCCACGATCACCGCCAGCACTAGGACCTTGATGCCCGAGGCCACCACGTTGCCCAAAACCTTCACGGCCAGGAACGCCGTCTTGTTCCAGAGCGCGAACGGCACCAGCACAAAGCCCGCCAGCGTGGTCAGCTTGAACTCGATCAGCGTCACGAAGAGCTGCACCGCCAGCACGAAGAAGCACAGGATGACGATCAGCCAGGCCAGGAACAGTACGGCGATGGGTGCAAGGTTCACGAACACCTCTGGGAACCCTGCCAGGTCGCCGATCTGCTTGAGGATCGGCGCACCGGCGTCGATGCCCGTTTTCGCCAGCCGGCCTGGCTGCAGGAAGCTGCCCATGCTCAGGCTGGAGCCGCTGGCTTGCAGGCCCAGCCCGGCGAAGGAGCGGAACACGATCCCCGCCAGCGTATTGAAGTTGCCGATGATGTAGGCGAAGGCGCCCACGTACAGCACCTTGCGCAGCAGCTTGGCGATCACATCCTCGCCCTGACCCGTGGCATGCCCCATCGCCCAGAACAGCCCCGCGATGGTCATGTCGATGACGATCAGCGTGGCGGTCAGGAACGCCACCTCGCCTTGCAGCAGCCCGAAACCCGAGTCGATGTAGCGCGAGAACGTATCGAGGAAGCGGTCGATGACCGTCACGTCGTTCATGGCGGCGCGTCAGTTGCCGTAGAAGTTCACACTCTGCGGCGTGTACGGCGTGCCGCTGCCCAGGAAGCGCCGCGTCACCTCGCGTCCACGCTCTGCAGCCGCCGCCTGCCGCGCCAGTTCCAGCGAGGCCGCACGGTCCTGCGTGATCTGCAGGCGCTGCGCCTGGATGGACTGCTTGGCCTGCAAGGCGAGAAGCTGATTCATGGCCTGCATCGCCTGCAGCGCTCCCTCGGCCGACTGGCTCTTGCTCACGAGGTCGGCCAGCACACTCTCGTCCTCGCCCAGGTTCTGCGACACCTGGGCCTGCATCTGCATCGTGGTCTGCAAGCCGTTGAGCGTGTTCTTCCACTGCTCCTGCGCATCGAGGTACATCTGATTGCCGCTCACGGTGGCGGCGTACTGCTCGGGGTACAGGCGGGCGAACTCTCTGTCGATGTTCGCCACGTCGTAGGCCAGTCCCTTGGCCTGGGCGATCAGCCGCTGCGTGGTTGCCAGGTTGCTGCGCAGCCGGTTGACCACGTTGAATGGCAGGCTGGCCAGGTTGCGCGCCTGATTGATGAGCATCTGCGCCTCGTTCTGAAGCTGCTGGATCTGGTTGTTGATCTGCTCCAGCGTGCGAACGGCGGTCAGCGTGTTCTGCACCAGATTGGTCGGGTCGAGCACGATGTCGCCGACGCCGAACAGCGCATGGGCGGGCTGCATGACGCCGAAGGCGAGTGCGCCGGCCACGGCCAGGGCTGCGAGCTTGGGAGTACGGGCTTTCATGGCAATTTCTCCTGTGGTTGCGGGGAAGGAAACGAAGGCAACAGGTCGGCCGCCCAATCGAGGCTGCGATGGCGCAGCCAAGCTCCTGCGAATGAGGACGAGGAAGCGGCCAGCACCGCGTCGATGTCGCGCTGGTCCTGCGGCGTGGACGCGCCCGCGAAGGCCAGCGTCGCCGGCCCCAGGTCGAGGTCGAACAGCCGGTTGCCGAGACGGGATTGGTAGTAGTAGTCGCGCTTGGGCTGCGCGGTGGCGACGATCTCGATCTGCCGCCTGTTGAGGCCGAAGCCCTCGTAGATCGTGCGAATCTGTGGCTCTGTCGCCTGCGGGTTGGGCAAGAAGACCCGGCTCGCACAGCTCTCGATGATCGCGGGCGCGATGCTCGAATCCTTGATGTCCGCCAGCGACTGCGTGGCGAAGATGACACTGACATTGCGCTTGCGCAGCGTCTTGAGCCACTGCCGGATGCGCGCTGCAAACACCGGGTCATCGAGGAACAGCCACGCTTCATCGAGGATCAGCAGCGTGGGCGCGCCGTCGAAGTGTTCATCGAAGCGCGCAAAGAGGTACTGCAGCACGGCCAAGACGGCGGCCTTGCTGTGCATCAGTTCCTCCATCTCGAAGCATTGCACGTTGGCCATGCCCAGCCGGTCATGGTCGGCGTCCAGCAGCTTGCCGTGGGCACCGCCGAGCACATAAGGCGACAGCGCCTGCCGCAGCGTGTTCGATTGCAGCAGCACGGAAAGCCCCGTCATCGTGCGCTGCTCCAACGGTGCACCGGCAAGGCTTCCCAGCGCCGACCAGATAGCCGCCTTCTCGTCGGGGCCGACTGCCACGCCTTCGTGCAGCAAGCGGCCTTCGATCCATTCGGCGGCCCAGGTGCGGTAGCCCTCGCGGTCGATGCGTGCCAATGGCTGGAAGGCGATTTCGCCATCCATCCCGAGGTCGTAGTGCTCGCCGCCCAGCCCGAGGATCGTAGCTCGCATCGAGCGCCCCATGTCGAAGGCGAAGATGCGTGAGCCACGATAGCGGCGGAACTGCATCGCCAGCGTGGCGAGCAGGACAGACTTGCCCATGCCGGTCGGGCCGGCTACGAGCGTATGCCCCACGTCGCCGATGTGCAGTGACAGCCGGAACGGCGTCGCTCCATCAGTGCGCGTGACGATCAGCGGCGGGCCGTCGAGGTGCGCGTTCTTCTCCGGCCCGGCCCACACCGCGGACAGCGGCATCATGTGCGCCAGGTTCAGCGTGGAAACAATGGGCTGGCGCACGTTCGCATAGGCGTTGCCGGGAATGGACGACAGCCAGGCATCGACGGCGTTCAGCGTCTCGGGGATCGTCACGAAGCCCCGGCCCTGGATGACGCGCTCCACCATGCGCAGCTTTTCGTCGGCCATTGCCGGATCGGCGTCGAGCACCGTTACGGTGGCGGTGAGATAGCCGAAGGCCACCTGGTCGCTGCCCAGTTCCTGCAAGGCAGCGTCGGCGTCAGCCGATTTGTTGTTGGCGTCGGTATCGACCAGCGGGCTTTCCTGCTGGAAGATCGTTTCGCGCAGCAGCGCGATGACGTTCTTGCGCTTGGCGAACCACTGCCGACGCAGGCGCCCCAACTCCCGTTCCGCATCGGATTTGTCCAGGCACAGGAAGCGCGTACTCCAGCGATACGCAAATCCGAGGCGGTTTAGGTCGTCCAGAATCCCCGGCCAGGTCGAGGTAGGAAAGCCCCGCACGGTGGCCATGCGCAGGTGGTGGTCGCCCAGCATGGGCGCCAGGCCGCCGATGAGCGCCGAATCTGTCAGCAGCGCGTCGATGTGGAACGGCACTGCCGGCACGCCCACGCGGTAGCGCCGTGTCGAGATGGTCGCGTGCAGGTAGGTCAGCGTCTGGCCGTCATCCAGCCACGCGATCTCCGGCATCACGCCGTCGAGCAGGTCGAAGACGCGATCCGTCTCCGCCACGAAGGCCGCCAGGCGCTCGCGCCAGTCCACGCCTTCGGTGGGCCGGTTCTCGTACAGCAGGCCGGCGGCGCGGGCGCGGGACTCCTCCGGTGGCAGGTACACCAGCGTCAGGTAATAGCCGCTCTCGAAGTGGCTGCCCGAATCCTCGAAGGCGGCACGGCGTTCCTCGTCCACCAGCCAGGACAGCGGCTCGGGGAAGTCCGAGTGCGGATAGCTGGCCGCGGGCCGGCGCTCGGCTTCGACGAATAGCGCCCAGCCCGAGCCCAGGCGGCGCAGCGCGTTGTTGAGCCGCGCCGACGTGGCGATCAGCTCGCCCTGCGTCGCACTGTCCAGATCCGGCCCACGAAAGCGCGCCGTACGCTGGAAACTGCCGTCCTTGTTCAGCACAACGCCCGGCGCCACCAGCCCGGCCCACGGCAGCCAGTCGGACAGCAGTGCGGGCCGCCGGCGGTATTCGGCAAGGTTCAGCATGGCGGCATCCCCTCACACGTCCAGCAGCGCCCGGTGCTTGATGTGCCGGGCGAACACCTGCATGAACTGCGGATCGACCTTCGCGCCCCACACCGCCAGCACGTGGCCGACGATCCAGAGCACAAGACCCGGAATCCACAGTTGCAGGCCCAGTCCCACGGCGGCGGCCAGGGTACCGTTGGCGATCGCCACAGTACGCGGCGCACCGCCCAGCAGGATCGGCTCGGTCAGCGAGCGATGCAGCGGCACCTCGAAGCCTGCCGCGAAGGTGTCGGGCGCAGTCATACGAGAGCCCCGCCCGAGAAGCTGAAGAACGACAGGAAGAAGCTCGAAGCCGCGAACGCGATGGACAGGCCGAAGACGATCTGGATCAGCTTGCGGAATCCGCCCGAGGTGTCGCCGAAGGCCAGCGCCAGGCCCGTGGCGATGATGATGATGACCGCCACGATGCGGGCCACCGGCCCCTGGATGGATTCGAGAATGGATTGCAGCGGGCCTTCCCAGGGCATCGAGGAACCGGCGGCCTGCGCCGTACCGGCCAGGAGCAGCAACAGCGCGGCGAGAAGCAAGCCATGCACCGCAGGGCGGGCCAGGCTGCGCAGCCGTGCGGGCATGGAAAGCGGATTTAAGGAAAAACGGAAAGCAGGAACGGTCATCTGCGTCATGGCAGTTCTCCAGGTTGGTCAGGGGACAGGGAAGGCGCAGCCACATCGACTGCAAGAGGAACCGGCGTCAGCTCGGAAAACGGCGTTTCCAGTGCATCGGCCAGGCGATAGCCCGTGCCGTCGAAACCAACGACGCAGGCGATGCTCTCGATGCGGCGCTTGCGGCCGCGTCCGGCGATGTGGATCACCACGTTGACCGCCTCGGCGATCAGCGCGCGGGGCGGGTTCACCGCCACTTCGAGGATCAGTTGCTCCAGCCGCAGCAGCGCGGCCAGCGGGGAGCCGGCATGGACGGTGGCGATGCCGCCCGGATGGCCAGTGCCCCAGACCTTGATGAGATCCAACGCCTCCGGGCCACGCACCTCGCCCACGACCACGCGATCCGGGCGCAGGCGCATGGACGAGCGCACCAGTTCCTGCATCGACACCACGCCCTGCCGCGTGCGCAGCGGTACGTGGTCGCGGGCCGCGCATTGCAGCTCGATGGTGTCTTCGAGCACAAGCACGCGGTCGCCCGTGGCGGCGATCTCGGCCAGCAGCGCATTGGCGAGCGTAGTCTTGCCCGTGCTGGTGCCGCCCGCGATCAGGATGTTCTGGCGATCTCGCACGGCGCCCACGAGAAAACCCGCCTGTCCCGTGGTCATCATCCCATCGCTGACGTACTGCGCCAGCGGGATCACGCCTACGGCGCGCTTGCGCAACGCGAAGGCAGGGCCGGGCGCGGCCGGCGGCAGGATGCCCTCGAAGCGTTCGCCCGTCTCGGGCAGTTCGGCGGTCAGCAGTGGCTGGCCGCGATGGACTTCAGCGCCAACGTGCGCGGCCACCAGCCGGATGATGCGTTCGCCGTCTTCCTCCGGCAGTTCCACGCCCATCGGCGCACGGCCCGACGACAGGCGATCAATCCACAACGTGCGGTCGGGATTGAGCATGATTTCCACCACGTCGGGGTCGGCCAGCGCGTTGGCGATCAGCGGCCCCATCGCCGTGCGCAGCATCTGGATGCGGCGGTCGATCGACGTGGCGTTGAAGGACAGCGGGACGGTGCTCATGAGGCACGCTCCTGCGTCTCATCCATGCGCGCCGGATCAGGATGCAGTTCCTCCACCACGTCGCGCACCAGGCTGCGTCCGCGCAACAGGTGGCGGCCCAACTGTTCGACGAACTGCTCGAAGCGTGCCTTGCCCTGGGCGCGGGCCGCGTCCTGATGCGCCTCGGGCACTGGCGTGCTCACCGTGAGGAAGTAGCGGATGAACAGCGCCAGCGTCTCGATCTGGATGTTCTGGTCGCGCTCCATGCGCTCGGTCTGGCGCGACAGCCTATCCAGCCGCTTGGCGATGGCCGCCTCGCGCTGGTCGCCTGCGTCCGGCGACAGCCAGGATGCCAAGGCGGCCGCCACGATGGACGACTTGGACACGCCTTTCTTGGCAGCCAGTTCCTCAAGACGCCTGGCGTGCTCGGGCTGGATGAAGAGATTCAAACGGTGCTGGGTCATAGCTCGATTCCGTCGTCAGGATCCAGAGATGCCAGCCGGGCTGTGCGCTGCATGGCCGGATCGAACTGGCGCGGGAGGGGAAGCGGTTCGTCGTCGTCATCGAGCAATCCGAGATCGGCCGCAGGCGCGGCCAACGCGGGGCCGTAGGCGACGGTGTCGGAGAGTTCGGGCTGGCGTCGCGGGCCGCCGTCATCGGTGCTGCCCATGCCATCGACAGATTCAGTGACTAGGGCCGCTGGGACGGCGGGAATCGCCAGCGCGCTCCAGTCATCGGCACGTGCCGGTGGCACATCGGCGTAGCGATCGGCCGCGAGCACAGGCGGCGGCAACACTCGGCGCTTGAAATTGGCGTCTGCGTAGTAGCGCAGCTTCGTCGCCTTGATCGGCGCCACGCTGGACACCATCACCACCGCCTCATCGGGTGGTAGCTGCATCACCTCGCCCGGCGTCAGCAGCGGGCGCGCGGTTTCCTGGCGCGACACCATCAGGTGGCCCAGCCACGGCGCGAGCCGGTGGCCCGCGTAGTTGCGCTGGGCGCGCAGCTCGGTGGCCGTGCCCAGCGTCTCGGAGATCCGTTTGGCGGTGCGCTCATCGTTCGTGGCGAACGTCACGCGCACATGGCAGTTGTCGAGGATGGAATGGTTCTGCCCATACGCCTTGTCGATCTGGTTGAGCGACTGCGCGATGAGAAAAGCACGAACCCCATACCCCGCCATGAAAGCCAGTGCCGTCTCGAAGAAGTCCAGGCGGCCCAGCGCCGGAAACTCGTCGAGCATCAGCAGCAGCTTGTGGCGGCGCGCGATGCCATCGGAGCCATCGAGGGATTCGGTGAGCCGCCGGCCGATCTGGTTGAGGATCAGGCGGATCAGCGGCTTGGTGCGGCTGATATCCGAAGGTGGCACCACCAGATACAGCGACACTGGATGCTCGGCCGAGATCAGGTCGGCGATGCGCCAGTCGCAGCGCGAGGTGACTTCGGCCACCGTGGGGTCGCGGTACAGACCGAGGAACGACATGGCCGTGGACAGCACGCCCGAACGTTCGTTGTCCGACTTGTTCAGCACTTCGCGCGCCGCCGAGGCAACCACCGGATGCGGGTCATCGCCAAGATGCGCCGTGGTCATCATTCGGTGCAGGGTCAGCTCGAACGGGCTGGCCGGGTCGGACAGGAAATTGGCAACGCCACGCAGCGTCTTGTCCTCGCCCGCGTAGAGCACGTGCAGAATCGCGCCGACCAGCAGCGCGTGCGAAGTCTTCTCCCAGTGATTTCGCTTCTCCAGCGCGCCCTCGGGGTCAACCAGAATGTCCGCGATGTTTTGCACGTCGCGCACCTCGTGCGCGCCGCGCCGCACCTCCAGCAACGGGTTGTAAGCCGCCGACTTCGCATCGGTGGGGTTGAACAGCAGGCAGTGCGAGAAGCGCGAACGCCAGCCAGCGGTGATGGCCCAGTTCTCGCCCTTGATGTCGTGGATCACTGCCGATGCGGGCCACGAAAGCAGTGTGGGCACCACGAGACCGACGCCTTTGCCCGAGCGCGTGGGCGCGAACGTCAGGACGTGCTCCGGGCCTCCATGCCGCAGGTACTCGCCGCGATGGCGGCCGAGGAACACGCCGGCCGGCTGCATCAGCCCGGCCTTGCGGATGTCTGCGGCATCGGCCCAGCGCGCTGAGCCGTAGGTCGTGACCAGGCGCGACTGCCGCGAGCGCCACACCGACATGCCGATGGCCACTACCACCGCCACTAGGCCGCTGCCGCCCGCGATGGCGCCACCCACGTCGAAAACGCGAGGCGCGTAGGCGTCGAACACGAACCACCACTCGAACAGCCGCCACGGGTGATAGACCGGCGTACCGAAGAAGTCGAACCACGGCAAGCCCAGGCGTAGCTGGTTGCCCAGGGCAACGGCAGTCCACTGCGTGGCGCCCCATACGCCAGCGATCACGATGCCGAACACCACGGCGATCTGACCGAACAGCACGTTTGTTCCCTGCATGACCCAGCCTCCATTCGCAGCACAAGAACGTGCCGTAGGCGTCAGGATCAGTGCCGTGGAGAGTGCCGGTCAAAGACCATTCGGGCAGGGATTGAGGCCAAAAAGGCCAGACTTATTGCTGTGGCAAAGACAATAAAAACGCCGCAGGCGCGAGCGCGCTGCGGCGTAACGAGGTAACAGAAAGAGATTCGTCGCGGCGAAGCGACTGCAGAAGGTGCTACTGGCCTTTTTGCTCCGGTCGATCGCCGAAGAAGCGCCGCTTCGCGGCTTCGGCCGCACGCAGACAGAGTTCGTCGCCGACTTTCACCCGGTCTTCCTTGCATAGCCGTTGGATCTCCTTCATGCGCTCGGGATTGGCCACGAGCGCGTCCACGGTTTCTGAGGGCTGGGCTGGACCGCATGCTGCCAGCGCGGTGCCTACCAACATCATCAGCAGCATCCACTTGTTCATGGTCCGAGTCCTTTCCAAGCGTAGATTCAAGCGCCACTGATCACATTACTGCCGTCATCAGAGCCAAGGGTTACAACCCGCTCGACAAACCGGGCCAGTTCTTCGGACGGTTCTGCGTCACGGCGCAGCAGGTAGGTCGTGAGCATGGGCGGTTTGCCCTCCAGGGGCCGGCCCACGACGCCCGGTTCTCGGCTGGCGGCGATGTGCGCCGCGCCCGCCAGCCCCAAGGCCAGCCCGGCGGACACGAAGGTCATCATCACGTCGAAGGTTGCCACGCGCTGCGCTATCAGCGGCTCCTGATCCTGCTGGCGCAGAAAGCGGTCTACCTGGCGCGCATGGCCTTCGCACACTATAGGATCGCTCAGCACCAGCGCATGGCGCAGCACTTCGTTCAGCGGAATGCGTTTGTAGGCGAGCAAGGGATGACGATCCGGCACAGCCACTATCAGTTCATCCTTCCAGGCGGGTATGGCCACGATGCCGTCGCCCACATCGTCGGCCATCGAAAAGCCAGCGTCGTACAGGTCATCGTGCAGGCCCTTGATCTGCTGGGCCAGCGGCACCTCGCACAACCGCACCTCGATCTCCGGACTCTCCACACGATAGCGGGCCAACAGGGAAGGAAGGCGTGAGGGCGTGATCCCGTCAGACAATGCAATACGCAACTGCCCATGAAAGCCGTTGGCCGCAGATCTGACACTATCGCGGGCTTGCTCCACAGCCGTGAAGATGCGCGGCACATGTTCCAGGAGCATCCTGCCTGCGCGAGTCAGCTGTGTGCTGCGGGTAGTGCGGATGAAAAGCCGAGCGCCGAGTTCTTCCTCCAACTCCTTGATCGTGCGCGACAGCGGCGATTGGTCGATACGCAGTCGGTCGGCTGCACGCGCGAAATGCAATTCTTCGGCTACAGCAAGGAAGCATCGAAAATGCCTCAACTCCATACGAATTTTCAGTCATCCTTCAATGTGTATATCACGAGAAAATTGATATAACTTATTTGCGAATCACACTGGGGGAAACAAACTCCATCGCTACACGAAATAAAGAAAATCAGATCCTCATAGTTACATCCCTTCGTCCATAACGTTGCGCCAACTAGTCGCATCGGGATTCAGAAAAAAATAATACAGGCGGCCTTGGCTACATCCGCCCCTCCTGTCGAGAATTCTTGCCGGCCCGCGCTTTGCCCGAAAAATATAAAATTTTTCAACCAGGCTGCTCAGTCTAGCCTAGCTCAAGTTGAGACCGGCAGCATGGCATCAAGCAGAAAATGCTTACTGCGCGGTGTATCCACCGTCGATGACAAGTTCGCTACCCGTCACGAAAGAGGATTCATCCGAGGCAAGATAGAGCACGCCGTACGCAATGTCGTCAGGCTGGCCCAGATGCCCGACTGGATGCATCTTCGCGACGGCTTGCCGTCCTGCATCCACATCGCCCAGGTCGGTCAAAAAACCTTCAACCATTGGGGTCCAGATGTAACCTGGGTGAATCGTGTTCACTCGGATGCGATAACCGGCTTGAGCACAATGAAGCGCAGCTGATTTGGAGAAAATTCGCACCCCACCTTTACTGGCGTTGTAGGCGGCAATTTTGGGGTCAGCGATGATTCCCTCGATCGAGGATATATTGATGATTGAACCAACACCGTGTTGATTTCCACGCAAAGCTGACCCACCATTTCCATCGAATCTTGACCCACCCTGGTTCGTGAACTTCACGCTCACGTTGTGGATAAGTTCTTGGTCGCCTTCTCCTTCTTGGTGGTCTGTGGTGGTTGCTGTGCGGAGCTGTTCTTGAACCTGTAGCTATCGTTGCCGGTTTCCAGAATATGGCAGTGATGCGTGAGCCGGTCCAGCAATGCAGTGGTCATCTTTGCATCCCCGAACACACTGGCCCATTCGCTGAAGCTCAGGTTGGTGGTGATCACGACGCTCGTGCGCTCGTACAGCTTGGACAGCAGGTGGAACAGCAAGGCTCCTCCTGACGTGCTGAATGGCAGGTAGCCCAGTTCATCCAGGATCACCAGATCGGCATAGGCTAGGCGGTGCGCGATCTGCCCCGGCTTGCCCTGGGCCTTCTCCTCTTCCAGTGCATTGACCAGCTCCACCGTGGAGAAGAACCGCACCCTGCGGTGATGGTGCTCAATGGCTTGCACCCCGAGGGCTGTGGCGATGTGGGTCTTGCCCGTACCCGGTCCACCCACCAGCACCACGTTGTTGGCGTTCTCCAAGAATTCGCAGCGGTGCAACTGGCGTACCAATGCCTCGTTCACCTCGCTGTGGCTGAAGTCAAACCCAGCCAGGTCCCGGTACGCAGGGAACCTGGCCACCTTGAGTTGGTAGGCCACAGAGCGCACCTCCCGCTCGGCGGTCTCGGCCTTGAGCAGTTGGGACAGGATGGGCTGCGCTGCGTCGAAGGCCGGCGCACCTTGCTCAGCCAGTTCCGCAACCGCCTGGGCCATGCCGTGCATCTTGAGCTCGCGCAGCATGATCACGATGGAAGCGATGGCAGGGTCATGACGCATAGCGCACCTCCCTCAATTGGTCATAGCGCAGCACGTTGGCCTGGGGTTCCACAGACAGCTTGAGGGCCTGGGGCGAGGTGACCGGTGCTGGGGCGGGCTTACCGTCCAGCAGGCGGTGCAGCACGTTCAGGATGTGGGTCTTGCTGGCAGCCCCTGACTCCAGTGCCAACTCCACTGCAGCGAGCACAGCTTGTTCATCGTGGTGCAGCACCAGAGCCAGAACCTCCACCATCTCTCGGTCGCCGCCTGGCTGCTTCAAGAGGGCGGCCTGCAGGCGCTTGAAGGCTGCTGGCAGTTCCAGGAATGGAGCACCATTGCGCAAGGCCCCGGGCTTGCGCTGCAGCACTGCCAGGTAGTGGCGCCAGTCGTACACGGTCTGTCCCGCACCATGGTGGTTACGCTCGATCAGGCGCTGATGCTCGCACACGATCTGGCCTTCGGCGGCGACCACCAGGCGATCGGCGTAGACCCGCAGGCTCACCGGCCGATTGGCATAAGGCGCCGGCACGCTGTAGCGGTTGCGCTCGAAGTGGACGAGGCAGGTGGGTGAGACGCGTTTGGTGTGCTCCACAAAGCCATCGAAGGGCCGGGGCATTGGCATCAAGTCGTTCTTCTCCTCGGTCCAGATGTCCGCGACGGTGCCCGGCAGCTTGCCGTGCTCGATCTCGTGCCACAGCGCCACGCAGCGCTCTTCAAGCCATGCATTGAGATCGGGCAGGCTTGGGAATGGCGGCACTACCTGCCACAGGCGATGGCGGGCATCGCGCACGTTCTTCTCCACCTGGCCCTTCTCCCAGCCCGAAGCAGGATTGCAGAACTCGGCCTCGAACAGGAAGTGGCTGACCATGGCCGCAAAGCGCGCATTGACGTCGCGCTCCTTGCCACGGCGCACCCGGTCTACGGCGGTGCGCATGTTGTCGTAGATGCCACGGCGGGGCACACCGCCCAGGACTGCGAATGCATGGTTGTGGGCATCGAACAGCATCTCGTGCGTTTGCAGCGGATAGGCGCGCAGGTAGAACGCTCGGCTGTGGCTGAGCTTGAAGTGGGCTACCTGCAGCTTGGTGCGCACGCCGGCGAGAACAGCCCAGTCCTCGCTCCAGTCGAACTGGAAGGCCTCACCCGGACCGAAGGCCAGGGGAACGAAGGTGCCGCGGCCGGTGGTCTGCTGGGTCACAAGGCGCTGCTCGTGCCAGAAGCGCGCAAAGGCCGCCACACGGTTGTAGGAGCCGCCATAACCGAGCGCCTGCAGATCCACGTACATCTGCTTGACGGTGCGCCGCTGCTTGCGGGATCGGCCAGCTTCCGTCTTGAGCCAGCCCGAGAGCTTCGATGCGAAGGGATCGAGCTTGGAAGGACTGACTCGCTTGGCGTAGTGCGGCTCGGCCTCGCCTGCGCGCAGGTACTTGCGGATGGTGTTGCGCGAGAGGCCCGTGCGGCGGGCGATCTCCCTGATGGACAACTGCTCTCGCAGGGCCCAGCGCCTGATGACACTCAGTGTTGCCACGTCTATCACTCCTGGTCTCCTGCTGCTCAGCAAAGCAGCAGGTTAGGGTTAGTACGTGGATCAGATTTAGATGGAAATCCTGGCGGTTAGTGGGTCACTTCTGCGTGGAAATCAACAGCTGGGGCAGTTCGTGTCGTCGGGCTCGTGGTGGTGTTCGACGCGGCGCAGATGATCGGGCAGTTGCTGGCGGCGCGGCTTGCGTGGCGGCTTGTCGCCTTCTTCCTGCGACCCCGTGGTCGGCGACTTGGATTGCAGTTGCTCAAGCTGCGCCTGCAGGCTGGCCTCGTCCTCGGCCATCGTCTCCTCGAACAGGCGCCGCTGTTCGGCGTTCATGGCTTCGGTTCTGGCGTCGAACTTCCAAGCCTTCAGGCGTGCCAGCTCGAACGTCACCTTCTCCAGCTTGGCGTCCTTGAACTTGATCTCGTGCGCCTGGCGCTCGATGTGCTGGGCCTGCTGGCGGATGTGGGTCAACATCTGCTGCGCCAGCGCGGCGACGGTCTCGGGCGACAGACTGCCAAGGTCCGAGGCGCTGAGATCGTGCAGGTGCTGCATGCACTCATCATGCCGACACTCACAGGTGCCCGCCATGCGGGGTAGTGCCGTCAACGCTTGCGCGCCGAGATCACAGCCGGGTGATGACGCGCATGTCCTCCAGACGCAGCCAGGGTAGGCCCAGCACCAGGGCGTAGAACTGCTCACGCGTCAACGTGAGTGCCGCACCGCTCGTCGAACCTTGAGCCGGCCACGCGAAGCCGCCGATGTTCAGCCTCCGCGCGCACACCACGCGCCGAAGCCATCGTGCACCAGCAGCTTGATACGCGTGTGCCGGGCGTTGGTAAGCAGGTATCCGTGATGCGCCTGCGCGGCGCCGAAGACCGTCACCACGCTTGCCAACAGCCGTTCGGCGCCCGCGCGCATGCACAACAGCGGGCCATGAGCTTTTAAGCCCCCCCGCGTGCGCTATGCCGCTTTAGACTTTGTTGGACCGCAGCAATCGGCTGCGCGCCTTGATTCGGCAACTTGGAGAAGGCCACACGCGCCGGGCGGTACCCACCCTAGTGTCAATCAAGGGGTGGCGCCCATTCCACCATCGATTCTGTATTGTGCACCCGTGACAAATGCACTTTCATCGCTTGCGAGGAATAACACCAAGTTCGCGACCTCCATTGCTTCCGCATACCTCCCCAGAGGGATTCGTCCAGAAAAGTCCCTCTGGGCGCTATCGGCGTCATTCGGATTGAAACCAGCCTCGATGGAACGCATCATTCTCGTATTCACCGGACAAGGATGCACTGAATTGACGCGGACGTGGTACTTCGACACCTCGAGAGCAGCCGTTTTCGTCATGCCGCTGACCGCGTGCTTGCTGGTGATATAGGGGCCAAGATTGGGGGTCCCGTCGAGACCGCCATTCGACGACATATTGATGATGCTGCCCTTTTCCTTCTTGATCATGATGGGCAGTACGTGCTTGAGTCCCAGGAAAACGCCGCGCACGTTCACTGCCTGAACCTTCTCAAAATCCTCCAGCGAAACATCGATGAGTGGCTGGATTTTTCCTTCAATGCCGGCATTGTTGAAGAACACGTCGACTGTGCCAAAAGATTGCATGGTTCTTTTGACATAGTCCCTCACTTGGTCTTCTTGCGTGACGTCGGAGCGGATGATCAGAAGTTCGCCAAGGCCACCAATTTCTGACTTCAACTCCTCGAGCGCTTCGCTTGAAATATCCACAACAGCTACTCTAGCGCCCTCTTCAAGAAATCTTTTGGCTGTGGCCTTTCCGATGCCGCCGGATCCTCCGGTGATGATCGCGACCTTGTCCTTTAAGCGTTTCATTTACTGAATCCGTTCACTGATCTAAGAATGAAAACCTGCGAGCCAGAAAAGGCTTGCAGGGCCATGCGACTGCGTCATTGGGCGGTGAAACCACCATCGATCGGGATAACAGCGCCGGTGACGAAGCGCGACTCGTCGCTCGCAAGGTAGAGAATTCCGTACGCAATGTCGTCGGGCTCGCCGAGGCTGCCGAGCGGATGCAGTCCCGCAGCCGCAACGCGAGCCGCCTGCGCGTCGCCTGTCCGCTCGAAGAACCCCGCGACCATCGGCGTGGAGATGAAGCCCGGGCATACAGCGTTCACCCGGATCTTCTTGTGTGCGTACATCATGGCATCGCCTTTGGTCATCATGACCACGGCCCCCTTCGACGCCTGATAGACCGAATAGGGTGCGTCGGCCGATGCGCCGCCGACGAGTCCGTAGATCGAGGACAGGTTGACGATGCTGCCGCCTGGCGGCATCGCGGGGATCGCGTACTTCGTGCAGTGGAAGACACCACGGACATTTACGTTCATCACCCGGTCGTACTCCGCCGTGGTCACCTCGTGGATCGGCTTCTGGATGCCGGCGAGCCCCGCGTTGTTGACGAGCACGTCCAGTCGCCCCCATTTCTTCATGATCCCGTCGACTGCCTGCCGAACGGAATCCTCGCTCGTGACGTCGACATGCATGAACAGTGCGTCTCCGCCAGCCGACCGGATCGCCGCAACCACTTTAACGCCTTCATCCTCGGTGAGATCGCCCACCGCGACCTTCGCGCCGTGTCGGGCGAGGAGGATCGCCGTCGCTCTACCGATTCCGCTGGCACCGCCGGTAACCAGCGCCACCTTCCCAGCCACGCGACCGGCGCCAGAGGCGCTGTTCTGCTGTGCTATCTCTGCCATCGCTGCTCCTTTTAAAGGTTCGTACAAAAATAAGATCGGCGTGCGCTGGACCAGTCGTTGCAGCTAGAACCCGCCCCTCTAGCTCCAGCGTGATTCACACGCCATTTGGTCCGGTGCATACGTGGTCTCGACCACATTAAACATGCATTCCATGCATTTCTTGTATCCGTATTTACGATACATATCAGAGTAGATGTAATGTTTCGAAGAGGGTCGCCTTGCCTAAGCGTGGGGTAACGGGAAGCCGCCGTCGTATCCCTAGGCGCGCAACTCCACATGCAGCGCCCGCGCCGTGCGCCGTTCGTGCCGCGTGTGGTGCCCGTCGGCGTTTAGCGCCTTGTCCGGCACCTCTACGAACGGCGCGAGCTTTCTCGGCATCTTCCGACGCCGGTACTTCGGCTCGGCACCCTGCGGCGCCAGACTGTTCGATAAACTGACCCACGCAAGCGCTGAAGTGATTTGCCTCAAATGCATCTCCTGGCGCTCTTCCCACACATGCCAGCTCAAAGAAATGACACCCAAAGATAGCGATCAGCCTCCCAATCAGCGAGACTCTGGCGCGCGCAACAAGCGCAGCGCCCTCGGTGAACGAGTGGCTCAACACCTGATCGACAGTCGGCGGCTGTTCTACTTTTCTCAGGTGGCGAAAATGGGCAGCTTTACGGCAGCTGAGGCAGCTCTCGACGTTGCGCAGTCCACTTTGAGTCGTCAGATTCAGCTGCTTGAAGAAGAGCTGGGTGCCCCGTTGTTGCTCAGAGAAAGCCGGGGTGTCACGCTGACCCATGCAGGAGAGCTCCTCCTCGCCCAAGCCGAGCGAATCATCCGGGAAATGGAGACAGCGCGTGAGCAGATCACCATGGCCAGAGGTGGCGCTCGAGGCCGCGTCACCATCGCAGCTCCCCGTCCGTTCTCCAGTCGCTACTTCCCCAAAGTCATTCAACAGTTCTCGCAGAAGTATCCCGACACCAAGCTCACAGTACTCGAGGCCTCCAGTGGTCATGTCCATCAGTACCTGGCGGACGCAGCGGTGGATCTTGCAGTCGTTCTGCACAATCCGAATTCGCAGAAGATCGCGACCCGGAAGATCATCACGGAACAGCTGTATCTCACCATGCGCCACGATCATGAGCTCGCAAACGATTCGTTCATCGAGCGCGCTCGGCTCAAGGTCATTCCGGACCTTCTGCTTCCCGCCGCGGTTCATGGCACACGCTTCGTCATCGAGAGATACCTGCAAGATGGAAACATCGAACTGGATCCCATGATCCGCATGGACAGCGTGTCTCTAATGAGGAGCCTGATCGCTCAGGGCTTGGGCTGCGCAATCCTCCCCAACATGGCGTGCCCTGGACAACTGAGCTCGGGGGAGTTCATCGCGAAATCACTGAAGCCAGCCCTGAATCGCACCCTTTACCTCGCAAGGTTGAGGGAGCGAAATCAGACTCCTGAGGCAAAGGCGATGGAGGAGGAAATCCTCCACACAGTGGAGGCTGATGCGGACGAACATTGGATGACTGAAGACGATTAGCGGCTACAGACACAACCTGGCCTCATCGCCTTTTCTCAGAAGCCAACGTTGTTGCGACCTTTAAGCTGAAGCATCGAACGAACGTCTGCAGGCTTCGCAACCTCGACGCCCAACTCGTCCAGCAGGTGCTTGATCTTTCTCACCTGCTGTGCATTCGAGTCTGCCAGCGTTCGCCGGGCGATGAACAGGCTATCCTCGAGCCCAACCCGAACGCTGCCGCCCATCGTGGCGCTCTGGGTTGCGAAAGGGATCTGATGTCGCCCTGCGGCCATCACTGAAAATACGTAATCGCCACCGAACAGCTTGTCAGCCGTGTCCTTCATGTGCGTCAGGTGAGACGCATCCGCGCCGATGCCTCCTCTCACGCCGAAGATCATCTGGACGAAGAACGGAGGCTTCGCGATCTGTCGTTCAGCGAAATCCGCCAGCGCGTACAGATGCCCCACGTCATAGCACTCGAACTCGAAGCGGGCGCCATGCGTGTGCCCAAGCTGTCGGATGATCTTCTCAATGTCCCGGAACGTATTGCGAAAGATCACGTCGTCACTCCCTTCGACGTAGTCCTTCTCCCAGTCATGCTTCCAGGAAGCGTACTTCTGCGCCATCTGCGAGAACACGAAGTTCATCGAGCCGAGATTGAGCGAGCACAGTTCCGGCTTCACGCGCAACGGCGCCGCGAGCCGATCCTCCAGCGTCATGCGGGTGCTGCCTCCGGTCGTGATGTTGATGACGGCATCAGTGCGCGCGTGGATCTCTGGCAGGAACTGCATGAACACATCAGGATCGGGGGTCGGCCGACCATCGGCAGGATTGCGCGCATGCAGATGAATCACCGCAGCACCAGCTTCCGCGGCTTCGAGGCTGGAGGCGACGATTTCCTGTGGAGTGATAGGCAGCGCAGCCGACATCGTGGGCGTATGCACGGCGCCTGTCACGGCGCAGGTGATGATGGCCTTCGGGCGTGTTGGCTTACTCATGATGCGAAAAGATGCTCCAGTTGGTCCAGCATGTAATCATCCGTCGGGTCCCGGCGAAGCGGGGTCACGGAGATCGCCCGTTTGCGCACAGAGGCCAAGTCCGTGCCTGGCTTGGCTTCCACCTCGTGCGCATAGTCCACGCCCACCCAGTAGTACGGAATGTTGCGCCCGTCCTTGCCCTCGACCGGATAAAACGGACGCCGCACTCGACGCCCGACGGGCACCATGTCGATACCGGTGATCTCTCCGCCGGGAACCGCCGGAAAGTTGACGTTGAACACCAGCCCCTCGCGCCATGAGGCTTTCAACAGCGTTCTGAGCACCGATTCGAGGTGCTTCTCCGCGACGTCGAAGTTCGGCATCTGGCCGAGTTCGCGCACCTGACTGAATGCAATGGCAGGGATGCCGAACTGGGCTGCCTCCATGGCCGCGCCGGACGTACCCGAATAGGCCACGTCGTCAGCCAAGTTCTCGCCATGGTTCACGCCGGACAGTACGAGTGTGGGTGGCTTGTCCTTGAGCAGCGCGCGGATGGCCAGCATCACGCAATCCGCGGGGGAGCCCTTGACGGCAAAGCGATTGGCCTCGATTTGCCGAACACGCAGCGGAATCGACAGCGAGATCGATTGGCCTGCGCCCGAACGCTCTTCGTCGGGTGCCACGACGAAGACCTCGCCGCCGAAGCCGCGCGCGACCTGCTCCAGGAGAGCGATGCCCCGCGACTGAACACCGTCATCGTTCACGATCAGGATGCGGCGGGTCAGTGCGGTCAGTTGATCGACGCTCATGCTTTGGCCCCGAACAGTTCCAGTTCGACCTCGCCCATGCGAATCTGGGCGCTGGGCAATTTCGTGGTTTGGATAAGGCGAGCAATCTCCTCCAACTCCGGGCTCGAGAACAGCGGGTAGTCTCGACGAAGTGGCCCCGAAGCGCGCATCCGTTCCAGATCGGCCTCCGGGACCAAGGCCCGCAGCAACACCTCGTCGTCGTCCTCAGTGCCATGACGCTTGCGCAGTTCCTGGATGGTGGGTTGCTCCGGCGGATTCGCCACCACGTGCTTGGCACGCGCGTTTGACATGATCATGTCGAGAACGTTGGGTTCGATGGGCGCCACCATCTCTCCATAGTGCCCCGCCGCATAGGCGATGACTTCGTCCGACACGATGGAGTAGCGCTTGCCCGTGACGATGTTCAGCACAGCCTGGATGCCTACGATTTGGCTGAACGGCGTGGCCATCCCTGGGTAGGCCAACTCCCGGCGCACGATGGCGGTCTCGCGCAGCACCTCGTCCAAGCGATGCTCCATGCGGTGAGTCGCCAGGTTGGCCTTCAGCGTGCCAACCATGCCCCCCGGGATCTGGTGCTTGACGGCAAGCACATCGTATTCATTGTTCTGGTTGATCAGGTAGCCTGCCGCCCGCCCGACGCGCTCGAAGTGTTTGGCCACGGGATCGAGCAACCCCAGGTTCAGGTCGTGGGTATGGCCCATGACCTCCAGGTTGTGCGCGAACATCTGCACCGATGGCACTGCGGGACCGTTGGCCAGTGGTCGCGAGGATGTGTGGAGGATGGTGACGCCAAGATCCACCGCGTCCAGGTAGGCCTTGCCGGATTGGCCCAGGATGTTGTTGGCATGCAGCTCGATGGGCTTCCCACGCGACACAGCCAGGATTGCCGGAATGAGCGTGCTGAGCCGTTCCTTCTCCAGTACCCCGGCCGTGTCGTAGATCAGGATGGAATCGATGTCGTCCGATGCGGCGAGCTTCTGTGCCTTGTCAGCGTAGTAGGCATCAGTGTGGACGGGAGACAGCGTGAACATCAGAGCGCCAGCACAGGTGGAGCCGAATTCCTTGGCCACCTTGGCGAGTCTGAGCATCTTGTCGATGTTGAAGAGGACGTCGTAGACCCAGAAGCTGCGCAGGCCGTGGACGTTCAGCTGACGCATCCACGCATCCATCAGGGCGTCGGGCGTGATGGAAAAGGTCACAGCGGCATTGGATCGCATGCCCGCGCGCTTGGGAGTGCGTGGCATCGCCTCCACCATCGCATCCAGACCTTCCCATGGGTTCTCTTGGCAACTGCGGACAAGCACTTCAAACAAGGACGAAGCGGTGGTGTCAATCACGCAGTAGCCGGTCTTGTCGATGATCGGCGCGACGGGCAAGGCCATCCCCGCCTTCATTCGCATGCCCCACAGAGCCTGCTGACCGTCACGGATGGTGGTGTCGAGAATTTGAATGTGTGCCATGGATAAAAGGATCAGTTCGCTTGAAGGAATTGAGGCATCAGTACCCGCTCTGCCCAGCGGGTGTCGAAGTCGTTCGAGAGCACGTCCGGATGAGCAGACAGGAAGCGCAACAAGTGGAGATTGCTGCGGATGCCTGCAACCCTTGCAGCATTGAGTGCGGCGTTGATCTTGTTCAGTGCTGCAGCGCGGTCCGGGCCGTGGACCAGCAGCTTGCCGATCATGCTGTCGTAGTAGGGAGGAATCAGCGCACCCGCATGCATTGCGCTGTCCAGGCGCAGACCTGGTTCGCTCAGATCGAATTGCCATTCGGCCAAGCGCCCGGGACACGGAAGAAAATCGCGTGTCGGGTCTTCCGCCAGGATCCGCAGTTCCACGGCATGGCCGTTGAAGTGAATATCCGATTGCTTGAGTGGCAGCTTCCCTTCGGAGGCCACACGGAGTTGCAACTGCACCAGATCAACGCCGCACAGCATCTCTGAAACCGGATGCTCCACCTGGATTCGCGCATTCACTTCCATGAAGTAGAACTCGTCGCGATCCGGGTCGAAGAGAAATTCGACAGTGCCGGCGTTGCGATAGTTCAGCGGCTTCAGCAGATCGACCGCGGCCTGATGCACGCGCTTGCGCGTTGCCTCGGAAAGAGCAATGGCCGGCGCCTCTTCCATCATCTTCTGGTAGCGACGCTGCAAGGTGCAGTCTCGCTCACCAAAGTGGAGGATCTCTCCAGCGCCGTCCCCCATGACCTGGACTTCTACGTGGCGGGCTCGTTCGACGAATCGTTCGAGGTATAGCGTGCCGTCGCCGAAAGCCTCGAGGGCTTCCTGGGACGACCGATCAAATGAGTCCTGCAGGTCCGCATCGCTGCGCGCCACACGCATGCCTCGGCCACCTCCGCCGGCCGAGGCCTTGGTGATGACTGGATAGCCGATCTGGGCTGCGATGGCGAGCGCTTCTTCCGTTGAGGACACCTTGCCCGTACCCGTCACCATGGGGATGCCTGCGGCGGATGCCAGTCGCCTGGCAGCAAGCTTGTCACCCACCGCTTCGATCGTTTCGGCGCGAGGCCCCACGAATGTGATGCCTTCCTGTTCGCACAGTTTGGCGAACGACGCTCTTTCCGACAGAAAGCCGTAGCCTGGATGCAAGGCATCACAGCCGCTCAACTTGGCCGCATGGACCAAGCCCGGCCCGTTGAGGTAGGACTGGCGGGCGGGGGCCGGCCCCACGACTACGATCTTGTCTGCCTCGGCGGCTGCCAGGCTCTCCCGGTCTGCAGCGGAAACAGCCAGCACAGACTCGATTCCGAGCGCGCGCGCAGCCCGCACGACACGCAGGGCAATCTCCCCTCGATTGGCGATGAACAATCTATGGATCACAGCGCGCCCGCCAGTCAGGCATCAACTTCGATCAGGAACAGAGGCTGGTCGAACTCGACCAGTGCTCCGTCTGTCACATAGACCTCTCGCACGACACCTTGAACGCCGGCGATCAGGGGCGTGAAAAGCTTCATCACCTCGATGAGGCACACCTCGGTATCACCGTATACCCGGCCGCCAACTTCAACGTAGCTCGGGGCGCCTGGCTTCGGGGACCTATAGAAGGTGCCGAGATTTGCGGCGCGTACGAACACATGGCCCGCCGGGGGCTCCGAACTCACCGCAGGTCTTTCGGTCGCAACTGCTGCCGGGCCGTCCTTGGGCGCAGCGGAACGAGCAGGGGCGAGCTGCGATGGGGCGGGAGCCGAAGCTGCAACTGCGACGGCGTCCGAGCCTGCTTCGTGAGCGCTCGAGCGGCGAGCCCACGACTGCGCACCAGTGGCGGTCTTGGACAACTGCAGCTCGAAATTTCCTGCAGCGATTCGCATGTCCTGCGCGGAGCTTCGCTCGAACGCCTCAACAAGTGCGGCAACGTCTTGCGGTTTGATGGTCAACACGGTTTTCCTTAGTGATGATGAAGAGGACGGCCGCCCCTCCGCACCGTCAAGGGCGGATAGCCAGCCTGGTTTAATGCGATTTCAGCGTGCGTTGGCGGCCGCGAGCAGTGGCGGCAGTACCGGCTCCGCAACAATGAATTCCAGACCGTGCCGAAGGGCTGCTTGGACACCAGCGTCGGTGGCAATCGCGCCCCCTTTAGCCCCCTTGAAGTGACCTGTGGGCAGCAGCCGAGCAAGAGCACTGTCGATCGTGGCTGCGTCGCAGCCTTCCTCGTCAGCGCCCAGGTCAAGAACAGGCGACTCCACAGTCTCAGCGGGGCGTACGACGCGCAAAGCGGTGCGCTCCTGGGCCCAGGACAGCAAACGCGCGAGGACAGGATCACGGGCCTCGTCGGGCCGCTCTACCGGCAGTTCGGCATCGAAGATGCCCCCGCCTTGTCCGTCAACAGTCACGGTCGATCCCGCCAGGCCGGTGAGGGTGCCAGAGCCGCAACCCACCACGCAGGGCACCCCTAACGCCCGGCTGACCACCGCGGCATGGGAAGTACTTCCTCCTTCTTCGGTAATGACAGCTACCGCGCCGATCATTCCGTGGAGATCGTTGGGGCTGGTGGTTGGTCTCGCGAGAACCACTCGTTCACCACGGCGAATCCGCTGTTCGGCCTCGTCGGCGTCCGTGACGACCACGCCGATGCCCACTCCGGGGCAGGCGCCTTCGCCGTGGGCCGCTGGTGTCAGCCGAGCGATGACGCTATCGCTCAGCGTGGGCGCGAGCAGTTGACGCAGGCGATCGGAGGAAATCCTCTGCAAGGCCGCTTCCGGCGAAATCCGACCCTCATCGACCAAATCCACGCTCGTTCGGGCAGCGGCCAGCGGTGCCAGCTTGGCCGAGCGGGACTGCAAGATGAAGAGCTGTCCATCTTCCACCGTGAACTCGATATCCTGCACCTCGGCACCGGCATCCTCCAATACGCGAGAGGCGTGCAGGAGCCCTTGGTGTGCTTCAGGCAGAGACTGACGCATCGCGTCTAGCGGCTGGGGCGTGAAGCGCCCCGAAACCACGTCCTCACCCTGCGCCTTCAGCAAGAACTCGCCGAAGGGCTCCGGGTGGCCTGACAGCGGGTTGCGACTGAACAGCACCCCGGTTCCCGACCGTTCGTTGAGATTTCCGAACACCATGGCCTGAATCGTGACCGCCGTGCCGAGGTCATGCGGAATGCCATGGTGCTCACGGTAGCGCTTGGCGCGGCGCGAGTTCCAGGACTCGAACACGGCCTCTACGGCTGCATGGAGCTGCTTGTACGGATCGGTGGGCACGGCATGACCGTCCTGCGCCAGGGCTGCTCGGATCGCGTCCGCCGTTGAAGCTGCTTCCTCATCCACATCGACCTTCAGCACGATGCTCGCGAAGAGCTGGAGAAAACGTCGATGCGTGTCCTCCGCGAACGCCGCATCACCGCACTCCAGGGCCAGGGCAGCCTTCGTCTCGTCGCCAATACCCAGATTGAGGACGGTGTCCATCATTCCCGGCATCGAGACGGCGGCGCCCGACCGCACCGAAATCAACAGGGGCCGAGCTCCGCTGCCAAAAGTGCGTCGGCTCTGTGCCTCTAGATGGCGAATGCCCGACTCAATCTCGCGCAACAGCGCGGGCCAGAGACGCCCCTCCTTTGCATACCGAGCATTCGCGGGTGCCGTAATCACAAAGGCCGGCGGCACTCGCAAGCCCAGACTCATCATGTTGGCAATCGACCAGGCCTTGCCGCCAATCAGCGACCGGTCCGGCACGCCCTCACCCGTCAAGAGAAGCGTAGAGGGAGTTTCCTTCGGACTGTGCATTGCCTATTCCTTGCGCTGTTCACCCAGGAGGCAGAGCAGGTCTTCGTGCAGTTCGAACCAGACGGTGTGGTAACTCTCGATCTTTGCGTCGCTGACCCACGCAATGTCTCCCTCTTCTGCCTTGTCCAGCGCCTCCTCCAGCTTCTTCAGGTAGATCCCCATGCGAGGAAGAACCGCCGCGAGCCCGTTCAACACCTTTTCTGCGTTCCCGTGCAGCTTGGCCAGCCGCTTGAGGATCTGCTCGTCGTAGGCCTCGTCGCTGTGGTCGTTCGGTACCAGCCTGCCGCCGATCCTGAGAGTCTGCCAATCGGTAATCAGCGCCTTCAGTTCGATGTTCACCTTCTCGAAAGCAAGGTGGGCGTCCCTGAACTCCTTGTTGCCTCTCAGCGCCGAAAAGAAGCGGCCGTAGTTCGACTGCAGAGACACGCGAGCGGTGGGCGAGACGGCAAACTTACCGCCGACATCCAGTACCGAGCCTTTCGCCACCCCCTCCTGCAGGATCGCTTTGACGCGTTCATCGGGTAGCCCTAGCAACGAAGCGATCGCGTCCGGCAAGGCGTATTTTTTGATAGCCAGTCCGTGAAGGACCAGATGCTGTTCTGCATTCATGGACTTACTTGTCGGCGAGTGCGTTGATGTCGGCGCGCGTGAGGCCCGCTCCTCTACCCTTGAGCTTGCGCGAGCTTTGCTGCTCCAGTTTGTAGAGCTCGTCCGCCAGCGGGGTGTCGTAGTGGTACTTGACCCACGTGTCGTCCAAGTGGCGATAGGGCTCGGTGCACAGCTTCGGAACGAACTTCTTGCAGTTCTGATTGAGCTCCTTCAGGGTCATGTCCCCCCGGGTCGTGCGGTACTTGTCGACCTTCTCTGGCAGGTAGGTCACACCCGGATGGATGCGATCACCGACCGACGGCACACACTCGTCATCGAACGTCGCCGCCGCGGACAGCGGCGAGTACGTCCGCTTGGGCAAGTTGGAGTGCTGCATCATCACGTAGGGCGTGACCTGATGGCTGGGGCAGGACAGTGGAACGAACAAAGCGCCCAGGATCTGATTGCCGTACTCGTCATTGAGTAGCGGGCGGAATCGATCAGCGCGTTCGTCGATCTTGTTCCAGTCATCGGCCTCATAGCAGCCCGCGACATGGGCGAAATCCTTGATGATGTTGTAGTAGGTGAGCGCGCCAGCGTCCATCAGCTGCTCGCGGTGGTAGCCGGCAAGGCGCTTCCAGAGCTTGGCCGTGGTGTCCTTGAACACTTCCGTCAGCTGCTGCAAAGTCTTGGTGAGTTCCTCTTTGCTGCCCATGCCTACAGGAATCTGGGTCTCGGACAGTTCGTCGGAGGTGTACAGACCCACGCCACACAGGTTGTCGGCCTTGTACTCTGGCTTGGACTCGAAGCTACCCCAGTCATCGACGATGTAGAAGTGGGTATCTTTCACCGCTGTCGTCACCGTCAAGCGGGAGTACGGGACGTCCGTGGCAATGCCATCGAGCCAGGGCATATCCCCTTCTGCCAGATCGAAGAAGTCTCGGACCAGCATTTCACGGCCTTCGCCCAGGTTGTAAGGCCCGTGATTGGTCATGCAGACGCGGCTCTCACAAGCCACCAGGACGGCATACTGTGACAGCGCAGCGACGAATTGGTCGGTGGCGGCGTGCAACTCGTCTCCCGCCGTGCATGGATGCAGGTCTGCGTGGTAGACCTGGATGCGCCGCTCCGGAAGAATCTGCGAGCGATGTCCAGCCTCCTTGCAGGTCAGGTGCCCATCTTCCCGGCGCCGAGCGAGTTGGAAACGGCGCCAGAAATTGAGCACATAGGCGAGATCCTCGGACGCGTCGTGCGGGCGAATGGCGCCCATATTGATCAGCATCTCTCGGCCCAGAAGGTAGAAGTTGATCATGCACCAGTTGATGCCCATCGACTCCAGCTTGGTGGTGCAGTTGCGGATGCGATCAGCAATGTCTTCCGGCGACATGTGTTTCTCGATCTTGCGCAGCAGGGTCGGGTAACGATAGAACGCGTTCAGGTACCCCAGCATCACGTAGGCGGACACGGGGAAGAACTTCGATTCCTGCACCGTGCGCGTGACGCCAAGGAAGTACGTCTCTTCCCCTGCGGCTCGCATGATGTTGTTGGTCTCAAGGATCTGGGTGTAGTTGAGATTCGGGCGTGGCATGACTAGTCCTGTTCTGAGTGTTGGTCTTCCAGCAATCAACGCGGCAGTTTCCAGACGCACACGGACATCTCCGTGTTGGTCTGATAGGCCTCGGTCGTCTTCGCGTGTCCACTCACCTCGAGTTCCACGCGATCACCGTTACGGATACCGGCGACCTTCGAGTTCATAAGGCAGGGAATGCCGTATTCACGAGTCAGGATGCCGAGGTGAGAGCGGACCGTGCCACCCGCGCAGATAACACCCGCGAACTGCTCCAGAATGGGGGCGGTCAGTGTGCCGCCGCTGTCGTCAATGACTGCAATGGTGTTCTGCGGGACACCGTTGGCCAGCGCGTCCGCCACATCCTTGATGGAGCGGAAGTAGCGTGCGGTGCCCACCACATTGCTGGCGTACTCCACCACGTTGTCCCCTTGACCGCAAAGTTCGCGGCCCTGGTCGTCGGCACCCCCAGTGCGCGCCTCCGCATGCTGAAAAGAGAATTCGTCCGGGTCGCCCTCGCTGCCCGGGATGGGCAGGTAGGCCTCGGGCCTTTCGAGAGCCGAGATCATGGCGGAACTCGTGAAGCGGTAGCCGTTGGCCAGAACCTGTGCTTCGATGGCACGCATGTCCTCGGCGGTGAGCAGGTCATAGCTCGCGTCGAAGACGAAGTCAGCCCAGGAGCACTTGCGCTCGTCGAGCCGGCGTCGGATCAAGTCTTTGACCGCACTGTGGTACGCCTCGACGATGGGCGGCCCCTCGCCATCGTCGTACTTGTTGGTGTCGGAAAACAAGGCTGCCATGAAGTCTCCTTAGTGGTTGTCCGTGCGAATGCGACGGCGTACTGTTCGAAGTCTTGATCTGTCGCTCCGATGTAATTTAGTCTTTTTATACATATCTAGTATTGGTATTTACGATACCACTGCATCTAAGCCTGGGGCCCGAGTTCTGACCAGCCCTGTAGGGAGAGCGAAGGTCAATCTCTAGTCGTGCGCGAGCAACCGCGCCATCCGCGGCTGCTATCCTGCGGGCTCGTAGAGCGAGCAGTCCAACATCGCGACCGAGGTGCCGTTGCGGCCACTCAGGCATCGGCGCCGAGGTTGGCTGCGTCGATCGCGCCCGCGAGGTAGCCCGGGAACTGGCGCGACCACTCGCTGCCAATACCCGTCAAGCACGGCTGACACGGGCCGGAATTCGCCGTGGTGGCGCGAGGCTGCGGGTGCTGCCCGCCATTGCGGATGTCATCTTCCGTGGCGGTGAAAGGATCGAAGGCCCAGTCCTTGATGATGTCGTTCACCGGCGCAGCGTCCTGCGCGCCAAACAGGCGCGTGAACTGCGACCGGCAATACTTGCGCAACACGCCTTCGGACGCGTGCTGGGGCACAGTCGCTGGGATGCCTAGGAAGCCGAATAGCGCCGCATGACCACGGGGCATGGAGGTGACGTGGATCTCCGCCAACTCTGCATGGCTTGCGCGAGCCGGCCGCGTGACCGTCAGAACCAGCGTCGCGTTCCTCTAATCGCCATAGTCCGCTGCGGCAAACTGCCACAGCGACGCAAACTGCGGTTTCCTCCCTCGAGGCTTGTGCAAGACCTGCCCTCAGGTCGTGGCTCATCCTCGATCTGCGGTTTGCCGAGCAGGCATCTCACGACCCTAAACAGAATGCGTCAACCTGTCTCGGCCTGCTGAGTTCCGTGGTTGGCTGTTCGAGGAAGCGGGGCACTCTTCAGCGTACGCGTCAAATGGACTGGCTGCGACCTTGGCCTAGACGCCACTTGGGACTGTGGCCTTGTCCTGTTGCTGAAATCACTTGTCCCAAGCTTTTCTCGATAGCCGGCCGCCACGGCACCAAGCTGAACCCCATGCCGTCGTCCAGCATCGCGTAGCGCCCGCTGGCGAGCATGACGCTGCGTCGGTAGATCCCGGCCACGCGCTGCCCGTCGGTTACCGGGCGATGCTCCAGACCGGTTTCGCCGGCAATGTCCTTCGCGGCCTGTGCCAGCTCACGGTTGCGCAGCGTGCCCAGGAGGTTGCGCGCCAGGATCACGCGCTGCCCGCGCCGCTCGGCCAGCCCCTGTTCGGCCAGGAAGTCGGCGCGCTGCTGCATTGCCTGCTTGGCTTCGCCGCCAAATCCCAGGTCGCCCAGGCCCGCGCCGCCGCCAATCAGTTGCTGGTCGAGCCAGGTAGCCCCGATCACGCAGGCCTGCCGCTCGATGGGCAGGTGCGATTTCAGCTCCACAGCCACGCCGCCAAGGCGCTGCGCGTCGTAGCGGCGGCCCTGTTCGGCCAGGTCGTCCGGCACCTTCCATAGCCCCTCGGCCACACGCTCCACGATGCCTGTGCGGCGCAGGGCTTCCAGCCGGCGGACATGGGCGGCGACGAACTCCTGTGGATCACGGCCCGGCGCGGCCTGACCCTGCGCGACGACCAAGTGATGGTCGGTGCGGTATAGGCCGCCGCTCGCCAGCGAAGCGATGTTCCTGTCAGCCGCGCGCACAACGGCCGATCCCTTCACCTCCACCACGGCGCCGGTGTGATAGTTCGCCAGCTCGTCACGAGCATTGAGCGCGACGTAGTGGGCCTTGCCGTCCACGCCGTCGATGACCAGATAGCCCCGGTCGCGCAGCTCGTCGGCCAGCCCCTTCGCGGCCACGCGGCCGAGGATGGTTCGGCCATCGTCGCTCGGCTCGAACACCGCAAGCTCGCGCGGCTTGCCGCGCATGGCCCGTTGCATGGTGCGGATGATGTCCCCACGCTCGCCCAGGGCGCTCAGGGTCTTTTCCGCGTCGGCATGGACGGCCCACGTGCCGGGCTGCATTTCGTCGGCCAGGCCCAGGCGCTGCAAGCGTTGCAGGCGGCCGATCAGCAACAGGCGCTGATGTTGCAGCCGCGGTTCGTTGAACTGTTCGATCTGCACCCGGCCATCTTCGCCAACCTCACGTTGCAGCGTGCGGTCGAGGCTTGTCCACCGTTCTTGCTCCACCTCGCGTTGCAAGGTCTGCTGGATCTCCAGTTCGGTGCGCGGCCCCAGCCATTCGGTCGCCAGCTCGGACGCGCGATGGCGGAAGCCATCGGCGATGTAGTCGCCCGCGATGATGAGGTCTTTGCCGGTGTCATCGCGCCCGCGCACGACGATATGCGTGTGCGGGTTGTCGGTGTTCCAGTGGTTAACGGCCACCCACTCCAGTCGCGTGCCCAGGTCGGCCTCCATGCGCCCCATCAGGTGCCGTGTGTAGGTGCGCAGGTCTTCCAGCTCGGCGCCATCCTCGGGCGAGAGGATAAAGCGGAAATGGTGCCGGTCGTCGGCGCAGCGTTCCTTGAAGGCGTCGAGGTCGGCGGCGTCGGTCTGCGGCCCGTAGGCTTGGCCCGGCTCGCCGTCGCGGCCCACGCCGTCGCGCTTGATGTAGCGCAGGTGCTTGGCGAGCGACTGCGGACTGGTCTGGCGCTGATTGACCAGCAGCGTCTTGATGGTCACGCGCCGCGACATGGGCGTGAGCTTCGCTCCGGCGAAGCGTGCCGCCGTGTGGCCGCGCCCCAGGCGCGAGCCGGGCCGCTGGGCGCTGCCCCTCCCGGAGCCGCCAGTCGTCCCAGGACGGCGCGCCGAGGACTTCCCGCCGCTGGCCTTGCCTGCCTGCTTGAGCACCTTGGAGACGAAGCCCTGGCTCTGACCCTTGCCCCGGTTCTTCGGGCCGTTGGGGCGCACGCGGAAATCGTCGTCGCGGCGGTCGATCATGGCTGCGCTCCCCGCAAGCTACGACGTGTCCTGTCGTGCGAAGCACGCGGACATGCCTGCATTGGCGCGGGCCTCGCGCCCCACGCGGCACGGCGGAGAAGCCGCTGCGTGCCGCGCCACCCCCATGTGCAGACAGGCTTTCGACGCGGCCCGGTGCCGCGTCCTTTTGTCTTGCCTTCCGCATTTGCCTCCCTCTGCACCCCAGGTTCTCGCTCCCGGCAACTGCGGCCCGGGGGCAAGGCGGCACCAGCAGCCAGCGCACCAGCGAACACGGCGATGGCCGCAGGCCAGCCGTGTTCGAGGCAAGACGCCTGCACGTGGGACGGCTGCGCCGGAGGCAGCGCGAAGTGCAGCGCGGATGCGCTCGCACTGCACGCGCGACGACATGGCAACAGCAGCCGGAATGACACGCCCGATAGCACGATGATGCGCAGCGAATCTGCGGCGATCATGGGCGGGACTCCAGCCAGACCGGGCGCGCGACGCCGATCACGGCGGATGCACTGACCGGTCCGAAATACCGGCTATCGAACGACGCCGGATTGGTGACACTGAGCAGGAACAGCTCGCCAGGCCGAAGACGGCGGCACTGCTGCCAGGATGGCAGCGGCCGGCCCCAGCGGTCAGCAGGCAGCACGGCGGCCGAAGGCACGCCGTCGATGCGGACGCTGCCACCGACGATGCACACCTCCTGCGGTGCCACCGCGCCCACGCGCTTGAGCAACGGGATGCGCGTCGGCAGGTAGCCGCGCTGCGCAGCGATCGCGGTAGCCTCAGCAGGCAGCGGCACCAGCACGATGCTGCCCACCGACAACGGACGTGGTGGCGAGCTGGTGCGATGGTCGAGCGGATCGATGCGATACCAGCCGACCGCCACGCTGTCGGACGGGTTGTAGGTCAGGCGCGGCAGTGGATGCACGAAGGGCGCCCAGGCCAGCGCAGCGAGGCCCCAGGCCGATAGGCCCGCCAGCACGAGGCGAGCGCGCAGGCGAGAGCGAGGATGGGCAGTTATGGCAACGCCCTCCCGGCCAGCCAGGCAGCGTGCCGCTCGGCGGTGTATTCGGGCAGCGGCAGGCGCGCAGCGAGCCGGTTAGCGAGCGTGCGCCAGTACGCGGGCGAGGCGCCAGCAGGCGCGATGCCCAGCGTCTCGATGGCGTCGATGCGCGCCAGCACCGCACGCACCGACTGCTCGCCCTCGGCGTGCAGCAAGAGGCGCGCGCCCGGCTGCACACCGGGGATGCGTTGTGCGCCATCCATCGGCATGCACGCCTGCATCACCATGAGCTGCCAGCGGATCGTGCCGTAGTCGTTGGCCTGCCAGCGGATGCGGCAGAGAACCGCATGCGGCGTGAACACCGCGCAGCGGCGCCAGCGGTCGAACCGGATGATGCGCGCAGGATCACCGAAGCGCAGGTAGAGGTCGAAGCGTTGGTCGATGTACGCGAGCGCAACGCGCGTCAGCAGCACGCCGTCGGCCACGCCGACAGGTGGGATGGACGGCACCGTCGATGCAATCGAAGCCGTCGAGGCGTGTGTGTTCATGAGGACTTCTCCGGGAATTCCCGCTCCAGCAGCGCGCGCAACAGATCAGCCACCGTCACGCCTTGCGTGAAGGCCGATACCTTGATGCGCGCCCGCATCGCGGGTGTGATGTCGAGGGTCAGGCGGGCGGTGTAAAGGTCGCCTTTGCCCAGCGCATCGGCGTCGCCCAGGCGAATCCACGCCTCGGCGTGCGGATTCGCGGGCGGGCGCGCGCCGATGCCGACACGTTTGGCCGTGCGTTTGCTGTTCGGTGGCGGCTTCGTGGTCATGTCGGCCACCGCAGCAGTTCATCGACCAATGCAGTGATTTCGCGCGCGGCGGCGCTGTCGGGTGCCGTCTCGCGTGCAAGCCGCCCAGCGGCCACGCTGTCGGCGAACACGATGCGCTGATGCACTTCCGCGCGCAGCGCAGGAAGCGGCTGCTCGGCCAGGGCGCCGCGTGCCTCGCGTCCGATCACGGTGGTGCTGACGCGCCGGTTGATGACGAAGGCCGCGCGCAGCGCAGGCCGGAATACCTGCGCTTCCCGGATCAGCGCCACCATTTCGGCACTGGCCCACAGGTCGTAGGGGCTGGGCTGCACCGGGATCAGCACCCGCTCGGCCGCCAGCAGCGCGGAGCGCGCCAAGGCAGCGATCCTGGGTGGCCCGTCGATGACGACGTGATCGGCCCGCCTGGCGAGTTCTGGCGCTTCCTGGTGCAGCGTTTCGCGTGCGAGGCCCACGGCGCTGAATAGCCTTGGCAAACCTTGCTGGCTGCGGCGCTGTGTCCAGTCCAGCGCGGAGCCCTGTGGATCGGCATCCAGCAGGATGACCGACTGCCCGCGCATCGCCAGCTCGCCGGCGATGTGGGTGGCGAGCGTGGTCTTGCCCACGCCGCCTTTCTGGTTGAGCAGCGCGACGATCATGGCCTGGCCCTCCGTGTTGGAAAGCCCGGCTGTTGCTGCTGTGCTTCGCGTCCTGTGGCGGTTGTCCACCGAGGTGCGGCGCTGCTACTACCAGTTAGAGTATTTAAGTTAGGGAAGTTAAGGGAGGCCAAAACCCGCACCAGCATTGGCTTTGCGGGCGATGGACACGCCTGATAGCACGATAGTCCCACGCCTGATAGCACGATACCTGGCACGCCTGATAGCACGAGCCCGTCCACAGGCTTTGCCCCGGTTATCCCCGTGCCGGTTGCGGCACGGGCCGGAACGTCAGCAACTCGGCGCCATCCAGCAGCTCGATGCCCAGGACGTAGCCCGGCAGCGACTGCCGCCCCACCAGGGCGCGCAGGTCGCAGGCGAAGTCGTAGGGCTTGGCCGTGCTGCCCGACTTGCGGTGCAAGTGCCGGAAGTCGAATTGCCAGCCGCCAGGCTGCCGCCCGCCATGCTTGCGCACCAGGCGGTACAGCCAGCGCTCGATGCCGCCCGTCAGCCGGAAATACGCCGGGTCGATGGTCAGCACCAGTGCCGCATCCAGCACACCGCCGTAGAACCAGTCCGGCAGGATCAGCTCCAGCCCCAAGGGCGTGCCCTTGGCATCGGCGAGTTCCTTCCACTCGTTGATCCACGAGAAGCGGTGTAGCCGCCGCCCGGTCGTCTCGCGGATCGACGTGGCCACGGTGGTCGATTGCAGGCGATCCAAGGCCGCTTTGAGGCGCTGGTAGTCGCGCAGCGATGTACCACGCCCAATGAAGCGCAGGATCTCGTAGGGTGTGGCCTGCATCAGCCGCGACGGGCGCAGGCCCGCGTCGCGTGCTTCCACAATCTGGCTGGCGGCCCAGATCAGCACGTCGGCATCCCAGATGGTGGCGATGCCATGTTCCTGGGTTCCCTCCACGCGGATCGTCACCCCGCTGGCCTGGAAGTCGATCGGCGCCGTGCGCCGCGACTTCGCCAGCGAGAAGAAAGGAAAGGCCATCAAGTCCTGGCTGTCGCGCGGCGCCATGTCGCCCGGCAGAGCGCGGAACAGGTCGAGCTGTTCGCGCTCCTGCATCGGTCGCTGCCGCATGGGCAGCGCAGGGCTGGACATGGCGAAGGCCACCCGCGCGCCAGTGGTCAGCGCGCACGGCTGTCCGCCGAATGCTGCTCGGCGTACTCGGGATCGGACGTGCTCTCGAAGCTGCGCTCGGCGGCCCAGGCATCGAGGTCGGCCACGGCGTACATCACGCGGCGGCCGAACTTGCGGAACTTGGGACCGCCTCCCAGCACGCGCTGCTTTTCCAGCGTGCGCGGCGACAGCCGCAGGTAGTCGGCGGCTTCGTCGTTGGTGAGATAGCGCTGCGGCTGCGCAGCGGAAGCAATGGGAGCGGCGGCAGGCCGCAAGGGAGCAGGACGCATGGTGAGAACCTCCATCGGTTGCAGGGCTCCGGCCACACAGCGCAACCGGATGGAGGCAGTCTCAGAAAACGAAGCTCTCCTGCTCAGGGTCGTTTTGCGCTCTCTTCAAAACGACCCTTCTCAAGCGGCGGCAGTTGTGCTAGGCGGCGATAGCCGCCGCGCATCAACGCATCGCCACGCCGCACCAGGCGGCGAACCTTGGAACGCAGGCCGCCGTCGCTGTGCCAGCCGGCCGCGGCATCGACGCCGAACAAGCCCTCGGCCACGTCGCGCAAGGACGCGCCCGCGAGGGTGGCGTCGAGTGCCTGCAGGGTGTGTAGCTCCAGCAGCGCCGCAGGCGGTGGCCTGGGCCGCGCCATTGGCGCAGGCGTGTCGGGCACATGCGTGGTGCCGCGACCGCGGTGGGCGTAAGCCACGGCCATGCCGTCCTCCAGGCCAGGCGCCAGCGCATAGCGCAGGCAATGGCCTGAACTGCGCGCGATCAGCGCCAGGCCCTTGCCGTCATGCAACAGTTGCTTGTGACCGGGGATGCACCAGAAGGCGAAGGCCGCAGCGTCAGGCGGCGGATCGGCATCCGGGTGGAGCTGCACCACGGCCTCATGGCCGGGGAGCCAGGCCGGATGCGCGTCACGCGCATCCAGGGCCGGGTCTTCCAGCAGACGCAAGCCCCAGCGATGCGCAGCATCGGGGCGGCGCGCACGGTGCAGCCAGTCGAGCCGGTAGTCGGGATGGCGGCGCAGGTACTCCCAGGCCAACGCCAGCGTATCCAGGCACAGGATGTGGAGGTAGGCGGCGGTCGGATACCAGTGTGCGAGGTGGTGCGGTTCGGCCATGACGCAAGCTCCCGTAGAGCAGGACCGCCGTCACCGGTTTCACACGCAAACGTCACCGCATCGAACTAGCATCCAATCGTGAATAAGCTGGTAGATTAGTAACTTGCGTGTCAAGACGAAAAGCATCCGATGGATTGCGTGGATCGTCTGAATGCGACGGTGGCGCGCGAGGAAATGCGGCCTCCTGCGACATCCACCGTGCCCGATGGCACGGCTGGCGTCATTGCCGTTTGCATCAGGATGGCAGCGGTTTGGTGCAACAGTGCGGACTAAGACCTGACAGGTCTTGAGCAAGACCGAAATAGTCTCAATGCGCCCGGCTTGGCCGTGGCGCGAACGGCTCAATCGAGGACGGAACCGTTGTCCTGGGCCAGCCGCAGGTACTCCGACAGCGGGCGCACCGCCCGGAAATACCGGTCCCGCATCACGGGCTGCTGGCGCGGCCCGACGATGGATGCGAGATCGGACAGCTTGATCTCGCCCAGCTCAGGCATGCCGATCCCCAAGTCGATCAGGCCATGGACCGTATCGCCGTCGGCGGGGTCGAGCGACACCAGCAGCCAGGTGGCGTGTGCGTCCGGCGTGAACAGCCGCACCACGGGCAGCGGGTCGATGGCCAGGCCAGCGGCGCGGGCCTGGCCGTGTTCCAGCAACAGTCTGCGCTCGTACTCGGTGATGAGTTGGTTCATGGGCGTCCCCTCATTCACACGAAACCGCCGAAGCGTGAAAGCGCAAAACCGCATCGGCGGGTTTGTGGAAAGGCAAGGATGCGGCTTTGCGCTTCTGTGAGAAGCCACAGATGAGGATTTCCGTAAAAGCACGAAAGCGGCAGGCGAGCATATTTGAACACTATAGATTGTAGCCCTATAGGGCGCAATCGGCTGTCATCTTGGATTTTGGGGAGATCCAGGGTTGGCAGCGAAACATACATTGTCGGAGGCACTAAAAACCATCAGGAAAGCACGTGGTTTGAGCCAGGAAGCGTTCTCGGACGTGTCCAGCCGCACCTACATGAGCACGCTGGAGCGCGACCTCAAAAGCCCCACCTTGAACAAGCTGGCCGAGCTGTGCGAGGTCATGGAGGTGCATCCGCTCACGCTGCTGACGCTGGCCTATGCCGGCGACGACCTGCAGCGGGTCGATCAGCTGCTGTTGCAGGTGCGCCAGGAGTTGGAGACTGTGGCGAAGAAGAGTGACACGCCATAGCGTGCGACGTCACTGGCGTGGCCGATCCGGCGCCGCCGGTTCGGTGACTGCAGGGGCGCCAAGCATCGCGCGGCGGGGATAGGCCGCAGGGCTCTCCCCTGGAGGCAAGCGCAGCGCGCAGCGCCACCGGCGCGAAGCCGCGATAGGGATTGAAGCCGAATGGCCATGACGGCGAAGTCGGCATGGGGCGCAGCCCGCAAAGCCCGGTCGGCGCAGTGCGCCGAATCGCCCTGCATCCGCCCTGGCAACACGAAGTCATGGTGATGCTGCCCGACCATCACCATCACGAAGCTGGGAGAGCCAAGCCTTCCTGTCTGCTGATCCAAGCAGTAAAGCGCCCCGCCGCAGGGGGCGGGGCGCTGGCGGCCGTCAGGCCGCCTGGGGCTTGCTGCGCGACCAGATCAGGTCGTGCGTGCCGTCCTCGCCTTCGATCAGGCGGGCGTAGACCGTGGCCGGGAACGAAGGATCGTCGAGGGTCACGGAGATGTATTCCCGCCCGGCTTCGCTGGTCTTCTTCCATGCCGCGCCGATGTCGTGGCTGGCGGCCTGCAGGCGGAAGTCCGGGGCCTTCTCGTTGTCGCCCTTGTCGTTGGGTACCAGCTTGACCTTGACGTTGAGCGTCAGGGTGCGAAGCGTGCCGGTGAAGCCGTCTTTGTCTGCGGTGAAGGTGCCGATGTTGGCCATGATGAAACTCCTTTTGGTGGAACAAGGTTCGCGCCCATCGCGTCCTTGTTGTGATCCGGCCGGCGGGGGACGGGCTGGCTGCACCGCTTGCGGTCGAAACGCAGTGGAGAGCCGGGAGGCGAAAAGAATTTGCTGCGCGAGGAAGCCGCGCAGCGGCGGGGAAATTGTTTTCGCCGGACGGTTGCAGCCATGAAGCCCGAGGCGCAGCCGCGCCACCGCCAGGATTCACAACAACACAAGGACGCCTTGGGCCGAACCGCACCGAAAGGAGACAGGGCCGACTCGGCATCCCCGCACGCAGGCTGCACCGGATCGCCCACTGACGCGGGCCAGGTCAACCTCCCGACGACAAGCGAGAACGCCCCAGCCGCACCTTGCGGCGCCGGTCTTGAGGCGTGGCGTGGAAGCTCCATGGCGATGCCGGGCGGGATGTCCGAGAACCATCCTTCGTGACGTGATGGGCGAGAACCGCCAGCGTTGAGTACGGCACGCATTTGTACAACCTGCCGCAGCAAGCCTCGGCGTACCCGCCCCAGCCCTGCCAATTGCGGCGGGGTGCTGGTCTGGCCGATCCGGCAACGCCGGTTCGGCGGCATCGAGGGGCGCCAAGCATCGCGCGGCGGGGATAGGCCGCAGGGCTTTCCCCCGGAGGCAAGCGAAGCGCGCAGCGCCGCAGGCGCGAAGGCGTGAGTGGATTGAAGCCGAATGGCCGTGACAGCGAAGTCGGCACGGGGCGCAGCCCGAAAGCCCGGCGGCGCTACGCGCCGACACGCCCAGGCCGTCCTATATTTTGAGCAGGGAACGCAGAACACCATGACCATCCAGCTACGACACGAAACCACGAACGACATTGCCGCCATCGAGGCCGTGACCATTGCCGCCTTCGCCGATGCGCCGCACACCAGCCACACGGAGCAATTCATCGTGCGCGCGCTGCGCGCCGCCGACGAGTTGACGCTTTCCATCGTGGCCGAAGAACACGGCCAGGTCGTCGGCCATGTGGCTCTGTCGCCGGTGACTATCACCAACGACCACGGCCACAAGGCCAAAGGCTGGTGCGGCCTGGGGCCGATCTCCGTCCTGCCGCAGAGGCAGGGGCACGGCATCGGCTCGCGCCTGATGGAACAGGCGCTGTCTGAACTGCGGGCCATGCAGGCCGCAGGCTGTGTGCTGCTCGGAGAGCCCGCGTACTACGGGCGCTTTGGCTTCCAGGCCCACGCGGGCCTGCAACTGCCGGGCGTGCCGCCCGGCTATTTTCTCGCACTGGCCTTCCACGGGCCAGTGCCCGAAGGCATCGCGCAGTACAGCGATGCCTTCAACGCCGCCGCCTGAGTGCCAGCGAAGGCGGCGGCGTGATGTTCGGCTTCAACACTGGGCGCGGCCACCGCCGCGCCCAGGGCGGAAGGGCCTGGGCGCGGCGCTGACGGTGGTTATTCCTTCGTCTCGATGATCCACCACACGGCACGCGGCAAGGCGCGGCCCGTGATGGGATGTATGTCGATGAGGTCAGCGCGGGCCGACCAACCCGAGGGCGGGCGGTAGCCGCGCACGTCGCCTTCGCCGTGCCAGCGGCGGGCGCGCACCGTGCCGGGTGCATAGACCGCTGCCATGCGCGGGCGGCTGGTGGTGGTGCGGGTCATGGGGGCGTCTCCTTTCAGCGAAGCGCCCCGGTCGAAGCCGGGGCGCTTGCCTTCGGCGTGGGTCAAGCGGCCAGCGCTTCGGCGGGTTCATCCACCATTGCCTCGGCATCCTCCGGGGCGTCCTGCTCCGGGCCTGCCTCCTGCGCGCTTTCCTTCACTGGCTGCTGCGGCCCTTCGGCCTTGAAGATGGCAGGCATCCAGCCCCTGCCATCGGCCAGCCGCTCGGCTTCGCTGGCAATGTCGGCCTTCTTCAACTTCGCCAGCCGGTTGACGCTCTCGGGCGCGAACTCGCCCACGGCTTGCAGAACCGCCGCCTTCGGAACGTGCTTGAAATACCCCTCGGCGGTCGGCTGCCACCATGCAGCCATGTCGAGGCCCACGGCCTGCGCCAGTTCCACGCCGGGCTGGTGCGGCGTAGCGCGTGGCGTCACCACGTCTACCGCCCCCGCCACACACACGGCCAGCAGCTTGACCAGTTCGGCTTGCTCCGTCGCCAGCAGCGCGGCGAACAGTTCGGCGCTGTCCTCGGGCAGCTTGCCGCTCCATGCATCTTGCAGTTCGCGCAGGGCCACAGCGGCGGGTGACTCGGGCCAATCCGGGGCCATGCCTTCCAGTCGGTCTTGTACTTTCAGGCTCACGCCCAACGGTAGATCATGGCCGTAGTAGCGGCCCTGCAAGACGGTCTGCACCATGCCATGCACTAGCGCGGCCAGCGCCACCTGTGGATGCCGGGCTATCTCGATTTGCAGTGCAGCGGTGCGGTGCGCGCTCAGGCGCTGAGCCAGTCGGTCGGAAATCGCTGCGGCCTTCGGCTGCATGTCTTCCTCGCCTTCGTCATCGTTCGCGGCATCTGGATCGCTGAACCCTTGGCGCAGCTTCTCCAGTGTGCGCAGCGCCTTTGCTTCGGCTTCGCGCAGCAGCCCGCGATGAATCACGGCCTGCCCGTTGCGGTCGATGGTGACGATGGCACCGGCTGCGGCCTTCACGTTCGCGGCATATCCCTGCAAGCCATCTTCCAGCGCCTGCAACTGCTCGCCCAGCCGCTCGCCTTCCTCTTGCAGCGCATCGGCCTTGTCCTCGTCGTCGGCGTCCGTCGCGGCATCAATGGCTTCGGCCACCTCCTGCATCTTGGCTTGCAGCTTCTCGATGCGCTGTGCTTCGCGCTTGTTCGGCTCGCGGCGCTCCCTCGGCGCACGCTGGAAGGCGTGCAGATCGGCGTGGGTCACGCCCGGCGTGGCATCAGCCCAAGCCCAGCCCTCGGCCTTCACCTCGGCGGCGATGCCTGCCAGCTTGTCTTGCGCCAGCCGTTCCAGCAGCGCGGCGTCGGTCAGGTACACGCCTGCATCGCCCTCCGCGAACAGGTCGCGGCGGATGCCGCCGCCCGCCTGCTCGTAGGCGTCCAGCCCGACGAAACGCACCAGCGGATGCCGGTAGGCGTCAATCTCGCGCTCCGTCAGACGTTCGCGCAAGTGCGAGGGTTGGCGCTGCCATTGCGGCGCATCGTAGAACGCGCATTCCTGCGCGGCGTGGTCGTCGGTGATGGAGAGCGCCATCAGCTGATCGAGGCTCACGGCATCGGCCCGGTAGTCTGCCATCAAACGTGGCGAGACATTGGCGAGCTTCAAGCGGCGCTGCACCACCAGCGGCGTAACGGAGAAATCCGCCGCAATATCCTCGATGGGCCGGCCTTCGGCCACCAGCGCGGCGAAGGCTTCAAACTGGTCGGCCGGGTGCATGGCTTCGCGCTGCACGTTCTCGGTCAGGCTGGCGGTACGGGCCGTGCCATCGGCCACCTGCAGGCAAGGCACGTCCCAATCCTTGGCGATGCGGTGTTTCTTCGCCAGCAGCTTGAGGGCCGCAAAGCGTCGGCCACCTGCCACCACCTCGTAATGCTCGCCATCGGCGGCGGGAATCACGATCAGGTTTTGCAGCAGGCCCACGCGCTGGATGCTCGCGGCCAGTTCGGGGATAGACATGCGCGGGACGGTCTTGCGCACATTGCGGCCCGTGGGGCGCAGCACCAGCCGCGACAGCGGCACCAGAATCATGTGCTTGCTCGGGTCGGCGGCTTGCAGCACGTTGGCGCGGGTGTCGAGGGCTTGGGCTTCGGTGTAAGTAACGGCGTTCATGGTGAATCTCCAATCAAGTGAAACAAGGGAATGGAGGGGAAACCGCCCCTCCAGCGGGGAAAACGTCAGAGGGGGTCAGGCCTTGAGGGCGCGCATGCCATCGGCCAGCAGCCACAGGGCGCGGTTCAGGCGAATGTCCGAATCAATGCCCTGCACGGGGCGGGTCTGCTGCCTGCGGCCATTGGCGGCGCGGCCATGCAATCCGCCCTTGGTCAGGTTCTCCTGCGTGCGGTTGAACACGCTCCACAGGTCGGGGCGGCGGTCGTCGAAGCGGCGCGGCATCAGGATTTGCGATTCCGTGATGGGCGCGGGCTTGTCCGGGTCGTCGTACTTGAGGGCCAGCGCGGCGCGGGCGAACACTTCCGATTCCCCGGCATCCAAGGTGATGGCCTGCATGGATTCGCGCGATTCCTGCGCATGCTCGAAGCCACCCAGCACCTGATAGGCTCCCTCGATGACATGCCCGGCCACGTCGCCTTTGTGGGGCACGCGCACGTCGCCCACGGTGTCGCCGCAGACAAGGCCATTGCTGCAAACGAAGCGGAACATGCCGCCCAGTAATTGATAGCTGCTCGTGCCGTCGTGCGAGTTCAGCAGGATGATTTCGTTGGCCTCGCGGGCGTTGATCTGGTTGGCATGGCGCAGGCGCAGCATGTGTTTGGTGTGCTCGCGCCGTCCTTCGTTGCGCACGCGGGTCTGGCACACCATGAAGGGCTGAAACCCCTCTTTGCGAAGCTCGGTCAGCACGGCGGCGGTGGGGATGTAGCTGTACCGCTCGGAACGGCTTTCATGGGGGGCCTCCGCGAAGATGGACGGGGCCACGCGGCGGATCTGGTCATCGGACAGCGGGGAGTCGCTGCGCAGCGCGGGGGAGTGGTGAGCGAAGCGGGATGCGAGTTGCATGGTCTTTCTCCTGAACAAAAAGGCTGTTGAAGAAAACCGCACACCGGATTCCAAGATTCGGAGCCCAGCCTTTCGGCTGTTCGGTGCGGTCGGCGCGAGGAACCCGGTTGGCCCTGTTGCCACCGTCTTTCCTGAGTTCATCGCCCGCGGCCAAAGGAGCGCGCGGACGGGGGCCGTCAAGGAAACAAGCGCAGGGTGGGTGCGGCCCGCAGGCGCAGCCGAGGACACGGCCCTGCGCGCCTTGATGGCACACGGCCGCGGGCTACAGTCGCGAGCAAGGTGATGGAGTCAGGGAAGACGGCTGGACATGGCAACGGCCATCCCACAAGCCGACCGCACGGCAAGCGAAGCGCGCAGGCTCGAAGCTGGAAGCCGGGCCGGAGGCGTCAGCCGAACGGAGTGAGGGAACGATCGAAGCCCGAAGGGGGCGAGACGCCGCAGGCGGCTCGATGCGCCAGCACGAGAGCGCGACCGGCCATCTCCCAAGTGGCCGGGGACGCCCACATGACTTCAATGAAATCCCCGTGGACTGCTACCCACCCAGCCATCGGCACAATAGCAATGACATGGACATACGAGCCCTACAAGACGATGAACTGATGGCCCAGGCCCGAGACTGGCGGCAACGGGCACTGCGCGGCGAGAAAGACGCACGCGGCCTTGCGCACGAACTGGAATGCGAAGTGCGCCGGCGCTTCCCCAGGAGCGAAGCGCCCCATGCACTGCCGCCGATCCAATTGCTCGGCGCCGTGCCGCAACCAACCCAGCGGCGCTGGAAGCCCTGGTAAGCACCGGCTCAAAGGCAGCCCGCCCGCATGACTGCCGCCACGGCCGATCGGCGCTGATCTCGAAATCCCCCCGAAATAGCGCGAATTTCGAGTGGCCCGGTCACGGGCCAATGCCTACCGTGGAATCTCCACCTTTTGGAGAACCACCATGAGCGATCCCATTCAACCCGGAACGCCAGCGCCTGGAGCACAAGAGCCTGGCACCTTTCTGCCGACCCTCATCTGGACCACCGACCGCAAGACGGAAGGCGACGAGATGCAGCGCCTGCTGGGATGGCGCGCACAGCTCAATGTCCTGCTGTCCGCCTCCGAAGAAACGGACGACGGCACCACCTGGTACGCAATGGCCCAGGCCACGCTGTACCAGCTGGACTGCGATATCGAACGTCTCTTCGAGTGGCTGGGCGACTACGAACCCGACACACCCATGCCCGACGTGCCATTGGAATAGCCCGCATGACGGGAGCGATCCGGCGCCCGCCGGTTCGCCACACCATAGGGGCGCCAAGCCTGCGCGGCGGGGATAGCCCGCAGGGCTTTCCCCTGGAGGCAAGCGCAGCGCGCAGCGCCCCGCCAGGGGCGCGAAGGCATCAGGCCGGGTCGTCGGGGCGCAGGCTGGCTTGCGACACCGGCATCCAGGGCGATGACGAGTCCAGCAGGTAGCGCGCACCGCGCGCGTACAGGCCCGAGAGCCCGGCGGGCCGGTAGAACCCGGTGACGCGGCACCGGAACTGTGCGCCGAACTCGTTGGTGAAGATCACCGCGTCGCCGGTGGCAAAGCGCAAGGGCTGGCCGTTCTCCGGCGGGAACGGCTTGAGCGCATCGTGCTGCGCCGTGATTTCGAGGATGTAGTCGTCTGGCTGCTCATGGCCTTGATCTCCTGAAATGGTTGAGAAAGCACAAGGAGCGCCTTGCGGCGCCCCAGGGCCAGGTCAGACAACGATCCGGCCCGCCAGCCGCGCCTCGCGCGCATAGGCGCTCAACCGCTTCTCGGCCCGGAAATACAGGTCACGCTCAATCGGCAGCCCCAGCCGTCCGCGCACGGTCGCCAGTTCGGAAAGACTGACCCAGCCGATTTCCGGCATCCCCAGGCCCAGGTCGCAAAGACCGAAGGCGTGACCGTGGTCATCGGGATCAATCTCGGTCAACAGCCAGGTCGCGCCGGCGTCCGGCGTGAACAGCTTGACCACAGGGGCCGGATCGAAGCCCGGGTTCTCCAAGGATTCGCGGCCGTTGGCCAGCAGCACGATGCGTTGCTCATCGGTGATGAGTGCGTGGTTCATGGTGAGCTCCTGAAAGGTTGCCGGGCGGAATTGCCCAGCCCTTGCAGGGCACGGCGCAGCGCAAGCAGTCAAAGATCGAAGACGGCCGCCAGGCCGCAAGCGCCGAAGGTGCGCAGTCATTGACGGCGAGCACGCCGTGGCACGATGAAGGGAGCAGCAAGACCGCCTCCCTCGCACCTCCTACACGATTAATTTTCGGCAAGCGCAGCGCGCAGTTCGTGGTCATGCCGTTGGGCACAATGCGCCTGCAGCGCCCTTCGGCGGTCGTGCTGGACATCTCGCAGCCCCAGTGCGGCGCGCTCAGTAAGGAAGCCGGCAAAGCGGTCGTGAACGTCGAGGGCCTGCGCGTCTGAAACTACCTCGACCTGCCCCTACCGGCGCACCAGTGCAGCTTCGCCTTACTTGACAAAAAGCTTGCGATCACGTTCCTTCACATGTCCCTTGCGATAGTACGAAGCGAACCAGGGCTTCGCGCCGGGCGCGGGAGGCTTGGCCAGACGCAGCGTCTGGCCTGCTTCATCGTCCTGCGTCTTGACCCGGAAGTGGAAATGATCGAACAGGCGCAGCGCTTCGATCGCGTAGGCGATGGCGATCTTTCGGTCCTCGATCCGGATCAGGTGATCGCCGTTGTCCTTCTCGCCGCCATCGGCCAGATTGGATGAACCTGTGAAAACCGTCGGCCTGTCGCCGTTGAAGTCCGTCACAAGGAACTTGTGGTGGACCATGTTGGAGTGTCCCGTGGTGTTGCCGCTCCACTCGGACTTGAACGGCTCCGGAGCGTTGTCGGCCAGGTAGGCGAACGGCAGCAGGCCGACCGAGCCGTCGGGCTTCTTGACCGACAAGCCCTTGGTGCGCTGCGCGACGCCATAGGAGAACAGGGACCGCTCCATCAATTCGTCAAGCGCCGCACGCACCTTGCCCGTGATCTGGTTGAGAAACACGATGGAGTACAGCACGGAGCTGTCCGCCTGCTCGATTGCCTCCGCCACCGGGTCGAGCGACAGCGCGCTATCACTGTGCGGCGAGAAGCATAGCGACACGCTGGAGCCGGGCTCATCGCGCACGAGCCACCACTGCTGCGAGAGCGGGTTCTTGCGAAAGGTCTTTGGCGACTTCCAATACGCATCGAAGAGTTCGCCGAACTTGGCCGCCACTGTCGCATCATCGAACAGCAAAGCGTTGTTCGCCTGGATGTAGAGCCCTCGCAGCGCGAAGTTGGTCGAGCCTGCGAGCACCTTGATGGCAATACCGTTGCGGCGCACGAGCAGCACCTTGTTGTGCTGCTGGCGCCCGAAGTGCTGGCGCTTGACGTCGGCGCCGGCAGCTTCGAGGCGCTTGGCACTGATCGTCTCGCAACTCTCTTCGCCTCCTTGCTCGCCGTGGTCGTCGATGATGGTCCGCACTCGCCCCCCGAGCAGTTCCATCCGTCGCAAGATGTCCGGCTCCTTGCTCTCGTAGATCAGCGCGTCCAGCGTGAGGTCCGGATCGGCGGCCACCTCGTCGAGGATCTGCAGGATCAACCGCCGGGCCTCGAAGCCCAACCACTGGTAGTGCGCTTCGAACGGTGCCATGTCGTGCGCCAGACTGGCCGCCGCGAGCGCACCCGGCGGCGGCAGGATGCCCGCCTCGTTCTCGAAGCGGTCCACGTAGGCCTGAGAACTCGCAAAGCCGCGCGTGAAGCCGACATTTACGAAGCCGTCGATGGTGGCGGGGGCGAGCGAGATGGCATTTTCGACCACGGTGCCCGTGCTCAGGGACCCGTCTGCCGCCATGTAGCGCGCGGAGACCCGGTAGTGAAATTCGCCCTCGGGTGTCTCGGTCGGCACATGGATCCATCGAAACTTCTGGAACGGTGCCTCGGTGGACTTGAAGCTGCGCGACCGCTCCGGTATCGGCGGGTAGTCGAAGTGCAGCCGGTTGCGCAAGGCACCCCAGCGATCAGACCCCGGATAGCGCACTTCGATGGTGAAGCCCACGAAATCATCGGTGGCCAGACTCTCCTCCAAATCGAAAGCGAGCAATGCCGCGCCTTCGCCGCGATACAGTTTGAAGGTCAGGCCCTCGGCACTGACCTTGCGCTCGAAATCGATGGACATGATTTCTCCCTCCTGGCGCATTTTTTGGATAAAAGACTATTTGGCATCTTTTCCCGGCCACCATTGTGACAATCGCGGGCAGTTAGGGCAAAGGTCAGCGATCCAACGAAGACGAGCATGCCGGACTACGCCCCGGTCGCAGCAGAATCTCCAATCAACGCATCCCGTTGCGAGCACCTACTGATTCATCGCAGCCTCCGCAGGCCCATCGCCAGTTTGGGCATGGTTTCGGGCCCCTCGGGCCGGCCCCCGCAGAGGTGCCAACCGCGCGCGCGCCACGGTGCTTCATTTTGCGCACCTGGGGACGCTGGCATACCGGGTTGATGGCCAGATTGGCGCGACCCGCTCGCCGGTGGTGACGGTTTTCTCTCCCCAGGTGAAATGGGGCGTGCTCTGGACGGTGGGCGAGGGCCATTTTCTCGCCAGCCCCTTCCGCAGCCTGTTCCCTGAACTGCGCCACGTGAGCAAGGACTTTTCCCTCTGGCTCGCTGGGCACGACTGTGTGCTCTGCCGAATGCGCAATTCGGCACAAAGTGCGGGGGACAAGCTCCGAGCGAGCGTGACGTTGGAATGCCATGGCGGCAATGGATTGATTTGCGGCTATTCCACGGGGATGAGCACCGGACCGCAACCTAAGCTTGGCACCAATTCGACATACAGAGACTTTCGCCCAACGATGACGGCAAGCATCAGCCGCTTGTCCCGACGCTGCGCTGACAATCGGTTCCATTCTGATCTGTCGAGACCAGAGGGATGGGGATGGTCTTCAGGATGGGTGTGCCACTCGCCCAAATAGCGGATGGTTCCCTGACTCGCCGTCCATCGCGACAGGGCAATGGCTTCATGACCAAACGGCATCCGCTCGAACAAATAGCGAAACCGCTTATCCCATGTCGTGGGAACCGTCGCTTGCTCAATGAGCATATGAGAGCCATGCACGGAGCCGAGCAGAAGCCCACCTGCTTCGCAGTCTGCATCGCTGCCCTGAACGTGCTGACTGAATGTCTCCAACGTACCCATCGAGAAATGCAGTAACCTGCTTCTATCGTCGGTCGCCCAGGAACTCAGGAATTGCATAGAGGGCAACCCCGATCCCGCAGAGGATCGCAATCCGGCGTGGCCAGCTGATGGGTCTGGTCGATCAGCCGGGTCCGCAACGCAGGAGAGTGGACGCCATTGATCCAATCAAGGGCCATCTCAGCACCCAAGCTGGCAGCCTGCACCGACACCGAAGCCGGAAATGGCACATACAAGCCCTCGCACCCATGGCCTGCCAAGATGTTGGGCAGAGCATCAATGGTCGAGCGAAATTCTCCTCTTTGGTGGCTGTGCCATAGGCATCGGAAGCACGCACCCGATGCGTTTGTTCTCAGGAGCGCACGCACAGCCGTTCCCGGCCCTTCGATCCAGACAGATAGCATGGGCGTGGGAACCCGATAGCGGCCGCACAACCAGTGCCCGAGCGATTCTTCGCCTGTGGCGTCAATGAGCAGATCCGGCTGCCCCAACTGGGCCTGCCTGACATCTACGGGGAGCGCATAAACCTCAGCGCCTGGCGACAATCGCTTGAGCTCCTTCGCCATGGCCTCGGCCTTGTTCGACAACAGGTCCGGGAATCCGAGCCGATGCCGCCCAATGTTCTGCGGAAGGAGGCAATCAAAATCGACCAGCGTGAGTTTCCCGCCGCATGTTCCCGCCCCGGCCTTGACCAGCATGTCCGAGAGGTATCCGCCGATCGTGCCGCAACCCACAAGTGCGATTCGCTTCCCAGCCAGGGTTTTCGACTTGGGGATGTTGCGCTGGGCCAGATACCGATCATCAATCCGAATCACCGAGACGGGCATCACCTTCAGCCCAAAACTCGAATCCCTGCGATCGGCGAGCTTGGTCTTTTGACTTGCTTGGCGGTCAAAGAGCACGGCAAAGCCGTAGGTCATCAATGGCGATTCGATGATGATCAGGACGCCATTTGCTTTTTTGCTTTGCCCTTCCTTGATTCGTTCGTGAATCTTGCGCCGACACCGTGGGTCCAGGGTGCTTTGCCAAGCCAAGACGTCCCCCACCGTTTCGGGGGGCCAGTGGCTGGTTAGTGGGCGGGGTTGCGCGGTGGTCTTGACCCGGTATGTCAGCACCGTTTTATCAGTGACCTGGTAGCCGAGTGAATGCAACTTTCTTGTTGTTCGATCTTCGTTGTCGGTGATGAACCAGAGTGGATTCCCATTGGCTTGCGCAACGATACAGTTTTGTCGCCCCAGATCTTCGCCTTGCATGTCCACAAAACAAAGCCAGCCGTTCCAGTAGGCAAAGAACTCTTCGGCGAGATCTTCGATCATCTCGCCCTTCAAGATCTGCCCGAGCACCGCTGCCGCCCGTTGCAGGCACGCCAAGGACTGCCCTACAGGATCGTAGATGTCCAGCACGACAGTTCCCTTGGCCAGATAGCAAAGGCCGCCCTCCGCGCCAAGATGAGGAACTGCATTGGGCAGTTCAGGCGGAATTTCGAGCAGCCGAATGCGAGGCAGGTCGAAGAAGGTAGGGTCGAGCTGAACCTCACATGGAATGCCATCGTCCGCGCCGCACGGGATCAACGGCCCCCTCAGCTTGAACCAGCCGTCGTCCGTCTTGCCGACAAACTCGAAGCCTTGCAGCCTGAAGGCTTCGACCACATCGGAGACCACGGCGACGCTGCTCATCCGGCCTTCGTGCGCCCGACCAATTCGCTCGGACCAGCCGTAGCCGGCGCTGCGGCAATGGTGGCGACAACGGATACCACCTTGACCCGGTCCGGCTCGTTCGGAAAACGCGGACCGAATTCGCCTTGCATCCAGACGCAGGCCTGTGAAGGGCTGCCGGCGTTGGTGGCTCCGCGCAGCACTTTTTCGAATGCTTCGAACGCTTTCGCAGCCTCTTCGACGCCCTCTTTACCAAGGCGTGCAGTAAGCGACTCCGACTCATCAACGGGGTTGTTCACCCCCGCGCGCAGCCGGGCCGGCAATGCCGCGACGACATCCAGCAACGCCAGGTCGTCGCGCCGATCCCGCTTCTCGAATAGCGGAGCCGCAGCGGCCATCAACAGAATCGAAGCCGGTCCACCGCTCGACCACC
>Ga0209792_1000249_pt1 | contig 52834 bp, 50 predicted proteins | sample EBPBio142005_DNA_FD_185860 | JGI IMG/M metagenome (GOLD analysis project Ga0209792, IMG submission 185860) | Wastewater treatment Type I Accumulibacter community from EBPR Bioreactor in Madison, WI, USA - Reactor 1_6/14/2005_ DNA (SPAdes)... | ecosystem: Engineered > Bioreactor > EBPR >... | reverse complement strand
GATCTGCCGGTCGAGAATGGCCGCGACGATTGCCTGGCGGATCTGCGCCTGAAGGGTCTGGCCGGACTCGGTGGAGATCGTGAACAGACCCGACCAGATAGCGGTGTCGTTACGTGATGGCATGGCATTTTCCTCCACCCGCACAGTAGGCGTGTCCCAAAACTCCGGCAAGTCTGGCACAACGCGTTGAGCCACCAATTTTTTTGATGTACTCATCATTGGTCCAGAACGGTCGGTGGAAAAATCGCGCGCGGCGGGCTATTGCCGGAGCCTCAATTCCTCTTGGCAAGGGGCCGACGTGGACAGGACCGATCTCGACAAGGCGCGCGCCGCGCTGGAACGTCACCGCGCCGCCACCGCGCACATGGACATGCGGGCGGCTTTCGCCGACCGAGGGCGCTTCGGCGCGTTCTCGCTGGCCTTCGAGGATCTGCTGCTCGACTGGTCGAAATGCGCGGTCGATGGGCGAACCATGGATTTGCTGGCCGCGCTGGCCGAGGCGGCGGGCGTCGAAGCGCTGCGCGACGCGATGTTCGCGGGCGAGGCGATCAACTCGACCGAAGGGCGCGCCGTCCTTCACACGGCGCTTCGCGGCGCGGCGAAGGGCGTCGAGGACGGGCGCTCGAAGGTGGCGTCAGACGTCGAGCGTGTGCTGGGCGACATGGCAGGTTTCGCCGAAAGCGTCCGTTCCGGCGCCTATGCCGGCGCGACCGGCAAGAGGATCACCGACATCGTCAATATCGGCATCGGCGGCTCCGACCTCGGCCCGCAAATGGCCGTGCTGGCGCTGGCGCCGTTCCATGACGGCCCGCGCGCGCATTTCGTTTCCAATGTCGACGGCGCGCACATCCACGACACGCTGAAGACGCTCGATCCGGAAACGACGCTCTTCATCATCGCGTCGAAGACGTTCACGACGATCGAGACTATGACCAATGCGGCCACCGCCAAGGCGTGGGTGGCGAAGGCGGTCGGCACGGCAAAGGCGGCCGGCCATTTCGCCGCCGTCTCGAGCGCGATCGACAAGGCCGCCGCCTTCGGCATACCGGAGGCGCGCGTCTTCGGTTTCTGGGACTGGGTCGGCGGCCGCTATTCCCTGTGGTCGGCGATCGGCCTGCCTTTGATGGTCGCCGTCGGCCCGGAGAACTTCCGCCGGTTCCTGGCGGGCGCGCATGCGCTGGACGAACATTTCCGCACCGCTCCTTTGCTCGAAAATCTGCCGATGGTGCTTGGCCTGATCGGCTACTGGCACCGCGCCACCTGCGGCTACCCGGCCCGCGCGGTGATCCCCTATGATCAGCGCCTGTCCCGGCTGCCGGCCTATCTGCAGCAGCTCGACATGGAATCGAACGGCAAGGGCGTCACGCGCGCCGGCAAGCCGGTCGACGGGCCTACCGGACCGCTGGTGTTCGGCGAGCCCGGCACGAACGGCCAGCACGCCTTCTTCCAATTGCTGCACCAGGGCACGGACATCATCCCGGTCGAATTCATCGTCGCCGCGCAGGGGTTTGAACCTGATCTCGCCAACCATCATGCGCTGCTGCTGGCGAACTGTCTGGCGCAGTCGGAAGCCTTGATGAAGGGTCGTACGCTGGACGAGGCGCGCGCGCAGATGGCGAAGTCCGGCATGGATGCTGCGAAAATCGACGAGATAGCGCCGCACCGCGTGTTTTCCGGCAACCGGCCCTCGGTGACCATCGTCCACAAAAAACTCGATCCATTCGCGCTCGGGCGTCTGATTGCGCTTTACGAGCACCGCGTCTTCGTCGAGGCGGCCCTGTTCGGCATCAATGCCTTCGACCAATGGGGCGTCGAACTCGGCAAGGAGCTTGCGACCGGCCTGCTGCCGGTGGTCCAAGGCACGGTTTCCACGACGGGGCGCGATAGTTCCACCGCCGGACTTGTGGCGCATGTTCATAGTTTGCAGGCGACTGACAGATGACAGCAATCAAGGGCATTCTCTTCGACAAGGACGGCACGCTGGTCGACTTCCAGGCGACCTGGCACGCAATCGGCGACCTGATGGCGCTGAAGGCCGCCCGGGGCGATCGCGCGCTGGCCGACGCGATGATGGACAAGGCGGGATATGATCTCGCGGCCGGGCGGTTCCGCGGCGACTCGGTTTTCGCAGCCGGCACCAATTCCGACATCGTGGCGCTCTGGTATCCGAACCTGACGGAGGGCGAGCGCCTCGCCATGATCGACGAGTTCGATCACATCACGGCGATGGAAGGGGCCGATCAGGCGGTGCCGCTTCCCGGCATCACCGATGCGCTGCGTACGCTCCATGCGCGCGAACTCCGCCTTGGCGTGGCGACCAACGACTCGACCGCCGGCGCGGAACGCACGCTGCTGGCGCTCGGTATCGCCAATCTGTTCGACACGGCTTACGGATATGATGCCGTCGCCAATCCGAAACCGGCGGCCGACCCGGTCATCGCGTTCTGTGACCTGACCGGGCTCAAACCATCCGAAGTGGCGATGGTCGGCGACAACGGCCACGATCTGGAGATGGCTCACAATGCCGGTTGCGGTCTGGCCGTCGGCGTGCTCAGCGGCACCGGCACGCGCGAGACGCTGGAGAAGCGGGCGCATGTGATCCTGAGTTCCGTCGCGGACCTGCCGGGCTGGCTGGCGGGGCAGAGCGGGTAGCGACGCGCCATTGCATGGCATCCAAAGCGGCCGTATATTCATTTTTCTAGAAAGGAATATACGGATGGGCCTTTATATTCGCGACAAGACGGTCGATCAGCTCGCCAGACAGGTCCAGTCGGCAATCGACGCTCCGACCAAAACAGATGCAGTCAGGATCGCCTTGCAGAACGAATTGGCCCGTTCAAGGGAGGGCCTGCCTCTGGTCGAGAGGGTGAATCGGCTTCAGTTGAAGTACAAGAGCCTGGGCGACGTCGATCCGAGTTTCGACATGAAGAAATTCATGGACGAAGGCTGGGACGGCCTCTGATGTTCGTCGATGCCTCGGCGGTGATCGCAATTCTTGCGAGTGAGCCGGACGCCAAGGCTTTGCTGGAGAAAATCGAAGCCAGCCGGACCGGCGTCTTCTATTCGCCGTCCGTCGCGTTCGAGGCGGTTCAAGCCCTTGTGCGTCTCCAAACACCGCGTACGGCTCGTATCGAGAACAAGGACAAAGAGCTTTTCGACAGCGTCGATCAATTGGTCGTTGGCTTCTTCGAGGAGCTAGAGGCCATCGAGTTGCCGATTGATAGCGACGTCGGGGCATTGGCGCGCAAGGCAGCTCGCGACTTCGGAAAACGGGGCCACCCGGCTCAACTCAATTTCGGCGATTGCCTTGCCTATGGCTGCGCCAAAGCAAAGTCGTTGCCCTTGTTGTTCAAGGGCAACGACTTTGTTCATACCGATATCGAAGCCGCGTAGGCGAGCCTACCCCCGCAGATCCTTGCGCAGGATCTTGCCGACATTCGACTTCGGCAGCTCGGTGCGGAACTCGACCGCGCGCGGAACCTTGTAGGCGGTCAGGTTCTTGCGGCAGAAGTCGATCACGTCCTTATCGGTGAGGGCGGGGTCCTTCTTGACGATGAAGAGCTTCGGCACTTCGCCCGACTTCTCGTCCGGAATGCCGATTGCCGCCACTTCGAGCACGCCGGGGTGGCTGGCCACCACTTCCTCGAGCTCGTTCGGATAGACGTTGAAGCCCGAGACGATGATCATGTCCTTCTTGCGGTCGACGATCTTGGTGTAGCCGCGCTCGTCCATGATGCCCATGTCGCCGGTCTTGAAGAAGCCGTCGGGCGCCATGACCTTGGCGGTCTCCTCCGGCCGGTTCCAGTAGCCCGCCATGACCTGCGGGCCGCGGATGCAGATCTCGCCGACCTCGCCGAGCGGAACGTCGTTGCCCTCGTCGTCGCGGATGGCGATTTCCGTCGACGGGATCGGCAGGCCGATCGTGCCGGAAAACTCCTCGATGTCGAAACGGTTGGTCGTCGCGACCGGCGAGGTCTCCGACAGGCCGTAGCCTTCGGTCACCGGCACGCCCGTCATCTTCAGCCAGCGCTCGGCGACCGGACGCTGGGCCGCCATGCCGCCCGCGAAGGTGAGGAACAGAGGCTTGAAATTGAGCTTCTGGAATTCCTCATTGTTCATCAGCGCGACGAACAGCGTGTTCAAGCCCGGGAAGACGTTGACCGGATATTTCTGCAGCTCCTTGACGAAGGCCGGGATGTCGCGCGGATTGGGGATCAGGATGTTCTGAGCGCCCTGCATCATGCCCATCAGCGCGTTCACGGTGAGCGCGTAGATGTGATAGAGCGGCAGCGGGCAGACGAAGATCAGCCGCTCGGGACGCGGCTTCTTCACGAAGGCCGTTTCCTGCCAGAGGATGTTCTGCTGGACGTTGGACAGGATGTTGCTGTGCAGCAGCGTCGCGCCCTTCGACACGCCGGTCGTGCCGCCGGTATATTGCAGGAAGGCGACGTCATTGAGCGCCGGCTTCGCCGGCTTGAACGTCATCTTCTGGCCGGCCTTCAGCGCCGCCGGGAACTTGATGTGGCCAGGCAGATTCCAGGCCGGAACCATCTTCTTCACGCGGCGCACGACATAGTTCACCAGGTGCCCCTTCAGGCCCAGCATGTCGCCCATCGCTGCGACGATCACATGCTTGACCGGGGTCTTGGCGATCACCTTCTCAAGCGTGCTGGCGAAGTTCTCGATGATGACGATGGCCTCGGTGCCGGCGTCCTTCAACTGATGCTCCAGCTCGCGCGGGGTGTAGAGCGGATTGACGTTCACCACCGTGTAGCCGGCGCGCAGGATCGCCATCATCGCCACCGGATATTGCAGCACGTTCGGCATCATGATCGCGACGCGCGCGCCGGGCTTTAGGCCGCGCGACTGGAGAAACGCGCCGAACGCCGCCGAGGCCTTTTCGAGCTCGGCATAGGTGATGGTCTTGTCCATGCAGGTGAAGGCCGGGCGGCCGGCGAAGCGGCGGCAGGCATCGACCAGGAAATCGCCGATATTGGTGAATTTCAGCGGTTCGATCGCATGGGGAACGACGGGGGAATAGCTGGCGAGCCAAGGCTTGGCCGCATAGGGGCTCTTCCGGGCAGCAGGCTTGTCGGACGCGGCGAGGGTGGGCTTCGCCGCAGCCTTGGCGGCCGCCTTCGGAGCAGGTTTCGCAGTCGCCTTCGACGCGGGCTTTGCCGCAGCCTTGGGCGCAACCTTGGCGGTTGTTTTCGGCGCTGCCTTTGCGGCGGTTTTGGCCGAAACCTTCGCCTTTGCGGGCGCGGCCTTGGCCGGAGCGGCCGCCTTCGATTTGGCGGCCTTGGCGGCGGCGGGTTTCGTGGCTGCCGCCTTCTTCATGTCGGCCGGTTTCGTGCGCGCGGCCATCCCGCTTGGCGTCGTGGCGGGGTTCGCCTTCTTCGCTGCGGGAGCCTTCGCGGTGGTCTTCGCCATTTTGTTTCCCTCTCCTTGATGCCGCGCTCGTCCGGCGCGGCGATTCTTGTTGTGCGGGCGGCCGATGGCATCGCTCGCCTGCCGGTATGTATGGCCAGTTCCAGAACCCGCGCAAGTGCATCTTCCTTGGAGGAGGCGGCAAACGGTCGCGAAATTGGCCTGTCTGCGAACGTTTGAGGGGGAGTTCCAAAGCTTTGGAAACGATGCTTATATGGCCGCCTGCCGGCCCCGAAGATGGGCCTGGACAATAATAAGGGAGCACTACGTATGAAGAAGTTCACTTTCGCGGCCGCCCTTCTGGCTGCGACCGTCCTGAGTGGCGCCGCGAGCGCCAAGACGCTCGTCTACTGCTCGGAAGGGTCGCCGGAAGGTTTCGACCCGGCCCTCTACACCGCCGGCACGACGTTCGATGCGTCGTCCCGCCCGATCTACAACCGCCTCGTCGAGTTTGCCCCCGGCAAGACCGCCATCGAGCCGAGCCTGGCCACCGAATGGACCATCTCCGACGACGGCCTGCAATATACCTTCAAGCTGCGCCCCGGCGTGAAATTCCAGACGACCGACTATTTCACCCCGACCCGTGACTTCAACGCCGACGACGTGGTGTTCTCCTTCGAGCGCCAGCTCAAGGCCGACAACGCCTGGAACAAATACATCCCCGAAGGTTCGTGGGAATATTTCTCGGGCATGGGCCTGAACGAGAACCTCGCTTCGGTCGAGAAGGTCGATGACCTCACCGTGAAGTTCACCCTGAAGAACCCCGAAGCTCCGTTCCTCGCCAACATCGCGATGGACTTCGGCTCGGTCGTCTCCAAGGAATATGCCGACAAGCTGGAGGCCGCCGGCAAGCAGAGCGACCTGAACACCGCTCCGGTCGGCACCGGCCCGTTCACCTTCGTCGGCTACCAGAAGGACGCGGTCATCCGCTTCAAGGCGAACGCCGACTACTGGAAAGGCAAGGAGAAGATCGACGATCTGGTCTTCGCCATCACCACGGACGCCGCCGTGCGCCTGCAGAAGCTGAAGGCCGGCGAATGCCACATCTTCCCCTATCCGAACGCGGCGGACGTCCCGACGATCAAGTCGGACGAGAATCTGACGACGATGGAGGAGAACGGGCTGAACATCGCCTATCTCGCCTACAACACGCTGACTCCGCCCTTCGACAAGGCCGAGGTGCGCAAGGCGCTGAACATGGCGATCAACAAGGAAGCCATCGTCAAGAGCGTGTTCGAGGGCGCGGCGCAGGTCGCCAAGAACCCGATCCCGCCGACCATGTGGTCCTATAACGACGCGATCGAGGACGACAAATACGATCCGGCCGCGTCCAAGGCTGCGCTTGAAGCGGCCGGGGTCAAGGACCTGTCGATGAAGGTCTGGGCGATGCCGGTGGCGCGTCCGTACATGCTGAACGCCAAGCGTGCGGCCGAACTGATCCAGTCCGACTTCGCCGCCGTCGGCGTCAAGGTCGAGATCGTCCAGATGGAGTGGGCCGAATATCTGAAGCAGTCCTCGGCCAAGGACCGCGACGGCGCGGTCATCCTCGGCTGGACCGGCGACAACGGCGATCCGGACAACTTCCTGCACACCCTCCTCGGCTGCGACGCGGTCGGCGGCAACAACCGCGCGCAGTGGTGCAACGAGGAGTTCAACAAGCTCGTCACCGACGCCAAGAAGGTCTCGGACCAGGCGGAGCGCACGAAGCTCTACGAACAGGCTCAGGTCGTGTTCAAGAAGGAGGCTCCGTGGGCCACGCTCGACCACTCGGTCGTCGTGATGCCGATGTCGAAGAAGGTCTCGGGCTACGTCATGAGCCCGTTCGGCCATCACTCGTTCTCGGGCGTCGACATCGCGGAGTGATGTCGATCAGATGACATGAACGGGGGCGTCCGCTTCGCGGCCGCCCCCTTTTTATCCGCACGAAATCCGGCATAGACCGGAGCGGCAATGGGTGGTCAATGTTCCGGTTCCTGCTCGGGCGGCTCGCCGTCCTGATCCCGACATTCATCGGGGTCACCATCATCGCATTCGCCTTCATCCGGCTCCTGCCCGGCGACCCGATCATGCTGCTCTCGGGCGAGCGCGTGATGGATCAGGCGCGCTACGAGGCCCTGACCAAGCAGTTCGGCTATGACCGGCCCTACATCGTCCAGTATTTCGACTATCTCTGGGGCGTTATGCAGGGCGATTTCGGCACCTCGATCTCGACCAAGGATTCGGTGCTGAGCCAATTCCTCGAACTCTTTCCGGCTACGCTCGAATTGTCGGTCTGCGCGATCATCTTCGCAATTGTCCTCGGCGTTCCGGCGGGCGTCATCGCAGCGATCAAGCGCGGCTCGTTCTGGGACCAGACGATCATGGGCACGGCGCTGATCGGCTTCTCCATGCCGATCTTCTGGTGGGGCCTGCTGCTCATCATCTTCTTCTCGGGCATGCTCGGCTGGACACCTGTTTCAGGCCGCATCTCGCTGATGTATTTCTTCCCCTCGGTCACGGGCTTCATGCTGATCGACTCGCTTCTGTCGGGACAGGCCGGCGCGTTCAAATCGGCGCTCAGCCATCTCATCCTGCCGACGATCGTTCTTGGCACGATCCCGCTGGCCGTCATCGCCCGCCAGACCCGGTCGGCGATGCTCGAAGTCCTGTCCGAGGACTATGTGCGGACCGCCCGCGCCAAGGGCCTGTCGGCCTACCGGGTCGTCGGCGTCCACGCATTGCGCAACGCGCTGATCCCGGTCGTCACGACCATCGGCCTGCAGGTCGGCGTCATGCTGGCCGGCGCGATCCTGACCGAATCGATCTTCTCCTGGCCCGGCATCGGCAAATGGATGGTCGACTCCGTCTTCCGGCGTGACTATCCGGTGATCCAGGGCGGCCTTTTGATCATCGCCATGATGATCATGCTGGTGAACCTGATCGTCGACCTGCTCTACGGTCTGATCAATCCTCGCATCCGGCATCAGGGGTAAACGTCATGGCGCAGCCGACCTCGACCCCATCCGGCGGCTTCACGGGCTCGATGCCCGTCGATCCGTCCCGTCGCGCCCGTTTCCGGGAATTCTGGTACTATTTCTCGGAGAACAAGGGCGCCGTCATCGGCCTCTGGTTCTTTGTCTTCCTTGTCTTCCTGGCGGTCTTCGCGCCGCTGATCGCGCCGCATGGACCGAACGCCCAATATCGCGATGCGATCCTCATTCCGCCCTTCTGGCAGGAGGGCGGCAACTCGTCCTTCCTGCTCGGCACGGACGCGGTCGGCCGCGACATCCTCTCGCGCCTGATCTACGGCACCCGGTTCTCGCTTTTCATCGGCGTCATCGTCACGACGATTTCGCTGACCGGCGGCATCCTTCTCGGCGTCGTCGCGGGCTATTTCCGGGGCTGGGTCGACACGGTCATCATGCGCCTGATGGACATCATCCTGGCGTTTCCGTCGCTGCTGCTGGCGCTTGTGCTGGTGGCCGTGCTGGGGCCGGGGCTGGTCAATGCGATGATCGCCATCGCGCTCGTCTTTCAACCGCATTTCGTGCGCCTGACCCGCGCGGCGGTGATGTCGGAGAAGACGCGAGACTATGTCGTGGCGGCGAAGGTCGCCGGCGCGGGGCCGTTGCGGCTCATGTTCAAGACCATATTGCCGAACTGCATGGCGCCGCTGATCGTCCAGGCGACGCTGTCCTTCTCCAACGCCATCCTCGACGCCGCCGCGCTCGGCTTCCTCGGCATGGGCGCGCAGCCGCCCACGCCCGAATGGGGCACGATGCTGGCAGAGGCGCGCGAATTCATCCTGCGCGCCTGGTGGGTGGTGACGCTGCCGGGCCTCGCGATCCTCATCACCGTGCTCGCCATCAACCTGATGGGCGACGGCCTGCGCGACGCGCTCGACCCGAAACTGAAGCGGAGCTGAGCAGATGGCGCTTCTAGAGATCGAAAATCTCGTCGTCGAATTCCAGACCGCCTCCGGTCCGTTCCGCGCGGTCGACGGCGTGTCGCTGAAGGTGCACGAGCGCGAGGTGCTGGCGATCGTCGGCGAGTCGGGCTCCGGCAAGTCGGTGTCGATGCTGGCCGTCATGGGCCTGCTGCCCTGGACGGCGAAGGTCACTGCCGACAGGATGGCCTTCAACGGCCGCGACCTGCTGAAGTTGTCGCCGTCCGATCGCCGCAAGATCGTCGGCAAGGATATCGCCATGATCTTCCAGGAGCCGGTCGCCAGCCTGAACCCGTGTTTCAAGGTCGGCTTCCAGATCGAGGAGGTGCTGCGCGTCCACATGGGCATGGACAAGGCGCAGCGCCGCGCGCGCGCGATCGAACTGTTCAAATCCGTCGGCATCCCCGACCCCGAGGAACGGCTCGGCCACTATCCGCACCAGATGTCGGGCGGCCAGTGCCAGCGCGTGATGATCGCGATGGCCATCGCCTGCAACCCGAAACTGCTGATCGCGGACGAGCCGACCACGGCGCTCGACGTGACGATCCAGAAGCAGATCCTCGACCTGCTGGTGAAGCTGCAGGAGAAGTTCGGCATGGGCCTGATCATGATCACCCACAATATGGGTGTCGTGGCAGAGACCGCCGACCGGGTGATCGTGCAATACAAGGGCCGCAAGATGGAGGAGGCGGACGTGCTGTCGCTCTTCGAAAGCCCGAAGCACAATTACACCAAAGCCCTGCTCGCCGCCTTGCCCGACAACGCCACCGGCGACCGGCTGCCGACGATCGGCGAATTGTTCGACGGCCGGATCGATGGCGGGACTGCGGTCCAGACCCCGCCGATGGAGGCGCCGCTGTGAGCCAGGTCGTTCTCGAAGGCAAGGACATCGTCCGCGACTATCACGTGCCGGGCACAATGTTTTCCAAGGCCAAGACGGTGCACGCTGTGAAAGGCGTCAGCTTCTCCGTCGAGCAGGGCAAGACGCTCGCCATTGTCGGCGAATCCGGCTGCGGCAAGTCGACCCTTGCGCGCATCATCACGCTGATCGACCCCGCGACCTCGGGCGATTTGTTCATCGACGGCGTCAAGATCGATATCGCCAAGAAGGCGCTGACGCCCGAACTCCGGCGCAAGGTGCAGATCGTCTTCCAGAACCCCTATGGCTCGCTCAACCCGCGCCAGAAAATCGGCGACGTGCTGGCGGAGCCGCTGCTGATCAACACGAACGTGCCGGCCGACGAGCGGCGCGAGCGTGCGATGACCATGCTGAAGAAGGTCGGCCTGCAGGAGGTCCATTTCAACCGCTACCCGCACATGTTTTCCGGCGGCCAGCGCCAGCGCATCGCGATCGCCCGCGCGCTGATGCTCAATCCCAGCCTGCTGGTGCTGGACGAGCCGGTATCGGCGCTCGACCTGTCCGTGCAGGCGCAGGTGCTGAACCTGCTCGCCGACCTCCAGGACGAGTTCAAGCTGACCTATGTCTTCATCAGCCACGACCTGTCGGTGGTGCGCTACATCGCCGACAGCGTGATGGTGATGTATTTCGGCGAGGCGGTGGAATACGGCACGCGTGACGAGGTCTTCAACAATCCGCAGCACGGCTACACCAAGTCGTTGTTCGCCGCGACGCCGCGCGCTGACATCGCCTCGATCAAGGCCCGGCTGGCGAAGAAGAAGGCGGCTTGACGCGATATATCCGGCACGGCCAGACTCACGCGCGAGCGCGTTGATGCGCCCGATTTACGCCCGAGACGAAGCCTGACCGACCGCCACAATGATTTCGCAGAAAGCCCGCTATGCCCTCCGCGCCCTCGTGGCGCTGGCGCGCTCCGACCGCGCCGGCGAGGCCATGGTGATCTCGGAGATCGCCGAGCGCGAGCGCATCCCGAAGAAGTTCCTGGAGCAGATCCTGCTCGACCTGAAGCACCACGGCATCGTCGACAGCCGGCGCGGCAAGGCGGGCGGCTACATGCTGCTGCGCGGCGCTGACGTCGTCACCTTCGGCGAGATCCTGCGTATCATAGACGGACCGATCGCGCTTCTGCCCTGCCTGTCGAAGATCGCCTACCGGCGCTGCGAGGACTGCGTCAGCGAGGAGCGTTGCGAGGTCCGGCGCGTCTTTGCCCGCGTCGCCGAATCTAGCCGCGAAATCCTCGATCGCACCACGCTCGCCGAAGCGATCGGCTCGGCCCGCGCACCGGCCCTTCAGGTTCTGGCCGGATAGCAGAAAACTTTTTCCTGGAACCTTTGCAATTTTGGAATGTTTACCGCGTCGCTAATCACGACTAAATCGATAGGGTATTGGTGTTTTCAACGGAGGCCGACATGACCCCCAACCGCCGAACACTCCTGTTCACCGCCGCCCTTGCCGCCACCGCACAGTTTGGCGGCCTCGGTTTCGCCTGGGCCGACACGACCCTGCTGAACGTCTCGTATGATCCGACACGCGAGCTCTACAAGGAATTCAACGCCGCCTTCGCGGCCAAATGGAAGGCCGACACCGGCGAGACGGTGACCATTCAGGCCTCGCATGGCGGCTCGGGCAAGCAGGCCCGCGCCGTGATCGACGGGCTGGACGCCGACGTCGTCACCCTGGCGTTGGAAAGCGACATCGACGCTATCGCCAAGAATTCGGGCAAGATACCGGCGGATTGGCGCAAGCGTCTGCCGAACAATTCCTCGCCCTATACATCGACCATCGTGTTCCTTGTCCGCAAGGGCAATCCCAAGCAGATCAATGACTGGGGCGATCTGGTGAAGGACGGCGTTCAGATCGTGACGCCTAACCCGAAGACATCGGGTGGTGCGCGATGGAACTATCTCGCCGCCTGGGCCTGGGCGCACAAGCAGTTCAACGGCGACGAAACCAAGATCAAGGGATACATCGCCGAGCTCTTCAAGCGCGCGCCGGTGCTCGACACGGGCGCTCGCGGCTCGCTGACCACGTTTGCGCAGCGCCAGATCGGCGACGTGCTGCTGGCCTGGGAGAACGAGGCGGCGCTGGCCGGCGCGGAGTTCGGGGCCGACCAGTTCGACATCGTCGTGCCGCCGTCCTCGATCCTGGCCGAACCGCCGGTGACGATCGTGGACGCCAATGTCGATGCCAAGGGCACGCGCAAGGTGGCGGAAGCCTATCTGAATTACCTCTATTCGGACGAAGGCCAACGGATCGCGGCGAAGCATTTCTATCGGCCGTCCAATCCGTCGGTGGTGCCCGCCGAGGAACTGGCCAAGCTGCCGAAGGTGGACCTCATCTCGATCGATGATCCGATCTTCGGCGGTTGGGCGAAGGCGCAGCCCTATCACTTCGCCGACGGCGGCATCTTCGACCAGATCTACAAGCCGACGAACTGATGACAGCCGCCGCCCTCGACCGCGGGTGGCGCATCAGGAAGCCGAGCATCATCCCGGGCTTCGGGCTGACGCTCGGCTTCACGATTGCCTACCTGACGCTGATCATCCTCATTCCGCTCGCCGGCGTCGCCTGGCGCACGACGGAACTCGGCCTTGCCGGGTTCTGGCAGGTCGCGACCGACGAACGCACGGTGAAGGCGCTGAAGATTTCCTTCGGCGCGTCGCTGATTGCGGCGCTGATCAACGTCGTGTTCGGTACGCTCGTCGCCTGGGTCCTGGTGCGTTACCGTTTCCCCGGACGGCGGATCGTGGACGCCGCGGTCGACCTGCCCTTCGCGCTGCCGACGGCGGTCGCGGGCATCTCGTTGGCGGCGATCTATGCGCCGAACGGCTGGATCGGCCAGTTGCTCGCCCCGCTCGGCATCAAGGCGGCCTTCACGCCGGTCGGCATCGTTATCGCACTGGTGTTCATCGGCCTGCCCTTCGTCGTGCGCACCGTGCAGCCGGTGATGGAGGAGATCGACCGCGAGGTCGAGGAGGCCGCCGCCACGCTGGGCGCCAACCGTCTCCAGACGGTATGGCGGGTCATCCTGCCCGGCCTCGCGCCTGCCGTGCTGACGGGCTTCGCGCTCGCTTTCGCCCGCGCCGTCGGCGAATACGGCTCGGTGATCTTCATCGCCGGCAACATCCCCTACGTGTCCGAGATCGCGCCGCTGCTGATCGTGATCCGGCTGGAGGAATTCAACTATGCCGGCGCGACCGCCATCGCGGCGATCATGCTGTTGCTCTCCTTCGCGATGCTGTTCGTGATCAACCTGATCCAGGCCTGGAGCCGCAGGAGATACGGCTATGACGTATGAAGTCGTGACCGCGCCTCTGCCCAAGGCCGAAGCCGCCCCGGTCGTGCGGCGGCCGCGCTCCGCGACCACCGAAAGCCCGGTCGTGCGCGCGCTCCTCATCGGCATCGCGCTGGCGTTCCTTGGCCTTTTCCTGGTGCTGCCGTTGGCCGCCGTCTTCATCGAGGCGTTCCGTCATGGTGTCGTTGAATTCTGGGCCGCGCTCGGAGAGCCGGACACGCTGTCGGCCATCCGCCTCACGTTGACCGTGGCGGCGATCGCCGTGCCGCTGAACCTCGTCTTCGGTGTTGCGGCGGCGTGGGCCATCGCCAAGTTCGAGTTCAAGGGCAAGGCTTTTCTCACAACGCTGATCGACCTGCCGTTCTCGGTCTCGCCGGTCATTTCCGGCCTCGTCTATGTGCTGCTGTTCGGCGCGGGCAGCGTGCTCGGGCCGTGGCTCAAGGCGCATGGCGTGGAAATCCTGTTCGCCGTGCCGGGCATCGTGCTGGCGACGATCTTCGTCACCTTCCCGTTCGTGGCGCGCGAGCTGATCCCGCTGATGCAGGAGCAGGGCACGGGCGACGAGGAGGCGGCGCTGTCGCTCGGCGCGTCGGGCTGGCAAACCTTTCGCTACGTGACGCTGCCGAACATCAAATGGGGCCTGCTCTACGGCGTGCTGCTCTGCAACGCGCGCGCCATGGGCGAGTTCGGCGCGGTGTCGGTGGTGTCGGGCCATATTCGCGGCCTGACCAACACGATGCCGCTACATGTCGAGATCCTCTACAACGAATACAATTTCGTCGCGGCCTTCGCCGTTTCGACCCTGCTGGCCGGGCTCGCGCTGGTGACGCTCATCCTGAAATCCTTCCTCGAATACCGTTATGGCGACGAGATCGCCGCCGCGGCCAAGCACTAGGAGCGCGCAATGGACCTCTCCATCCGCCACATCCGCAAGGAATTCGACGGTTTCGCCGCGCTCGAGGACGTGTCGCTCGACATCCGCTCCGGCGAACTGATCGCCCTGCTCGGGCCTTCGGGCTCCGGCAAGACGACCCTGCTGCGCCTGATCGCTGGCCTCGATCACACGACGTCCGGAAGCGTCTATTTCGGCGACCAGGACGCCTCGCTGCGCTCCGTGCAGGAACGCAATGTCGGCTTCGTGTTCCAGCACTACGCGCTGTTCCGGCACATGACGGTGGCCGAGAACATCGGCTTCGGCCTGAAGGTGCGCGACCGTGCAGACCGACCCTCGAAGGCGGAGATTCGCCGAAGGGCCGAGGAACTGCTCGACCTCGTGCAATTGACAGGGCTCGCGGACCGCTATCCGACCCAATTGTCGGGCGGCCAGCGCCAGCGCGTTGCCTTGGCGCGCGCGCTCGCCATCGAGCCGCAGATACTGCTGCTCGACGAGCCTTTCGGCGCGCTCGACGCGCAGGTGCGCCGCGAACTGCGCCGCTGGCTGCGCGAGATCCACGACAGGACGGGCCATACGACCGTCTTCGTCACCCATGACCAGGAGGAGGCGCTGGAGCTTGCCGACCGCGTCGTGGTGATGAGCAATGGCCGCATCGAGCAGGTCGGTTCGGCCGACGATGTCTACGACACGCCACGCTCGCCTTTCGTCTACGGTTTCATCGGCGATTCGAGCACGCTGCCGGTCCGAGTCGAGAACGGCGAATTGTGGCTGGAGGACCGCACCATCGGCATCGCCGCCCCGAATGTGCCCGAAGGAGAGGCGACGCTCTATTTCCGGCCGCACGACGTCGAGCTGCTCGACGGCTGTGGCGGCTGCATCGCCGGTTCCGTCGACCAGAGCCGCCGCGTCGCCGGAACGAGGCGTGTCGAGCTTGAAGTGGGCGGCGCCCGCCAGCGCGTCGAGATCGAGCTGCCGGTCGACCATCCCGCGGGGGCGAAGAGCCGGATCGCCTTCCGTCCCAAGCGCTGGAAGGTTTTTCCTGAGCGCGCCGCCCAGCGGTAGGGCGCTTGTGATCGCGGCCACAGGGCCGCATAGTCCGCCGCGGCGCAGCGGCGGACATGCTTTTTCCGATGACCTTCGACCAGGCCGCGATCGTTGTTCTTCTCGTCGCGATGCTGGCCGTGTTCGCGCTCGACCGGCTGCGCATGGAGGTCGTGGCGCTCGGCGGTCTGGCGATCGCGGGGCTGCTCGGCCTCGTGCCGGCGAGCGGCGTGTTTTCAGGTTTCGCCGATCCGGCCGTCATCACCGTCATCGAGATCCTGCTGATGGTGCAGGCGCTCGGCCGGTCGGCGGCGATGGAAGGGTTTTCCACGCGGCTGTCGGCGCTAAAACTTTCGCCGGTCGGCACAATCTTTGTGCTGTGTCTGGCAGCGGCGGGCCTGTCTGTCTTCATGAACAATATCGGCGCGCTCGCCCTGATGATCCCGGTCGCCTATGGCGTCTGCGCCACGCGGGACATCGATGTCCGCACCGCCATCATGCCGATCTCCTTTGCCGCGCTGCTGGGCGGCATGGGCTCGATCATCGGCACGCCGGCCAACCTCATCGTCAGTCGCCAATTGGAGGAGGCGACGGGTCGAGGATTCGGTTTCTTCGACATCGGCGTCGCGGGCCTGCCGGCCGCGCTCCTCGGGCTGATCGTCGTCGCGCTCTGGGTGCCGCGGCTGCTGGCGCGGCTTCTGCCGCCCGCCGATGGCGATCCGGCGGATGAGCGCCGCCTGCTGCGCGAGATCGTCGTGCCGGAACAGTCGCCTTTGGTCGGCGCGCCGCTGGCGTCGCTGCCCGGCACGGTGAGGTCCGCGACGCGCGCCGGCGCGCATCTCTTCCTCGCCAATCCGACGCTGCGGCTCGAGGCCGGCGACACGATCCTCCTCGATGCGCCGGCGCGCGCCATGGCGGATATCGTCCCCGACAAGGCCCCGGCCGTGCAGGCCGTGGTCATGCCGGAGAGTGTGGTGATCGGGTCTGCGGTAAGCACCATCGCGGCCTTCGCCTCGCGCGGCGTCGGCATCGTCGCGCTGTCGCCGCAAGGCCACCGCGTCGAAGGAATGCTCGGCGACCAGCGGCTGTCGATCGGCGACGTCGTGCATCTTGCGGGCGACCCGGCCGCGATCCGCGAGGCGCTGGCGGAGACCGAACTGCTCGAACTCGCGCCGCCCGCGCCAAGGAGGACACCGCACGGCGGCAACATGGCGGTGATCGCCTTCGCCGCCGCTGTCGCGGCCTCCGCCATCGGCGGGGTGCGGCCGGAACTCGCTTTCGGCGCGGCCGCGCTGGTGCTGGCGGCGGCCGGCGCGATCAACCTGCGCACGGCGCTGGCCGAGCTCAACTGGCCGATCCTGATCATGCTGGCGGCGATGATCCCGCTCGGCACGGCGGTGCGCACCACGGGTGCGGCCGAAGTCATCGCCGCCTCGCTGCTGGCGCTGATCCCGTCGGAGGATCCGGCCGCCCTGACGGCCGCCATGCTGCTGCTCGGCGTGGTCGTGACGCCGTTTGTCAACAATGCCTCGACCGCGCTGATCCTCGGGCCGATCGCACTTGCCATCGCCGCGTCGGCCGGGGTCGCGCCCGAACCGCTGCTGCTGGCGGTGGCGATCGGCGCGTCGACGGATTTCCTCACGCCCTTCGGCCATCACAACAATACGCTCGCCATGGGACTTGCCGGCTATCGCTTCGGCGATTTCGCGCGCGCCGGCTGGCCGGTGACGCTCGCCGTGGTCATTACCGCCACGGCCATGCTGTCCGTCGTCTACGGCTGACGCGACCAAGGGATTAGCTTCGAAGGGTTGGCAAGGCCGTCTCGATCGCTAACATGGCCGTCCGATCTCGCCGCGATGCACGGCGAAGGCAATTCTTGGGAGGTAAGAGGAATGCGGAATTCGAAAGTCCTGTCGGCCGGGATCGTCGCCCTGTCGGTTTCACTGGGATCGTTCGCGGCCAAGGCCGACGAGTTCATCAACGTGCTGACCGGCGGCACGTCGGGCGTCTACTATCCGCTCGGCGTCGCGCTGTCCGAAATCTACGCCAAGGGCATTGTCGGGTCCCGCACGCAGGTTCAGGCCACCAAAGCCTCGGTCGAGAACCTCAACCTGCTGCAGCAGGGCAAGGGCGAGATCGCCTTCACGCTGGGCGATTCGCTCGCGCTCGCCTGGGAGGGCAACACCGAGGCCGGGTTCCCCGGCAAGCTCGACAAGCTGCGCGGCATCGCCGCCATCTATCCGAACTACATCCAGGTCGTCGCATCGGCCGATTCCGGCATCAAGACGCTCGCCGACCTGAAGGGCAAGAGCCTGTCCGTCGGCGCGCCGAAATCCGGCACCGAGCTGAACGCCCGCGCCATCCTCGGCGCCGCCGGCATGAAATATGAGGACCTCGGCAAGACCGAATATCTGCCCTTCGCGGAATCGGTCGAGCTGATGAAGAACCGCCAGCTCGACTCGACCTTGCAGTCGGCCGGCCTCGGCGTCGCCTCGATCCGCGATCTCGCGACCTCCGTGAAGATCAATGTCGTCGCCGTGCCGGCCGACACCGTCGGCAAGATCGGCGCGCCCTATATGGCGGTGACGATCCCCGCCGGCACCTATGAGGGCCAGACGGAAGACGTGCAGACCGCCGCCGTCGGCAATTTCCTCGTCACCCATGACGGCGTGTCGGAGGAGACCGCCTACCAGATGACCAAGCTCCTGTTCGAAAGCCTGGACAAGATGACGGCGGCGCATGCGGCGGCCAAGGCGATCAAGCTCGAGGCGGCGATCGAGGGCATGCCGATTCCGCTGCATCCCGGCGCGGAGAAGTTCTACAAGGAAAAGGGGATCATCAAATAGGCGCGAGGTCCCTCCCCCTCGAGGGGAGGGTGGCCGGGCTATTGCCCGGCCGGGTGGGGTTGGTTGAGCATCGCCACCTCACAAGCGACCGATCTGAAGGCCAAAAATGTCCCGCGCTTCCGAGGTTACCCCACCCGGCCAGCCGCAGGCTGGCCACCCTCCCCTCGAGGGGGAGGGAACGCCTGCGCCCGCTCTTCAGGATTTCTCCGAGGGCTTGCCGCCCGGCTGGGGCGTCGGAGTCGGCGCGAAGATTGCCTTCGCCATCGCGATCGCATTTTCAGCCTTCCAGCTTGTCACCGCCGCCTATCCTTTCCTGCCGAGCCAGGTCATCCGGGCCATGCATGTCGGCTTCCTGCTGCTGCTCGGCTTCGGCCTGCTGGCGCAACTGAAGGCGGCGTCGCCGGCCGGCAAGACGTGGCTCTGGGCGCTCGGCATCCTCGGCTTCGCCACTGGCCTTTACAATTGGATCGAATATGAGCCGCTGCTGCTGCGCGCCGGCTTTCCGTCGACGACGGACCTTATCGTCGGCACGCTGCTGATCGTCGTCGTGTTCGAGGGCGCGCGGCAGCTCATGGGCCTGCCGCTCACCATCATGTGCGGCGTCTTCCTCGCCTACTGTTTCTTTGGCCAGTACATGCCGGGGCCGCTTGTCCACCGCGGCTACGATTTCGCGCAGATCATCGACTATTTCGCCTATGGCACGGAGGGCATCTACGGCACACCGGTCTATGTTTCGGCGGCCTACATCTTCATCTTCGTCGTCTTCGCCGCCTTCCTCGAACGCGCAGGCATGATCGCGCTGTTCAACGACGTGGCGCTCGGCCTCGTCGGGGCGTGGCGCGGCGGGCCGGCGCAGGTCTGCGTCCTGTCCTCGGCGCTGATGGGCACGATTTCCGGATCGGGCGTGGCCAATGTCGTCGCGTCGGGCCAGTTCACCATTCCGCTGATGAAGAAATTCGGCTTCAAGCCGGCCTTTGCCGGCGGCGTCGAGGCGACGTCGTCCATGGGCGGCCAGATCATGCCGCCGGTGATGGGGGCGGTGGCCTTCATCATGGCCGAGACGCTGAACATCCCCTATGCCGAAGTGGTCAAGGCGGCGATCATTCCGGCGATCCTCTATTTCGGCGCCTGTTCCTGGCAGGTCTATCTCGAGGCCGGCAAGGCCGGCCTGAAGGGCATGAACGCCGCGGAGTTGCCGAACCCGTGGGACGCGGTCCGACAGCACTGGCCACTGGTGCTGCCGCTGGCCATGCTGGTCTATCTGCTGTTCGCCGGCTACACGCCGATCTTCGCCGGCACGATGGGCCTGGCGCTGGTCGTGGTGCTGATCCTCGGCGCGCCGGTGGCGGCGCTGATCGGCCCGCTCGCCTTCCGTATCGTCTTCTGGGTCGCGCTCGGCATCGCGGCCGCTTCCTTCCTCGAATACGGCGTCAAACTGCTGGCGCTGGTCATTGCCGGGCTGGTCGCCGCCTGCCTGTTCTTCAAGGGCGGGCGCGAGACGATCTGGATCTGCATCGACAGCCTGGCGGAGGGCGCGAAGAACGCCGTGCCGGTCGGCATTGCCTGCGCCATCGTCGGCATCGTCATCGGCACGCTGACGCTGACCGGCATCGCCTCGACGCTGATCGGCGCGATCATCGAGATCGGCAAGGACAACCTCTTCATTTCGCTCGTGCTGACCATGATCACCTGCCTGGTGCTCGGCATGGGCATTCCGACGATTCCCAACTACATCATCACTTCGTCGCTCGCCGGCCCGGCTCTGCTGGAGCTCGGTGTGCCGCTGCTGGTCAGCCACATGTTCGTCTTCTATTTCGGCATCATGGCGGACCTGACGCCGCCCGTCGCGCTCGCCGCGTTCGCCGCCGCCCCGATGGCGAAAGTGTCCGGCAACAAGATCGGCGTGCAGGCGACGAAGTTGGCGATCGCCGGCTATGTCGTGCCGTTCATGGCGGTCTATACGCCGGCGCTGATGCTGCAGGATCCCGGTCCATTGTCGGCCTATGTCGGCTATTGGGGCGAGGTCGCCTACATCGTCCTGAAAGCCTGCATGGGCATCGTGCTGTGGGGCGCGGCGGTCGTGGGGTTCCTCGTCGCACGCATGCCGGCGTGGGAGCGGGTCGCCGCTTTCGCCGCGGGCGTCCTGCTGGTCATGGCGCTGCCCTGGACCGACGAGGCGGGATGGGCGTTGGCGGTCCTGCTGATCGGCTCGCACTGGCTGCGCGCGCGCCGGCTGCCCGTGCCGGCGGGATGAGCATCTGCCTCTATGCCGGCGGCAAGGCGCTGGTGATCGCGGCGTCCGCCTTCACCCTGTCCTGGACGCATTCGGTGGAGAAGGTGATTTGGGAGGAGGACTGGCGGCTGACGGATGCCGGCCTCCAGATCGTCGAGGCGCGCGTGAAGGGCACGGGTGCTGGAATGGAGATACCGGAAGGCGCGGTGTTGAAGGATGGCGCGTGGGCTTATGCGCCGAAGCTGAAGGCGCAGCCGAGGATCGTGCTGGCGCAATCGGGCGCGACGGGCGGTGGCTGGCAGATCTGCGGGGAGGGGATATGCCGGACGGTCGGCAAGGCCGCCGGCGAACCGGCGGAAATCAGGGCGTGCGGCGACAGCCGCGCGCCGGCTCAGTGATAGGTCACGCGCGCTTCGAGCGAGATGCCGCGGTGGCGGCGCGCGCAGGCGGGGCCCGGACCGCGCATGTAGTGGCGCTCGGGCCGATAGCTCGGCGCGACGAATTCGCGGAGCGCCACGGCATAGTGGCTGATCGTTGACCAGAATGACATTGTCGCAGTCCCTGTCCCTCGGAATGTCCCTTCCGAACGGATCGGCACTCTACGCAACGATCGTGAATAGGCGGTGAATCGGCTCTTCATGGCGGCGACAGAAATCGCCGGATCGTGACGGTTTGGCGAAGGAATCACGGCGAAAAGCGTCGATTTTCGTGCTTTCCGCCGTTTGATTGTGAATGTTGCCGCGCAGCAACACCCGTTACTCTACTTCGACGTCAGGGCCGGCCCGAGCGTGATCAGCACGACGGAAACGATGGCGAGCGCGACGCCGACGCTCTGGATTGGCGCCAGCTTCTCGGCGAAGAACACGATCGCGATAAGATTGACGGCGACGAGCTGGATCACGCCGGACAGGCTGAACGCCGTCGACATGCCGAACTCGCGCACCAGCCTGAGCATGATGAGATTGCCAAGCGTATAGAGCGCCAGCGTCACGACGAGCTTCGGCATCGACGGAACCAGCGCCCATTGTTTGGCGAAGGTTGCCGCGAGCAGGAAGACGACGGTCGAGAGGCCAAGCTGCAGCAATCCGGAAATCGACATCGGTCCTCGTCCTTGTTCCTCAGGCGGCGGCGGGCGTCGCGGCGGGCGCTGTCCGTTTTGCGTAACGCCCCACCAGCCATGCCACGAGCACGCCGGCTCCCAGGATCGCTAGAGCCAGCAGCGGCCGGTACCAGACCCAGGCGAATGCGATCACGATAGAGCCGACCAGAACCGCCAACGCGACGGCGACGAGGCCGGTGCCCATGCGCACCAAGGTGCCGAGGAAGGGAATGACGTCGGCGATGACGCCGATCGGCCCCATCGTCAGGGCAAAGCCGATGGTGAGGAGAAGCACGCCGACCGCCCGCAGGATCCAAGTGACCGCCGTGTTGGCGCTGACGGCATCCGCGAACATCTGCGCGGCCGGAACCGTGCCGCGCTCGACCATGAACAGCGCGTCGCCCGCCGAGGTCTGGTAGTGCGAAAAGCCATTGCCCTGCTGCCGGGCGATGACGCTGATTGGCCCAAGCGGCGCCAGTTCATAGGAGATGCGCTGGTCGCCGATCTTCGGCGCGTTGGGATCGCCGCCGACATAGATGCGGCCCTGCGAGACGCTGGCGTCGCCCCAGCCGAACGTGTCGCGCACGGCCTGCGCCTCGGCAGGGGTTACCGGCCGCGCCTCGTTGCCGCCCACGCGGCTCAATGTCTGTACGTCGAGCTCACGCGCGCCAAGCCGTGCGTTCAGCAGAGCGAACGATTTGTCGCACCAGCGCATCTCGGGGTTCTCGTGACCCGAAGGCTGGCGGAAGGTGGACGAATCCTTCGGCTCGTCCAGCCAGTCCTTTCGGTAGGAATAGGTCGTGACGGTTTCCTCGCCGCCTCCGAGCGTCTTGCGGGTCTCGGATTTCTGATCCTCGGTCCACTGATACATCTCGGCGCGCCGCACCAGGACCACGCCGCGCGAGGAAATGCCGAAATCGGGATCGGTCAGCGTCTCGTCCGTCTCGATTTGGCCGGCGACATGGACGAGCTTTCCCTCGTTCGCGGGATCGACCGTGTCAGCCGCGACGCTGACCACCGCGCCTGCGCCTTCGGCCAGCGACCGCGCTGTTTGCACCGCGCGGCCCTCGTTCCAGAACAGCAGCACGATCATGCCGATGACCAGCAGGAAGCCGATCAGCACGCCGACGACGGACGATGCGATGCGGCTGAACCAGCCACGCCGCGTGGTTTCGGTGAAAATCTCGCTCATGCCCGCCCCGAGCCGCGGGCATCGCGCCGCGCCGCCCAGATCGTTATCCGTTCGCCGCGGAACCTGCAATCGCGCCTGCGACACCACGCCCCTGCGCCGTGTCGCCGCTTTGACGCAAACCCTATGAAGGCCTAGCTTGCGGGTATTCGGAGGCACGGTGATGGACCCGCTCATCCTTTCGCGCATCCAGTTCGGAGCGAACATTTCGTTCCACATTCTCTTTCCGACCATCACCATTGCGCTCGGCTGGGTGCTGCTCTTCTTCAAGCTCCGCTACAATGCGACGCGCGACTATGCGTGGATGCACGCCTACTTCACCTGGGTGAAGGTGTTTGCGCTGACCTTCGCGCTCGGCGTGGTCACCGGAATCACCATGAGCTTCCAGTTCGGCACCAACTGGCCGGGCTACATGGAGAAGGTCGGCAACATAGCTGGCCCGCTGCTCGCCTATGAGGTGCTGACGGCCTTCTTCCTCGAGGCTGTGTTCCTCGGCATCATGCTGTTCGGGTTCCGTCGCGTATCGAACGGTGTTCACACGCTAGCGACCGTGCTGGTGGCCGGCGGCACCACACTGTCGGCCTTCTGGATTCTCGCCCTGAACTCCTGGATGCAGACGCCGGCCGGTTTCGAGATCCGCGACGGCGTCGCGCACGCCACCGACTGGTGGGCGATCGTCTTCAATCCATCCATGCCCTACCGGCTGACGCATATGCTGCTGGCGTCGGGGCTGACGGTGGCGTTCCTGATCGCGGGCCTGTCGGCTCTGCGCTACCTCACTGGCGACCGTTCGGAATCGATGTGGAAGGCGCTGCGCACCGGCGTCGGCATCGGCGCGATCCTGATCCCGATCCAGATTTTCGTCGGCGACCAGCACGGTCTGAACACGCTGGAGCACCAGCCGGCCAAGATCGCCGCGATGGAGGCCAACTGGGAGACCGGGCCGAACATCCCGCTCGTGCTCTTCGCCTGGCCCGACGAGGCCGCGCGCGAAAACCACTATGAGGTTGCGATCCCCAATGGCGCGTCGATCATCCTGCGCCATCATGCCGAAGGCGTCGTTCCCGGCCTGAACCAGTTCGGCGAAGACCGGCCGCCGGTTCTGCCGCTGTTCTGGGGGTTCCGCATCATGGTCGGAACCGGCGTGCTGATGCTGCTTGTCTCGTGGAGCGCGGCCTGGTTCCTCTATCGCCGCGCGCGCCTGCCGCGTCCGCTCGCCTACCTCATGGTGCCGATGGCCTTTTCCGGCTGGGTAGCCACGCTGGCCGGCTGGTATGTGACCGAGATCGGCCGCCAGCCCTGGCTGGTCACCGGGGTGCTGCGCACGCATGAGGCGCTTGGACCCGTGCCGGCTGGTCAGGTCGGCTTCACGCTGGCGCTTTATCTCGCGCTCTATGCGGTCCTGCTCATCACCTATATCGGCGTGCTGGTCCATCTGGCGCTGAAGGCCGGCAAGGAAGGCGATCCCGAACCGTCGCCGGCGGTCGAGAACCGCGCCCTGTCGCAACCGGTCCAGGCAGGGGAGTAGCGCCATGACCTATGACTGGCAGACCCTGCTCCCGCTCATCTTCGCCGGCCTGATGGGCGTCGCGATCCTCGTCTACGTCATCCTCGACGGGTTCGATCTCGGCATCGGCATCCTGTTCGCCGCCGCCGACGATCGCGAGAAGGACATAATGGTGAACACCATAGGCCCCTTCTGGGACGCCAACGAGACCTGGCTGGTGCTGGCGGTCGGCCTGCTGCTGGTGGCGTTTCCGGCGGCGCATGGCGTCATTCTGACCGCGCTCTATCTGCCGGTCTTCGCGTTGCTGATCGGGCTGATCCTGCGCGGCATCGCCTTCGATTTCCGCGCCAAGGTGCCGGCGCACCGCAAGCGGCGCTGGAACATGCTGTTCCTGGCGGGGTCGCTGATCGCCTCGCTGGCGCAGGGCTATATGCTCGGCGTCTACGTTCTGGGCCTGGAGACCGGGCTAGGCGCCATCGCGTTCGGGCTGCTGACGGCGGTCTGCCTCGCCGCCGCCTATGGCGCGATGGGCGCGGCATGGCTGATCTACAAGACCGAGGGCGCGTTGCAGAAGAAGGCCGTCGTCTGGTTGCGCGGCGCGCTGGTGCTGACGGCGATCGGCATGGCGGCGGTCTCGCTCGCGACGCCGCTAGCCTCGCCGCGCATCTTCGACCGGTGGTTCATCTGGCCGGAAATGCTCTACCTCTCGCCGCTGCCGATCCTGTCGGCGCTGCTGTTCGTCTATCTCTGGCGCGAGACGTTCAATCTGCCGAAGCCGGGCGACGCGCATGCTCTGCGGCCGTTCCTGACGCTGGCGCTGATCTTCGCGCTCGGTTTCGCGGGCCTGGCCTGGTCGTTCTATCCCTTCGTCGTGCCGGACCGGCTGACGATCTGGCAGGCCGCGGCCGCGCCGGAAAGCCTGGCGATCATTTTGGCCGGCACGAGCCTCGTCCTTCCGGTCATGATTGGCGCATCGTTCTACGTTTACCGGGTCTTCGGCGGCAAGGCGTCCGACCTGAGCTACGACTAGACGGGCCGATAAATCCGCTCTGCCGTGTTCCAGAAGATGTTGGCCTGATCGGTCGCGTTCTGCCGCGCCGCCGCAGCACGGTGCGCCGCGACCAGGTCTGCGTGGCTGGTCCACAATTTCTCGATCGGGAAGTTCGAGCCGAACATCAGCCGGTCGCTGCCAAGAATGTCGATTGCCGCGTCGTAGATCAGCGCGATCAGGTCCGGGTCGTTGCGGTGGACGAAGGTGCCGAGGCCGGAGAGCTTGGCGTAGAGGTTAGGCGCTTGGGCGAGCGTACGCAGACCGTCTTTCCATTCCTCCACGGTTGCCGCGTCGTCGGCGGTGAGCATGCCGCAATGGGTCAGGATGAAATTTGTCTCGGGGTTCTCGCCGACGAGTTCCAGCCCGTCCTTCATCTGCGCCGGGAAGAGCTGCAGGTCGAAGGAGAGGCCATAATCCTTCAACCGCCGTACATTGGCGCGCACCTTCGGATCGATGACCTGCTTTGCATCGGGGGCGAAACGGAACGCGGGCGTCTCGTGCCAGTGAAGCTGCATGCGCACGCCGCGCAGCAGCGGATATTTTTTCAGCCGGTCGATCTGCGGCCGCACATCGTCGACCGTCATATCGGCATAGCCGACGATCGCATGCGGCCAGCCGGTGCGTGCCGCGGTCTCCGTCAGGAAGGCGACCTCCGTCTCGAAATTCTCCTTCGCCCAATTGGTCTGGACGTAGACGCCCTTGGCAACACCCGAGCCTTGCTGGTCGCCCAGAAATTCCTCGATCGGATAGTCTCGCCGGATCGGTTCGTAGGGACCGAAGATACGCGGCACCATCGGCCCGACCAGCCATGGCTGATCCTTTTGCCGCCAGATGTGGAAATGGGAGTCGATGATGTTCATGATGCCTCGCGCCAGATGTCGCTCGCTCGCCGCGCCGGTTTGGCGAGCGAGAGGATAAAGCGGGAAATAGCGTCCGTGGACGAACCGTCTATGAGGTCGTCGAGGTAAGGCAGCACCGCCTTGAGCGCTGCTGTGCGCGGCCAGAAGCGCGAATCGGCGGCGAGCGGCGTGGCGAGTGACAGGCGATGCGCGCGAGCGCCGAGCCGGCGGAACGCCAATTCCATCTCGCGATGATCGCCGCGCTCAAGCCCGTCAGACAGGACGACGACCGATGCGCCGCGCGCGAAGGCGGCGAAGCGCGGAACCGACAGCAGCGCCAGCAGGGTCGGGCCGATGCGGGTGCCGCCATCCCAGTCCTCGACTGTTTCCGAAACGCGCTCCATCGCGAGCTCGGGATCGGCGATGCGCAGCGGTACGGTGATACGGGTGAGCCGGGTGCCGAGCGTGAACACCTCGGCGCGGTCGGCATGACGCACGATCTCGTGCGCGAGCTTCAGATGATCCGCCGTATGCAGCTTCATCGATCCTGAAATGTCGATGAGCAGCAGCAGGGGACGCTGGACCTCGAGCCGCCGCCTCATGACAGGCGAGGGTACATCGCCGTCGGACGCAACGATGGCGCGCAGCGAGCGGCGCAGGTCTGGCCGTCCGCGCGATGCCTTTGCATTGCGGAATGAGCGACGCGTGGGCAAGGCGGCGGGGAGGCGAAGGGCGAACGCGTCACGGTCTTCGCGGTCCATGGCGAAATGCCGGGCGGCAAGCTTCTCCGTCGCGGACGCCATCTCGCCGCCGACGATTTGTTCGACCGGCGCGAAAACTTCTTCGCGCGCGCCGCCATCGTCCTTGACCTTGGTCTCGTCGTCGTCATCGCCCGCCGCTACTGCTGTGACATCACCCCAGAACCAGGCGCGGAACAGCGCGTCGAACTCGGCGCGTCGGTCAGGCGACGGCGCGAGCGTAGCCAACGCCGCGTCGTGGATGTCGTCCATGGAGCGTGGCCCAAGCAGCTCAACGCCGCGCAGGAACGTCACGATCTGCTCGGATGCGATTGCGAAACCGGCGGTGCGGACCAGTCGGGCAAAACCGGCAAGGTTGGCAGCGGCGGGCGGGAGCGTCATCCCAGCGCCTTTTCGAGAATGCGCGGCAGCTCCGGTGCGAGGTAAGTCAGGTCTTCCTCGTCCTTGACCAGAACGCCGATGGCGCGGCGGAACGCTTCGGGCCACGGGCTGCCGCCTTTTTCCAGCACCGTCGCGGCATTCGCCCATTCGATGGCCTCGGAAATGCCGGGCGGCTTCGCCAGCGGTCGGACGCGGATGTCCTGCACGGCGCGCGCGACCGCCGCCGCCGTCGCCTCGGCGACGTCGCCGGCGCGAGCCATGATGATGGCGGCTTCACGCTCTGCGTCGGGATAGCCGATCCAGTGATAGACACAGCGCCGGCGCAGCGCCTCGGCCAGTTCGCGCGTGCGGTTCGACGTCAGCACCACGATCGGCTGGGCCTTCGCGGTGACCGTACCGCGCTCCGGAATCGTAATCTGGAAATCGGACAGGAACTCCAGCAACAGCGCCTCGAATTCGTGGTCGCTGCGGTCGATCTCGTCGACGAGCAGCACGCGCTCGGCAGGCGCCTGCAGAACCTGCAACAGCGGCCGGGCGATCAGGAAGCGGTCGTCATAGATGTCGACTTCGCGTTCGCCCGCCTGGCGGATCGCCAGCAACTGCCGCTGGTAGTTCCACTCGTAGAGCGCATGCGCCGCGTCGATGCCTTCGTAGCATTGCAGCCGGACAAGCTCGCAGCCGAGCAGTCTGGCGACGGCCTTCGCGGCCTCGGTCTTGCCGACGCCCGGCGCGCCTTCGAGCAGCAGCGGCTTGCCGAGCCGGATGGCGAGGAAGATCGCGGTCGCGAGGCCGTCATCGGCCAGATAGCGCTCGTTGCGCAGCCTCGCGGCAAGCGCTTCGGGAGAGGGAGCGATGTCATCGAGATGATTCACGAGCCGCTACGCCGCCCGTTGCGCCTTCAGCGCCCGAAGAACGCGCTCCGGCGTGATCGGCAGGTGGTCGATGCGGACGCCGACCGCGTCGAAGATAGCATTGGCCAGCGCCGGAATCTGCGGGTTAGCGCACATCTCGCCCGGCCCCTTCGCGCCGTAGGGTCCGTCGGCCGCCGGGCGCTCCAGCACGACGATTTCGGTCTCGGCGAGGTCGCCCGGGCCCGGCATGAGATACTGGTTGAAGTCGATGCCGCGGTGGTCGCGGTTCGGATAATAGGGCTCGGTCGTCTCGTAGAGCGCGTGCGAAATGCCCATCCACGAGCCGCCGACCAATTGCTGCTCGACCATCTTCGGATTGAGCGCGCGACCGATCTCGAACACGTTCTTGACCGACACGACCGTCACCTCGCCGGTCTCGTCGTCCACGTCGACTTCGGCGACCGTGCAGGCATGAGCGTAGCAGGTCGACGGCTTCATCGCGCCGGTCTCGACCTCGGGGAAAGAACGCGGGATCAGGAACATTCCGCGCCCCGAGATCGAGCGGCCGCGCTTGAAGTGCGCGGCAAGCGCCGTATCGAAAATCGAGATCGATTTCTGCGGCGCGCCCTTGACGTGGATATTGCCGGCGCCGTCGGTTTCGAGGTCGGAGGCGTTGACCTCCAACTCGTCCGCCGCGACTTCCAGCATCACCTGCTTTGCCTCTGTGGCGGCCTGTATCACAGCATTGCCGATGCGGTGCGTGCCGCGCGAAGCGAAGGTGCCCATGCAGTGCGGGCCGGTATCGGTGTCGGCCGTATCGATCGTCACCTGGTCGGCGGAGACGCCGATCGTCTCGGCGCAGATCTGCGCCATGATCTGCTTCAGACCCTGGCCGAGATCGACCGATGACAGCGTGACCATGAAATTGCCGGTCGGGGTAGAATGCACCAGCGCCTGGCTGGGATCGCCGCCGAGATTCATGCCCGTCGGATAATTGACCGCGGCCACTCCGCGTCCGCGCCGGATCGCCATCTCACGTCTCCTTGTAGGACGACATTTTCAGGAACTTTTCGGCGACCGGCCAGTTGGCGGCTTTCGACGCCTCCTGCATGCACTCGATCAGCGCCGCGCCCTCAGTCGGCTGGCGGTGAGCCTTCATGTCGCCGTCGCGATAGGCGTTGATGAAGCGGAATTCGAGCGGGTCCATGCTGATCAGCCGCGCCAGCTTGTCCATCTGCACCTCCAGCGCGAAGTCGGCGATGGTGACGCCGAAGCCGCGCATCGCCGAGGAGGGCGTGCGGTTGGTGTAGACGCAATAGGTGTCGGCCCAGACGTTCGGGATGGTGTAGGGGCCGGGATAGTGCGCCGCGCCCTTCTGCGCGCCATAGGGCGAATGGCGCGAATAGGCGCCGGCGTCGGTGTAGCCCTTCACGTAACGGGCGACGATGCGCCCGTCCTTCATCACGCCGTCCTTGATGACGATCTTCTCGGCGGCGCGGGGCGAGGAGATCTGCATCTCCTCCTCGCGGGTGTAGATAAAGCTGACCGGCCGGCCGGTGAGTTTCGCCGCGAGGATGGCGATCGGCTCGACGGTGACGTCGACCTTGCCGCCGAACCCGCCGCCGACCGTGCCGCCGACGAAATGCAGCTTGTGGCCGGGCATCTGGAGGATGATCGAGGTGTTGTCGAGCGTGAAGAACATCGCCTGCGTGTTGGTATAGCACGTGAAGCGGTCGTTGCCTTCCGGCACCGCGATGCAGCCGGTCGTCTCTGTCGGCGCCTGCTCGATCGGCGACGATCTGTAGGTCTCTTCGAGGACGAAGTCGGCCTGCGCAAACCCTTGCTCGACATCGCCGAAGCGCACCTTGCGGTGACTGCCCGAGTCATAGGTGTAGTAGTTGTTGCCGTGATACTCGTTGACCAGCGGCGCGCCGGGTGCGAGCGCCTCGTCCATGTCGAACACCGCAGGCAGCACCTCGTAGTCGACCTTCACCTTGGCGGCCGCCTCGTTGGCCGCGCGCTCGCTGTCGGCCAGCACCGCGACGACCGCCTCGCCCTTCCAGCGCACCTTGTCGGCGGCGAGCACCTGCTCGTCCTCCGGCCCGACTTGGATGAGGATCAGGATCGTGTAGACATTGTGCGGCACGTCCTTGTGGGTCAGCACCCGCGCCACGCCGGGATGCTTTTCGGCTTCCGACGTGTCGATCGACCTGATGCGCGCATGATGATGCGGGCTGCGCACCATTTTGAGATGGAGCATGCGCGGGAAATTGCGGTCGGCGAAATAGGTCGTCTTGCCGGTGACATGGCCCGGCACGTCGGAGCGCTGCAGCCCGACGCCGAGCTGTTTCAGGTCATCGTCGCGCTGGTCGGCGAAATATTCCTTGGCGAGGCGCATCATGGTGTCACCTCAGGCGGCGTTGTGAGAGTTGGCGCGGGCGGCCGCCAGCACCGCGTTGATGATCGGCTCGTAGCCGGTGCAGCGGCAGATATTGCCCGACAGCGCTTCGACCACGTCCTCGCGGCTGGGGTTGGGCGTATGGTCGAGCAGGGCTTTGGCCGCCATGATCATGCCCGGCGTGCAGAAGCCGCACTGCGCGGCGAAGCCGTCGAGGAAGACGCGCTGCAACGGGTGCAGCACGCCTTCCTTCGCCAGGCCCGCCGTGGTTTCGATCGACTGCCCTTCGCAGGCTTCCGCGAGCGTGAGGCAGGATAATCTCAATTCGCCGTCGACCAGCACCGAACAGGCGCCGCACGTTCCCTGATGGCAGCCGCCTTTGGGCGAGGTGTCGTCGAAGCGCTCGCGCAGCACGGTTAAGAGGGTCGCGCCGCTGTCCACGAACTCCGCGCGGTCCTCCCCGTTGAGCATGAGCTGGATCGGAACCTTCTTCGCCATGCCTGTCCTCCCTGGCGTGTCGCTGGGTTGGCAATCTATGCAAGCAGCAGGCGCCGGAAATGCACCGGCAGCACCTCGCGCCGGTACCATTCGCTGGCGATCGGATCGGTGATCGGGCGGATGCCGTCGGTAACGGCCTCGACCGCCTTCGCGACGCCGTCCCCGGTCAGTTTTGCGTCGACGAGCGCATCCTCGGCTTTCTTTGCGCGGATCGGCCGGTCGGCCATGCAGCCGAGCGCGATACGCGCGGAGGTGACCGTCTCACCGGCGTCCCGCTCGATCAGCGCACCGATCGACAGGACCGACACGCCCTTCGGCTTGATGCGCGACACTTTGAGGAAGCGGAACGTGCCTTCGATCGGCAGCGTCAGGCGCACGCCGGTGACGATGCCTTTCAGCTTTTCGCGAACCAAGAGGAACTGGCCGATGTCCATTGCCTCGTCGTCTGTTTCAACGGTGGCGCCGAGCGCCAGTAGCGCCACTGTGAAATCGCCATAGGGCGCGGGTGCGAAGAGATTGCCGCCGATCGTCGCCATGTTGCGGATGGCCGGCCCGCCGACCGCGCGCGCCGCCTGCGCGATTGTCCCAAGGCCTTTGTGGCGCGCAACCGCCGCCATGGTCACGGAAGCGCCGAGCCGGACGTTCGAGTCCGAAATGTCGATCGCCGCCAGTTGCGGATCGGTCGCACGCACCAGCGTGTCGAACGACAATTCGCCTTCGTTTGCCGCGCGCACGGCGAGCGTTCCGCCGCCGAGATAGCGGCCGCCGGAGGCGAGCGCGGCATTTGCCGCCGTCACGGTCGGATAGGTCTGGAGCGTGAGCGCCATATCACCCTCCGCCGTCAGGATTTTGCGAAATGATCTTTGAGTGCGTTGAAGCCGCCCTGGAAGACGTTGTCGCCCATGCCCTTGGCGATCTCGTCGCCCTTGTCGGCGGGCGCGTCGAATTCGGATGTCCACACCGCGAAGGTGCGGTTGCCGTCGGTCACGCGTTCGAGCTTCAGCGTCGCCGTGTGATTGCTGATCGGTGCAGGATGGCCGATGATCGAATAGGAGGTGAGAAAATCCTTGTCGGAGAAGGCGAGAAGTTTTTCCCGGATGATCGCGCCGGACGCGACCTTGAACTTGCGCACCGCGCCGATGTCGGTCGCCGCCTTGCCGTCCTCGATCTCGCTTTCCACCATGCGTGGATGCCAGGAGGGCAGCCCATTGAAGTCGCGGATGCGGTCCCAAACCTTTTCGATGGGGGCGTCGATGACGCTCGAGACGAACAGCTTCGGCATGGCTTCCTCGCGATTGCTGGGTAGCCTGAGCCTACGCAAGCGAGGCTGGCGCGCTTATCAATGCGTCTTGGCGGCTTATCGATCAGTCTGAAAAAATCAGGCGGCGGTGCGCGCCGCTTCCCGGTAGAGCGTCGGCGGCACACCTGCATGGTCGCGAAAGAAGCGGGTGAAATTGCCTTGCGTGGTGAAGCCGAGATTGCAGGCCACGGCGGTCAGCGATTCCTCCGACGTTTCGACCTGGCGCAGGGCCTCTTCCATGCGCAACGTGTTCCAGTAGACGTTCGGCGTCAGGTTCATCTGCTCCTTGAACAGAGCGAAGAAATGCGGACGCGACAGGCCGACATGGCGGGCGATCTCGTCCAGCGTCATGCGGCCGGAGACGCTTGCGTGCATCAGGGCGATCGCCTTGCGGATGCGGAAGTCGAGGTGTTGGGCGGTTCGTACGTGGTTCGGCGCCTGTGCGGCGTTCAGCCCGTCGATCAGGCCTTCGATGAGGCGCTCGGTTTCGTAGAGGGCGAGATCGGCGCCATCATGCGCGGTGACCAGGCGGTCGAAAAGGTTGCCGGCCAGACCGAGCAGCCATGTATCGAGCGGAATAGCCGGATTGTGGAACAGCGGCGCACCGGCTGGCCGGCCTTGGCGGCGCGCCATCCAGTCGGGCTCGATGTAGAAGGCGAGGAACAGGCCGGGGTCGCTGCCGTCCGGAAAGCGGTGGCTGTGCGGCTGGAACGAATTAACGCCGACGGCGGCCTCGGGTCCGAAGCGGACACTAGTCTCGCCAACAGTCATCTCGCCCGACTCGCCATCCAGCCAGATTATGATATGCGCCTCCCGGTGCGCATGGGTCACCAGGTCGCAAGCCGTGTTGAGCGCCGACACATGGCCGAACTCGCCCCTGAAGAGCTTGATCGATGCCATTCTTCCTCCCGGGCGCCGAAGCGCCGGATGGAACTGTGGTCTGGCCAGATCACGCAGTCAAGTTTTGGCGGCGCGCGTGGCGGGCGTGCGTCCCGATCTCAGTTGACGCTCGGCGGCGTGATGCGAGGGGCCGCAAGCTTTTCAGAAGTTTTCGGCCCAGGGCCACGCATGTAGTGCAACTCCGGCCGGTAGCGCTTCTGATCGATGCCCAGCGCCCTGAGCGTCCGGGATATCATCTTGGGCTGTCTGGCTGTGGCCGATGTCTTGCGGCTTTTGTTCGCCGTTTCGGCCTTGCGTCCGCCGCGACGGCCACCTCCGCCGGGTGCTTTTTCACCGTCGAACTGGAGGCGCTTGCCCGTGCGCGCATCGAAAAGATGGACCTTGCCGGGCTGCATCCGCAAATGGACCGATTGGCCGGGCTCGACCGCGATCCGGCCTTTGGCCAGACAGTTGAGCGGATTTGCCCCAAGCTTCAGATGGATGTTGGTCTCCGAGCCCGTCTGCTCGGTCAGCACGACGGTTGCGGCCGGCCCCGCATCCGCCAATTCGATATGCTCCGGGCGGATGCCCAGAACCACGGATTGCCCATCCAGATCATCCGGCAGACCCGCCAGGGAATGGGTCAGTCCATCGCCGACGAAGACGCCGTCGAGAATGCTGCCTTCGATGAAATTCATCGCGGGGGAACCGATGAAGCCGGCGACGAACATGTTGGCGGGCCGGTCGTAGAGATCGAGCGGGCTGCCGACCTGCTCGACGATGCCGTCGCGCATGACGACGATCTTGTCCGCCATCGTCATCGCCTCGACCTGATCGTGGGTGACATAAACGGTGGTCGTCTTCAGGCGTTGATGCAGCGCCTTGATCTCCGCCCGCATCTGCACGCGCAGCTTTGCGTCGAGATTGGACAGCGGCTCGTCGAACAGGAAGACCTGCGGCGCGCGCACGATCGCCCGACCCATGGCGACGCGTTGCCGCTGGCCGCCTGATAGCTGTTTGGGCAAGCGGTCGAGCAGATGGGTGAGGTCGAGGATGTTGGCGGCGGCTTTGACGCGCTGGTCGATCTCATCCCTGGGCGTGCCGGCGAGCTTCAGCGCGAAGCCCATGTTCTTCGCGACCGTCATGTGCGGATAGAGCGCATAGTTCTGGGTTACCATCGCGACGTCGCGCTTCTTCGGCGGGATGTCGTTCACGACCCGTCCGCCGATGGCGATCTCGCCGTCCGAAATGCCTTCAAGGCCCGCGATCATGCGCAGCAGCGTGGACTTGCCGCAGCCGGACGGCCCGACAAGCGCGACGAATTCAGCATCCTCGACAGTCACGTCGATGCCGCGCAACACGTCCACCGCGCCGTAGGATTTGCGAACGTTGCTGATGGTTACGTCAGCCATGGCCAGGCGCCCTGTGTGCGGTTGAAGTGAGCGTTTCGACCGAGAGTTCGAGGCCGAAGGAGATTGTCTCGCCCGGCGCCAACGGCGAAGATCGCTCGTTCGTGCCGGCGCTGGTTCGACCGATGTTGCAAGGCTCGATCGACAGGACGCCAACCCTTGGACGCAGGTCGCGCCAGAGCTGAAGCCAGGGCAAGGCCCGCGCGTCATAGCGCAGCGAGATGCGGTAGCCGCCTTGGTCTCCCGGCGTCTCCACCACGCAAAGGGACCGGTCTCCGTTCGACGATGCGTGCAATGTCGCCGGTGATGGGTGACTGCTATCCGGCAAGGCGATCGGGCCGGTGACTTGCGTGCCGTCGAGCCGCACGACCGTGCCATTCGCGATTGCCGGGTATCCCAGGTTGAAATGATAGAGCAGCGCGGGCGAGATCGGCTCGGGTCCGATGTTTTCGACATGGTCCCGGATTCGCAGGGTCGATCCGCCGATCGGCGCCTCGATACGCCGGCGCAGGCAAAAACCTTCGCCGCCGTGACGCCATTGCACGATTTCGCCTTCGCAATAGAGCGTCGGCGTTTTGGACCAGTCCTCGCCATAGGCGGTGACGCGCGCCGGCGTGTGGGGCAGATGGCCGTGCATCGGCGCGCCGTCAGCGGATTGACGAATATGGTCGAGTCCGCAGGTCACGAGAAATCCGGAGAAAGCGCGGCTGAAACCGCGTCCGTTGTCGGCGTCGGCATGAGATAGCGCCGGTGACCGGAAGCCGGCCGGACTCTGCCAGCCAAGCTGGACGCCGCGCCACGACAACATCCCGATATCGAGTGACCGGTCGGAGACGGCCCAGAAATCAAGTCCTCCTCCGGTGGAGAAGGCGAGAGCCCGCACGCCTCGTTCCGTGCCGTCGTCGAGGACGATCCGGCGAACGCTGGCGATCTGTCTGAGGTCGCCGACCAGTGGGCGCAGCTTGTCGGCCGAGACGGTCATGGCGAAGCGACGGCGGATACGAGGCCCAGCCGGTCATAGGCCTCGGGTGGCGCTCCGTTGGCGAGCATCAGCCGCTCCATCAGGCGGCGCAGGCGCGGCTCCTCTATGGAACCTGCCACCGGTCGCTCCTGGCCGGGATCGGCGGCGAGATCGTAGAGCCGCGTATCGGACTCCAGCAGCGCGCCAGGGCCGTAATTGTTGTACATCGGCGAGCGGTCGATGACCGGAACCTTGAGCAGCGCGGCGCCCTTCGTGAAGTCGAGCGGCGGCGACAGTTGCGCGCCCGCCATCTCCTCCGGCGTGAACGGCGAGAAGATGTGCGTCGGCATCAGCGTGTATTGGTAAAGCTCCTGCGCCGAAAGGTCCGCCGGGAAGAGGTGGTAGGTGTAGAAGCCGTCCGTCACGTTCACCGCGCCACCGAAATAGCCGAACAGCACGCCCTCGCGCTTCTGTGTCCCGTCGGCCATGGCGCAAAGCGAAAAACCTTCATTCTCCGGCGGCGGCGTCGCGCCGAACAGATCGAGGAACGTCGCCGCCAGGTCGATCGACTGGGTCAGCGCCTGCGAACGCGTTCCGGCGAGTTCGGGCCGGCGCGGATCATGCAGGAACAGCGGGATATGGGCGACCTCCTGATAGAGGTTCATCCGGTTCTTGGCCCAGAAATCATGCTCCCCGAGCAGGAAGCCGTGATCGGTGGTGACGACCAGCGCGGTATCCTTCCAAAGGTCGTGGCGGTCGAAATAGTCGAGCAGCTCGCCCAGCAGGTGGTCGCACATGGCCACGACCGCGTAGTAGTTGGCGCGCAATTCCTCGCATTCCTCGGGAAGCTCGTCGACGCGGCCGTAGCGCGGCCAGTCGCGGATGGGACCTGTCCAGCCTGTGTCGAACTGTTCCTTGAAGCGCGCGGGCGCCGTGAACGGCTCATGCGGATCGAAGGTCTCGATCTGCAGCAGCCAGTTGTCGGCTTCGCGGTTGCGGTCGAGGAAATCGAACCCCTCGGCGAAGCAGCGCACCGACGGGAAATCCTTCTCTTCCTTGACGAATTCGCGATTGATGATGTTCTGGCCGAAATAGGAGCGGCGGTTCTCGCTGAACTGGCGCGCATGGTACATCTCGCGCAGGCGCTCCCAGTGCGGCTGTACCATCGCCTTCCAGCGGTCGCCCTCCTGCCCGCGCACGAATTCGTAGCTGTCGTAGCGGTTGTGATAGGTCGCCCCGCCATCTTCCCAATAATGGAAATGGTCGGTGACGAGGTGGCTGTATGTGCCGGTCTGGCGGTGCAGGATTTCCGGAAACGCATTGTCGAACGGTTCGAGCGGCCCCCAGCTTCGATGGAGGAAGGTAAGCCGGCCCGTCAGCATGTCGCGCCGCGCCGGCATGCAGGGCAGGCTGCCGACATAGTGACGGTCGAACGTGACGCCGCGCGCCGCGAGCCGGTCGAAGTTCGGCGTCGGGATGCGCGACCCGCCATAGGCGCCGAGCATATGCAGGTTCAGCGAATCGAAAAGGACGAAGACTGCTTTCATGACCACACCGTCTATTTGACCGCGCCCTGGGTGAGGCCCTTGACGATGTAACGCTGTGCGAGCAGCAGCACGATCAGCGCCGGCAGCATCGCAAGCGCCGCACTGGCCGCCATCTGCGTGTATTGAATCTCGAAATCCTGGGCGAACTTGGCGATGGCCACCGGCACCGTCGCCGTCTGCTTCATCGTCAAGGTCAATGCCACGGCGAACTCGTTCCAGGAGAAGATGAAGGTCAGGATCGAGGTCGCCGCGAGGCCCGGCGTGATCAGTGGCAGGATGACATGCCACAGGATATGAGGCGTGTCCGCCCCGTCCATGATCGCGGCCTCTTCCAACTCCTTCGGCACTTCGCGCACGAACACCGCCATCAGCCAGATCGCCATTGGCAGGTTGAGCGTGGCGTGCGCGAGGATCAGGCCGGTGAACGTATTCTCCAGCCCGACCAGCCGCGCCATCGAGAACCAGGCGCTCGCCAGCGCCACCGGCGGAATCATGTGGAAGATCATGGTCCAGGCGAGGAAGATATGAATGACCCACCGCGGCCAGGCCATGCGGTCGAGCGAGAACGCGGCGAGCGTCGCCACGCCGACGCAGAGCACCGTGCTCAGTCCGCCGACGATGATCGAATTGCGATAGTTGAGCAGGAAATCCGAGGTCTTCGACCACAGGACTTCCTGGAAATTGCTCCAGATGGGGGTGAACATCACATCGCCCATGAGCAGCGATATCTGCGTCCTGAAACCGGCGGCCACCGTCCAAGCCACAGGCAGCAGGACGAACGCCGCTCCGACCGCGAGCGCGAGATGGATCGGTATGCGCGAGGCGTTGCGCTGGCTCATGCCCTGGCTCCCGCGCCCCGCCGGGCCGACAGGGCGACGACGAGCAGCAGCGCGACAAGGAAGATGATCGCGACCGACATGGCCGAGCCGTAGCCCGCCTTGTCCTCGGTGAAAAAGCGCTGGTAGAGCGTGAAGCTGACCACTTCCGTCGAAGTGCCGGGGCCGCCGCTGGTCAGCAGGTAGACCTCGTCGAACACTTTGAAAGCGAGCACGAGACGGAAAGCGAATGTGACGATGATCGTCGGGATCATCAGCGGCAGGGTTACATAGAGCAGTTCCTGAAACGGCCCCGCACCGTCCATCTTGGACGCCTCGAACACATCCTGCGGCAGCGATTCAAGGCCGGCGAGGAACAGCAGGAAACAGAACGGCGTCCAATGCCATATGTCGACGATGATGACGGACAGCAGCGCCGTCTCGGGGCTTCCCAGCCAGTCGTGCGGCATCAGTCCGATGAGGGCGAGACCCTTGTTGGCGAGGCCGAAATCATAATTGAGCATCAGCTTCCAGATCGCGCCGATGACGATGCCGGGGATCAGGATCGGCAGGATGAAGATGGCTCGATACAGCACGCGGCCGCGGACGATCTTGCTGCACATCAGGGCCATGGCGAAGCCGAGGACCATCTGGCCGACGACGGCCCCGAAGGCGAAGATCAGCGTATTCCAGAGCCCGGCGCTGAAGAGCTGGTCGGAGAAGAGGGCTTCGTAGTGCCGAAGCCCGACCCACGTGCGGGTCGGCTGGCCGTTGGCCCAGGTGATGTTCTGGAAGCTCGTCACGACGAGATTGGCGATCGGCAGGATGGTGAGCGCCACCATCATCGCCAGCGCCGGCCCGAAAGTCAGCCAGCGCCAGAGGCGCTGGCTGCTCTCTCCCACGGTCCCCTGCGCCGCCGGAGAGCCGGCGGCGCGTGTCTGGGAGGATTGCTGGGCCGTGGACATCGTCTTGCCTACTGCAGCGGAGCGAGCTTGCCGGTCTTGTAGGCGTGTCCGGACATGATCTTCTCGATTTCGTCCGACATTCCGTTGAGCGCGTCGACGCTGGTGATCTCGCCCGCCACCGCGCGGTTGAGGCCGACTTCCAGCACCGCGATCACCTCGCTCGCTTCCGGGAACTGGTAGATGTTCACGGCATGCGGCAGCGCCTCGGCGAGCGGCTTCATCCAGCGATATTTGCGTTCTTCGGCGATCGGTTCCTTGTAGACCGCCGCATTGACCGGAATGCCGCCGGCCTTCGCGGTTTCGAGCTGCGCGGCCTTTGTCTGGAACCAGCGCAGGAATTCCACGGCCGCGTGCTTGCGGTCATCCGGCACGTTCTTCGAAATGCCGGCCAGCCAATGGCCGAGGCCGGGCGCGGTCGGCAGGCCGGGAGCGGATGGCGGCGGCGCCCATTCGATCTTGTCGACGATCGCGGATTTATTCGGGTCGTCCATCTGCGACCAGGCGGCGATCACCATCATGATATGCGCCGCGTGGCCGGTCAGCATCGCCTGCAGCACTTCCGCCTGGTCGGACGCCGCCGTCTTCGGGTGCCCGGCCTCCTTCGCGAGGCGGATGTAGTAGTCGAGCGCTTCCTGGCCTTCCTTGGAGTTCAGCGTGACCGAATAGTCGCCGGCGCCCTGATCCTTGAAGATGCCGCCGCCCATGCCGTAGAGGTAGGGGTAGAAATCGTAGGCCACCGTGTGCGGGCCGCGCGCACCGCGCTGGACGATCCCGTACATGCCCGGCGGATTGTGGAATTTCCGCGCATTCGCTTCGAGATCGGCGAAGGTCTTCGGCGCGGACAAGCCGGCCTCCTTGTAGAGGTCGCCGCGATAATAAAGCATCGGGATGAGCGGCGAGACCGGCACGGACATCAGCTTGCCGTCCTTGGTCACCGTCTTCTTCTCGGCATTGTAGTAGACCGTGTCGCCCAGCGTGTAGACGTCGGCGTCGAGCTGGAAGCCGGGGTCGATGTCGGTGATCGCCTCGACGAAACCGCCGGCATACATCTCGGTGAACCAGCCGGAATTCATGATGAGGATGTCGTACTGGCCTTCCCTGGCGCGCACCGAGTTGCGCTGCTTTTCCAGGGATCCGGCGAAAGGATTGACGTCGAGCTCGACCTTGTTGCCGGTCTCGGCCTCGTAGGCCTCGACGGTCTTGCGGAAGCTTTCGAACCAGGGCGACTGGTTGATGACGACGGTGATCGGGGCGACGCTCGCCGCGAAGAGCGGCCGGATCGAGCCGGGGAACGTGGCAGCCGCGCCGGCGGCGCCGAGGGCTTTGAGGACACTGCGTCTTGGCAAGTTGAATGTGCTGTTCATTGTCGATCTCCCATTCTTCATGAACATGGTGGTGTCTGGTTCCCGGTTCCTCAAGGAACCGGGCGGCAGCCCTTCGTGTCGATTGGCGGACATGTTTCCATAAGCCTGGTCATTCGCAGAAAATCGGGCTTGCCCATGTCCACTGGCCATTGGCCTGGCGCATGCGCGCATAAACCCATCCGCCCTTCGCAAGCGGCTCGATGTTGATGGATCCGCGCCACTGCCACTGGTGCGGCCGGGGCAGGGGGTGAAGACGGAACGCCGGGCTGTCGATCGGGCCGAGATTGCCTGACAGCGCGCCCGACAGAAGCCGTTCGGCGCTGGCCACGAATGTCTGGCCGTCGAGCACGAGCCGGACACTCGCGTCCGGCCGAATGCGAATACGCGCCGCGATGGCCTGCATCGTCGCGGTGGTGTTGTTCGGGTTGGACATGGAGTGGATGGAGAAGTCGATGCGGTTGCCGTGAAGCTCGACGCGGTTGTCATCGACCGCATCCGCCTCGCCTTCGAGCGGCGACACGACCTCAGCCCCGCGCAGGCGCGGTTCGACCGACAGGATTTCTCCATCGGTAAGTTCAAGCGAACCTTCCCAGTCATGTGATTTGCCGCGTGCGCCCCAGCCGAGCTCCAGCACGAGGATCGTCTCCATCGAGCCATTCGCAGCCACGAGCGGCGCCGGCATCAGGTCGGGCGTGACGCGGCTGACCACGTCGCCGTTGCGGATGATGTCGATATAGTCGATGTGGCCGCCCGCGACCGCCTCAAGCTCCAGAGGCGCATTGCCGCCAGCCGCGACGGCACCGCCCTGCGCCGTGTCGCCGAGGGTGAAGAACAGATGCGTCCGGTCGCCCGTCAGCGCATTGGTGCGCCGGCCGTGGATCGCGCCCCACAAAGCGTCGCGGCTGTTTTCCTCGGCATAGACCGCAGAACGCCCATGCCCATAGGAGCCGGGATAGCCGCTGTGATGGTCGGTGTTTCCGAGGAAGCCGAATTTCCGGCGGTTGAGCCCGTGGCGCACCGTCTGGTTGCCGTCGCTCGGACCCATCGAGTGAAGGAACGGGCGGTCGCCGACCGATGTCTCGGAGCCGCCATGCATGGAGATGATCTCCAGCACCGGTGACAGGTCCTCGATCATCGTATCCCAGTTCACGCCACGCGCGCCGAGGCGATAGCCGATATGATGCGGGAACGCGAAGGCGCGCGTGCCGTATGCCGCGCGCAGCTTTGCGTGCAGCTCGGCCGGCGCGTCGGCCTTCAGCAGATCCTGCCGCGCCAGGTCCTGATAGACGATCGTGTAGTCGCCATGCGCGAACGAGTGGATCTCGTATCCCGGAAACACCGTGAATTCGCCCGGAACGTCAGCGGCGGCGAGGATGTCGAAATGCGCATCCCAGACCTTTTCGAGCTTGGCGAAACCCTTGACATGGAAATCGACGATATGGGCGACGCTCGGATCGTCGACCGGCATGTCTGGCCAATAGGCATGGCCCGTGACCGAGACGAAATCGAGCTGCCTGCGGGCGCGCTTCAGCGCCTGCTGCAGGCTGCCGTGGCCGTAGGAAATATCGCAGTGATTGTGCAGGTCGCCATAATAGGGGCGCAGTCCGAGGCGGGACGCCAATGGCGACAGTTCGTCCGGCAGCCGCTCTCCCAACATCGAATGCGCCTCTCCCAATGCGGCATGCGAGCCTCGTGCATGGCGTTTGCTGGTCGCATCACCATTTATGAGGTATAATATGTATTGTATCGTATCATGCGTATCTGAGGATGCAAGCCCTTTCAGCGGGGCCGCGTGTGATTTGCCGATTGCTTCTGAAAAGTCTGGCTCGGGTCAGGCCCTGGCCGGCGCTGACGTGCTTTCCCGGATTGCCTCGGCGCAATTCAGGTACACGATGCGCGGAGGCGTCTGCGGGTCGTCGACCCGCTGCCGGATGACCTCGATCAGCCGGGCGGCCGCCTCGCGATAGGAACTGCCGGCCATCGAAACCGAGCCGAGATGTTCGGTCGGCACGTCGAGGTGGCCCAGGATGAACAGGCTGATGTCCCGCGGCACCGACAGGTTCATCTGATCGAGACAACTGCGGATGCCGAAGGAATCGGAAATGCCGAGCGTGATCATGGCTGTGAACGGTAATTTTCCGCTGTCATCCACCATGCTTTCGAGGGCCGTGTGCAGCGCCTCGCCGACGCGCTGCGTCGGATGCAGAACGCCCTGCAGCGTCAACGGATAGAGACGGGTCCAGGGCGCTCGCGGGCGGCGCCCCATCCGGTCGAAGGCGCGGCGCACGGTGAGGATCGGCTGGGCCATCGAATCCAGCGAGACCAGCGCGACCGAGGTATGTCCCTGCGCGGCCAGATGATCCAGCGCGAAATCCAGCGCTTCCTCCCAGTCCGTGCCCACCCGGTCGATATCGACACCCGACACGGTGTGGCCGTCAACGACGAGCGCCCGCGTCTTTTCCTGCAGCAGCCGCAGCAGCCGGATCGGGATGTTTTCGTAGTGGGATTGCAGGATGACCGCGTCGAAATCCGGAACGGATGTCAGGATGTCGAGCAGATGGCCGGTGTCGTGATAGGACATCTGCATGATCTTGCTGCCGGATCGGGACAGTTCATCCACGATCTGGTTCTGGACCAGGACGCAGCGTTCGTTGAGGCTGGCGTTGGAGAGGATCAGCAGGCTGTCGAGGTGGCTGTCCCTCGCCGGATCCGAGGCGCGTATCCTGTCGCCGCCCTTGATGACATAGGTTCCCCGCCCGACCTGCGACGTCAGCAGTCCCTCGTCGCGCAGGCGCGTCAACGCCTCCTGCACCGTGGCCTGGCTGACCTTGTGGCTGCGCATCAGGTCGCGGACGGTGGGAAGCCTCGCCCCGGTGTCGAGCCTTGCGATCTGCTCCTTCAGAGCCGTCAGCACCGCGTGGGATGATGAAGCTCGCAATGTATTGTCCCTTCGAGTCGCAGCCGTGGGTTAACCGGCTTGTGGCGGCATACCTTTAGCCGGTGTGCTTCGCAATCCGGCTGGCCGACAGCCCACAGGCAGGTCGCCGCCGCTATCGGAGATTACATTGTATCACGAGAAATACAAATTGCACTTTACAATTTGAATTTAGCGATTATGGTGCACTTGGCGGCTACCGCGCGAGGAAAGCGGGGCCAGCATGCGGCGCGTCGATTGAGGTGAGGAATCCAGTGCCCGACAAGAGCAATGTCGCTCAATTGCGTCCGCGCGCCGTCGAAGCCGTCGTCGGCGGTTCGTCCGCTTCCCGGTTCATCGACATTGCCGGCGTCGAGAAATCCTTTGCCCAGCGCGGCGGCGGAGCGGTCTCGGTTCTCACCAATATCGATCTGACGATCGCCGAGAACGAGTTCGTCTCGCTTGTCGGCCGCAGCGGCTGCGGCAAGACCACCCTGCTGAACATCATCGCCGGTCTGGAAAATGCGACACAGGGCGCGGTGTCGATCGCTGGCCGGCCGGTCACGGGTCCCGGGCAGGGGCAGGGCGTCGTCTTCCAGCAGCACGCCCTTTTCCCCTGGCTGACGGCTCGTGACAATGTCGCCTTCGGCTTCCGAAAGGCAGGACTTACCAAAGCGCAGCGCCGCGAACAGGCGATGGATCTGCTCAAGCTGGTCGGCCTGGAGCACGCCGCGGCGCGCTATCCACGCGAAATGTCGGGCGGCATGCAGCAGCGCGTGTCGATCGCGCGCGCCCTCGCCCTCGACCCCCAGATATTGTTGATGGACGAACCATTCGGCGCGCTTGACGAACTGACCCGCATCGAATTGCAGCAGGAACTGCTGCGCATCTGGGAAGCGCGGCGCAAGACGGTGGTCTTCGTCACGCATTCGATCAGCGAGGCGCTGACCCTTTCCGACCGGATCGTGCTGCTGGCGCCGAACCCTGGCCGGATCAAGCAGGTCTATGAGGTCGACATCCCCCGTCCGCGCACCCGGACGCATCCGCGTTTCAACGCGCTCTACGAGGAAATCTGGAGCGACCTGTCGTCATGAGGCGCGCGCTCGCCAACGCCGTCGCTCCGGCTGCCGCCATTCTGGTGCTGCTCGTCGCGTGGGAACTCGGCGTTCGCTACGGTTTCCTCAAGCCGTACCAGTTTCCGCCCGTGAGCCGTATCGCGCGCGGTTTCGTCGAATTGTCCACGATCGGCTTCCCGACCGGCGTATCGATCTGGTCGCATACGCTCATCACGGTGGCGCGCGTGCTTCAGGGCTATGTGGCGGCGCTGGCGCTCGCCATTCCGCTTGGCCTCGTCATCGGCGCGGTCCCGGTCCTCGACAAGCTGACAGCGCCGCTTGTGGTGTTCTGCCGTTCGGTCGCCACGCTCAGCCTGCTGCCGCTGGTCATCGTGTGGTTCGGTGCGGGTGAACTGACAAAAGTCTTCCTGATCGGCTACGGCTGCTTCTGGGTGATGCTGTCGAACGTCATCGCGGGCGTGCGCTATGTCGATCCGATGCTGCTGCGCGCGGCGAGCACCTTTTCCGTCAAGGGGCTGGAGCTCTTCACCCGCGTCATCCTGCCGGCCGCCCTGCCGCGCATCTTCGCCGGGGCGCGCATGGCGCTCGGCGTCGGCTTCATGGTCATCGTCGGCGCGGAGATGATCGGCACGATCGAAGGTCTCGGCGCGCTGATCATGGAGGCGCGGACCTTCTACCGCAGCGAGATCACCATCATCGGCATGCTGATCATCGGTCTGATCGGTTTCGCGATCACTTCGGGCCTGGGGCTGCTGGAGCGTTATCTGCTGCCGTGGGCCGCCAATCTCGATCAGGTGCGGCGATGAGCACGGCGCGCCGGCTGGCCTCCAGCAACGCCGCTCTCGGCATCATCGGCACGCTGGCCGCCGTGGCGCTCTGGGAAATCTGCGCGCGGACCGGCGTCATCGATCCGGCGCTGTTCCCCAGCCCGTCGCTCGCGATCCGGGAAGCGGCCGGACGGCTGACCATGGACACCGTCGCCGACAATCTGATGTGGAGCCTGATGCGTGTGTTTTCCGGCTTCGCGCTCGGCGCGATCGCCGGCGCGGCGATCGGCATCGCCGCCGGCTGGTATCGCGGCTTCGGCACGATCGTTCGGCCAATCATCGAGCTGCTGCGGCCGATCCCGCCGCTCGCCTGGATCCCGCTCGCCATCATCTGGTTCGGCCTCGGCGAGCCGTCGAAATTCTTCATCATCTTCCTTGGCGCGTTCTTCCCGGTCGTGACCGCAGCCTATCAGGGCATGCGCAGCATCGACCCGGTGCTGCTGCGCGCCGCGCAGACGATGGGACTGAGCGGTCTACCGCTTCTGCTGCGCGTCGCGGTGCCGGCGGCCGCGCCCGATCTCGCGACGGGCGTGCGCATCGGCTGGGGCCTGAGCTTCGGCGTGCTGGTGGCGGCCGAGCTCGTCGCGGCCGACCGGGGCCTTGGCTACATGATCATCAATGAACGCAACACCGGCGGCTCGGTCGGCGTGATCATCGTCGGCATCCTGCTGATCGGCGCGCTCAACCTTCTGACCGACGCGGCCCTGGGGCTCGCGATCAAGCGCTGGATCGGCCGCTGGCACGGCGCCTGAAAAAATTCCGCATCCAACAAGAGGGAGAACGGCAATGAAAAGATTTTTGAGGACTTTGATTTCCGCCGCCGCGTTCGCGGCAATGGCGCCTCTGGCGGCGAGCGCGCAACAGGTCGAGACCGATACGTTGAACATCAGCATCGGCCCCGACCTGCCTTTCCTTGTCCACATCGTGGCGAAGGAAAAGGGCTGGTTCGCCGACGCCGGCTTCAAGAATGTCGAGTTCAAGACCTTCGCCTCCGGCAATCTCGCGGGCGAGGCGCTGCTCGCCGATCAGATCCAGCTCTGGACGCCCGGCAATCTGCCGCCGGTGTCGATGGCGCATAACGGCATTCCGGTCGTCATCCTCGGCAGCAACGCGGTGAGCCACGGGCTGGAGAAGATCGTGGTGCGCAAGGACGCCGGCGTCGAAAATCCGGAGGATCTCTACAAGATAAAGCTCGGCCTGCTGGTCAGCTCCACCTCCGGCGCGCTTCTCGGCAATGTCGCCAAGCATTACGGCCTCGACGCCGCCAAGATCCAGACCGTCAATCTGGCCCCGCCGGAGGCGCTCGCGGCCATGTCGAACAACGAAATCCAGGGCATCGTGTTCTGGGAGCCGTTCCCATATCGCGCGGTCAAGGAGCAGGACGGCAAGATCGTCCATACCGGGACCAAGAGCTTCTTTGCCAAGAACAATGGCGAGGACGTCGCGGTGTCGAACAACCGCACGATCTGGGTCGCCTCGCAGGACTGGGTGCGCGCCAATCCGAACGCCACGAATGCGCTGGTCAAGGTGCTCGTCAAGGCTCAGGCCTATGTCGCCGACCCGGCGAACACGGACGAGGTGCTGAAAATCTTCTCAGATGCGCAGAAACAGCCGGTCGAGATGAACCAGGCGCTGCTGGACAACTACACCTTCACCGCGAAGGTCGACAAATCCTATGTCGACGACATGGCGGCCATCGCCGACTATCTCCAGGCGACGAACCGTATCCAGGGCGAGAAGAAGGACGTCCTGACCTATACCTATACCGAGCCGCTGAAGGCCGTCGACCCGTCGTTCGTCGAGGTCGAGGGGCAGTGGAAGCCCTGATCGGAACAGGTGCGCCGGCCTTGCCGGCGCACCACCCTTGGACGGATTTCAGCTCGTGACAGGTTCAATGCCAACGGTTGCGGTGATCGGCGCCGGCTTCATCGCCGACTATCACGTCAACGGGCTGCGCGCCGCCGGTGGCGATGTCGCCGCCCTTGTCGGCCGCCGATCCGACCGGACCGCGCAACGGGCGGCGGAGCTTGGCATCAAGCGCGCTGAAACCGACTATCGCAAGGTGCTCGACGATCGGACGATCGATTCGGTCGTCGTGGCATCGCCGGACGATACGCATGAGGCGATCGCCATCGATGCGCTGGCGGCCGGCAAACATGTCCTGTTGCAGAAGCCGATGGCGCTCGACAGCATCCAGTGCCGCCGGATCATTGACGCCGATACTCAAGCCGGGCATCGGCTGACGGTGAGCTTCATGCACCGCTATTTTCCGGAGGTGCGTTGGCTGCGGGAGATGATCGCTACAGGCTCGCTGGGGCCGGTGCACTCCGTCCGAATCCGCAATGCGACGCCGGGCGCGGACTGGGCGGACTGGTTCTTCAAGCCCGGCAACGTTTCCGGCGGAGTCGTCATGCAGCTCGGCGTGCATGGCATCGATCTGTGCCGTCATCTGTTTGGCCCGATCGCAAGCGTGACGGCAGAAGCGTGGACGGCCCGGCCGCTCAGAAAATTGGCGGACGGTCGCGAGGTGACAGCCGTGCTTGAGGACAATGTCGCAGCGGTCTACCGCCTGACGGCGGGCGGTCATGTCAGCCACGAGATGAGCTACACCGAGATGGCCGGTTGCGACCGATTCCGCCTGGAACTCTACGCCGAGCACGGAACGGTCTGGCTGCGCACCGAGCGCGGCCGTGCGGCGATCTTCGCGCCGTCGATCAGCGGCGAAACCGATTGGGTGACGCAGCCGATTGTGGACGAGCCGTTCGGCGCCGCCCATCATGCGCACTGGCTGTCGATCGTGCGCGGCGAGAGCCAGGCGGACGAGACGCCGCTTGCCGGGCTGCAATCGATCGCGGTCGCGGAAGCGATCTACGCCGCTGCACGCGAAGGCCGCAGGGTTCCTGTCGAAGGCGAGGCCAGGTCGTGACGCTGAAGATCGCCGTGCTCGGCACCGAGCACTATCATGCCAACTTCTGGACGCGCGCGTTGGTGCAAAGTCCAGATGCAGACGTCGCCGGCATCTGGGACAAGGACGAGGCACGCGCCCGCGCCTTCGCGGACCAGCACAATGTCGAAGCCCATCCTGATCTCGACGCGCTGATCGAGGCCAGCGACGCGGTGGCGATCTGCTCGGCGACCGACGAGCATCTGCCGCTGGTCGAAGCGGCGGCTTCGAAAGGCCGCCCGGTGCTGTGCGAAAAGCCGCTCGGAAAGGATCGGGCGCAATCGGAGGCTATTGCCGCCGTGGTGGCGCGCTCCGGCATCCGCTTCATGCAGAGCTTTCCCAAACGGTTCGATCCGGCGAACCATGAGATCGCGGCGCTGCTGAAAGCTGGCGCTCTTGGCAAGGTCACGCTCTGCCGCGTGCGGCATGGGCATAGCCATGGATTTTCGGACGAATTCAAATCCGCCTGGTTCGTCGATCCGGCCCGCTCGGGCGGCGGCACGCTGCTTGACGAGGGCGTCCATGCGGCCGACTTCCTGCGCTGGATGTTCGGCGAGCCGGCATGGGCCTTCGCCACCTTGTCGAGCGCCGCTCTCGGCTTGCCGGTCGAGGACACGGCGGTGGCGACCTTCCGCTATGCCGGCGGCATGATCGCCGAAGTGACGACCAGTTGGTGTTTCGCCGCCGCCGATACGTCGATCGAGATTTACGGCACGGAAGGATCGATCCTGCTGTCCGGCGTCGACATTGCGTCCCGTCCAACGCGCGATCGCGAATTTCTCCGCGTCTTTCGCCGGACTGCCGACGGCGGCAACTGGACCGCCTCCAAAGTCGTTCCGCATTTCAAGACCGGCGTGTTCCATGAACATGTCGCCTGGGCCTTCGTGAAGGCTTTGAAGGACGGGTCGCCAATGCCGGTGACGATCGACGACGGCCTGCGCGCTTTCGCCATGATCGAAGCCGCCTATGAAGCGGCTGCGACCGGACGCGCCCGGCCGATCCGCTGAGAGAGAAGAGAGATGTCGTCACAGGTCGAGGCCGAGATACGCCAGATTCCCGATGCGGTTGACCGTCAGCTTCGCGAGGTCGGGCCGGTCTACCGCGAGATCGGGCAGCGTCTCGCCCGGCAGAATCTCAACGTCGCGATTTCCAACGCGCGCGGCACGTCCGACCACGCGGCGACCTACCTGAAATATCTTTTCGAGATCGAGGCCGGCATTCCGGTGGCCTCGATCGGCCCGTCCGTCGTGTCGGTCTATGGCGCAAAGCTGAAGCTGAAGGATCAGCTTTGCGTGACCTTGTCGCAATCGGGCGCAAGCCGCGACCTGATCCTGCTCCAGCAAGCGGCTTCGGCCGCCGGCGCCACGACGCTGGCGATCGTCAATGACGTAAGCTCTCCGGTTGCGGAGGCTGCTGAATTGCTTGCGCCCATCCATGCCGGCCCCGAGATCGCGGTCGCGGCGACCAAGACCTATGTCTGCTCCCTCGTCGCCATCGCCTCGATCGTGGCGGCCATGGAAGACAATTCGCCGCTCCTCGCCGCCATCGATCAATTGCCCGCGGTCCTTGGCGAGGCTCTCGATCAGGATTGGTCGCGCGCCGTCGACGCGCTGGCGCAAGCCCGCTCGACCTTCACGCTCTCGCGCGGCCCCGGCATGACGGTGGCGTCGGAAGCTGCTTTGAAGCTCAAGGAAACATGCGGCATGCATGCCGAGGCCTACAGCGCGGCCGAAGTGCGCCACGGGCCGATCGCGCTCGCCAAACCGAAATTCTGTGCGCTGGTGTTTTCGTCCCGCGACAACGGGCGCGACAGCATTCTGGGCGCCGACAAGATGCTGAGGGCGAGCGGCGCGACCGTGCTGCGCTGCGGCGCGGATGGCGCGGCCGAATTGCCGTTCGCCGCGCCGGCGCATCCGCTTCTGGACCCGATCAGCCAGGCCGTTTCGTTCTACACCTGCATCGGCAAGGTCGCGCGGGCGCGGGGGCTCGACGCCGACCGGCCCAACAATCTCTCCAAGGTCACGGTGACGGTGTGATCGGCCTGGTCTGCGATCTCGGCGGCACCAATGCGCGTCTTGGCCTTTCTGTCGACGGCCGTCTCGCGCCCGAAACGCTCGAGACCTACGCGAACGACGGTTTCGTGGATTTCCCGTCGGTGCTGTCGGCCTATCGGACCCGGCATGGCGGCATCGGCGTCGATGCGGTCTGCGTCGCGATGGCGGCGGTTCCGACGGCCGACGGGGCGCGGCTGACCAACAGGGACTGGGACATTCGCCGCGTCGATATTGCCGACATCTTCGGTACGAACGACGTCCACTTCCTGAATGATTTCGAAGCGCTGGGCCTGTCGCTCCTGCGCGCCGACGAGCTCGAGACCCAGGCGCTGTTTCCCGGCTCACCACCCGCCGGAGCCGCCACCCGCCTCGTTCTGGGCGCCGGCACGGGGTTCAACGCCGCCGCCTGTTTCCCGCCGCGCATCGGCCCGACGCCTTGTGTCTCGGCGGCCGAATGCGGACATATGACGCTCGCCGTCGAGGGCGCGGATGAAATGTCGCTGCAGCGCTATCTGGCGCGGGGCCGGGGCCGGGCGTCCAACGAGCGCGCCTTGTCGGGCAGGGGCCTGTTCGAAATCTACCTCTGGTGCTGCGAGCGCAACGCCCGTCCCGCCGTCCTCGCCGGCCCGGGCGAGGTGGCTGCGCAGGCGATTGCCGGCGGTGACGCCGACGCCTCGGAGGCCGCCGACTGTTTCCTCAGATTTCTCGGCCGTGTCGCCGGTGACCTGTCGCTTGCGTTCCTGCCGTTTGGCGGCATCTATCTGTCGGGCGGCGTCACGCGCGCGGTCGCTCCCTTGATCGCTTCGACCGCGACTTTCATCGAGGCATTCCGCGCCAAGGGCCGCCAGACGGAACTGATGGCATCGTTTCCGATCAGCCTGCTGCTCGACGACCGCGCGGCCCTTTCAGGCTGCGCCGAATGGATGCGCCTGGCTCAGCGTGCTTGATCTGGTGTGGGAAGTGGTGCCGCTTGCGTGACTCGAACACGCGACCCCATCATTACGAATGATGTGCTCTACCAACTGAGCTAAAGCGGCGACCGGCGCGGCCACTGGGCCGACGGCTGGCGCGTGATACCGGCATCGCCCGGCAAATTCAAGACATGCCTATCCAAAATGGTTACGACCGGCGCGGCGTCAGGCGTTCAGGCGGATTTGCGCCCGGAAAAGTTCGCCTTGCGCTTCTGCATGAAGGCCGCGACGCCCTCTAGATAGTCGTCGCTCATGCCGGCTTCGCGCTGCGAGGCGCGTTCGAGATCGAGCTGCTGGTCGAGCGTGTTCGATTCGGCCGCCTGGATCGCCTTCTTGGTGAGTGCAAACGCATGGGTCGGGCCGGCCGCGAGCTGCGCGGCGAGCGCCTCGGCCGCGGCCATCAGGTCGGCATCATCGACGCATTTCCAGATCAGGCCCCAATCGGCCGCTGTCTGCGCTGGAAGCGGCTCGGCGGTGAGCGCCAGCGCCATGGCGCGTTGCGGACCGATGCGCCGCGTCAGCCAGTAGGTGCCGCCGGCATCAGGCACCAGCGCGATCTTGGCGAAGGCCTGGATGAAGGTCGCCGAGCGCGCGGCGATCGTGATGTCGGCCGCGAGCGCGACATTGGCGCCCGCGCCGGCGGCGACGCCGTTGACGGCGCAGATCACCGGCTTTTCAATCGCGCGGATGAGGCGGATGAGCGGGTTGTAATAGGTCTCCAGCGATTGACCGAGATCGGGCCGATCCGACGCCGATGCGCTGGCGCGGGCCGACAGATCCTGTCCGGCGCAGAAGCCACGGCCAGCGCCGGTGATGATCACGGCCCGGCAATCGTCGTCAGCGGCCGCGGCTTCGAGCGCCTGCCTGAGCGCGACATGAAGCTCGGGCGTAAACGCGTTGAGCCGTTCCGGCCGGTTGAGCGTGACGATCCGGTAGCCGTCGCGCCGTTCGCTCAACACCGTTTCCGCTGACATGCCTGATCCTCCCGAAAGCCGCGACCTCCATGGCATGCGCCGCGACGGGCGGCAATCAAGGCGCGTGGCCGCGGCCCCCGTTTCACATATCTATTCGAAGACGATCGTCGGCCCGCTGCCAGCACCGGCTTCGGCCGACAGCCGGTCGCGCACGCGCTCCGCGATCGCGCGGTATGCGGCAGCGGCCTGGCCGTCCGGCTCGGACACGACGACGGGCGTGCCGGCATCCGAGTTCTCGCGGATGGTCATCTCGATCGGCACTTCGCCGAGGAACGGCACGTCGAGCCGTTCGGCTTCCGCCCGCGCGCCGCCATGACCGAAAATGTCGTAGCGCTTGCCCGTGTCGGGCGCGATGAAATAGCTCATGTTCTCGACAATGCCGAGCAGCGGCACATCGACCTTTTTGAACATGTTGAGGCCTTTGCGCGCGTCGATCAGGGCAAGGTCCTGCGGCGTCGAGACGATGACCGCGCCGGCCAGAGGCACCTGCTGCGCCATGGTCAACTGCGCATCGCCGGTGCCGGGCGGCATATCGACGACGAGAATGTCGAGGCTGCCCCATTCGACCTCGCGCAGCATCTGCGTCAGCGCCGACATGACCATCGGGCCGCGCCAGATCATCGGCGTCTCTTCCTCGACGAGGAAACCCATGGACATGACCTTCAGCCCGTAATTCTCCATG
>Ga0209792_1000239_pt1 | contig 55237 bp, 47 predicted proteins | sample EBPBio142005_DNA_FD_185860 | JGI IMG/M metagenome (GOLD analysis project Ga0209792, IMG submission 185860) | Wastewater treatment Type I Accumulibacter community from EBPR Bioreactor in Madison, WI, USA - Reactor 1_6/14/2005_ DNA (SPAdes)... | ecosystem: Engineered > Bioreactor > EBPR >... | reverse complement strand
CCGCGTGACGCCCGCATCCACCTTCAAGGTGGCGCTCGCGGTGATGGGTTTCGACGCCGGCGTCCTGAAAGGCCCGGACGATCCGGTGCTGCCCTTCAAGAAAGGCTATCCGGATTGGGGCGGGGAGGCATGGCGGAAGCCGGTCGGCCCGAAAACCTGGATGCACGATTCCGTCGTCTGGTATTCGCAGCAGATCGCCCGGCGGCTGACGGCCGAGCGCCTGACGTCCTACGCAAAGACTCTTGATTATGGGAATGCGGACTTTTCCGGCGATCCCGGCAAGGACAATGGGCTCGACCGTTCCTGGATCGGCTCGTCGCTGAAAATCTCGCCGCGGGAGCAAATCGGCTTCATCGCGCGTCTGACCGCCGGCCGATTGCCGGTTTCCGCCGACGCGATGAAGCAGAGCGCCGCGCTTCTGGATCGGCACGAGGCCGGCGGTTGGACGATAAGGGGCAAGACAGGCTCCGCGTTTCCGCGAAAAGCCGACGGAACGCTCGACCGCGCGCGAGGCTGGGGCTGGTATGTCGGCTGGGCCGAACGAGGCGGCCAGCGCCTCGTTGTCGTACGCCTGCGCCAGGATGTCCGGCGCGAAACCGAATCCGGTGGAATCCGGTCCCGCACAAGCGTTTTGCGCGACTGGACGGGCTTAGTGGATCAGCAGGCGGTCAGCGCTGCTTTGAAATAAAATTGCGCGTAAGAGGTCGATTGCTGTCTGAAACGGTCGCGTAGAGGCCTTCCGCTTTTCATTTCCTGCTTGTGCCGTAGCCAAAATTCTGTCATATCGAATTTAGGACAGCACTGCTGTCTTATTTAACGTCGATGCTCAGGCTGGATTTGGCGTATGATCGCGCCAGTCCGGCCTTGCGCGCCGACAGGCGCAACGGCCAAGGGCCCAGGACCACAGGCCAAGAGGAGGGAAGACCGATGACGGACCACACGCCATCTCTGACGACGGGGCATTCGCGCACCGCTCAGGGTGAGGCGCGTGTCGTGAAATCGGCTGACCTTGCAGGCCTGCCCGCAGCGCGCGGCCTCTACGATCCGCGCAACGAGCATGACGCCTGCGGCGTCGGCTTCATCGCGCAGATGAAGAACGTCAAGTCGCATCAGATCGTCAAGGACGGTCTGGCCATGCTCGAGAACCTGACGCACCGCGGCGCGGTCGGCGCCGATCCGCTGGTCGGCGATGGCGCTGGCGTGCTCGTCCAGATACCGGACCGTTTCTTCCGCGAGGAGATGGCGGCGCAGGGCGTCGAGCTTCCGCCGCCCGGACAGTACGGCGTCGGACACTGGTTCATGCAGCAGGACAAGGCGCTGCGCGACCAGTTGGACGAGGCCATCATCGAGGCCGCCGCGTCCGAGGGCCTGCCGGTCCTCGGCTTCCGCGACGTGCCGGTCGATAATTCGTCCCTGTCGAAGGCTCCCGCCATCGTCGCGTCGGAACCGTGGCATCGGCAGGTCTTCATCGGCCGCCCGGCTGACATCGAGGACGACGAGGAATACGAGGCGCGGCTTTACCTGCTGCGCAAGGTCATCTCGGGCCGCATCTACGCGTCCAACGACAACAAGGACACCGGGTCGTACTGCGTGTCGCTGTCGTCGCGCACCATCGTCTACAAGGGCATGTTCCTGGCCTATCAGGTCGGCGCCTATTACAAGGACCTGACCGATCCGCGCTTCGAGACCGCGCTGATCCTCGTCCACCAGCGTTTCTCGACCAACACTTTCCCGTCGTGGAAGCTGGCGCATCCGTACCGGATGGTCGCCCACAATGGCGAGATCAACACGGTGCGCGGCAACAACAACTGGATGGCCGCACGGCAGGCTTCGGTCGATTCCGACCTGTTCGGCAACAACATCTCCAAGCTCTGGCCGATCTCCTACGAGGGCCAGTCGGACACGGCGTGCTTCGACAACGCGCTCGAGTTCCTGTTCCAGGGCGGCTACAAGCTGACCCATGCGATGATGATGCTGATCCCGGAAGCCTGGGCCGGCAACAAGCTGATGGATGCCGATCGCAAGGCGTTCTACGAATATCATGCCGCGCTGATGGAGCCGTGGGATGGTCCCGCCGCCGTCGCCTTCACCGACGGCCGCCAGATCGGCGCGACGCTCGACCGAAACGGTCTGCGCCCCGCCCGTTATGTCGTGACAGACGACGACCGGGTCATCCTGGCGTCGGAGGCCGGCGCCTTCGTCGTGCCGGAAAAGAACATCGTCAGGAAGTGGCGTCTCCAGCCCGGCAAGATGCTGCTCATCGACCTGCAGAAGGGCCGCATCGTCTCCGACGAGGAGATCAAGGCCGAGATCGCGACCAAGCATCCCTACAAGGACTGGCTGGCGCGCACGCAACTCATCCTCGAAGACCTGAAGCCGGTCGAGCCTCGCGCGCTGCGCAAGGACGTGTCGCTGCTCGATCGCCAGCAGGCCTTTGGCTACACGCAGGAAGACACGAAGCTCCTGATGTCGCCGATGGCGACGACGGGACAGGAAGCCGTGGGCTCGATGGGCACCGATACGCCGATCTCGGCCATGTCGGACAAGTCGAAGCTGCTCTACACCTATTTCAAGCAGAACTTCGCGCAGGTCACCAATCCGCCGATCGACCCGATCCGCGAGGAGCTGGTGATGAGCCTCGTCTCCTTCATCGGGCCGCGGCCGAACATTCTCGATCTCGTCGGCACGTCGCGGCGCAAGCGCCTCGAAGTGCGGCAGCCGATCCTCACCAATGGCGATCTGGAGAAGATCCGCTCCATCGGCCACACCGAGGAAAGCTTCGACACCAAGACGATCGACGTCACCTATTCGGCGACCGAGGGCGCGGCAGGCATGCAGGGCGCGCTGGAGCGGCTGTGCGAGCGCGCCGAGGCCGCGGTCGCAGGGCGCTACAACATCATCATCCTGTCCGACCGCCAGGTGGGGCCGGACCGCATCGCCATCCCGTCGCTGCTGGCGACCGCCGCCGTGCACCACCACCTTGTCCGCAAGGGGCTGCGCACGTCGGTCGGCCTCGTGGTCGAGTCGGGCGAGCCGCGCGAGATCCATCACTTCTGCTGCCTCGCCGGCTATGGCGCGGAGGCGATCAACCCCTATCTCGCCTTCGACACGCTGCTCGACATGCACAAGCGCGGCGAGATGCCCAAGGAGGTCGACGCCTCCGAGGTCGTCTCGCGCTACATCAAGTCGATCGGCAAGGGCATCCTGAAGGTCATGTCCAAGATGGGCATCTCGACCTACCAGTCCTATTGCGGCGCGCAGATCTTCGATTCGATCGGCCTCGCGACGCCCTTCGTCGACCAGTATTTCACCGGCACCGCGACGACGATCGAAGGCGTCGGGCTGGAGGAGATCGCGACCGAGACCGTCAGCCGCCATGCCGACGCCTTCGGCGAGAATCCGGTGCTGCGCAACGCGCTCGACGTCGGCGGCGAATATATGTACCGCATGCGCGGCGAGGCCCATATGTGGTCGCCCGATGCGGTCGCCACCTTGCAGCACGCCGTGCGCAAGAATTCCTGGGAGACGTTCCAGCAATATTCCGCCGAGCTCGACAGCGCGACAGCGCGGGCTCAGACCATCCGCGGCCTGTTCCAGATCAGGCTGGCGGGCGAAAACGGCCGCGAGCCGGTGGCGCTCGACCAGGTCGAGTCGGCGGCCGACATCGTCAAGCGCTTCTCCACCGGCGCCATGTCCTTCGGCTCGATCAGCCGCGAGGCGCATTCGACGCTCGCGGTCGCGATGAACCGGATCGGCGGCAAGTCCAACACCGGCGAGGGGGGCGAAGAGCCGGACCGCTATCGGCCTCTGCCGGACGGCTCGGTCAATCCCGAGCGCTCGGCCATCAAGCAGGTCGCGTCCGGCCGCTTCGGCGTGACGACCGAATATCTGGTCAACTCGGACATGATGCAGATCAAGGTGGCGCAGGGCGCCAAGCCCGGCGAGGGCGGCCAGTTGCCCGGCCACAAGGTCGACGCGACCATCGCCAAGACCCGGCATTCGACGCCGGGCGTCGGCCTGATCTCGCCGCCGCCGCACCATGACATCTATTCGATCGAGGATCTGGCGCAGCTCATCTTCGACCTGAAGAACGTCAACCCGCAGGCGGGCGTGTCGGTCAAGCTCGTCTCCGAGGTCGGCGTCGGCACGGTCGCGGCGGGCGTCGCCAAGGCGCGTGCCGACCACATCACGATCTCCGGCTATGACGGCGGCACGGGCGCATCGCCGCTGACATCGCTCAAGCATGCCGGATCGCCTTGGGAAATGGGCCTTGCCGAGACGCACCAGACACTGGTGCTGAACGGCCTGCGCTCGCGTGTCGCTCTGCAGGTCGACGGCGGCCTGCGCACCGGCCGCGACGTCATCATCGGCGCGCTGCTGGGCGCAGACGAGTTCGGCTTCTCGACCGCGCCGCTGATCGCCGCCGGCTGCATCATGATGCGCAAGTGCCATCTGAACACCTGCCCGGTCGGCGTCGCGACGCAGGACCCGGTGCTGCGCAAGCGCTTCAAGGGCACGCCCGAGCACGTCATCAACTTCTTCTTCTTCGTCGCGGAGGAAGTGCGCCTGCTGCTGGCCGAGATGGGCTACACCAGGCTCAACGACATCATCGGCCAGTCCGACCTGCTCGAGAAGCGGGCGATGATCGAGCACTGGAAGTCGAAGGGCCTCGACTTCGCCAAGGTCTTCTTCAAGCCCGACGCGCCGCGCGAGGATATCTACTGGACGAAGCTCCAGCAGCATCCGATCGACGACGTGCTCGACCGCAAGCTGATCGCCCAGGCGGAAGCTGCGCTCGTCGCGCGCCAGCCGGTGGTCATCGAAGCGGAAATCAAGAACGTCGACCGGTCGACCGGCGCGATGCTGTCTGGCGAAGTCGCCAAGCGCTTCGGCCACAAGGGCCTGCGCCCCGACACGATCACGGTGAAGCTGACCGGCACCGCCGGCCAGTCCTTCGCCGCCTTCCTGGCGCGCGGCGTGTCGTTCGACCTCGTCGGCGATGGCAACGACTATGTCGGCAAGGGCCTGTCGGGCGGGCGCATCGTCATCCGCCCGTCGGAGGAAGCCGGTATCGTGGCGCATGACTCGATCATCGTCGGCAACACCGTTCTCTATGGCGCGATCGAGGGCGAGGCCTATTTCGCCGGCGTCGCGGGCGAGCGTTTCGCGGTTCGCAACTCCGGCGCGGTCGCGGTGGTCGAAGGCTGCGGCGACCACGGCTGCGAATACATGACCGGCGGCGTCGTCGTCGTCATCGGCAAGACGGGCCGCAACTTCGCGGCCGGAATGTCGGGCGGTGTCGCCTATGTGCTGGACGAGGAGGGCGACTTCGCGCTCCGCTGCAACATGGCGATGGTCGAGCTGGAGCCCGTGCCGGAAGAGGACGAGCTTCTCGAAAAGCTCTATCATCACGGCAGCGACATCGCCCATATGGGCCGTGTCGACGTGTCCGGCGACATGACGCGCCACGATGACGAGCGCCTCTACCAGCTCATCTCGAACCACGCGCATTTCACCGGGTCGAAACGGGCGAAAGAAATCCTCGACGACTGGTCGACCTACCGCTCGAAGTTCCGCAAGATCATGCCGGTCGAATACAAACGCGCGCTGATCGAGATGGAACGCCAACGCATGGGCGTCGCGGCTGAATAGGGCCGCGATCGTCCGGACGGACAGCATCTCCTCGGGCGCGACAAGCGATCCAATTGAAATTCGCCGGAAACGGCGGCAAACGTCGAGCGCAAGCTCCAGGCGACGTGCGAGAGTGAAGCATGGGCAAGGTAACAGGTTTTCTCGAGATCGACCGGCAGGTGCACAAGTACCAGCCCGCGTCCGACCGCATCCGGCACTACCGCGAATTCACGCTGCCGATGTCGGACAAGGAGGTCGAGAAACAGGCCGCGCGCTGCATGGATTGCGGCGTGCCCTATTGCCATGGCCCGACGGGCTGCCCGGTCCACAACCAGATCCCGGACTGGAACGACCTCGTCTATAATGGCGACTGGGAGAATGCGATCCGCAACCTCCACTCGACCAACAATTTTCCGGAATGGACCGGCCGCATCTGTCCCGCGCCCTGCGAGGAGGCGTGCACGCTGAACCTCGAGGACATTCCGGTCGCGATCAAGACGATCGAGCAGGCGATCGCCGACAAGGCCTATGAGACCGGCTATGTGCGGCCGCAGCCGGCCGAGCAGAAGACCGGCAAGACGGTCGCCATCATCGGCTCCGGCCCGGCCGGCATGGCGGCTGCCCAGCAGCTCGGCCGCGCCGGCCATGACGTCCATGTCTATGAGCGCGAGAGCCGCCCGGGCGGCCTGATGCGCTACGGCATTCCCGACTTCAAGATCGAGAAGCACTATATCGACCGCCGCATCGCGCAGATGGACGGCGAGGGCGTCACCTTCCATTGCAACGTCAATGTCGGCGTCGACAAGCCGCTGGACGAATTGCTCGCCGAGCATGACGCGGTGCTCTATTGCGGCGGTTCGGAGAAGCCGCGCCCGGCGGGCATTCCCGGCGTCGAGTTCGCCGGCGTGCACGACGCGATGCCGTATCTCGTCCAGCAGAACAAGCGGGTCGGCGGCGAGACGATCAACTCGGTCGCCTGGGATGCCGAGCCCATCGTCGCGGGCGGTAAGCATGTCGTCGTCGTTGGCGGCGGCGACACCGCGTCCGACTGCGTCGGCACGGCGTTCCGCCAGGGCGCGGTGCGCGTCACCCAGCTCGACATCCGTCCGCAGCCTCCGGAAAAGGAAGACAAGCTGACTGTGTGGCCCTATTGGGCGACGAAGATGCGCACTTCGTCCTCGCAGGCCGAAGGCGCCGAGCGCGAGTTCCAGGTCGCGACGCTGGAATTCATCGGCGACGAGGATGGCGTGCTCACCGGCGTGAAGTGCTGCGAGGTCGACGAGCGCCGCAAGCCGATCGCCGGCACGGAGTTCGTCATCCGCGCCGACCTTGCCTTCATCGCCATCGGCTTCGCCGGCCCGATCGAGAACGGCCTTGTGGGCTCGCTGGGCGACCGGCTGTCGGTCACGCGCGATGCGCGCGGCTCGACCAATGTGGTCGCCAACGACCGCGACTACCGGACGAACATCGACCGGTTCTTCGTCGCCGGCGACGTGCGGCGGGGCCAGTCGCTGGTGGTGTGGGCGATCCGCGAAGGCCGGCAGGCCGCGCGGGCGATCGACGAATTCCTGATGGGGTCGACCGTCCTGCCGAGGTAGGGCCTACTCGCGCATCGTCTCCCGCGCGGCGCGGGCAGCGCCAGCATCGCCAACACGAAGAAGCCGATCGCCATTTTCAGATCCGGCGGCGGCCTGCCGGCGGCGAAGCCGCCGTAAGTGAAGCCGGGTGAGGGGCAGCGCTAACCTATGAGACCTTGGCTCCCGCCCCTCATCCGTCACTTCGTGACACCTTCTCCCCGTAAACGGGGAGAAGGAAGAGGGCTCACCCCCTCGGCTTGGGCGGGATGGCGGTGGTCTGCTCGGGGCTGGCGGGCAGGGGCGCCGCGGCGCGGGCCGGCTCGCCGTCGCCGAAATCATCGGCGCGGCCGGCGACAGGGCTCGGCGCAATGCCCTCGATCGACATTTTTTCCGCCGGCGTGCGGGCCGTATTCGAGGTGGAGAAACTTGCGCCCAGAAGCTCGCCGCCACCGTCGAGTTCGGGATCGGTCAGCGCCATCGGCGCGGTGCGGTCGAGATTGACTGGAGCGCCCGGCGTGGCCGGATCGGGAATGCCCGTCGACGGCGTCGCCGCGCCGATCAACTGCTGCTTCTGGGGACCGAGGATCTTTTCCAGCGGCTTCTCGACGTAGAAGGCGACCTTGCGCTTCGCCGCGCTGGTGAAGTTCAGGCCGTTGTCGCCGGAGCGCAGACGCACCGGATTGCCCTTGATGTCGGGACCCGTGGTGGCGAAGGCGCCGTTTTCGTCGACGAAACCGTCCCATATATCGACGAAGGCGCCGCCGGCGGCCTCGGCGCCGGCCCTGAACACGTCGTTCAGCGCCAGCATGTCGGACGACATCGAATTCTGCTTGAATGGCGGCATGCCGACCCAGATCAGCGGCGCCTGCTTGTCGCGCACCGCCTTGGCGAGCGTCGCGACCCGCTGCTCATATTCCTTCGCCCATTCCGGCGTGCGGACCGGGACGCGGGTGCCGCTGACCCGCATCTCCTGCCGGTCGTTGGTGCCGAGCATGACAATGACCGCGACCGGCTTTTCCGCGTCGATCAGCGCCGGCACTTCCTTCGGCCAGTCGTAGAAATCGTTGCGCACGATGCCGGACGAGCCGTTGGTCTTGTCGACCACCCGCACCGATGCATTGGCGGCAAAGGCCTCGGTCAAGCCTTCGGCCAGACCGTCGCCGAGAAAATCGCCCACGACCAAGATCACCTTGGCGTCGGCAGCCTTGACCACCTCCTCGGCGACCGGGTCCTGTGTGGTTTCGCGCTTCGCGACCTTCGTCTTGGTCGATGGCTTCTTCACCCGCTGCGTCTTCACCGGAGGTTTCGGCTCCCGAGCTTCGCGAGGCCTGCTCGGGGCGAAGAGCAATTCGAACAGGGTGCGCGGCCGCTCCTGCGCGTGCAGCGGCGCGAATTCGCCGAACGCGAACATCGCGGCGGTCAACGCCGCGGCGATGGGGAGCGTCCTGCTCCCCCGCCTGAATGTCCGCGTCCTGACCGTCAACCTATCTGTTCCTCAACTGTTTGAGGACTTCCATGCTCGGATGTCCGTCGCCGGCCATGCCGGCCTTGGACTGGAACGCCTTGATGGCGGTTCTCGATCCCTCGCCGATCTTGCCGTCGGCCTTGCCGTCGTAATAGCCGAGCGCCGAAAGCCGCTTCTGGAGTTCCTGCTTCTCCGCGAAGGTCAGCTTCGTGAAGGGCCGGTTCCAGTCGTTCACGAGCCCACCATAGCCGGCGATTTCGTCAGCCAGAAGACCGACCGCCAGAGCGTATTTGTCGGCATTGTTGTACGCCTTCAAGACGAAAAAGTTTTTCGTCATCAGGAAAGCGGGGCCGGAGCGGCCGTCCGGCGCCTTCAGCTCGGCATTGGTGCCGGTCTGGCTGAACGGCTTGCCATTGGCGCGCTCGACGCCGAGCGACTGCCATTTGGCGAGCGACATCTTCCCGCCCGGCAGTTTCCTGCCTTCGGGCAGCGTGACCTCGTAGCCCCAGGTGCGGCCCGCCTGCCAGCCGTTCTTCGCCAAAAGGTTGGCGGCGGTCGCCAGCGCGTCCGGCACGGAGTTCCAGATGTCGCGGCGGCCATTGCCGTCGAAATCGACGCCATAGGCGATGAAACTGGTCGGGATGAACTGGGTGTGGCCCATCGCGCCGGCCCAGGACCCGGTCAGATGCGATTCGTCGATGTCGCCGCGCTGGAGGATTTTCAGCGCCGCGATCAACTGGGTGCGGGCGAACTTGGCGCGGCGCTTGTCGCCATAGGCCAGCGTCGCCAGCGAGCGCACGACATTGCGCATCACCTTGTCGTTCTTGAGAATCTCGCCGTAGTTCGATTCCATCGACCAGATCGCCAGCAGGATATGGCGGTCGACGCCGAAGCGGGCCTCGATCTTGCCGAGCGTGCCGGCATATTTCTTCGCCATCTGGCGGCCGACGGCGACCGACTGCTCATGCACCCGGTTGTCGAAATAGTCCCAGACCGGCGCGGTGAATTCGGGCTGGTAGCGGGCCTTCTCCAGCACTTCCGGGTCCGGGTCCTCGACGCCGCGGAAGGCGCGGTCGAAGGTCGAGCCGGAAATACCCGAGGACGCAGCCGCGCCGCGGAAATCGGCCACCCAGCGCTTGAAGCCGGCGTCGGCGAGCGCCTCGACCGGCAGACCGGCCGACAGGCCGAGCGACAGCGCCATCGCGGCGAGCCCCATGCGCAGCGAGCGTTTCAGTGCGGACATTCTTGCCTCCTTGATGGTCCTGGAAGGCTACTCATCGCGCAACGCGGTTAGGATTTGGTTTACCATGAAGATCACCCGACCCGAAAAGGTCAACCCCGATGCCGCGCCGCTTTCCTTGTCCCAACGACAAGTTCAGTATTTTTCAATTCAGGCATGAAAGTGTCGGAGGATGTCAGGGGAGATCTTATGACGAAAATCCGCAAGGCGGTGTTTCCGGTCGCAGGGCTCGGCACGCGCTTCCTGCCGGCGACGAAGGCGATCCCCAAGGAAATGCTGACGGTCGTCGACCGCCCCGTGATCCAGTATGTCGTGGACGAGGCGCGCGAGGCCGGGATCGAGCATTTCATCTTCGTCACCGGCCGCAACAAGGCGGTGATCGAGGACCATTTCGACGTCCAGTTCGAGCTCTACAACACGCTCGGCCAGCGCGGGAAGGACAAGGAACTGGCGCGGCTGGAGAGCCTGCAGCCGGGTCCGGGCCAGACCAGCTTCACGCGCCAGCAGGTGCCGCTCGGCCTCGGTCACGCGGTGTGGTGCGCGCGCGACCTCGTCGGCGACGAGCCCTTCGCGCTGCTTTTGCCCGACATGATCATGCAGTCGGAGGAAAGCTGCATGAAGGAGATGGTGAAGCTGCACAGGCACGCCGGCGGCAACATCATCGCCGTGCAGGAATGCGACCCGGCCGAGACGCACAAATACGGCATCGTCGGGCAGGGCAAGGCGGTCGGCGGCGGCTTCGAGATCACGCAGATGGTCGAGAAGCCGAAGCAGGGAACCGCGCCGTCGAACCTTTTCATCAACGGCCGTTACATCCTGCAGCCGGAGATTTTCGCGATCCTGGAGAAACAGGAGCGCGGGGCGGGCAACGAGATCCAGTTGACCGACGGTATGCTGGCGCTGGCGAAGTCCCAAGCCTTCCACGGCTACCATTATCGCGGCCGCACCTTCGACTGCGGCTCGCCGGAGGGGTTCATCGAGGCGAATATCGCGTTCGGCCTGTGGCGCGCGGACACGCACGACCAGGTCGTCGCCGCGATCGAGCGGGCGCGCGCCATCGAGGTGCCGCACAAGCGCTGAGCCATGCCAGCCGGAGCGGTTCTGTAGCCCTTTGTACTTTGACGGAAACGCGGTGGAATTGCACCCCCACCCCGTACCCCTTCCCGCAAGGGGGAGGGGGATTCTGCGAGGTTGGCGCTCGCCTCCCCCTTGCGGGGAGGGGTACGGGGTGGGGGTATTGCCGGGAGATTCTACTTAAGCAGAAAACGTCCTAACGCTGCAGCACCAGGCCGAGATAGACGCTGTTGGTCCGGGTATCGCGGTTGGGCAGGGTCGATTCCGTCTGCTCGTAGCGGTAGCGGCCCTTGACGCCGGCATAGCGGTTCAGCCACCAGGTCAGCGACGTTTCCGCGCTCAGCGTCAGGTCGTGGTCGGGCTTGCCGACATAGTCGCGGTAGCCCAGGCCGAGTTCCGCGCCGGCCGTGAGGTTCGAGCGGATGTCGCGCTGCGCGCCCAGCCGCAGCGCATAGAACAGCGAGCCGCTTTCGCCCGGATTGGTCGTGCCTTCGACGGTGGTCGAGGCATTGAGATTGACCGTCGTACCCCGCTCCGGCGACCAGACCAGGTTCGCATTGGTGGACAGGCCCGACACGTCGACCAGCCGATTGTCGTCGAAATCCTCGCTGATCCAGCCGGCCGACAATTCGCCCGTCAGCTTCTCGGCAAGGTCGAGCTCGACGCCGGCCCGCACGCCCAGCCGGTCGGATGAGCGGGCATAGCCGGCCGTGTCCAGCCTCAAATCGTAGTTGCGGCGGCCGATCTCCAGTTCGGCGAAGGGAGTGATCGCGGGCGATATCTCGTAAGCGGCGCGCAGCGTGCCATAGGCCAGCGTCGAGTTGCGCTCCTCCTGCGACACCGGTCCCATGAGGGAATCCGCATCACCATAGGCCAGCCGGTCGAAACCGGCGGTCGCGGCGAAGCGGAATTTTCCCACATCCTTTTCGACGCCGGCGCTGCCGGTGATCTGGTGGCGCAGCGGCCGCGACACGTTCGGCGGCAGCACGACGGGCGAGTCCGCCGTCTCGCGGCGCAGATTGTAGCCGAGCTTGGCGACGCCGCGCAGGTCGTGGCTGATGTCGAGGTTGAACGTGCCGTCGATGCCGGCGGACGGATCGTCCACGTCCTCGCCCGAGATCGATTTGCGGTAGGTGCCGAAGGCGTTGATGGTGGCCGAATGGCGGCTCCAGTCCGAGGTCGCGTTCAGGCGCAGCGTCGATTCCGACAGGATGGCCGATTTCGGCGTCGGGCTGTAATTGGCGTTGTCGGTGGCGGTCAGGCCCTGTTCGAGCGTCGTGATGACGTTGAACGAACCGAGCCGCATGCCGAGCGGCGCGTAGGGGTTCTCTTCCGGGTCGCGGTCGATGCCCTGGATCGGCTCTGCCGCGCCCTCCGGCTCGACGCGGGCGTTGCGGTCATTGTCCTCGGCGTCGAGCCTCGCGGCGCGCTCGATCGCATCGCGTGCGTCCTCGTCGGCCTGCTCCCTGGCCTCGTGGGCGGCGCCGAGCTGTTCCTTGCGCTCGCGCGGGCTGACCGGTTCCGGCTTCTCCTCGCGGGCGGAGCGGGGCCGGCCCTGTGGCACCGGCACATTGTTCGCATTGAACGGATCGGCCTGTTCGTCCTCGCCGGAAAACAGCGAATCGCCGCGGTCCGCGCCCTCGCCGGGATCGGCCTGCTCCTCCTCGGACTGGTAGCGTTTCGGCGAGGCCTGCGTCTCTTCCTTGCGCTTGGCGGCTTCGCGGTCGCGGCGTTCGAGGGGCCCCAGGAGCAGTTGGCGATTGAGCTCGTCCTCCCTGACCTCGCCGCGCAGGCCGTTCTGCTGCGCATGCAGCGGACCCGTCACGACAAACAGCGCGACGCCGGCGGCCAGGACGGCGACGCCAGCGCGAAAGGTCTGCCTCGACTGGTGGGTGGGATGGACCATTACAAACCGCATTTGCCACGGCGCAACGCACGCCATGCTTACCGAACCGTAAATGCCGATGGTTAATGGACGGTTGAGGACGGGTCCGCGGGCGAGCAAACGCGTGGACAGTCGGAGCCCGAGCGTTTATGCGGACGCCATGCATTCGCCGTCCCACAAGCCGCCGGTCGACCTTTCCGATGCGGTGCAGTCAGCGCTGCGCGTCATCTCGACAGAGCAGACCGGCATGGCCGCCCTGCATGCGGCGCTCGAAGGTCCGCTTGCGCAGCCCTTCGTCAAGGCCGTCGGCCTGATCTCGGCGGTCAGGGGGCGGGTCATCGTCACCGGCGTGGGCAAGAGCGGCCATATCGGCGCGAAGATAGCGGCGACGCTGGCCTCGACCGGCACGCCGGCCTTCTTCGTGCATCCGGCGGAGGCCAATCATGGCGACCTCGGCATGATCGCCAAGGACGATGTCATCCTCGCCATGTCGTGGTCCGGCGAAAGCCAGGAACTGCGCGGCATCGTCGCCTATTCGCGCCGCTTCTCCATCCCGCTGATCGCGCTGACCGCGGGCGAGACGTCGTCACTGGCGCGCGAAGCCGACGTCGTGCTCGCGCTGCCGAAGGTGCCGGAAGCCTGTCCGCACGGCCTGGCGCCGACCACGTCGGCGCTGCTGCAACTGGTCATTGGCGATGCGCTGGCGATCGCGCTGCTCGAGGCGCGCGGCTTCACGCAGGACGATTTCTTCGGCTACCACCCCGGCGGCAAGCTCGGGGCGACGCTGATGCATCTGTCGCAGATCATGCGCACCGGCGACGACCTGCCGCTGGTCACGATCGGCACGAAGATGCCCGACGCGGTGCTGAAACTGTCGAACAAGAAGGTCGGCTGCGTCATCATCGTGGACGAGGCCGGCCGTCTTGCCGGCATCATCACCGACGGCGACGTGGCGCGCAATCTGCACCGCAACCTGGCCGATGTCGCGGTCGAGGAGATCATGACCCGGACGCCGAAGACGGTCGAGCCGGACATGTCGGCGGGCGCGGCGATCGCCTATCTGAACGAGAACAAGATCGGCGCGCTGATCGTGGTCGACGGCGACAGACCGGTGGGCGTCGTGCACTTCCACGATTTGCTGCGGGTGGGGGCGGCCTAGCGCCTATCTCCCCCCTTGCGGGGGAGAATGGATTTTCACGATCTTAGCGGCATAGGCCGAAGGCCGCTTGTGCCGCTAAGTCGTAGAAAATCCAAGAGAGGGGCGTCTTGAGAGGGTCGATTGCCCCTCTCTTGCGAAATCTAGCACTTAGCTCCGCTTCGCGTTCGCTAAGATGCTGATTTCGCTTTCTCCCCCGCAAGGGGGAGATAGACCCCTCAGACCACCTCGACCTTCAATTCCCCGCCGCCGGCGGAGACCACCCGCACGCGCGTGCCGGGCGCGGCGTCCGGGCCGGTCACCTTCCACACCGTGTCATCGATGCGGATGCGGCCGCGGCCTTCCAGAATCGGCTCCTGAAGCGTGGCGGTGCGGCCGACGAGCTGGACGTCGCGGCGGTTGAGCAGTGGTTCGTCCGAGTCCGACTGGCGGTTCTTCATGATGCGGTGGCCGAGCCAGGCCGCGACCAGCGAGAGGATGAGGAAGGCGAGCACCTGCACCTGCCAGCCCCACCAGGCGACCTCCCACAATTGCAGCGAGATGAAGCCGACGAGGATCGCCGCGATGCCGATCCACAGCAGGAAGACGCCGGGCACGAGGATTTCGAGCGCGAGCAGCGCGAAACCCAGCACCATCCAGTTCCAGGGGCCGAGTTCGCCGATGATGCGTTCCAGCATGCATGCCTCCCTGATGGGTCGTCAGGCTACGACTGGTCGTTGCCGCCGACGCGCGGCGTCGAGCGGGCGTTGCGCTGGGCGCCGGCGGTGCCTTCCGAGCGGAAGACCTCCTTGGCGATCTCGCCGATGCCGCCGAGCGTCCCGATCAGCGACGATGCCTCCATCGGCATCAGGACGACCTTGGAATTGGTCGCCGAACCGATCCTGGCGAGCGCCTCGGTGTATCGCTGCGCGACGAAGTAGTTGATCGCCTGCACGTCGCCCTTGGCGATGGCCTCCGACACGACCTGCGTGGCGCGGGCTTCCGCTTCGGCCGCGCGCTCGCGGGCCTCGGCGTCGCGGAACGCGGCTTCCTTGCGGCCTTCGGCCTCCAGCACCTGCGCCTGCTTGAGGCCTTCGGCCTCAAGGACCTGCGCGCGCTTGTTGCGTTCGGCCATCATCTGCCGCGCCATCGACTCCACCAGATTGGCCGGCGGGTTGATGTCCTTGATCTCGACGCGCGTCATCTTGATGCCCCACGGATGGGCGGCGTCGTCGACGATCTTCAGCAGGCGGTCGTTGATCGCGTCGCGGTTGGACAGAAGTTCGTCCAGGTCCATCGAGCCCATGACCGAGCGGATATTGGTCATGGTGAGATTGAGGATCGCGTTCTGGAGGCCGGAGACCTGATAAGCGGCCTGCGGGGCGTTGAGCACCTGATAGAAGGCGACGCCGTCGACGGAGACGATGGCGTTGTCCTTGGTGATGACCTCCTGCGTCGGAACGTCGAGCACCTGTTCCATCATGTTCATCTTCGCGCCGACGCGGTCGATGAAGGGAATGATGAGGTTGAGGCCGGGCGTCAGCGTGCGCGTATAGCGGCCGAAGCGCTCCACCGTGTAGTTGAACCCCTGCGGCACCGTCTTGATGCCCGCGAAAATGAGCAGGAGGACAAGGACGACGAGAACGGGAATGACGACGTCAAAGGCCGAGAAATCCATGGATGCTCCCCCATTTGGCGTTGCACACGGCGAAGATTCGCCCCGTGCCTGATCCGATGTAAGCGGGCTGACGCGGCGTTACAATCGCGCGGGGCTAATTTTCATGATCCGGCGGCGGCGAAGAGGTCGGCGTCCGTGTCCTTGCCGCCGGTCAGCCGGGTGCGGATCATCTCGGCCGCGATGCGCGAAAAGGTGATGCCATTGCCGCCATAACCCATGACGGAATGGATGCGCGGGCGGCGTGGAACCGGCGCGATGATGGGAAGGCCGGTCGCGGTGGTGCCGAACGATCCGGTCCAGACGAATTCCGGCGTCGGGTCGAGGCCCGGCATCAGGCGGGCGAGCTTGCGCGCGATCGCCTCGGCCTTGGCCGGGATGAGCGCGTCGCGGGCGTCCTCATCCTGGAAATCCTCGTCCTCGCCGCCGCAGATCACGCGGCCGTCGGGCAGGGCGCGCAGATAAAGATAGGGGTCGGACGCTTCCCAGATCACGCCTCCCGCGGCCAGAGCCTTGCCTTCTGCGGTTTTGTCGCGATCGCCCAGGTCGAGATGATGCTGTGGCCGCCGGCCGGTGCGATATCGGCCAGCTCGTAGCCGGTGGCGAGAACGACGTGGCTCGAACGGATGACCGGGCCTTTGGCCGTGCGGGTCAGCACCTCGGCGGCGGATGTCTCGAACCCCACGGCCTCGGCCGGGGCGTGGAACCGCGCGCCCCGCGCCCTGGCCGCCAGGAACAGGCCGGCGGCGAGCTTGCGCGGATCGAGCGCCAGATTGTCGGGACTGAGGATCGCGCCATCGCGATCGATGCCGAACTGGTCCTTCAACTGGCCGTGCGTAAGGTAGTCGGCATAGAGGCCGGCGGCGCGACGGGCCTCGGCCTCGTCGCGCAAATCGCCCGCGCCGAGCACATTGCCGGCGAGCAGCAGCGAGGGGCGGTGCGACATGGCGCAGTTGATGCCGACCCGGTCGATCCGGGCCGCGAGATTGGCGACAGCGATGCGGGACCGCCGCCATGCGCGTTCCGCCCTGTCGCGGCCGATGCTGCGCGTCAGCTTCGTCAGCGGCTGGTCGATCTCGTATTGCACCAGCGCGGTCGTCGCAGCGGTCGAGCCGAGCAGCGGACGCCTGCGGCGGTCGATCGCGATAACGTCCATGCCTGCAGCGGTCAGCTCCTCGGCGATCATCGCACCGGAAATGCCCATGCCGACGACCAGCACGTCGGCCTTGGCGTCGCGGGTCAGCGGCGCGGCGGGGATGCGCGGCGCGCGATAGCTTGTCCACACCGGGTTGCCGGTGCGCAGGTCGAGCTTGCGCGTCACGCCCAGCCCTGAAGCTCGCGGCGCACGAGCGTCTCGATGACGCGCATGCCCTCGGCGGAATCGTTCAGGCAGGCGATGTGGGCGAATTTCTCGCCGCCGGCATGAAGGAAGATTTCGCGGACCTCGCCGTCGATCTCCTCCAGCGTCTCGATGCAGTCGGCCGAAAAGCCCGGATTGACGATGGCGATCCGCCTGACGCCATCCCCTGCCAGCTTCTCAACCGTCTTGTCGGTGTAGGGCTGGAGCCATTCCTGCGCGCCGAAACGCGACTGGAAGGTGGTGATCAGGCGCTTGTCGTCCCAGCCGAGGCGCTCGCGCAGCAGGCGCGTCGTCTCAAGGCAATGCTCGCGATAGGGATCGCCCCTCTCGGAATAGACTTTCGGAATGCCGTGGTAGGAGGCGAGCACGATTTCGGGCTCGAAATCGAGCGCGGCGAGCTGCGCCTTCAAGGAATCCGCCAGCGCGCCGATGAAGACGGGTTCGTCGAAGTAGCGCGGCACCGAGCGAACCGTCGGCATGTCCCGCATGGTCATCAGCTTGCGGTAGAGCTTGTCGTTGGCGGTCGCGGTCGTCGTCGCCGAATATTGCGGATAGAGCGGGAAATAGACGATGCGGTCGCAGCCCTGCGCCGCAAGCCGGTCGACGACATCGGCGATGGACGGCGTGCCGTAGCGCATGGCCCAGTCCACGACGACATTGGGGATATCGAACAGGGCGGCGGCGAGTTTTTCCGCCTGATCGCGCGTGATCGTGCGCAGCGGGGACTCGTCCTTCGCCGTGTTCCAGATCTTCCGGTAGTTGGCGCCGGATTTCTGCGGGCGCGTGGTCAGGACGACGGCCTTCAGGATCGGCTGCCAGATGAACTTGTTCAGTTCGATGACGCGGGGATCGGACAGGAACTCGTCGAGGTAGCGCCGCATCGAGGCGTAGTCGGTGCCGTCGGGCGTGCCGAGATTGGCGAGCACGACGCCGACCCGGCGTGCCGGCGCGGGCGGATGCGTATGTCGCTCCGCCGCCGTCGGTCGGTGTCTTTCTGCTCCGCTCATCGCCATGACCCTGCCTGCCCACAGACATAAGGCCGGGCGCTGCGAATGCAATCGGGCGGACCCCGGCTGCGTCAAAACGCGGCGAGGCCCGCTTCCTTGCGGGAGCGGGCCTCGACATGCGTGCGGCGATGCGGATCAGCCGGGGATCTTGAGCGAGCCGCCGACTGGTAGGTCTTGCGGCTTCAGGTCCGGATTGGCGGCCTGCAGTTCCGGCCATCGGTTGTGCGCGCCGAGCAGTTTCTTGGCCAGCCACCAGTAGGTGTCGCCCTTCTTGATCGTGTAGTCGCCAGCAGCGGGCGCAGCCGGTGCGGCGGCCTGGGTCGCCGGAGCGGGCGTTGCCGCCGGAGCAGGCGTGGAGGCAGGAGCCGGGGTTGCGGCAGCCGGCGGAGTGGCGGCGGTGTCGACCTTGGGCGGCTGGTTGGCGATGTCGTTCGCCCCGGCCGGCAGTTCCGGAAGCTTTGCTTCGCCGGCAGGGGCAGGCGTCGCAGCCTCGGCGGCAGCCTTGTCGGCCGCAGCCTTTTCCTCGGCGGCCTTCTTCTCAGCCGCGGCCTTGTCAGCCTCCGCCTTCTTGGCGGCGGCTTCCTCGTCCAGCTTCTTCTGCACTTCCGCCGATGTCAGGTCGGTGATGCGGCCGTCGATCTTAGGCGTGTAGGGGCTGTTCTTCTTCAGGTAATCGGCGACCACCTGCTCGAGGCTCGGGCCGTAGTCGTAGGCGTTCTGCGCGTTCGATGCGAACAGCTTGTAGCCGTCGCCGCCGCCGCGCACGAAGTTGTTGGTGGCGATCGTATAGGTCTTGGCCTCGTCGATCGGCGCCCATTTGTCGCCGTCCATCACCTCCAGCGACTTCAGCCGGCCCTCATTGGGCTTCACCGCCTTGTCGAAGGAGTATTTGAGGCCCGCGACCTGCGGAAACTTGCCCTTGCCTTCCTCGATCTCGGACAGGCCGGCCTCGATCGAATCCTTCAGGTCCTTGCCGGAGAGCTGGAAGGTGGCGATCGTGTTCTGGAACGGCAGCACCGTCCAGACCTCGCCCATGGTCACCTTGCCCTCGTCGATGGAGGCGCGGATGCCGCCGCCGTTCTGGATGGCGATGGTGACGCCCTGGTCCTTGGTGCGGTCGAGGATGGCGTCCGAGATCAGGTTGCCCATGGTGCATTCGACGGCGCGGCAGGAGTTGCGGTCGCCGTCGATGATGCCGGCGGCCTCGCCGACCTCGACCTTCATCGCCTCCTCGATGGGGGCCTTCATCTCCTTGATCTTGGCAAGCGCGGCGGCGTCGGGAACGACGTCCTTGTTCAGCCAGATCGGGTCACCCTTGGCCTCCTTGACGACGCCCGCGTCGTCGAAGGTGACGGCGAGGTCGCCCAGGACCTTGGAGTAGGAACCGGCCTGCACGACCGGCACCTTGTAGCCGCCCGGATTGTCCACCATGGTCGGGTAGGGGCCGGCGCCCTTGTCGTCGGGATTGTTCGACAGCAGCGTGTGCGAATGGCCGCCGACAACCACGTCGACGCCGGGGATCTTGGCGATCGCCTCCATCTCGCGCGGATAGCCGATATGGGTCAGCGCGATGATCTTGTTGACGCCTTCGCCTTCGAGCTTCTTCACCTCTGCGGTGATGTTGGCGACATCGTCCTCGAACTGGATGTTCGGGCCAGGCGAGGCGATTTCGGGCGTGTCGGCGGTGACGGCGCCGACGATGCCGATCTTCTGGCCGCCGACATCGAGCACGACCGACGGCTTGATCTTGCCGTTGGCCTTGGACTGGTTGTTCGGCTTGATGTTGACGCCGAGGATCGGGAACTTGGCCTGATCGAGGAACGGCACGAGCACGTCCTCGCCGTCGTCGAACTCGTGATTGCCCAGCGCCATGGCGTCGAAGCCGAGCTGGTTCAGGAAATCGGTCTCGGCCTTGCCCTTGTAGGTCGTGTAGAACAGCGATCCCTGGAAATTGTCGCCGGCATTGAGCAGCACGACGTTCTGGCCGGACAGCTTGTTGCGCTGGTCGGCGATCGCGGTGATCAGGCGCGCCGCGCCGCCGATGCATTTGCCCTCGCCTTCCTCCTTGTCGGAGCAGGTCGATTCGAAGGCGTTGTTGGATTCGATGCGGCTGTGCCAGTCGTTGATATGGAGGATGTTCAGCGTGTAGTCGGCAAAGGATGCGCCGGCGCTCAGGCCGAGCACCGATGTCGACAAAACGGCGACGGCGGCAAGCTTCTTCATTTTTCGTGCTCTCCCAAGCGAAACAGGTGGGCGTCTACCGGTCTTTCATGCCGGTCGTGTGACAGCCGATACCCCATGTTTTCACCGCCGTGAGGCGGTTGCAAGGGAAATCAGGCGGATTATGCGGCATCCGGCTCAGGCGTTACGGTCTACTTCGCGTAGTCGCGGACGTCGTCGATCACCTTGCCGTCGTTGGGCAGGGCGGACGCCTCGACCAGCTCGACCTTGCCGCCGAGCTTGGTCATCTCGCGCAGGCTGGCCGCCACCGCCGACGCATCGACCGGGCCGGCGGCCGCGATCTTCAGGGTCATGGCGTCCTGTTCGCCGTCGCGCATCACGACGAGGCGGGCGCGCGAAATCTCCGGGTGGCGCTTCAGGACATCGGCGACCTGCTTCGGGTCGACGAACATGCCCTTGACCTTGGTGCGCTGGTCGGCGCGGCCCATCCAGCCCCTGATGCGGCCGTTGGTGCGGCCGCAGGGCGATGGTTCCGCGATCGCCGCCGTCAGGTCGCCGGTACCCAGCCGGACCAGCGGATAGACGGGATTGAAGGAGGTGACGACCAGTTCGCCCACCTCGCCGGGTACGACCGGATCGCCGGTGCCGGGCCGCACGATCTCCACGACCAGGTTCTCGCTGACGATCATGCCCGGCAGCGGCGCGCTGTCCTCGCCAGCGCTCTCATAGGCGATGACGCCGAACTCGGCGGTGGCGTAGCACTGCATGACCGTGACGCCGCGCGCGGCATATTCGGCGCGCAGCGAGGGGAAGAGAGCGCCGCCCGACACGAGCGCGCGCTTGATCGAGGAGAGGTTCTTTCCGGTCTCGGCCGCCTTGTCGAGCATGACCTTCAGGAAGTCCGGCGTGCCGGCATAGACCGCGGGCCTCAGCGCAGCGGCGGCGTCGACCTGCATCTCGGTGTTGCCGGTGCCGGCGGCGAAGACGGTGCAGCCGAGATGGCGTGCGCCGCCGTCGAGAATGAAGCCGCCGGGCGTCATATGATAGGCGAAGGCATTGTGGACGATGTCGCCCGGCCGGACGCCGGCGGCGAAGAAGGCCCGCGCGCTCTCGCTGTGCTCCTCGCCCAAACCCTCCGGCTCCCAGATCGGCCCGGGCGACAGGTAGACGCGCTTGCCGGCCAGCGCCGCCTTGTCGGCAAAGCCGCCGAAGGGCGGGTCGGCGCGCTGGAACTCCATCAGATCGGGCTTGCGCAGCACGGGCAGCGCCGCGAGCGCCGCGCGGCTGGTCACGGCGCCGAGGTCGTGCCCTTTCAGCCAGGTCGCGAGGCCCGGCGCGGTCGAGACAGCCTTCCCGAGGAATGCCGGCAGCCGCCCGAACAGGTCGTTCTCGCGCGCGTCTGGCGCGCGCGTTTCGAGCGCGTCGTAATGTTGCGGCATCTGTCCTCCCGATTTTTCCGGCACTATCGCAACAGGCGGACCCACCTTGCAAGATTGACCAGCGAGATCAGCGCGCCGGCCACATAGGTCAGCGCGGCCGCGCGCAGCACGCTGCGCACCGCCGGCATGTCGCGCTCGTCGAGATACCGGCCGTGGCGCAGGATGGGCAGCGCCTTGCCGAACGAGGCGTCGAACTCGACGGGAAGGGTGACGAGGTTGACGACCACCCGCACGGCCAGAAGCGCGACGCCCAGCGCGATCACGGCGGCGAAGGCGAGTGGGGTGCGGGCGAGGATGCCGAGCACGGGGGCGGCCATGAAGAACCAGAAGGCGATCGTATCGGCTCGCGCGGCAAAGTGGGCCAGCGTCTGGCGCAGCTTCAGCGCGCGCTCGCCGCGCGCGTCCTGGATGGCGTGGCCGACCTCGTGCGCGGCGACGGCGACCGCGGACAGCGAGCGGCCGTCATGGTGCTTGCGCAGAAGGCGGACCGTCTTCGTCTCGGGATCGTAGTGGTCGCCCTTGTCGGTCGTCTCGACCTTCACGGAGGCGAGGTCGTGATAGTTCAGCAGGTGCCGCGCCAGCTCGCCGCCGGTTCCCGGCAGGTCGGGACGGTCCGTCCCATGGCGCGACAGCGTCCAGCTTACCCAGGCGTAGGGGAGAAGGACGACCGCCGCGAACAGGGCGACAGCGATCGCGATCAACATGCGACGGCCGGCGCCGCCGCCGTCAGGCGGAGCCCTTGCGCACGAGCACGAACTGCTGGCCGGCGGAACTGGTGCAGTTCATCTGCGCCGGGGTCACCAGCGAGCAGTTCACGGTCGACGTGGTCTTGCGGATGATCGAGGTGACCGAAATCTCGACCAGCGTCGGGCCGACATTGCGGTAGCTGCCGGTCGCCAGCTTGTTGCCGGTGTCGACGGCCAGCGTCTCGAACGCGCCGCCGGTGAAGCGCGACATGGCCACGCCGTCCGTCGAGAGCCATTCGCCCTCGACGCCCTGCGGCTGGCGCGCGATTGGTCCCGAGCCGGGGCCCGGACCCGCCGACTGGCAGCCGGCAAGGGCCGCGGCCATCAGAACAGGTGCTGCAAACGTCAAATTGCGGGTGAACGGCATGTTTCCCTTCCTCACTCGCGTGCAATCGAGACCTTGCATTGCTCGGAATTTCCTCGATTGCAAGGTCTCGATGGAAGCCGGCCGAGTTATCGTACGAGAATGTTGCGGAACTGCCAGGGGTCCTTGCGGTCGATGTCTTCCGGGAACAGCCCCGGACGCCCCTCAAGCGGCGTCCAGTCCGTATAGTAACCCTTCACCGGGCCCAGATAGGGCATCTGAACCTCAAGGCAACGCCGGTAGTCCATCTCGTCCGCCTCGACGATGCCGGCATCCGGGTTTTCCAGCGCCCAGACCATGCCGGCCAGCACGGCCGACGTCACCTGCATGCCGGTGGCGTTCTGGTGGGGCGCAATCTTGCGCGCCTCCTCCAGCGAGAGCTGCGAGCCGAACCAGTAGGCATTCTTCTTGTGGCCGTAGAGCAGTACGCCGAGCTCATCGACGCCGTCGACCAGTTCGTTCTCGTCCAGCACGTGATGGATCGGTTGCGCCTTGCCGGCAGCGCCGAACATCTCGTTCAGCGACAGGATGGCGTCGTTGCACGGATGATAGGCGTAGTGGCAGGTCGGGCGGAAGGTGACCTCGCCCTTCTTGTCGCGCACGGTGAAAAAGTCGGCGATCGAGATCGCCTCGTTATGCGTGACCAGCAGGCCGTATTGCGGGCCCGGCGTCGGGCACCAGGTGCGCACGCGGGTGTTGGCGCCCGGCTGCTCGAGGTAGATCGCGGCCTTGGAGCCCTTCTTCTGCTTCTTCGCGTTCTTCGGCATCCATTTCTCGTGGGTGCCCCAGCCGAGTTCGGCCGGCTGCAGGCCCTCCGAAATGAAGCCCTCGACCGACCAGGTGTTCCAGAAGACGTTGAGCGGCTTCGGCCGCTTGGTGCGCTGGGTGTCGCGCTCGGCGATATGGATGCCCTTGACGCCGAGCTTCTTCATCAGTCTGGCCCAGCCCTCGCGGTCGTCCTGCGCGGGCTCCTTGACGTCGACCTTCAGGTCCCTGGCCAGATTGATCAGTCCCTGCTTGACGAACCACGACACCATGCCGGGATTGGCGCCGCAGGTGGAGACCGCGGTCTTGCCGCCGGGGTTCCTGCGCTTTTCGGCGATCAGGCTTTCGCGCAGCGCGTAATTGGTGCGCTCTGCGTTATCCATCTTCGGATCGAAATAGAAGCCGAGCCACGGTTCCACGACCGTGTCGATGTAGAGCGCGCCGATCTCGCGGCAGAGCCGCATCAAGTCGACCGAGCCGGTGTCGACGGAGAGGTTGACGCAGAAGCCCTGGCCGCCGCCCTTGGTCAGCAGCGGCTTCAAGAGCTTCTTGTAGTTCTTCTTGGTCACGGCCTCCTGCACGAAGGCGATGCCGCGCTCGTCCAGCAGTTTGCGGTCGGTGTCGCGCGGGTCGATGACGGTGAAGCGGGACTTGTCGAATTTGAAATGGCGTTCGATCAGGGGCAGTGTTCCCCGCCCGATCGAACCAAAACCGATCATTACGATGGGACCGGTGATTTCACCGTGAACAGGCCATTTCGCGTTCTCATTCGCCAATTTTCAACACTCCGTTGCTGTTGATGTCGAAAATGACAAACCACAGTTGGGCGTCACAATAAAGGGGCAGGTGTGGAGCCAGAGGCCGGCGTTCGGCTGTCGAGGCGGCGAGAACAGGGCTTGCGCGGCCTTGCGACGCCTAGGCGGTCAAAGCCTTCGCAGCCGCCCCGTGTAGTGGACCACATCGCCGATCAGGGGCAGGGCGATTGGCACGTCGAAGCAGAAATCCTCGCCCTCGGCCCATTCCCGCGCGAGGCTGCGCGGAGCCAGGGCCAGCGGCATCGGGATGCCGAAGGCCGACCAGCCGACGATACGCATCGCAAGGCCATTTTCGTCTGAGGGCAGTTCGAACAAGAACTGCAAGGGGCCGAAACGCTCGACGAGCCGGCCACTCTTTTCACGCAGCTCGCTCGAAAAACGCCAACCGGAGAAGTCCCGCGTCCAGGTCTCGTGGCCGTCTTCCTCCCGAAACCCGACATGGATGTCGTGGTCGCCTTCGGGTGGGAAGCGCATGACGGCAGCAATCAGGCGCGCGACGGGCGACGAACCGCGGGTGACCGTGGCGCGGCCCGCAGCAGCAGCGTCGCCGACCCATTCATGCATGGCGCGAACAGGCGCGGGAAGACGATCAAACCGGTCGCCCATCGCTCGGCGATAGGGCGCGACATAGGGATGTTCCGCGATCGCATCGTCGATCGCCAGCGCCTCGAACAGAGGCCGAAAATCATCGAGCTTCAGCAATGTTCCAGCGTGCCGCGCGCCCGGCGAGATTGTGCCGTCAAGCAGCCTTCGGGCGATCAACTGCGCGGGCATGGTGGGAATCTCGGGACCGTCGCCACGGCCGGCGATGAGGGTCCACGACCGGGCGAGCAGACCAGCTGTGTTCGCTCCCTTGAGCGCGACTTTCATGGCGGAGCGGTCAGAACCGAACATGGCGGTCAGGGATTGCAACGGCAGCAGCCAACGGCTCCATGCCCGCAACGACGCCAGCAAGCCCCATTTGACGGGCCAGCTCAGGAGCCAGAGCGCCAGCACCTGGAAGCCGAGTTCGGGACCCGCGCGAAAAATTGTCGCCGGCTTTCCCGGCAGCAGGTCGGGAAGCGTCACATGGTCCGGCACATCGGCGAGCGCGACGAGACGGGACATCGCCGGCTGGCCTACCGGCTCGTAGCGTTCGCGCTTCAAATCCTGCCAGCCGGTCGCAATTGCCCAGCGTCCGGCACGCCACAGCCTGACCGGCTTGCCGACCTGGCCCAGAATGGCGGCGGCGACGGATGGACCCGCGGTGGCGCGGTTCGACGCGCTGATCGATATCTCGACCGTGCTGACCGATTGCATGCCTTCCGCAAGCTTTCGGGCAACCGCGCCGGACAGCGCCGGAATGCTGGACGCGCCGGAGATCACGGCAACGCCCCGTGCCAGCGCGGCCTCGTTCAACTGTCCGATGCCCGTTACGAAATCGGTGGCGTCTGCGAGGTCGAGATAGTGGATGCCGGCGTCAATGCAGGCGAGCGGGACACGGTAGTCGCTGCCTTGAAAAGGACCAGCCGCGTCGACCAGCGCGAACGGCTCTGTCTCGCGCAATTTGGGCAGAATGTCGGCGTCGCGATCGAGAACGAGGGGTTTCGCGTTGATGACACGGGCGGCGAATTCGACCGCAGTTCGCGCCGTGCGGCCCGCGACGAACACCTCCCAGCCATCCGCCGCAAGCCGCCGCGACAGACGCGCGCCAAACCCGCCATAACCGCCAAGCACGATGACGCGGTTCACAACACGCGCCTCGCCTGCGAAGGAGAAGGGAGCCAGCATGTCTCGTGGCGACCGAAGAGCCGGTAGCGGTTTCGCGCCAGCCAGCGATAGACCGGGTCGCGAACGGCGTTCGGAATGATGCGCAATGCGGCGAAGGCCCGCCACGGCCAACCGAAGCCGGCGGCGATGGCCAGGACGGCGTCGCTATCGCGCAGGACATGGTTGCCCTGGACGACGATCATCGATTCCGGCGCCTGCGGATCGATGCCGAAGCGGCGGTAAAGCTCCGAGCCGGTCTCGCCCTGCATCGAGGCCAGGCGAAAATATTCGGACCGGTCATGGCGCAGGATGAATTGCGCGCTCGCCGAGCAGAGAACGCACAACGCGTCGAAGACGATGATCGGGCCGTCCGCACTCGTCGGCAGGTATGTCACATGTTCGACCGGCGGATCGTCCATGGACTTAATGTAGCGGCGTTCCGATGCGCTTCTCATGCGGCGGCTCGCCGCGTCTCAATCCTTCGGCTTCTCCATGTGGCCGCCGAAGGCGTAGCGCATGGCCGATTGCAGCTTGTCGGCGAATTCGGCTTCGCCGCGCGAGGAAAACCTATCGAACAGCGCCGCCGCCAGCACCGGCGCAGGGACGCCGGTCTCGATGGCCGCGTTCAGCGTCCACCTGCCCTCGCCCGAATCCGAGACGCGGCCGGAAAATTTCTCCAGCGCCGGATCGGCCTTCAGCGCGTCCGCCGTCAGGTCGAGCAGCCATGAGCCGATGACCGAGCCGTGCCGCCAGACTTCCGCGACGGCCGGCAGGTCGAGGTCGAAACGGAAATACCGGGGTTCGGCCAGCGGGGTCGTCTCCGCGTCGTCGGCGCGTTTTTCAGCGCCGGCATTGGCGGCTTTCAAGACGTTGAAGCCCTCCGCATAGGCCGCCATCAGGCCGTATTCGATGCCGTTGTGCACCATCTTCACGAAATGGCCGGCGCCACTCGGGCCGCAATGCAGATAGCCCGACGATGCGGTGCCGGCCTTCTTGACGGCGCCGCCGCCCGGTGAAAGCGCCGCAAAAATCGGGTCGAGACGCTTCACCGCGTCGTTCGGCCCGCCGATCATCAGGCAATAGCCGCGTTCCAGGCCCCAGACGCCGCCCGATGTGCCGACATCGACGAAGTCGATCTTCTTCGCGGCCAGTTCCGCCGCGAGGTCGACGGCATCGCGGTAGTTCGAGTTGCCGCCGTCGATGATCACGTCGCCCTCGTCCATCAGCGCGGCGAGCTTCCTGACCTGTTCGCCGGTGATCGAGGCCGGCAGCATGAGCCATGCCGCGCGGGGTCTGGATAGGCTTGCGACGAATTCCTCGAGTGTCGCCGCGCCGGTCGCACCGGACTCGACCAGCGCCGTCACGGCCTTCGGGTTGATGTCGTGCACGACGCATTCGTGGCCGGCCAGCAGCAGCCGCTGAACCATGTTCGCGCCCATCCGGCCGAGGCCGATCATTCCGATCTGCATGACGATGTTCCTTCCGAAGACATCTGCTTGTAGCATCCGCCGGCGGGACCTGGACAAGCACGACAGGGTGACAAATGCGTGTCGGGGCATGCCGGCGCCGAACAACCGTAACGATCGTTACGGTTTGTTGTTGCCGCGCGCGTTCAATCGAACTATGACACCGGGAAGGCCCGTGCTTATATTGCCTGTGGCCAAGGCACCCGAAGGAACCGACATGCCCGCCTATCGCTCCAGAACCACCACCCATGGCCGCAACATGGCCGGCGCGCGCGGCCTGTGGCGCGCCACAGGCATGAAGGACGGCGATTTCGGCAAGCCGATCATCGCGGTGGTGAACTCGTTCACGCAGTTCGTGCCGGGGCATGTGCACCTGAAGGATCTCGGCCAGCTCGTGGCGCGCGAGATCGAGAGCGCCGGCGGCGTCGCCAAGGAGTTCAACACGATCGCGGTCGATGACGGCATCGCGATGGGCCATGACGGCATGCTTTATTCGCTGCCGTCGCGCGAGGTGATCGCCGACGCGGTCGAATACATGGTCAACGGCCACTGCGCCGACGCGATGGTGTGCATCTCGAACTGCGACAAGATCACCCCCGGCATGCTGAACGCGGCGATGCGGCTGAACATCCCCGCCGTGTTCGTCTCCGGCGGGCCGATGGAGGCCGGCAAGGCGATGTTGAAGGGCAAGCTGCAGGCGCTCGACCTCGTCGACGCGATGGTGGCGGCCGCCGACGACAAATACACCGCCGAGGAAGTGCAGACGATCGAGGAGGCGGCCTGCCCGACCTGCGGCTCCTGCTCCGGCATGTTCACCGCCAATTCGATGAACTGCCTGACCGAGGCGCTCGGCCTGTCGCTGCCCGGAAACGGCACGACGCTGGCGACGCATTCGGACCGGCAGCGGCTGTTCGTCGAGGCGGGCCATCTCATCGTCGATCTCGCCCGCCGCTATTACGAGCAGAACGACGAGACGGCGCTGCCGCGCTCGATCGCGACCAAGGCCGCGTTCGAGAACGCCATGTCGCTGGACATCGCCATGGGCGGGTCGACCAACACGGTGCTGCACATCCTGGCGGCGGCCTATGAGGGCGGCGTCGACTTCACCATGGACGACATCGACCGGCTGTCGCGCAAGGTGCCGGTGCTGTGCAAGGTGGCGCCTGCGAAGAACGACGTGCACATCGAGGACGTGCACCGCGCCGGCGGCATCATGTCGATCCTGGGCCAGCTCGACCGTGGCGGCCTGATCAACCGCAAGGAGCCGACCGTGCACGCGGTGACGCTGGGCGACGCGCTCGACCGCTGGGATATCTCCCGCACCAACTCGGAGAGCGTGCGCGACTTCTTCAAGGCCGCGCCCGGCGGGGTGCGCACGACGCAGGCCTTCTCCCAGTCGAACCGCTGGAAGGAGCTGGACCTCGACCGCAAGGAGGGCGTGATCCGCTCGCCCGAACATCCGTTCTCGAAGGACGGCGGCCTCGCCGTGCTCAGGGGCAACATCGCGCTCGACGGCTGCATCGTGAAGACGGCGGGCGTGGACGAATCGATCCTGAAATTCACCGGTCCGGCGGTGGTCTATGAGAGCCAGGACGCGGCGGTGAAGGGTATCCTGTCGAACGAGGTGAAGGCCGGCGACGTCGTCGTCATCCGCTACGAAGGACCGAAGGGCGGGCCGGGCATGCAGGAAATGCTCTATCCGACCAGCTATTTGAAATCGAAGGGTCTCGGGAAGGCCTGCGCGCTGGTGACCGACGGTCGCTTTTCCGGCGGCACGTCGGGCCTGTCGATCGGCCATGCCTCGCCGGAAGCGGCGATGGGCGGGGCGATCGGGCTGGTGCGCAATGGCGACACGATCGAGATCGACATTCCCGGCCGCACGATCAACCTGATGATCAGCAATTCGGAACTGGCGGCGCGCCGCAAGGAGCAGGACGCCAAGGGCTGGAAGCCGGCGGAAAAGCGCAAGCGCAATGTGACCACCGCGCTGAAGGCCTACGCCGCCTTCGCATCGAGCGCCGACAAGGGCGCGGTGCGCATCCTGCCGCCGGAGTTCGATTGATGGCTGACGCGTCAGGCTGGCGGCATATGGCCAGCGCGCCGAAGGACGGGTCGCGCATCCTGGCGACCGTCGCCGAATCCGAGCAAGGGCCGGCGCAGGTCGACACGGTCTACTGGGCGACGGCCGATGACAGCGGCATCGAGGGCTGGCGGTCGTCCGATTCCCTGCCGGGGCAGGTCTTCTCCTATGCCGATCCCGAGATCATCTGCTGGATGCCCGTTCCGGACGCTGACGCCGATGTCGCGCCGGGCGGCGGGGCGGCGCTGATGCCCGAGCCGTGGGATCCGGAATCGGGCGTGGAACTGTTCGGCTCCGGCATCTGAAGCCCCGGTCATATTCCCGCGCCGTCTGCGACAAACTGGTTGTGCGCAGCCGCGGTCACCTTGCGGACACAATGGCGCGTATTTGAACCGGTCATTAACCCTATCGGTTCACTATAGGCGGGTCGGACTGGTCCCAACCAGCGCCGTCATTTGCGAAGGTCGCTCCGCGTTGGTGAATATGTTTGGTGTTTTGCCGCGCCTGGCGCGCACGGTTGTCAGCCTCGATGTCAAATTTGCCCATGTCGCCGCCACGGCGGCGGCGCTGCTGCTCGCGGGGACGGCGATGGCCGTGTCCGCCGATGGCGATCGGCTGACGGTCGATGGCAGGCTTCGCGCCGCCAAAACGTCCTTCTCCCATAACCTGTCCAACCCCGGACGGGATGTCCGGCACTTCCATTTCTCCGCCATGTCGGTCGCGCCGGCGCCGCGGACAGGCGCGGCCGAATGGTACAACCATTTCGACCATTTCGATATGCGACCGCAGCAGAACGCAGCCTTCGTAATGCGGCAGGAACCGGTGACGCAGATGGCGTCCGGCGATGTGGAAAACGGCAAGGCGGCGCGGTTGCTCTCCGGCGACGCCAAGCCGGTCGTCGCGTCGTTGGGCCCATCGGCGAGGGACGCTCGGCCGGTCGAGGTCCTGGCCTATGCCGATCCGTCGCCGAAGGCGGAGGGCGGCGCGCTGGCTGCGCTGAATGCAGCGGCAGGGCTTGAATCCGATGACGGGGAGCCGGACGAGTCGGACATGGTGCTGGTGCCGGAGAACGTGCCGTTGCCGGTCTTCCGGCCGGAGCCGCCGGTAGCCGCAAAGCCGGAGAAAAAGCAGGATACGAGGAAAGAGGCCGAGAAGCCGGAAGCGGCGGAGCAGGCCGACAAGGTCGATACGCCCGACCGCGCGGCAGCGCTCTCGAGGCCGGATATTCAGGGCGAACAGGACGATTCGTCGCCGGGCTTCCTGAAGAAGCTGTTTACGCCTCGGCCGCGCGCCGGAAGCGGTATCGCCGTCTATGACATCAGCGCGGCCAAGGTCTACATGCCCGACGGGTCCGTCCTCGAGGCGGCTTCGGGCATCGGGAAAATGGCGAACAACCCGAAATACGTCCATGTGAAGATGAACGGGCCGACGCCGCCGCACACCTACAATCTGAGGATGCGCGAGAAACGCTTCCACGGCGTCGAGGCCATCCGCATGCTGCCGGTGGACGGCAAGAACAAATACGGGCGCGACGGTTTCCTCGCGCATACCCAGCTTCTGCGCGGCCGGCCGGGCCAGTCGCATGGCTGCGTCGCCTTCAAGGACTACAACAAGTTCCTGCGCGCCTTCAAACAGGGCAAGGTCAAGCAGATGATCGTTGTGTCGGGCGGCGGCGCCGGTGTGTTCGCCCGTGCTTCCGCCAAAGGCGGCGATGTCTAGCATGCGCCGTTGAACGTCGCGGGCGAGCCCTGACGGGCAGCTTGTCGTCCGCTCGCCGGGTGATCTGTCCCGGCAGCCGCGCGGCGACATGACTTCCAGACCGACATGCGAGTTTGCCGGCGTTGAGTGACGCCGTTGCGCGTTGTGCAGCGCAGCGACGATTCCGCCTTGCAATGTTGAGTAATCGTGTCATTCATAAACACATAACTAAACATGGCCGTGAGGAGCGGCCGTGGCGAGGGAGGAGATGGCCGCTCGAAAGCGGCAATCTCGATTAGCAGGACGAATTGTCAGTCGCCGGCGCATGGCGTCCCGCGAAACGGGACCGTTTGCGTCTTTGTTGGACCGGAGCGACGGCTGGAGAGGTCGCGCTCCCAACGGGAGGATTTTATGCGCAAATTCAACGTTTCACTGCTCGGCCTGGCGTCTGCCGTCGCGCTGACGGCAGGCATGAGCAGCGCCGCGAAAGCGGAAGACCTGACGCTCTGCTGGGCGGCGTGGGACCCGGCGAACGCTCTGGTCGAACTGTCGAAGGATTTCACCGCCAAGAGCGGCATCGGCATGAAGTTCGAATTCGTGCCGTGGACGAACTATGCCGACCGTTTCCTCAACGAGCTCAACTCCAAGGGCAAGCTGTGCGACCTGATCATCGGCGACTCGCAATGGATCGGCGGCTCGGCGGAGAACGGCCATTACGTGAAGCTGAACGAGTTCTTCGACAAGGAGGGCATCAAGATGTCCGACTTCGTCGACGCGACCGTCGTCGGCTATTCGGAGTGGCCGAAGAACTCGCCGAATTACTGGTCGCTGCCGGCCTTTGGCGATGTGGTCGGCTGGACCTATCGCAAGGACTGGTTCGCTAACCCGGATATTCAGGCGGCGTTCAAGGAAAAATATGGCCGCGATCTGGCCGTGCCCGCGACCTTCGCCGAGTTGAAGGACATCGCGGAATTCTTCCAGAATCGCGAGGTCGACGGCAAGAAGGTCTATGGCGCCTCGATCTACACCGAGCGCGGCTCGGAAGGCGTGACCATGGGCGCGATGGACGTGCTCTATTCCTTCGGCTTCAAATACGAGAACCCGGACAAGCCTTACGAGATGGAAGGCTTCGTCAATTCCGAAAAGTCGGTGAAGGGGCTCGAATTCTACAAGTCGCTCTATGATTGCTGCACGCCGCCCGGCGCCTCGAACAGCTATATGGGCGAGGGCGTCGACGCCTTCAAATCCGGACAGGTGGCGCTGCACATGAACTTCGCCTTCACCTGGCCGGGCCTGCAGAAGGATGAGGCGGTGGGCGGCGACAAGGTCGGCTTCTTCGCCAACCCGAAGGGCCCGGACGGCGAGCAGTTCGCACAGCTCGGCGGGCAGGGCATCTCGGTCGTCGCCTATTCCGAGAAGAAGGACGCGGCGCTGCAATACATCAAGTGGTTCGCCGACAAGGACGTGCAGGCCAAGTGGTGGTCGCTCGGCGGCTTCTCCTGCCTGAAGGCCGTCGTCGAAGACCCGAAGTTCGCCGACAGCCAGCCCTACGCAAAGACCTTCCTCGACTCGATGGCGATCGTGAAGGACTTCTGGGCCGAGCCGGCCTACGCCTCTCTGTTGCAAGCGTCGCAGAAGCGGTTCCATGACTATGTCGTTGCCGGACAGGGCACGGCCAAGGACGCGCTCGACGGGTTGGTCAAGGACTGGACCGAGGTCTTCGAGGACGAAGGCAAGCTCTGAGGCATCCCTCCAGCCTCGCGCCCGCGCCGTTTCTCCTGACGGCGCGGGCACCTTTGCCCGATGGCGGCGCCCGCATTGCGGCGTCAGCCCACTCATGGACCGACAGTGACCGATACAAGCAACTCCATGATTGATCGAGCGGCGACCGCCACGCCTGAACCCCTGGCGCGGCGGGTACGCGGCATCAGCGACAAGGGCCTCGCCTGGCTGTTCATCTCGCCGACGATGATCCTGCTGCTCGCGATCAACATCTTTCCGCTGATCTGGGCGGTCTATCTGTCCTTCACCAATTTCCGGGCCAACCGGCCCAATGAGGAAATCAAGGGCGTCGGCATCGCCAACTACACGCGCATCCTCAACAATGAGGATATCTGGATCGCGATGCAGACGACGGCGCATTTCGTCTTCTGGACGATCGTGCTGCAGACGATCATCGGCTTCGGCCTCGCCTATCTGATCGACCGGAAATTCCGCGGCCACGCCTTCTGGACAACGGTCATCCTCGTGCCGATGATGCTGTCGCCGGCGGTGGTCGGCAATTTCTGGCGTTTCCTCTACGAGCCGCAGATCGGCCTGTTCGCCTATGCGGTCTCCTTCGTCTCCGGCATTCCGGCGACCGAGATCCGTATGCTGTCGGACGTGTCGCTCGCGCCGTGGTCGATCATCATCGTCGATACCTGGATGTGGACGCCCTACGTCATGCTGATCTGCCTGGCCGGGCTGCGGTCCATCCCCGAATATATCTACGAGGCGGCCGAGGTCGACCGCGCGTCCAACTGGCGGCAGTTCTGGTCGATCACCGTGCCGATGGCACTGCCCTTCATCATGCTGGCGGTGCTGTTCCGGGGCATCGAGAACTTCAAGATGTTCGACATGGTGAACCTGCTGACCGGTGGCGGACCCGGCTCGACGACCGAGGTCGCCTCGATCACGCTGAAGCGGCAGGCGTTCGAGAGCTGGCGCACGGGCTACTCGTCGGCTTTCGCCATCATCCTGTTCGTTGCCGTGTTCGGGCTGGCGAACATCTACGTCAAGGCGCTCAACAGGGTGAAGCAGCGATGAGCCTGACCACCGCCCATTCCGTCATCGCGCCGAGCGCAACGTCCAAGCGCATCGCGGGCGTCATCGTCGTGCTCTATGCGCTGGTATCGATCGTGCCGCTGCTGTGGATTTTCGCCACCAGCTTCAAGACGCCGCCGGATTCGATCGCCTATCCGCCGAAGGTCGTGTTCCAGCCGTCGATCGAGGGCTACTGCAACCTGTTCACGACGCGCACGCGGCAGACGCCGGACTACATCAATGCGCTGCCGCCGCCGACCAGTTTCTGCGACGAGGTCTCGCGCAAGCGCAACATGGTGATCGCCGGCCCGTCGAACTTCCTGCCGCGTTTCTGGAACTCGATCGTCATCGCCTTCGGCTCGACTTTTCTGGCCGTCTTCCTCGGCACGCTGGCCGCCTACGGCTTCTCGCGCTTCCGTGTGCCGCTGAAGGACGATCTGCTGTTCTTCATCCTGTCGACGCGCATGATGCCGCCCATCGCGGTCGCGATCCCGATCTACCTCATGTATCGCGAGCTCGGCCTGTCGGACACGGCGCTCGGCATGATCCTGCTCTACACGGCGGTGAACGTGTCGCTGGCGGTGTGGCTGCTGAAAGGCTTCATCGACGAAATCCCGCGCGAATATGAGGAAGCCGCGATGATCGACGGCTATACGCGCCTGCAAGCCTTCTGGAAGACGGTGCTGCCGCAGGCGACGACCGGTATCGCCGCGACCGCGATCTTCTGCCTGATCTTCGCCTGGAACGAATATGCCTTCGTGTCGCTGCTGACGTCGGGCACGGCGCAGACCGCGCCGCCCTTCATCCCGACGATCATCGGCGAGGGCGGGCAGGACTGGCCCGCCGTGGCGGCCGGCACGACCATCTTCCTCGTGCCGATCCTGGTGTTCACGATCCTGCTGCGAAAACATCTGCTGCGCGGAATTACGTTCGGGGCGGTAAGAAAATGAGCTTTCTTGAGATCGTACCCCCACCCCTTACCCCTCCCCTCAAGGGGGAGGGGGATTCTGAGACGGTGACGCCCCCCTCCCCCTTGAGGGGAGGGGTAAGGGGTGGGGGTAAGAAGATTCCTGGAGGCTTTACATGACTTCGCCTCCAAAACGCCGTCCCTTCTTCCTGCGCCGCGGGCCGATGGAGAATGTCGCGACCGCGCTGATCGGCATCGGCTTCCTGATGCTGTTCCAGCCCTTCGCGCTGCCGCTCTACACCTGGTCGTTCGTGACCATGCTCGCAGGCACGCTCATGTTCATGATCGTCTCGAAGTTTCCGGAGTAGCCCGATGGCCGAGATCCGCATCGAGGACCTGTCGAAACGGTTCGGCGATTTCACCGCCGTGAAAAGCTCGACGTTCACCATCGATGACGGTGATTTCCTGGCGCTGCTCGGGCCAAGCGGCTGCGGCAAGACGACGACGCTGCGCATGATCGCAGGGCTCGAATTGCCGACCGGCGGGCGCATCCTGCTCGACGGCGAGGACGTGACAATGAAGCGCGCCAGCGAGCGCGACATCGCCTTCGTCTTCCAGCTCTTCGCGCTCTATCCGCATATGAACGTTCGCAAGAATATCGGCTTCCCGCTGCTGTCGCAGGGCGTGCCGAAGGCGGAAATCAAAAGCCGCGTCGAGGAGACGGCGAGGCTCCTGCGCATCGACCACATTCTCGATCGGCCGGTGTCGGGCCTCGCAGGCGGCGACCGCCAGCGCGTGGCGCTCGGCCGCGCCATCGTGCGGCGTCCGAAATGTTTCCTGATGGACGAGCCGCTCGGCACCCTCGACGCGGAATTCCGCGAGGTGATGGTGCACGAGTTGCGCGAGCTGCACAACCGCATCCACGCCACCACAGTCTATGTCACGCACGACCAGCACGAGGCGATGGCGATGGCCGACAAGATCGCGGTGATGAACCATGGCGTGATCGAACAGTTCGGCTCGCCGCAGGAAATCTACCAGCGGCCGGCGTCGATGTATGTCGCCGACTTCATCGGCTCGCCGCCCATGAATTTTCTGAAGTTCGAAAGCGGGCTTCAGAAGGGCGGCACGGTCGCACGTTTCGGCGAGGCCGATATCCGCCTGCCGGCTGTGGCGGAAGATCGCGCGCCCGCGCCGCTGGCGCTCGGCGTTCGGCCTGAGCACATAAGGCTGTCGGACGGCGCCGGCCTGCGCGGCAGCGTCTACGGCAGCGAGTATCTTGGTACGAACCAGGTCGTCGCGGTCGACACGGCGTTTGGCAGGGTCAAGGCGCGCGTGTCGTCGCACCGTAATTTCGAGATCGGCGAAACCGTCGGGCTCGATCTCGACGCGACGCGCCTGTCGCTGTTCGACGCCGGCAGCGGCAAGGCGATCGCGCTCGCCGACCAGCGGAGCCACTGAGCCATGGCCGAGGTCGTTCTTCAACATATCTCGAAGCGTTTTGGCGATACCCAGGCGGTCGATGCGCTCGACCTGACGATCGGCGACGGCGAATTCGTCGTGCTGCTGGGGCCGACGGGGGCAGGCAAGACGACGACTCTGCGCCTGATCGCCGGACTCGAGCAGCCGGACAGCGGATCGATCTCGATCGCAGGGCGGCCTATCCTCGCAGAGTCCCCCGCGGAACGCGACGTCGCCTTCGTCTTCCAGCAATATTCGCTCTATCCGCACCTGAGCGTCTACGACAACCTCGCCTTCCCGCTGCGCTCGCCGGCGCGGCGCATGAGCGCTGCCGATGTCGACAGGCGCGTCCGGCAGGTCGCGGCGATGGTGCGCATCGATCACAAGCTGGAGAACCGCTCGACCCGCCTGTCGGGCGGCGAGATGCAGCGCGTCGCGATTGGCCGGGCGCTGGTGCGGCAGCCGTCGATCTTCCTGATGGACGAGCCGCTGTCGTCGCTCGACGCCAAGCTGCGCGCCGACCTGCGACTGGAGCTGAAACGCATCCAGACCGAACTCGGCGCGACTATGCTCTACGTCACGCACGACCAGATCGAGGCGATGACGATGGCCGACCGCATCGGCATCCTCGACGGCGGCAAGCTTTTGCAGATCGGCAGTCCGCGCGAGATCTATTCCAACCCGGTCAATCTGCATGTGGCGGCGCGGCTCGGCCAGCCGCACATCAACCTGATCCCGGATGGTCTGCTGCCGGGCGCGGATGCGCCGCGCGGCGCCAACACGATCGGCGCGCGCACCGAGCATATCCGCATCGCCACGACCGGCACGCCAAATGCCGAGATCGACTGGGTGGAGCATCTGGGCGACCAGAACCACCTGCACATCAAGGTCGGCAGCCACAAGGTCGTGACGCTCGCCGATCCCTATCTGCCATTGAAGGCGGGCGACCGGCTTGCGCTGACGCTCGACAGGCCACTTTATTTCGACGCCGAAGGGCGACGGCTCGCTTGAGTCCGTGGAAGGATGGGTTTGAGATGAAGCACTTCTTCAACCGGCGCGACACGATCGTCCAGGAGGCGCTCGACGGGCTGCTGCGCACCGCCGGCGGCGCGCTGTCGCGCATCGACGCTTATCCCGACATCAAGGTCGTCATCCGCAGCGACTGGGACAGATCGCGCGTCGCGCTGGTCTCCGGCGGCGGCGCGGGGCATGAGCCCTCGCATGCGGGCTTCGTCGGCAAGGGCATGCTGACCGCGGCCGTGTCGGGCGAAATTTTCGCCTCGCCCAGTTCCGAGGCGGTGCTGACCGCGATCCGCGCGGTAACCGGTCCGGCGGGCTGCCTGCTCATCGTCAAGAACTACACGGGCGACCGGCTGAATTTCGGCCTTGCCGCAGAACGCGCTCGCGCCGATGGGCTGAAGGTCGAGATGGTGATCGTCGCCGACGACATCGCGCTGCCCGACCTGCCGCAGCCGCGCGGCGTCGCCGGCACCCTGTTCGTGCACAAGATCGCGGGACATCTGTCGGAGAGTGGGGCCGACCTCGGGACGATCGCCAAGGCGGCGCGGGCGGTCGCGGAGGACACCGTGTCGCTCGGCATGTCGCTGTCGTCGTGCTCGATCCCCGGCCAGGCGCATGAAGAACGGCTCGGGCCGGACGAGGGCGAACTCGGTCTCGGCATCCATGGCGAGCCCGGCGTCGAACGCATCGGGCTGCAAAGCGCGACAGAACTGGTCGCGACGATGGCGGCTCGCCTTGCGCCGGAACTGAAGGCCGGTGCACGTTATGCGCTGCTGATCAACAATCTGGGCGCTGTGCCGCCGCTCGAAATGACGCTGATTGCCAATGCCGTGCTGGATTCGCCGATCGGTAAGTCGGTCGATCTGACGATCGGGCCGGCCCCGCTGATGACCGCACTGAACATGAACGGGTTTTCATTGTCGCTGCTCGCGCTCGACGCCGAACGCGAGGCTGCCCTGCTGGCGCCGGCCGGTCCGCATGCCTGGACGCCCGCGCAGCGGGTCGCGGCGGTGAAGCTGTTGCCGCGCCCGGTCGCGCGGGGAACGGACGCCAGCGCCGCCGCCAGCCGCGATGCCGGCGCGGAGAAGCTGATCCGTGCGGTGGCCGAACGCCTGATCGCCGTCGAGGCCGAACTCAACCGTCTCGACGCCAAGGCCGGCGACGGCGATACCGGCACCACCGTCGCCACGGGCGGGCGCAGCGTGCTGGCGCGGCTCGATCGATTGCCGCTGGCCGATCACGCCGCGACGCTCGCCGTGATCGGCACGACCCTTTCCAGTTCCATGGGGGGATCGAGCGGCGTGCTGCTGTCGATCTTCTTCACGGCCGCGTCGAAGGCTTTGGCGGGCGGCGACACGCTGGCCAGGGCGCTGCTCGCCGGGCTCGATCGCATGACCTTCTACGGCGGCGCGCAACCGGGCGACCGCACCATGGTCGACGCGTTGCAGCCGGCGCTGGCCGCGCTCGCCTCAAAGGGCGTCGCGGCAGCCGCGGAAGCCGCGCGCGCCGGCGCGGAGCTGACGGCAACGATGCAGAAGGCCAAGGCCGGGCGTTCCGCCTATCTCGGCGACCGGCAATTGCTCGGCGTCGTCGACCCCGGCGCGCTCGCGGTCGCGGAGGCGTTTTCCGCCGCGGCCAAGGCATGGGAGCCGGCATGACCTTCGCCATGCACTCGACGTCGCCACGCACGGCCGCGGCCGCGCTGATCGACGCGTGCTGCACGGCGATCGAGACGCATGCCAGCTATCTCGACGAACTGGACGCCGCGATCGGCGATGGCGATCACGGCACGAATATGCGCCGGGGCGCTCTGGCCGTTCGGCGGCTCGACGGCATCGGCGTGCTTTCACGGGGCGCCGCGCTGCGCGCGATCGGCGAGACCGCGATCATGTCGATCGGGGGCGCGGCGGGACCGCTTTACGGAACGCTGTTCGCCGAATTGGGACGGGGCCTGCCCGACAACGATCCCGCGGCGGCTCCCGGGCCTGCGCTTGTCCGGGCCGTCGACGCGGTCGCCCGGCGCGGCCGTTCGCAGCCGGGCGACAAGACCATGCTCGACGTGCTTTACCCGCTGCGCGACGCGGTGCTAGGGGGAGCGTCCTGGCGCGAGATCGGGCGCGCCGCGCCGTCATGGGCGGAAGCGACAAGGGATCTGCGGGCGTTGAAGGGCAGGGCTTCCTATCTCGGCGAACGGTCCATCGGGCATGTCGACCCCGGCGCGGCCAGCGCCGCGCTCATCATCGCCGCCGCGTGTTCCGTGCTGACGGGCGACACGCCATGACGAGCGGCAATGTCGGCATCGTCATTGTCTCGCATTCGCCGCTGGTGGCGCAGGGCGCGGCCGACATGGTGCGCCAGATGGTGGGCGACAAGGTGCCGCTGGCCTGGTGCGGCGGCAATGCCGATGGCGGTCTCGGCACCAATGCCAGGTCGATCATCGAGGCGCTGGAGCGGGCATGGACGCCGGCGGGGATAGCCGTCCTGGTCGATCTGGGCGGCGCGGAGACCAACAGCGAGATGGCGATCGAGGCGCTCGGGCTGCCGCGCAGCGAGCGCATCGTCATCTGCAATGCGCCGATCGTCGAGGGCGCGGTGATCGCCGCCGCCGAAGCGTCCGGCGGCGCGCCGCTCGCCCGCGTCGTCGCCACGGCCGAGGAACTGGCGCCGCGATGAGGGAGGCGCCTGACCGGCTGGGCAGCCAGGCCTTGGCGGAGACCGCGTCGACCGAATTCGTGGTCGACCATGGCGTCGGCATCCATGCGCGGCCGTCGCTGATGTTCACCAAGCTGGCGCAGTCCTTTCCCTGCACGATCGAGATGGAGGTCGACGGGTCCGGGCGCCGGGTCAGCGCCAAAAGCATCGTGAAGGTGCTGGCTGCCAGGGTGCGCAAGGGATCGACCTTGAGGATTGTCGCCCATGGCAACCGCGCCGCCGAGGCAGTCGCGGCGCTGCGGGAACTGGTCGAGAACGATTTCGGCGAGGAACGCCAGCAGGTCGACCGGCCATGACGGAACCGTTCGCGCTTGCAAGGACGGGTATGATGGCCGACCATGCCGAGGACAGCAGGGACGCGCCGCGATGAGCGAGGGCGGCAGGGACCAAGCGGACGAACTGGTTACCGCCTACAAGGCCATCCTGTCCGACATCATCGATCTGCGGCCATCCGGGACGCGTCAGCGGCTCGCCGTCGCTCTCGGCAAGCACCGCAGCTTCGTCACGCAGATCACCAGCCCGGCCTATGCCACGCCATTGCCGTCGCGGCATCTCGGGACGATCTTCCAGGTCTGCCATTTCAGCGAGGACGAGAAGACGCGTTTTCTCGGCGCCTATGAGCGCGCCCACCCCGGGAAGCTTCCAGAGGCGAGGGGAGGCGGGGGATTGCGGCATTTGTCGATCATGGTTCCCGATCTCGGCGACGAGAAAAGGAACCGGGCGCTCGACGAGGCGATCTCGGCCTTCGTCCAGAAGGTCGCGGCGATCGCCGATGGCGGCGGCTCATGAAGAAGTTCATGAACGATCCGGCCGCAATGGCGCAGGAGAGCCTCTTCGGCTTCGCCGCCGCCCATGCCGACCGGGTTGTGCTCGGCGCCGGCGCCAAGTTCCTGCGCCGGCGCGATCTGACGCCGGGCAAGGTCGGACTGGTATCGGGCGGCGGCGCGGGACACGAGCCGCTGCATATCGGTTTCGTCGGGCAAGGCATGCTCGACGCGGCCTGTCCCGGTCACGTCTTCACGTCGCCGACGCCGGATCAGGTCGTCGCCGCGATCGAAGCGGTCGACCAGGGCGCGGGCGTGCTGCTGATCGTCAAGAACTATGACGGCGACCTGATGAATTTCGAGATGGCGGCGGAGACCGCGATCCGTGCGGGACGGCGGGTCGAGACGGTCGTCGTGGCCGATGATGTCGCGGCGGGCCAGATGGCGCGGCGCAGGGGCATCGCCGGCACGCTGTTTGTCGAGAAGGTGCTGGGCGCGGCTGCGGAGGAGGGCATGGCTCTCGCTGATCTCGCGGTGCTTGGCCATCGGGCATCGGCGGCGACGCGCTCGATCGGCGTGGCGCTGCGCGGCGCGACCCTGCCGACGGCGTCACGCGAGACCTTCGTGCTTGCCCCGGGCGAGATGGAACTCGGCGTCGGCATTCACGGCGAGCCGGGCGGCCAACGCGCCGCGATGGGCGGCGGCGCGGATATCGTCGCGACGATGTGCGACCGGCTGCTCGACGGGTTCGACCATGGCGGCGAAGGGGCGCTGCTCTTCGTCAACGGCCTTGGCGCGACGCCGCAGTCGGAGCTCTACCTGGTCTACGGCCTTGCGCGGCGCTTCCTCGAATCACACGGCGTCGCCGTCGCCCGCTCGCTCGTCGGCAGCTATGTCACGTCGCTCGACATGCATGGCGCGTCGATCACCGTCGCATTGCTGGACGATGATCTGCGCCGCCTGTGGGATGCGCCCGTGGCGACACCCGCTCTCAACTGGTGAGATCAGCCGTCGGCGATAGCTTCGAGCGCCGCCACCAGACGGTTGCGATCCGCGGTCAGGCCCTTGTAGTCGAGCTGGGCGGCATCGAGCGCCATCAACTGCCGGGCGAAGCTCTGCGCGATCGGCGCGCGGTCGGGATGCCGGACGATCCATCCCAGCGGGTCGAGATAGATGCGGATCGTGAACAGGATATCGCCGGACAGCGGCAGCTTTCGCAGCGTCTGGCGCTCGACGCGGATGAAGGCCGCCGCGTTGACGTCGGCATCGCCGAAGCGCGAGGGACGCGTCGTGGCGCGCTCCTCGCGGCCGGCATTCGACAGCGGATGGTAGAGCGCGCCGCCGGCCTGGATCGACCAGTTCCAGCGCAGCACCGGCTGGTGCAGCCGGTCGAACATACGCGTGATCAGTTCGTTGTTGCGGCTGCCCGCGCCGAAGTCCGGGACAGGCCGATGTATCTCGTGGATCGGCAGGCCGAATTTCTCGGTCAGCGTCCATGATGACGGAAAGCAAAGCGAGCCGGCTGCAAGCCGCCAGCCGTCCTCGCCCTTGCGCATCAGGATCAGGTCTTCCTGCACGAGCAGGGACGCGGCGACGAGGGGCGGAGTGTTGCATTGACCACCGCCATTGTCAGGCGATGTACCCCCACCCCTTACCCCTCCCCGCAAGGGGGAGGGGGGCGTTAACGTCTCAGAATCCCCCTCCCCCTTGCGGGGAGGGGTAAGGGGTGGGGGTGATGCCGCGCCAGCCTCCGCCAGATGCGCCTCGATCAGGTCCAGCACTTCCTGCTGGGCCGCGCGGGTGTCGGGTTCCTCGACGAACACCTTGTCCGGTATTTCGGCGTAGAGCCGCCGCTTCTCGGCAAGCTGCGCGTCGAAGGTGGCGTCGACGTCGAGCCAGTCCGCCAGGTCGAGCGGCTTCAGGCCGATCGTGAAGGGCTCCGACGAGCCGTCGTATGGGGTGGGCTGCACCACCTAGGCTGCGTCGAGGGTCGCCAGCTCGTCGATCAGGTTCTCGATCACCGCCAGCCCCTTGCTCCAGAAACCTGGGTCGGACGCGTCGAGGCCGAAGGGCGCCAGAAGCTCCGAATAGTGCTTGGTGCCGCCGGCGCGCAGCATGTCGAAATACTTCGCCTGGAAGCCGCTTTCGGCGTTCTGGTAGACCGAGTAGAGCGAGTTCACCAGGCAGTCGCCGAAGGCGTAGGCGTAGACGTAGAACGGCGAGTGGATGAAGTGCGGGATGTAGGCCCAGAAGGTCTCGTAGCCGGGCTGGATCCTGATCGCAGGGCCGAGGCTTTCGGATTGAACCGACAGCCACAACTCGCCGATGCGGTCCGACGTCAGCTCGCCATTCTTGCGCTCGGTGTGAACCTTGCGCTCGAACTCGTAGAAGGCGATCTGGCGCACGACCGTGTTGATCATGTCCTCGACCTTCTGCGCCAGCATCGCCTTGCGCTCGCGCCTGTCGCGCGTCTGCTCGAGCAGCGAGCGGAACGTCAGCATCTCGCCGAAGACCGAGGCGGTTTCGGCCAGCGTCAGCGGCGTCGAAGCCATCAGCGCGCCCTGATCGGCGGCGAGCACCTGGTGGACACCGTGTCCGAGCTCGTGCGCCAGCGTCATCACGTCGCGCGGCTTGCCCATGTAGTTCAGCAGCACGTAGGGGTGCGCCGATGGCACGGTCGGGTGCGCGAACGCGCCGGGCGCCTTGCCGGGGCGCACGCCCGCGTCGATCCAGTTGCGGTCGAAGAAGCGCCGCGCGATGTCGGCCATCTCCGGCGCGAAGCCGTTGTAGGCCGAGAGCACCGTGTTCTTCGCCTCGTCCCAGCCGATCACCGATTGCGGCGTCTCGGGCAGCGGGGCGTTGCGGTCCCAACTGTTCAACTGCTCCATGCCGAGCCATTTCGCCTTCATCGCGTAGTAGCGGTGCGACAGGCGCGGATAGGCGTCGCGCACGGCCTGCGACAGCGCGTCCACCACGCTGCGCTCGACACGGTTGGCGAGATGGCGGGCGTCGGCGATGTCCTCGAAGCCGCGCCAGCGGTCGGAGATTTCCTTGTCCTTGGCGAGCGTGTTGGTGATCAGCGAGAACAGCCGGATGTTCTGGCCGAAGGTCGCGGCCAGCGCCTCGGCGGCCTTGCGCCGCGCGGCGGGATCGGCGTCCTGCAGGCGGTTCAGCGCCGGCTCGATCGCGAGGTCCTCGCCGTCGATGCGGAAGCGCAGGGCGGTCATCGTCTCGTCGAAGAGGCGGTTCCAGGAGCCGCGCCCGGTGATCGACTTCTCGTGGAACAACTGCTCCACGCGGTCTTCCAACTGATAGGGCTTGTCCTTGCGGAGATCGACGACCCATGGCTTGTAGCGGCCAAACGCCGGATCGGCGGCGAGCGCGCGGTCGATGGCCGCGTCGTCGACCTTGTTCAGTTCCAGCGCGAAGAACAGCAGGTTCGCGCCGGCATCCGTCATCTTTTCCTGGATGTCGCCGTAGAGTTTCGCGCGCTTGGGATCAGACGTGTCGCCGGCATAGACGAGGCTGGCATATGAAAGCAGCCTGCCGATCAGTTCCTCCAGCGCTTCATATTCGCGAATCGCCTCGCCTAGGCCGCCCTGCGACAGCTGCTCGGCCTCGGTGGCCAGCTTGCCCTTCCACAGCCGCTCGAACTCGGAGGCGCGCTCGGCGGCGGCCGTCAGATCGCGCGCCAGTTCCGGGCTGTCGATGCCGGGATAGAGGTCCGCGAGGTTCCACTCGGGCAGGGCGCCGAGGGCCGTTCGCGGGTCGGTGGCCAGCGCCGCCTGAGCGTGGTTTGGAGACAGGGATGTCGTCGTCATCATGCTTTCCTACGCGTCCGGGAAGCCTTCGTATACCGACTTTGTTGAGCGCTTGTTTAGAACCCTGTGCCATTACGATCCACCATGCGGAATCCCAACCCTTCTCCGGCAAGCCAGGCCGCCACGGGCGGTCTCGTGCTCGTCGTGGATGACGATCCTGTGCAGCGGCGGCTGCTCGAGGCGGCTCTGACGCGCCACGGCTATCAGCCGGTGATGACGGAATCGGGCGAGGCGGGGCTGGCCGAACTCGAACGCCGCTCAGGCGAAGTCCGCGCGGTCGTGCTCGACCTGATGATGCCGGGAATCGGCGGCCTCGACGTGCTGCAACAGATGCGCGGACGCGGCGACGCGACGCCGGTCATCGTGCAGACCTCGCAGGGCGGCATGGAAACCGTGATCGCAGCGATGCGGGCGGGCGCTTTCGACTTCGTGGTCAAGCCGGTGTCGCCGGATCGCCTGAAGACGGCGCTGACCAATGCTTTGAAGGTCGAGGCGGTCGAGGGCGAACGCAGACAGGCGCGCGCGCCGTCGGCTGATCCGAAAGGTTTTCGCGACCTGATCGCGGCGAGCCCGGCGATGGAAAAAGTGATCCGGCTCGGGCGCAAGGCTGCGGGCTCGGACATCCCGATCCTGATCGAGGGAGAATCGGGCGCCGGCAAGGAGATGATCGCGCGCGCCATCCAGGCGGCGGGCGACCGCAAGGGAAAGCCCTTCGTCACCGTCAATTGCGGCGCGATCCCCGACAATCTGGTCGAATCGATCCTGTTCGGCCACGAGAAGGGCGCGTTCACCGGCGCGACCGAGAAACATCCGGGCAAGTTCGTGGAAGCGAATGGCGGGACGCTGTTCCTCGACGAGATCGGCGACCTGCCGCTCGACGTGCAGGTGAAGCTGCTGCGCGCCGTGCAGGAGGGCGAGGTCGAGACGGTCGGCGGGCGCGGCGTGCAGAAGGTCGACATCCGCCTCATCTCGGCGACGCACCGCGACCTGCTCCAGCGTGTCAAGGACGGGCTGTTTCGCGAGGACCTTTTCTACCGCCTCAACGTGTTCCCGATTCACCTGCCGCCGCTGCGCGACAGGCGCGATGACATCCCCCGCCTGACGGCCCATTTCATCCAGCGCCTGGGCCGCAAGGAACGTGGCAAAGTTGTGGACATTTCGCCGCAGGCCCTGACCATGCTCATGGCCTATGACTGGCCGGGAAACATCCGCCAGTTGGAGAATGCGATCTTCCGCGCCGTCGTGCTCGCCGACGGCGCGATCCTCGGCGTGGACGACTTCCCGCAGATCCGGCTCGAAGTCGAGGGCATGGACCCGTCGCTGCTCACGCCGGGCGAGGCCGCGAGCGCGCCCGCGGCTTCGCCGGTCAGCTTCGCCGAGGCCGTGGCGCCGCCGGAATCGCTGCAATCCGGGCATTTCGGCATCGTGCGCGCGCTGGACGATGCGGGCCAGGTGCGGGCGCTCGCCGATGTCGAGCTGGACATGATCCTGCTCGCCATCGACCACTACAGGGGCCAGATGAGCGAGGTCGCGCGCCGCCTCGGCATCGGCCGCTCGACCCTCTACCGCAAGTTCAAGGAACACGGCATCGATCCCGATTCCGGCAGGCTCACGCGAGCGGACCGATCGGCGCCGTTAACCACCAGCTAAATCCTTCATTTACCACAGGGTCCGGCATCGTCCGGTTGCCAAGTTCCTGCCATTGTGTCACCGCATTTCGGCTTCACTAAGCTGTGATTAACCATTAGGCATGATAGTCGCGGGAGCATTTCCGCGTGCATCATCCGCGGGGACCAACCATCAGCCGACAAGGCGAGGCGAGTTGACCAGGAACGGACGACCCCACGACGGACGGGATTTGAAGGGTGTCGCCTGGCAGCGCCTGGTGGCTGGCGTGCTTCTGGCCGCCTCCTGCATTCTCGCCACCGCGAGCATCGCCAGCGCCGAGACCCGCACGTTGAAGCTTTACTACCTGCACACCCGTGAAAAGGCCGAGATCACCTACAAGAAGAACGGCAAATACCTGCCGGCCGGCCTGAAGCAGCTCAATTATTTCCTGCGCGACTGGCGTCGCAACGAGCCCACCAAGATGGACCCGCGCCTGTTCGACGCGGTGTGGGAAGTCTATCAGGCCGCCGGCGGCCGCGACTACATCCATGTCGTTTCGGCCTACCGTTCGCCGGCCACCAATTCGATGCTGCGCAAGCGCGGCCGCGGCGTGGCCGAGAAGAGCCAGCACATGCTCGGCAAGGCGATGGACTTCTTCATTCCCGGCGTGAAGCTGCGCGACATCCGCTATGCCGGCCTGCGCATTGGCGCGGGTGGCGTCGGCTACTATCCGACCTCCGGCTCGCCCTTCGTCCATATCGACGTGGGCAATGTTCGCCACTGGCCGAAGATGAGCCGGACCGAGCTGGCCGCCGTGTTCCCGAACGGCAAGACCATGCATGTGCCGTCCGACGGCAAGCCGCTGCCGGGCTATGAGACGGCGCTGGCCTCCTACCAGAAGCGCAAGGGCGCAGGCGTTTCGATCGCAAGCGCCGAAACCAGCAAGCGCTCCGGCGGCTTCTTCTCCCGTCTCTTCGGCGGTGGCGCCGACGAGGAGGAAGAGAGCAGCGGTTCGTTCGCCGACGCCGCCCCGTCGCGGGCGTCGAAGTCGGTCGCCACCGCGCGCGCGCCGGCCCCGGAGGCTCCGCTTCCGGGCGTGACCGAGACGGAAATTCCGGCGCCGGTCGAGCCGCCGCGGGCGGCCGAACCCGAGGTCAAGCCGGCCGAAAGCGCCGAAACCATCATCGCCGCGCTGCCGCTGCGCGACGTGCCGCGCCCGATGTTCGCGCCGCGCCCGTCGGTCGATGTCGGCGCGCCGGCCGCCGAGACCGAACTCGCACAGGGCGAGTCGCTGGTCGAGACGCCTGCGCCGCAGGCGGTGGCGGTCGTCGACAATGTGCCGATCCCCATGGCGCGCCCGGCCTACAAGGCGCCTGCCACGCAGCTTGCCGAGGCCGCCGGCCCGACCGTGGCCAACGCCATGGCCGCCCGTTCGTCGGCCACCAAGGGCGAACTGGCGATCGAATCGATCATCGCGGCGGATTCCACCGCCCGCACTGTCGACGGTATTCCAATCCCGATGGCCCGCCCGCAGGATCCCGTCGTGATGGCGGCGCTGGCTCCCACGGCCAGGTCGATGAACGACGCCACCGATGCGGCCAAGACGGGTCGCGTGGTGCTGGCCGGAACCAAGCCCGCATCGCCGCGCGATGCGCTGCGGGGCATCGAGGCCGATCCGGTCGCGACCGTCAGCGCCGGCCCGACCACGACGCAGAAGAGCGCGAAGCCGCGCGCCATTGATTCACGGCCCGATCCGAAGCCTGTGTCGAAGCCGGTGCAGACCGCGATGGTCAACCGCGCCATGTCGGTCGAGCGCGCGCTGTCGGCCAAGCCGGACGGCAAGTCGTTCGCCGTGCGCTCGCTGCGTTCCGCGCCAGCCGAGGTCTACACTGCCGGCTTCCAGCAGAACGCCGCCCCCAATCCGCAGCGCTTCTCTGGCAAGGCGGTCACCTTCATGCCGGTGGCGAAGTTCGACGCGAACTGAGCGCCAAGCAATTTCAACAAAAAGGCCCGCGAAAGCGGGCCTTTTTCATATGTGCTGGGTTCGTGTGTTCAGCGCTTTTTCAAGCCCGATGCCTCGCGAGCGAGCGCCTCGATCTGGTCCCACTTGCCGTCATTGACCAGTTCGTCGGGCGCGACCCACGAACCGCCGACGCACAGCACGTTCGGCAGCGACAGATAGGTCGCGGCGTTCTTCTCGGTGATGCCGCCCGTCGGGCAGAAGCGCACACCGGCCAGCGGCGACGACAACGACCTCAGATAGGCCGCGCCGCCCGCCTGCTCGGCCGGGAAGAATTTCAGCAGCGAATAGCCGTTCTCCAGCGCGGTCATGATCTCGCTCGACGTCACCGCGCCGGGCAGCAGCGGCACGAGGCTGTGACGCGCGGCGTCGACCACCTGCGGGGTCGTGCCGGGACTGACGATGAATTTCGATCCGGCTTCGACCGCCTGCTCGAACTGGCGGGCGTTGAGGATCGTGCCAGCGCCGACGATCGCGTCCTCGACCTCGTTTGCCACAGCGCGGATCGCGTCGAGCGCGACGGGCGTTCGCAGCGTGATCTCGATCGCCGGCAGCCCGCCGCGCGCCAGCGCCCGCGCCAGCGGCACGGCATGGGCAAGGTTGGAAATCTTGATGACGGGTATCACCGGCTGGCCCGTCATCACCGGCAGCAGACGTTCGGTCTTCTGGGACATGGCGCAATACCCGTTTGGGAGGAGACGGGGTCGGGTATCAAATGTGGCAGGGACTGTCCACAGTGGAGCCAATCGTTGGCCATCCGCAAGACTTCGTCACCGCCACAAATTCCGCATCCAGCCGGTCAGGGAAATCCACCAGGAACCGGATGCGCCGTCGAGACGGCCTGCCAGCGCGGCGAGCGTCTTCGGGCCGGCGATCCCATCGGCGTCGAGCCCATGCTCGGCCTGGAAGCGGCGCACGGCCGCTTCGGTGTCCGGCCCGAAAATCCCGTCGCGGGCGACGCCGTGGCCCGCCGCGACCAGCATGGTCTGGAGATCGAATACGGCGTCGCCGCGATCGCCCCTGCGCAGCATCCCAGCAGCCTCGGCCGGTCGAGGCTGGATTGTCTGCGAAGCGCCCGAATAGCGGCGATAAGCGGCGGCGATCTTCGTGTGATAGCCGTGGCGCGCATAGTCCGGCCCGTTGTAGCCGCGCGCGAAAGCGGCCCAGTCGCGCGCCTGCAGCGCTTCGCTCAAGCCCGCCTTGTCGATATAGCGCGTCATCAGCGCCACCTGCCCAGCGACGGACGTCCGCGCCTCCGCCACGAGATCGTCGATGGAGGCGTAGCCGAGCCAGTTCCAGTGAGCGCCCATGACCTGCCCGACGCCCCAGGACACGGATTCGTGCGCCGCCTTATGGTCGATGGCAGCAGCACGGGCGAGTATCGTCCAGCGCGCGGCCTGGTCGGGCGGATTGCCGACCGCGCCGGCCTTCGGGTCGGCCAGCCCTGCCTTCCTTGCCTTCGAGAGCGCCGTGCCGGCCAGCCGCCGGTCGAAATAGTGGCCCTCGAAGCGGATCAGCGGCTCCTTGCGGCCGCCAACCATGGCAAAAGCCCGGCCGCCGCTCTCCACCTCGACCACCGCAAGAAGGGCGGCGGGTTCGATGCCGAGGTTTCTGGCCGCTTCTTCGATTTCGTTTCGGGTTTCCGCGTCGAACATGTGTGCTCCGTCTGATCGTTCACGCAAGAATCGCCGAAGATTCAAGGCCGAGGATATCGAGCCGAATCTGTCCTCCTGTTGAAACCGCGCCGGTGAGGGGCTAGGTGCGACGCCATGACCGCCCAACCGCCTGAAAATCCCGTGCATGTCGCGGCGCTCTACCGTTTCGCCACCATCGGCGACCCGGCGGCGTTGCGCGCGGAACTGGCGCATTATTGCTGTTCGCGGGGATTGAAGGGCACCCTTCTGGTCGCTTCCGAAGGGGTGAACGGCACGGTTGCGGGATCACGCGAGGCGCTTGACGGGCTGGTCGCGCTGCTTGCCGCCAACGGCGTCGACAGGCTTGAGCTGAAGTTCAGCACCGCCGCCGAGATGCCGTTCCACCGGATGAAGGTGCGGCTGAAGCGCGAGATCGTCACCATGGGCGTGCCGGACATCGACCCCGCCCACGCGGCCGGCGCCTATGTCGAACCGGCCGACTGGAACGCATTGATCGCCGATCCCGCCACCGTGGTCATCGACACGCGCAACGACTACGAGGTCGCGATCGGCACGTTCGAGGGCGCGGTCGATCCGGCGACCACCAGTTTTCGCGATTTTCCGGCCTGGGTGGATGCGCATCGCGGCGAACTGGAAGGCCGCAAGGTCGCGATGTTCTGCACCGGCGGCATCCGCTGCGAGAAGGCCACCGCCTATGTGCGCTCGCTCGGCCTCGGCGACGTCTACCATCTGAAAGGCGGCATCCTGAAATATCTGGAGGAGGTGCCGGCGGACGAGAGCCTGTGGCGGGGCGAATGCTTCGTCTTCGACGAGCGCGTGTCGGTCGGGCATGGGCTGGAGGAGGGCGACGCGCGACTGTGCCGTGCCTGCCGCCGGCCGCTGACGGCGGACGATCGCGCCTCGCCGCATTACATCGACGGCGTTTCCTGCCCGCATTGCCACGAGACGCGCAGCGCCGGGGACCGCGCGCGCTACGCCGAAAGGCACCGCCAGGTGAAGCTCGCTTCAAGGGCGGGACGGCGGCATATCGGCCAGCGCGAGTGATCCGGCCTGTTTGACTCTGCGTATTTCGGGCGCGTCATTGCAATGTCGCCTTTGCCTGCCTACGTGACGCGCGGCAGGGCGGAACAAATTCGGCCAATTCAGGAGGTCCAATGCTCGATCCCAAGAAACTCCTCGACGATCTGCTCGGCACCCAGGTTCCCGGCGGACAGGGGACGATCCGCGACAAGGCAGGGCAGGCGGTTCAGCTTGCCAAGGACAATCCGATCGCGACCGGCGCCATCGCCGCGATCCTGCTGGGCACCGGCACGGGCCGCGCCGTCACCGGCACGGCGCTGAAGGCCGGCGGCCTCGCTGCTATCGCGGGCCTCGCCTACAAGGCCTATCAGAATTACCAGAACGGCCAGCAGCCACAGCAGACCACGGCGAAGGAGCCGGAGCTTCTGCCGCCGCCGGAGGACACGAGTTTTCATCCGTCGCAGGCCCCTCAGGGCGAGGCCGAGTTCGCGCTGACGCTGGTGCGCGCGATGATCGCGGCCGCGCGCGCCGACGGCCATATCGATGACGAGGAGCGGACGCGCATTTCCGACCGGCTCAAGGTCGCCGGCATCGGCTCCGAGGCGCAGCGCTTCGTCGAACAGGAACTCAAGAGCCCCATCGATCTGGACGATCTCGTCGCGTCGGCGAAGACCGATGCGCAGAAGGTCGAGCTCTACACGGCCTCGCGCCTGGCCATCGAGCCGGACAGCCGGGCCGAGCGCGGCTATCTCGACCTGTTGGCGGGCCGCCTGAAACTGCCCGACGCACTGGTCGACCATGTCGAGGCGACCGTGGCGTCCGCCAAGGTTCCGGTCTGACCCTGACGCCGCGGCCTGCCGCAACGTTAAGCTTCGGTTAAGGTTCGTAGCGTAATCTTAACAAATCGGATCCGCTATCTCCTCCCAAGCAGGATCCCGCTCAGGGCGGCCGCCAATGGCCGCCCGCTTTGTCTCAAAACCTTGCAACCCGCCGCGCCGTCTGCTTCCGTCATCCGGAAGGAGATTTTCGCATGACCGATCGGATCGCTCTGGTCACCGGCGCCGGCAGCGGCATCGGCGCCGTCACGGCCGCCGCGCTGCTGAAGGATGGCTGGAACACGGTGCTGACCGGCCGCCGCAGCGAGGCGCTGGAAGAGGCGGTCGCCAAGGCCGGCAAGACCGAGGGCAGGGCGCTTGCGGTGTCCTGCGACGTCGGCAAGCCGGATGAAGTCGAGCGCCTGTTCGCTGTGATTGGCAAGGAATTCGGCCGGCTCGATCTTCTGTTCAACAATGCCGGCATGGGCGCCAAGGGCATGCCGATCGACGAAATCCCTGTCGAGACATGGTTCGACGTGCTGGGCGTCAACCTGACCGGTGCGTTCCTCTGCGCTCGCGCCGCGTTCGGCATGATGCGCCGGCAGAGCCCGATGGGCGGGCGGATCATCAACAACGGCTCTATCTCGGCCCATGCGCCGCGTCCCGGCTCGGCGCCGTACACGACGACCAAGCATGCGATCACCGGTTTGACGAAGACGATCGCGCTCGACGGGCGGCCCTACGACATCGCCTGCGGCCAGATCGACATCGGCAACGCGCTGACCGACATGGCGATGCCGATGACCAAGGGCGTGCCGCAGGCCGATGGCCGGATCGCGGTCGAGGCGACGATGGACCCGCAGGAGGTGGCGAACGCGGTGCTGCACATGGCGAACCTGCCGCTGTCGACCAATGTGCTGTTCATGACGGTCATGGCGACGAAGATGCCGTTCGTGGGACGAGGCTGACGATGACAATCGACAGGCAACCGATCGAGGGATCGCTTGATATCGCGCTGGAGCCTGCCTCAAGCGCCGACGCCAACTGGTGTCTCGGCCAGTATCAGGCCGAACTCGCCCGCCGCTTCGACAATGGCTTCGATCCGAGCAAGGGAAACAGTCTCGACGCCACGGACGTGACGCCGCCGAAGGGCTGGTTCGTCGTGACCCGCCTCGACGGCAAGCCTGTGGGCTGCGGCGAACTGAAACGCATCGACGCATCCCGGGCCGAGATCAAGCGCGTCTGGGTCTCCGATACGGCGCGCGGGCTGGGGCTCGCCAGCCGGATCATGGACCGGCTCGAGGCAATGGCCGCGGAGGCCGGATTTCAGGTCGTCATCCTGGACACGAACCGCACCCTAGTCGAGGCGCAGGCCATGTATCGCAAGCGCGGCTACCGCGAGATCGAACGCTACAACGACAATCCCTACGCGGACCACTGGTTCGAGAAGGGGTTGTAGGGCTCAGCAAGCGCCGTCCTTCAGCTTTGCCGCGCCCTCGGAGCGCCGGACGCAGTCATTGGGGTAGGTCTTGCCGTCGCAGCCGCAGACCGGCTTGAATTCGCGCGTGCAGGCCTTGGGCTTCGGCGCACAGATGCCGCTCTGGTCGCCCTTGCCGCAAATGCCGGTCGCGTATTCGCAGAATTGGCCCGCGCCGCATTGGATGCCGGCAATGCCGCCGCACATCTTGCCGCCTTCGCCGTCGGCGAGAGCCGCATGCGGCATGAGCGCCAGGCCAAGCAGGGCGATACGGAAGGCTTTCAGGATCATCTCGGTGCTCCTTTTTGCAGAAACGCCCCCATGCGTTCCAGCGCGCGCAGGATGTTCTCTTCCGAGTTGGCGTAGGAAAGGCGGACATAGCCTTCGCCCAGCACGCCGAAGTCCGGGCCGCCGATCAACGCGACACCTGCCTCTTCCAGCAGCGCCGACGCCAGTTTCTTCGCCTTCCAGCCGGTCTTCGACACGTTGGGAAACGCGTAGAACGCGCCTTTCGGCGTGATGCAGGAGACGCCCGGCAGGCCGTTCAGCCCCTCGACCACGACCTTCCGCCGGCGGTCGAAGGCCCGCATCATCCTGTCCACGTCGTCCTGCGGCCCGTCGATCGCGGCGATGCCGGCATATTGCGACGGGGCGTTGACGCAGGACCAGCAATTGACCGCCAGCTTGCGCACGAGGTTGTAGAGCTTTTCCGGCCAGATCGACCAGCCCATGCGCCACCCGGTCATCGCCCAGGTCTTCGACCAGCCGTTCAGCACGATCAGCCGGTCGCGGATCGACGGATAGGTGAGCAGCGATGTGTGCCGTTCTCCGTCATAGGTCATCACGTCGTAGATCTCGTCCGACAGGATCGCCACGTCCGGATGTTTTTCGAGACCCGCGACGAGCTTGTCGATCTCTGCTTTCGGGGTGACGCCGCCGGTCGGGTTGGCCGGCGAATTGAGGATGACCAGCCGCGTCCTGGGCGTGATCAGCGCCAGGGTCTCCTCCGCCGAGAAGGCAAAGCCGTTCGCCTCGCGGATCGGGATGGGAACCGGCGTCGCGCCGGTGAACTCGATCATCGACCGGTAGATCGGAAAGCCCGGGTCGGGGTACATGATCTCCGCGCCCGGCTCGCCGAACATGATGATCGCGGCATACATGGTGGGCTTGCCGCCGGGCAGGATCATCACATTCTCGGGCGACACCTCGACGCCGGTGGTCGTCAGCGTGCGGCGCACCACCGCCTCGCGGCAAGCCGGCAGGCCGGTCGCCGGCGTGTAGCCGTGATGACCGTCGCGCAGCGCCTTGATGGCGGCCTCGACGATGTGGTCCGGCGTGCGGAAATCCGGCTGGCCAATGCCGAGATTGATGATGTCCTTGCCGGCCTGCGCCAGCGCCGTGGCGCGCGCCAGGACGGCGAAGGCGTTCTCCTCGCCGATGCGGTCGAAGGCGGCAATGGTGTGGATCATTTTATTGGTCCAGATTGGTTCTGTCGTGGCCCGGACGTTCCGGTGAACCTGCGCCGAAGTCAACCGACGGACGAGGCGATGAACGAGGATCTTTCCAACTGGACACCGCGTCCACGGCCGGCGCGAAAAGTGCTCGACGGGCGTTATGTGAGGCTCGAGCCCCTGACCGCCGCGAAGCATGGCGACGGGCTTTTCGAGGCGGCGACGACCGGTGACGCGGACGGACGGTTCCGCTGGCTCGGCGAGACGACGCCCGCCACGCGCGCCGAATTCCAGCCTTGGCTGGAGAAGGTCGAGGCGAGCGAGGATCCGCTCTATTTCGCCTGTATCGACA
>Ga0209792_1000238_pt1 | contig 55258 bp, 52 predicted proteins | sample EBPBio142005_DNA_FD_185860 | JGI IMG/M metagenome (GOLD analysis project Ga0209792, IMG submission 185860) | Wastewater treatment Type I Accumulibacter community from EBPR Bioreactor in Madison, WI, USA - Reactor 1_6/14/2005_ DNA (SPAdes)... | ecosystem: Engineered > Bioreactor > EBPR >... | reverse complement strand
GCCGGCGCCACTATGGCAAGAAGGCCGTGCCCGCAGGCGGCGGCGGCGGGCGTGCGCCCACGCGCGAGCTGCTCGATACGCTGCTCTTGTGGCAACCGGCCATCAAGCTCGATGCCCGGGGCCAGGCAAAGGTAACGGTGCCGCTGAATGACGCGCTGACCACGTTCAAGATCGTGGCTGTGGCCGATGCCGGCACGGGGCTGTTCGGCACCGGCAGCGCCAGCATCCGCAGCGCGCAGGATCTGCAGATCATTAGCGGCCTGCCGCCGCTGGTGCGGGAGGGCGATGCGTTCCGCGCCCAGATCACGCTGCACAACACCACGGCGCGCGCCATGCAGGTGGAGGTGGCGCCGCGCGCCACGCTGCTGAGCCTGAAACCGCAGACCGTGGCCATCCCCGCCGGCGAGGCGCGCGAGCTGGCCTGGAACGTCACCGCGCCCGAGCAGCTGGCGCAGACGCGCGCCCAGGCCATCCTGTGGGAGATAGACGCGCGCGACAGCGTCAGCGGCGCGCGCGATGCCCTCAAGGCCAGCCAGCGCCTGATACCCGCCGTGCCGCTGGCCGTGCAGCAGGCCCGGCTGGTGCAGGTGGACGGCCGCTACCGGGTGGACGTGGCGCCGCCCCAGGACGCCCTTGCCGGTCGTGGCGGCCTGAAGCTGTCGCTGGTGCCCAAACTGGCCGAAGGCCTGCCCGGCGTGCGCGACTGGTGGGCCAATTACCCGTTCAGCTGCCTGGAGCAAAAGGCCAGCAAGGCCATGGGGCTTGCCGACGCCCGCCTGTGGCAGACCGTGGTGGCGCAGCTGCCCACCTATCTGGATGGCGACGGCCTGGCGTACTACTTTCCGCCGCAAGGCGGCAGTGCCAACCGGGGCAGCGACACGCTCACCGCCTACCTGCTGGCCAGCAGCCACGAGGCCGCCGGCCTGCACCCCGAGTTCGCCCTGCCGCTCGGGCTGCGCGAGTCCATGGAACGCGGCCTGATCGCCTTCGTCGAGGGCCGCATAGAGCGCGACTTCTGGAGTCCGCGCAAAGACCTGGACCTGCGCAAGCTCGCCGCCATCGAGGCCCTGTCGCGCTACGGTAAGGCCCAGGCGCGCTGGCTGACCAGCATCACCATCGCGCCCAACCAGTGGCCCACGCATGCGGTGATCGACTGGATCAACATCCTCAAGCGCCTGCCCGATGCGCCCCAGCGCGCGCAGCAGCTGCGCGAGGCCACGCAGATCCTGCGCGCGCGCCTGTCCTACCAGGGCAGCAGGCTCGCCTTCAGCACCGAGCAGGGCGACGCCTGGTGGTGGCTGATGCAGGGCGGCGACGTGAACGCCGCGCGCCTGTTGCTCACCGTGCTGGACGACCCGGCCTGGCAGGACGACCTGGGGCGCATCGCCAGCGGCTTCATCGCCCGCCAGCAGGGCGGCGCCTGGCACACCACCACGGCCAACCTGTGGGGCGGCCTGGCGCTGGAGAAATTCAGCGCAAAGGTGGAGGCCACGCCCGTCACCGGGACGACCCGCGCCAGCATGGGCGGCACCAGCGCCAGCGTGGACTGGGGCAAGGTGGCGCGTGTCACACCGGCCGACAGTGCTGGCGCCGCCCATCAGACCAGCTGGTTTGGCGCCTCTGCCGCGCTGAAGAACAACGCCATGTTCCTGCCCTGGGGCAAGGGCGGGGAAAGCCTGGCCGTCACGCACCAGGGCGGGGGCAAGCCCTGGCTCACGCTGCAGTCCGTGGCGGCGGTGGAGCGCAAGGCGCCCTTCAGCGCGGGTTTCGCCATCAAGCGCACCATCACCCCTGTCGAGCAGGCCGACAGCAGCCTGCCTGCTGGCAGCTACGCACGCGGCGACGTGCTGCGCGTGACGCTGGAGGTCACGGGTTCGTCCGACATGAGCTGGGTCGCCATCACCGACCCGATTCCTGCCGGCGCCACCATCCTGGGCAGCGGCCTGGGGCGCGACTCCGAGATGGCCACCCAGGGCGAAAGGCGCGAGGGCCGGGGCTGGCCCGCCTTCGAGGAGCGCAGCTTCGAGGCCTTCCGCGGCTATTACGAATACCTGCCCAAGGGCAGCGTGACCATGCAATACACCCTGCGGCTGAACAACGTGGGTGACTTTGCCCTGCCCCCCACGCGCGTCGAGGCGCTGTATGCGCCGGAGATGTTTGGCGAGGCCCCGAATGGGAGGGTGAAGGTGATTCCCTAACGAGATGAGGTACTTGAATGGGGATTGCTTCGGCAATTGTTGGGGGTACAATAAACGCTGGTCGAGTTTGATCCAGTTAAGCGGGACAAGGCACTGGCAGAACGGGGCTTGGACTTTTCTCGCGCGGCGGAGGTCTTTGAGGCAAGGCACTTCACGGCAGAAGATGAGCGTGCGGGCTACAGCGAGCCACGCTACATCACGGAGGGTCAACTCGATGGGCGCATGGTCATCGTCTGGACCCCTCGCGGCGAGGCGCGCCGCATCATCAGCACGAGGAAAGCCAATGAACGGGAACAAGCACGCCATGCCCACCGCCTGGGTTGACCCGGACGATGCGCCGGAGCTGACGGACGCATTTTTTGAGCGTGCCGACGAATATGTCGGCGAGAAGCTGGTGCGCCGCGGCCGCCCCAAGGCCGCGGTGACCAAGGAGGCGGTCAAGCTGCGGCTCGATGCCGACCTGCTCGCCGCCTTGCGCGCCACCGGGGATGGCTGGCAAACGCGCATCAACGACATGCTGCGCGCATCCATGCATCTGGCTGGGCGCGTATAGCCGGCGTGTAGGAAGCCCCTGGTGAGGTGATGCCGGAAAAAATACTACGCCGATATCTTTTGCTCGCACCCCGTTTGAGCTCGTCCCCATTCCCGTTGCCCCACCATGAGCCTTGTTCAACGCCTGCCTGAAGGTCCCCTAGACATCGTTGGCGACATCCATGGCGAGATCGCCGCACTGGAGTCGCTGCTTGCCCAACTCGGCTATGACGGCGCGGGCCGCCACCCCGATGGGCGACGCCTGGTGTTCGTGGGCGACTTCTGCGACCGCGGCCCCGACAGTCCGGCCGTGCTGCGCAGGGTGCTGTCCCTGGTGGCGGGAGGGCGCGCTTGGGCCGTGCTGGGCAACCACGAGATCAACCTGCTGCGCGAGGACGCCAAGGACGGCTCGGGCTGGTACTTTGACAGCCGGCTCGCATCCGACCAGTCCAAGTACGCGCCGTTTGCGCGCCTGTCCAAGGCCGATGCGGCGGCCCTGCTGCAGCAACTCAATCAACTGCCCGTTGCCCTGGAGCGCGAGGATTTGCGCGTGGTCCATGCCGCCTGGTGCGCACCGCAGATCGCCATGGCGCAGACCTTGCCCCGGGGTGACGTGCGCAGCGCCTACGACCGCTACGAAGACCTGGCTGCCGAGCAGGCGCGCAGCAGCTGGGTGCTGCAGCGCATGCAGGCCGAGCGCCAGCGCTGGCCGCACAGCCTGGAGGACGGCCAGCAGCGCCCGCCCTTCCTGCCCGCGCACAGCGAGCGCGAGCTGGGCAAGGCCATGGTGAACCCGCTCAAGGTGCTGACCACGGGCGTGGAGCGCGAATGCCGCACGCCGTTCTATGCCGGCGGCAAGTGGCGCTTTGTGCAGCGCGTAGCCTGGTGGAACGAATATGCCGAGGCGCCGGCCGTGGTCGTGGGCCATTACTGGCGCCGGCTGCTGGTGGGCGATGCGGCGGCCCATGGGCCGCAGGCCGAAAACCTGTTTGGCCACAGCGGGCCGCTGGCCTGGCTGGGGGCACGCGGCAATGTGTTTTGCGTGGATTACTCGGTGGGCGCGCGCTGGGTGGCGCGCCGCAGTGGCGAGGAGCCGGGGCGCCGCTTCAAGTTGGCGGCGTTGCGCTGGCCCGAACGCACCCTGGTGTTCGACGACGGATTGCAGCGGATCACCGAGGGATTTGGTCAGTCGGCCTGACCGGCGTGACCGGCGCCTGGTTTGGTCGATACGGTGGCCGACACGCTATGGCCGTCACTGCGGCGTCACATACCAGCCTTACAGTGACGCGCAGTGCCTGGCCATGCGTGACGACGCGGGCCGGCACCAAACGTGCCGCGGCATTGCAGTCCATGTACCTGCGCATTGGGCCAGGTTCCTTCCGCAATGCCGGGCGACTGGTGCCATGGTGGCGCTTGATTGCGCTGCTGGGGTTGGCGTGGCTGTCTGGCGCGTACGATGGCTGGATTGCACCACCGACAAAGAAAGCCAGCACACCATGATCTTGGGCCTTGCCGCCAACCGCCTGCACCACCAAACCGAAGACGCAGCCCTGTTCGCCCTGCTGCGTGCCTGCGAGGCCGGCATGCGCGAGCTGAACCTGGGCCTGCACGCCGTGGGCCGTACCTACGATGCCATTGCCGCCGCCGGCATGCTGCGCGGCTATGCGCCTTTTGCGCGCTACCCCTATGGGCGCGAGGGCGGGCTGATGAAGCTGGTGGCCGAGGTGGTGGGCATGGCGGGCGAGGGGCGCACGCTCGACGGCGCCATCTACCTGACCGACCCGGTGGACCCTTCGTCCATCTTCCCCGAAGCGCAGGCGCTCAAGCGCCAGTGCGTGATCCACGGCAAGCCGTTTTTGTCCACCGTGGCCAGCGCGCGCGACTGGGTGGAGATGGAGCGCATCCACGCCGGGCTGCAACCCGACCACCATGCCGACCGTTTTCATGATTGCACCGCACAGACCCTGGCCCTGATCGCCCACGATGCGATGAAGGGCGCCATGCTGGACTTTGCGGCGCGCAACTTTGAACTGCTGTCGCGCTTTGCCCGCCGCGTGGCCACGGGCACCACGGGCCAGCGCTTGAACGAGCTGGCCTGGAGCCGCGGCTGGCCCGCGGATACGCCCTGGGTGCAGCGCTACAACAGCGGCCCGCTGGGCGGCGACGCGCAGATCGCCGACCTGGTGCTGGAGCGCCGCTGCCAGCGCGCCATCTTTTTTGAAGACCCGCATGTGGCGCGCCAGCACGAGGCCGACATACAGCTCTTGGAGCGTGCCGTGGCCACCGCCACGCACGACGCCGTGTGCACCACGTCGCCCCAGGTCGCGCAGCGCTGGTGCGACGCGGCCATGCTGCGTGCTGCGCGGTGATGCCGTGAGCCTGGGCCGGGCCCTTGTCGCGCTCTGCCTGGCCCTGGCGGCGGGGCCGGCGCTGGCCCTGCCCACGTTTGCCGAGGTGCGCGCCGACTACCGCTCGTCCGAAACCCTGGTGCTCTCGCGCGAGGGTGAGGTGATCCAGCGCCTGCGCACCGACGCCACGGTGCGCCGCGGCCAGTGGCTGCGGCTGGCCGATGTGTCGCCGGCGCTGCGCACGGCCTTGGTACTGAGCGAGGACAAGCGCTTCCACGAGCACAGTGGCGTGGACTGGGCCGCCGTCTCTGCCGCGGCCTGGGGCAACCTGTGGAACCAGCGCACCCGCGGCGCATCCACCCTCACCATGCAGCTGGCGGGCCTGCTCGATGGTGACTGGCGCCAGGGGCCGGGCGGGCGCACCGTCACGCAGAAGATCGGCCAGGCCGTGGCCGCGCAGCGGCTGGAGCGCGGCTGGCGCAAGGACCAGATCCTCGAGGCGTACCTGAACCTGGTGCCGTTTCGCAGCGAGATCGTCGGCATAGACGCACTGGCGCGCACGCTGTTCGGCAAGGCCGCCCATGGCCTGGATGAGCGCGAGGCGGCCGTGGCAGCGGCGCTGGTGCGCGCGCCCAATGCCAAGCCGGCGCTCGTTGCCCGGCGCGCCTGCGGTGTGCTGCAAGCCATGCGAAAGCAGGCGGATTGTGATGCGCTCGACCTGTTCACCGCCGCTGCCCTGCAGCGGCGCGCCTTTGCTGTCAGCGAGGGTATTGCGCCGCATTTTGCACGGCAGTTGCTGCGCCATGCGGCGCCCGGCGAACCTGTGCAATCCACGGTCAGCGCGCCGCTGCAGCGTGTGGCGCTGCAAACGTTGACGCGCCACCTGCGCGAGCTGGCCGGGCGCAACGTGCAGGACGCCGCCCTGGTGGTGCTGGACAACGCCAGCGGCGAGGTACTGGCCTGGGTGGGCTCGTCGGGCAGCCTGAGCCAGGCGGGGGAGGTCGATGGCGTGCTGGCCCTGCGCCAGCCCGGCTCCACGCTCAAGCCCTTTCTGTACGCCCAGGCCATTGCCGAGCGGCGCCTGACCGCGGCCTCGCTGCTGCACGACTCGCCGGCGCAGATCCCCACCGCCGGCGGCCTGTACATACCGCAGAACTACGACCGGCGTTTTAAGGGCTGGGTGTCGGTGCGCCAGGCGCTGGGGGCTTCGCTCAACGTGCCGGCGGTGCGCACCCTGGTGATGGTGTCGCCCGACGCTTTCTTCGGCCAACTGCGCCGCCTGGGCCTGCCTTTGCCTGAGTCGGGCGGCTACTACGGCTACAGCCTGGCGCTGGGCAGCAGCGAGGTGCGGCTGCTGGAGCTGGCCAACGCCTACCGCACCCTGGCCAACGGCGGGCGCCTGAGCCCCGTGGCCTATGCGCCCGGCGCGCGAGCGGCCTCCTCCCAGGTGCTGGATGCGGGCGCGGCCTTCATCGTCGGTGACATCCTGGCCGACACCAACGCCCGCGTGCCCACCTTTGGTGCCGACAGCGTGCTGAACACGCGCTTTTGGAGCGCGGTGAAGACCGGTACCAGCAAGGACATGCGCGACAACTGGGCCATGGGCTGGTCCGCGCGCTACACCGTGGGCGTGTGGGTGGGCAATGCCGGAGGCAGCCCCATGCACGATGTCAGCGGCAGCAGCGGCGCCGCACCCATCTGGGCCGATGTCATGGCCTGGCTGCATCGCGCCGCGCCCAGCCGCGCCCCGCGGCCGCCGGCGGGCGTGCTGCGCCAGCCGGTGCGCTTTGACGGCGGCGCCGACCGGCTGGAGAGCCCGCGCGAGGAGTGGTTTGTGCGTGGCACGCAGCAGGCGGTATTTGCTATTGATATAGAAGCTCCTGACGCTTATATAGCAAGCGCTAGCGGCAAAAAACATATGAATTTTGGTACGCCGGCGCGCATCATCGCCCCGGCGCCGGGCAGCATCATCGCGCTGGACCCCGACATACCGCCCGCGCACCAGCGCCTGCAACTGCAGGCCCAGGGCGGCACTGCGCTGCGCTGGCGCATAGACGGCAGGCCGGTGGGGCAGGGCGCTGCACTGGCCTGGCTGCCCTGGCCGGGCCGCCACCGCGTGGAGCTGCTGGACGCGCAAGGCCAGATGCAGGACAGCGTGCAGATCGAGGTGCGCGGCGCGGGTGTCAAGCCCGGCCCAGGGCGGCCGGGCGGGGCGGGCGGCGCCATGCCGTGAGCGCGGCACAATTTGCCCTGCGCCACTCAATCCATCGGAGGTATTCCATGCCATCCCATACCGAGTTGCTACGCCTGGCGGTCGATCTGGCCCATGCCAACCGCCAGCGTGGTGGGCGGCCGTTTGGCGCCGTGCTGGCGCGCGATGGCGAGGTGATCGCCACCGGCATCAATGACATCGTGCACACCCATGATCCCAGTGCCCATGCCGAGATGCAGGCACTGCGCGCCGGCACCCGGCGCCAGGCCAGCCCCAGCCTGGCGGGCTGCACCCTGTACGCCAGCGGCCACCCCTGCCCGATGTGTCTGGCGGCGCTGCTGATGGCCGGCTGCGGGCAGGTGTTCTACGCTTTCGACAACCAGGACGCCACGCCCTACGGGCTGTCCAACGAGGGCTGGTACCGCTGCTTGCGCCTGCCGTTGGTGCCGCCTCCCCTGCCGCTGTCGCGGCTGGACACCGGTATCAGCGTCGCCCAACTGTATGGCGACGCGCCCTGGCCCCAGGCGTGAATGAGTGTCCTGAATTGGAAATTCGATGAACAAATCACCCGACTATCGACGCCATGGGGCGTTGCAAATCCTCGCCATAGCTACGGCTATGGCTGCGGTTTGCGCCTTGCCTGGTGCCGATATCGGTCGATTTGTTATTCAACGAACCTTCAACTCAGGACACTAAAACACCCTGGCGCTCTCGCGTTCGGCCATGCGCTCGCGCCAGGCCTGCAGGTGGGCAAAGCCCTCGGCGCCGGCGTTGAACTTCATCAGTCCGCGGGCAAATTCGAGTGCGCAAAAGGCTGTGATGTCGGCAATCGTGAAGCGCTCGCCGGCCATCCAGGGCTGCGCTGCCAGCTGCTCGTCGAGCCAGCGCGCGCGCTCGCGCACCTTCTCGCCCTGCGACCGGCCAAAGTCGGCGAACTGCGGGCGCTCCAGCGTTGCCAGGCCGGGGTGGGTGTGGCGCACGCAGTTGGCAATCGGTAGCAGCCAGTACCACTCTACGCGCCGGTCGTGCATTTCGATGAAGGCGCGCTCGGCAAAGTCGCGGCCCATCAGGTTGGGTTCGGGCTGCAGGCCCTCCAGGTAGCTGCAGATGGCGCGCGTTTCGCTTAAGCACCGGCCGTCGGGCAGCTCCAGCGTCGGCACGGTGGCGACCGGATTCAGCGCGCGGTAGGCCGCGCCCTTGTGCTCGCCGGCGTTCAGGTCGACGGGCACCAGCTCGATGCCGGTGATGGCCTTCTCGTGGATGAACATCAGCACGCGACGCGGGTTGGGCGCGCGCTGGGCGGTGTAGAGCTTCATGGCTTCTCCTGCTGGCCGGTGATGACCATGGTGCGCGCCTGCGCGGCAAAGGCCTGGGCGCCGGCCTCGCCGTCGCGCTCCAGGTCCATCTTGGCCGGCGGCTGTAGCAGGCCGCGCTGCACCGCCGGGCGCGCGCGTATGGCGTCACGCCAGCGTTTGAGGTGTTCCAGCCCATCGATGGAGATGCCCGACCAGCGGTGCGTGCGCACCCAGGCCCAGTTGGCGATGTCGGCAATCGAGTAGTCGCCGGCCAGCCATTCGTGCTGCGCCAGGTGGCCGTCGAGCACCTCGAACAGGCGCCGGCCCTCGGCCTGGTAGCGGTCTATGGCCGGCTGTATCTTCTCGGGGAAGTAGCGGTAGAACACATTCGCCTGACCCATCATGGGGCCGACGCCGCCCATCTGGAACATCAGCCACTGCAGCACGCGCGAGCGGCCCGGCGCGTCCTGCGGCATGAGGCGGCCGGTCTTCTCGGCCAGGTAGACCAGGATGGCGCCGGACTCGAACACGGCAAAGTCGCCGGCATCGTGGTCGACGATGGCCGGGATGCGGCCGTTGGGGTTGATGGCCAGAAACTCTGGGCGCTTTTGCTCGCCGGCGGATAAATCCAGCACCTGCAGGCGGTAGGGCAGGCCCAGTTCTTCCAGCGCGATCGAGACCTTGTGCCCGTTGGGCGTGGCGGCGGTGTAGAGCGTGATCATGGGGGCCATGGTAGTGCGGCTGCAAAATTTTCACAGCCGGGGCAAAAGCCTTCAACCATGGCCGGGGCCGCCAGGGCTACGATGCGCGCTTGTTGTTGTTACCCCCTCCTGCCATGGCCGATCTTTCCAAAATGACCTGCATCGAAGACCTGCGCCAGGTCGCAGAATGCCGCGTGCCGCGCATGTTCTACGACTACGCCGACTCCGGCTCGTGGACCGAGGGCACTTACCGCGCCAACGAAAGCGACTTCCACGCCATCCAGTTCCGCCAGCGCGTGGCCGTCAACATGGAAGGGCGCAGCACCGCCACCACCATGGTCGGCCAGCAGACCAGCATGCCGGTGTGCATCGCCCCCGTGGGCCTGACCGGCATGCAGCACGCCGACGGCGAGATCCACGCCGCGCGCGCGGCCGAGAAGTTCGGCATACCGTTCACCCTGTCGACCATGAGCATCTGCTCGATCGAGGACATTGCCGAGCACACCAGCGCGCCGTTCTGGTTCCAGCTCTACATGATGCGCGACCGCGACGCCATGGCGCGCATGATCCAGCGCGCCAAAGACGCCAAGTGCAGCGCCCTGGTGCTCACGCTCGACCTGCAGGTGATAGGCCAGCGTCACAAGGACATCAAGAACGGATTGAGCGCGCCGCCGCGCCCCACCCTCAAGAACATCATCAACCTGATGACCAAGCCGCGCTGGTGCCTTGGCATGGCCGGCACGCGCCGCCACACCTTCCGCAACCTGGTGGGGCATGTGAAGGGCGTGTCGGACATGAACTCGCTGGCCGCCTGGACGAATGAGCAGTTCGACCCGCGCCTGTCGTGGGAGGACGTGCGCTGGGTCAAGCAGCAGTGGGGCGGCAAGCTGATCCTGAAAGGCATCATGGAGGTGGAAGACGCGCTGCTGGCGGCGAACAACGGCGCCGACGCCATCGTCGTCAGCAACCACGGCGGTCGCCAGCTCGACGGCGCGCCCTCGTCCATCGCCGCGCTGCCGGCGATTGTGGAAGCCGTGGGCGACAAGCTGGAGGTGTGGATGGACGGCGGCATCCGTAGCGGCCAGGACGTGCTGCGCGCCTGGGCGCTTGGAGCGAAGGGCACCATGATCGGCCGCGCCATGGTCTACGGCCTGGGCGCCTTTGGCGAGGCCGGCGTGACCAAGGCCCTGCAAATCATCCACAAGGAGCTGGACGTGAGCATGGCCTTCTGTGGCCATACCAATCTGCAGAACGTGGACCGCTCCATCCTCGTGCCGGGCAGCTACCCGGTGGCGCCGCGGGGTTGATGGAACTTCTGTTTTGATAGCTTATGACGCTTGCTGCATAAGCGATACAGCCGTTTAATATCTAGGAGCGCCGGCGTCTCGCCGGCATTTGACCGTGAATGCCGGCGAGACGCCGGCGCTCCCGAGCCATGTCCATAGCCGGGCCGCCATCGCCAAGCATTGCGGTGGCCCTCGCCAATCGGCGGCGCGCGCGGTCGGGGCGCTGGCTATGCTGCGGGGCCTGCGTCATGCCGTCCTCCCATGTCTTTGTCTCTTGAAGCGCCCGCCTGGCTCTGGGTGCCGGTGGTGCTGTTCGCCACCCTGGCCCAGACCGCGCGCAACACCGCACAGCGCACGTTGACCGCCGAGCTGGGCACGCTGCCCGCGACGCTGGTGCGGTTTCTCTACGGCCTGCCGTTTGCCGGCCTGTGGCTGGCGCTGCTGTACTGCTGGCCCGACCAGCCGCCGGCCCTGCCGCATTTCAGTGCCGCCTACCTGGGCTGGATCGCGCTGGGCGCCTTCTTTCAGATCGCCGGTACGGCCTTTCTGCTGCTGGCCATGGCCGAGCGCAACTTTGCCGTGGCCGTGACCCTGTCCAAGACCGAGGTGCTGCAGGTGGCGCTGTTCGCCACGGTGCTGCTGCACGAGCTGCCCCGGCCGCTGGCGCTGCTGGCCATGGTGGTGGCGACGACAGGCGTGTTCCTGCTGTCGCTGCCGCCGCGCGGGCAGCTGTTGTCGCTGTCGGCCTGGCTCAGCCGTCCGGCGCTCTATGGCCTGGGCTGCGGCGCCAGCTTTGCCATTGCCAGCGTGGGCTTTCGCGGCGGCGCCCTGGCGCTGGGGGCCGAGACGCCCTGGCTGTCGGGCGCCTGGGGCGTGGTCATCGCCCAGCTGCTGCAGAGCCTGGGCCTGGGTGCCTGGGTGGCCCTGCGATCGGAAAAAGGCCTGGCGCCGCTGTGGCCCGCCTGGCGGCTGTCGCTCGTGGCCGGCAGCATGGGCGCGGCCGCGTCGCTGGCCTGGTTCACGGCCTACGCCATGCAGGGCGCGGCCGAGGTGCGCACGCTGGGCATGGTGGAGGTGGTGTTCAGCTACCTGGTCTCGCGCCGCCTGCTCAGCGAGTCCTTCACGCGGCCCGAGAAGCTGGGCATGGCGCTGATGCTGGTGGGGCTGGTGCTGATCAGCCTGCAGGGGCTTTGAGGGCGACAATCCTCGCCGTGACCGCCGCCGACCTGCCCCGCCCGACCCGCCGCATCGCCCACCTGGACATGGATGCGTTCTACGCCTCCGTGGAGTTGCTGCGCTACCCGCAGCTTGCGGGCCTGCCGGTGGTCATTGGCGGCGGGCGCAGGCAGCAGGACGACGCCCTGGCCGCGCAGTACGGCGAGCGGCTGGCCGACATTCCCGTCGCGGCCTTTCCTCGTCTTGCGGACTACGTGGGTCGTGGCGTCATCACCACCGCCACCTACGCCGCGCGCCAGTTTGGCGTGGGCTCGGCCATGGGGCTGATGAAGGCGGCGCGTGCCTGCCCGCAGGCCATCCTGCTGCCGGTGGATTTTGCCGAGTACCGGCGCTACTCGCGGCGCTTCAAGCAGGTCATCACCGACATCGCACCGGTGATGGAGGACAGGGGCGTGGACGAGGTCTACATCGACTTCACGCGGGTGCCAGGCGGCCAGCGCGAAGGGGGCCGGGTGCTGGCGCGGCTGATCCAGAAGAGCATCTTCGAGGCCACGGGCCTGACCTGCTCGGTGGGCGTGGCACCCAACAAGCTCATCGCCAAGATGGCCAGCGAGTTCAACAAGCCCAACGGCATCGCCATCGTGCAACCCGATGACCTGCAGACCCTGGTCTGGCCGCTGGCCTGCCGCAAGATCAACGGCGTGGGCCCCAAGGCGGACGAGAAGCTGCAGTCGTACGGCATACACACCATTGGCGAGCTGGCGGCGCGCCCGCGCGACTGGCTGGCGGCGCATTTTGGCCGCTCCACCGGCGCCTGGCTGCACGATGCCGCCTGGGGTCGCGACGATCGCCCCGTGGTGCTGGAGAGCGAGCCCGTCAGCATGAGTCGCGAGACGACCTTCGACCGCGACCTGCATGCGGTGCAGGACAGGGCGCTGCTGGGCCAGATCTTCACCGAGCTGTGCCAGCAGGTGGCGGCCGACTTGCAGCGCAAGGGCTACGCGGGTCGCACCATAGGCATCAAGCTGCGCTACGACGATTTCCGTGTTGCCACGCGCGACCACACCATCGTCCTGCCGACGCAGGACGCCACCGTCATCCGCCGCGAGGCCGGTCTGTGCCTCAAACGCGTGCCCTTGGATAAGCGCCTGCGTTTGCTGGGGGTGCGCGTGGGCAAGCTGCTGCCGCAGTCCGAGGTTGGGCGGCAGGCACAGGGCGAGGCGCTGTTCTGAGCACCGGCCGCGCTGATCCGGGGCTAAGCCGCTGCGTCGCGCACCGTGAGCGCGCCCAAGCCCCAGTGGTGCAGCACTTCGCGCGCGACGAGCAGCGCTGCGCTGCTGGCGGGGTCGGTGGGCAGGCAGTCTTGCGTCGCCGGCCGGCCGTTGGCGCGGGCTGCCAGGCGGGTGAACAGTGTTTCGACGTCGACCATGTCCAGCGTGATGTCCGCGCCCGGTGCGGAGCCGTTCGCGCCAGCGCCGGCACGCGCCAGCGCATGCAGGGCTGCGTTGGCGAACACCAGCCGCGCCCCGGCGACTTGCGCGCGCAGTGGCATCAACGCGTCCTCGATCTGCTCGATGGCGTGCTCCAGCTCCAGCGGCGTGGGCGGGTCGTGGCGCAGCGTGGCCGCCAGGACGGCCCGGCCCAGGGGCGCCGCAACGCTTGCCGGCTCTATGGATGAATCGCCCCCTGGGCGGCTCTGAATCAGCGCAACATGCTCCAAAATTTGAAGCGTTACCAGATCGCGGCCGGTCATGCCGTTCACGGCGCTTCGGCCGCACCGGCGGCGTCGAATGTGGCCATGTCCCTGGCGCTCAGGCGCAGCCGCGTGGCGCGGATCAGTCCCCCCAGTGGCTCCAGGCCGGTGGCGCCGGTGATGGGCGCCACGACGGCGGGGCGCGCTCTCACCAAGGCGAGGGTCACCTCGCCGGGCCGCATGCCGTGGCGCACGGCCACGGCGTCCAGCGCGGCCGGCACGGGCAGGACGCGCGGGCGGCGGCAGGCCTTGACCCAGTGGCTGCGGGCGCTGCCCTTGAGGACGCCAGGTCGGCCGTCCAGCCGACCACATTGCCGCCGAAGACAAGGGAAGAGAGGCGGAGCCCGATGTGATCGATGGCGCGATCCAGGGAGCCCAGGTGCATGGATTAACTCTGGTATTGATAGCATGTTGCGCTTGTCCGGAGGGCGTTTCAATCGAAACGGAAGGCCGATATGTCAACCCCCATGACGCGGTCGCCAAACACCTTGGCGCCGCGCCCTTCCCCTGCGGCGCCGGCCGCCACGTGCAGCGGCAGCAGGTGCTCCTCGGCGCGCGGCGGGTGCGACAGACGCCCGGCCGGACCGCTGGCCGTGGCCCAGTTGGCCAGGCGTGCATCGCGCTCGGCGGTGGGCAGGGCCACGGTCTCGCTGAGCCAGCGGTCGAATTCGGCGGCCGCCGGGCCTGAGCGCGGGTCGCCGTAGCCGCGCATGTTGTGGTAGCTCATGCCGCTGCCGATGATCAGCACGCCCTCATCGCGCAGGGGGCGCAGCGCCCGGCCCATCCGCAGGTGCTCGGCCGCATCCAGGCTGCGCAGCAGCGACAGCTGCAGCACCGGAATGTCGGCATCGGGGAAGGCCAGCAGCAAAGGGATGAAGCTGCCGTGGTCGTAGCCGCGCTCGCTGTCCTGCACGGGGTCGAAGCCTGCGCCGGCCAGCAGGCCGCTGACGCGCCCGGCCAGCGCCGGCGCGCCGGGCGCGGGGTAGCTCAGCTCATAGGTGTGCGGCGGAAAGCCGTAGTAGTCGAACAGCATGCCCGGCCGGGCGGCAGAGCTCATGCAGGGCTGGGCGCCGAGCCAGTGCGCCGTGACCAGCACGATGGCCTGCGGTCGCGTTGGCAGGCTGGAGGCAATGCTGCGCAGGTAGGCCGCGGTCTTGTCCCAGGCGTCGGCCGGGTTCCAGTCCATGAAGAAGCAGGGGCCGGCGCCGTGCGGGATATACAGCGTGGGCATGCGGGGAGGCGTGTTCATTGGGTTCTCCGGTTCATCGCAACTTTGACATGAACCCGCGCCTTTGTCCCTGATGCTACTGCCGCGCCGTGCGCCGGTTGGCCGGCAGCGGCATCGGGGCGCTGGTGCGCAGCGGGTTGATGTCCAGCCCGCCGCGGCGCGTGTAGCGGGCGTACACGGCCAGCTTGATGGGGCGGCAGCGCTGCCAGATGTCCATGAAGATACGCTCCGCGCATTGCTCGTGGAACTCGTTGTGATTGCGAAAGCTGACGATGTACTGCAGCAGCCCTTCCTGGTCGATTTGCGCGCCGCTGTAGGCGATCTGCACGCTGCCCCAGTCGGGCTGGCCGGTGACCAGGCAGTTGCTCTTGAGCAGGTGGCTGACCAGGGTTTCGGTGACCGGTGCCTCGTCGTGGTTGGCCTTGAGCAGCTCGGGCGCCGGTTGGTACTGGGTGCACTCGATGTCCAGGCGGTCGAGCAGCAGGCCGTCCAGCTCGTGCACCTGCTCCGCGTCAAACTGATCGGGCGTGACCAGGTGCACGCCCACGGTGCCGGCATGTGCGGCGCCGCGCCAGGCGGCCTCGCTCACGTCCTGGCGGATGCGCGCGCGTACCTCATCCAGGCTGGCAAAGCGCGTGTTGTTGAAGCTGTTCAGGTACAGTTTGAAGGACTTGCTTTCGACGATGTTGGGCGTCTCGCAGGGCACGGTGATGTGTGCAATGGCCACCTGCGGCTTACCGCGCAGGTTGAGCCAGGACAGCTCGTAGGCCGTCCACAGGTCGGCGCCGAAGAAGCTTGGGGCGCCGGCGATGCCGATCTCGGCGCGCTTGGGCTGGCGCGGTATCGGGAACAGCAGCGCTGCGTCGTACTGGTCGGCATAGGCGCTGGCCTTGCCGAGCTGGGATTGTTCCGGCGTACTCATGTGTTTACTATCGATTACATAGCTACAAGCGCTTGTGTATCAAGCGCTACAGGCTGTTTTTACTTGAACTCACGCTCGCGCAGCCATTTGGTGGCGATCCATTTCTCGCCCTCGGTCACGGGGGCGCCGCCGTGCAGCGTGCGGGTGCTGGGGTGGGGGCGCTCGTAGCTGAAGAACACGGCGTTGCCCTGGCGCGGGGCGATCTCCAGCGGTACGTCGGGGAAGGTGGTGCCGCCGCCCTTGGCAGGGCTGTTCAGGTAGATCACCAGCGTGGCCACGCGCTGGCCGCCGCGCTGCAGGATGCTGGGCGTGCCGGCTTCCTGGGGGTCGAAGTAGTCGTAGTGCGGCTTGTACTCGGCGCCGGGGCGGTAGTGCAGCACTTGCAGGCCCTCGCCGTTCTGTACGGGCCAGTTGACCAGGCGGGCAATGCGCTGCTCCAGCCGGGCGACGACGGCGTTCTCGCCGCGCTCGAAGAACATGCCGTCGCTGGTGCGCGCCTGGTTCACCTCCTGGCCGCCGGTGGCGGTCTGCACGGTGAGCGAGCGCGCCATGCGCGAGCCGGCGGCGTCGATGATGGCCTGGCATTCCTCGGGCGACAGCAGGTTGCCAAACAGCACCACACGCGGATTCGCCATGGCCATCAGCACCTCGACCTGGCGGTCGCCCACGTCGATGTGCAGGGGCGATTCGGCAAGCGCCGGATCGGGCACGGGGGCGGCCGGCGGCAGGCCCTTGTCCAGCGCCACCTTGTCCAGATGCGCGCGCAGTACCAGCTCCACCGCGGCGATGGCCACGTCCTCATTCCAGCCCGAGGCGCGCATGCCCTCGATCAGCGCGGGCGCGGCCACGCCGGCGCTGGCCTGGTCGATGATCCACTGGCGCAGCTCGGGGGTGATGGTTTGGGACAGGCTCATGGCGGGGGCTCCTCCTCAAGTGGCTTGGCGGCGAAACACCAGGCGCTCGGGCGTGCTGGCGCCGGGGGCCCAAGCATAGCCCTCCAGGTCAAAACCTTCGAGCTGGTGCGGGGTGGTCACGCGCTGCTGTATGGCATAGCGCGCCATCAGGCCGCGCGCGCGTTTGGCGTAGAAGCTGATGATCTTGTACTGCCCATTTTTGTAGTCTTCAAACACGCATTCGATGACGCGTGCCTTGAGCGTTTTCAGATCGACAGACTTGAAATATTCCTGCGAGGCCAGGTTGACGACCACCGGCGTGATGTCCTGGGCCAGGCGCTGGTTCAGGTGCTCGGCGATGCGCCGGCCCCAGAACTGGTAGAGGTTGGCGCCGGCGCTGGTGGCCAGGCGCGTGCCCATCTCCAGGCGGTAGGGCTGCATCCAGTCCAGCGGGCGCAGCACGCCGTACAGGCCGGAGAGGATGGCCAGATGCTGCTGCGCCCAGTTCAGCTCGTCCGGCGACAGGGTGGGGGCCTGCAGGCCCTCGTACACATCGCCGTTGAAGGCCATCACGGCCTGGCGCGCGTTGTCGGCCGTGAAGCGCGGCCGCCAGGCGGCGTAGCGCGCCACATTCAGCGCCGCCAGCGGGTCGCTGATGGACATCAGCGAGGCAATCTCCTGCGGCGACTTGTCGCGCAGCACGGCGATCAGCTGCTCGGCCTGGGGCACAAAGGCCGGCAGCGTGTGCGGCAGACCGGCGGGCAGCGGCGTGTCGTAGTCCAGCGACTTGGCGGGGGAGAGCAGAAACAGCATGCGGGGCTCCGGTGCGCCTAGCTGTTCGTAATTGCATCAAATTGGCCTTGAACCCTTGACTGGCAAGCGCAAGCAGCTAGATTTTTGATAGTGATAAAACAGCACCGGGGGCCAAGGCCCCCGGTGCTGTCAGGCGTGACCGTACTTTAGACGGCGGCGCCTTCCTTCTCGAACGGCAGTTGCAGATCACGCAGGTCGCGGCGGGTTTCCACCAGCACCAGCGGGCCGTCGTCCAGCACCACGGCGGGCGGACGCTCGCGCGGGATGTGCACCGGCTTGGGCTCGGCGGCGATGGCGGCCTGGACCGCGGCCACCTTGTCGGCGTCGGAGTTGATCCACTGCAGGCCCGAGGACTGGGCCACATCCATCAACGACTGCACGGGCAGCGTGAAGGCCTGCACGCGTGGCATGCCGGCGGCCGGCTCTGCCGCGGCCTGGACGGCCGGCGCGGGTGCCGGTGCCGGCGCGGGTGCTGGCACCACGGGTGCCGGGGCGACGGCCGGGGCCGCGGCCACGGGGGCCGGGGCTGGCTCGGCGAGTGCCGGCTCTGTCACGGCTTGCGCAGCGGCCTCGGGGGCGGGGCTGGGCGCGGCCACGGGGGCAGCCGGTGCGGCAAAGTAGCTGCGCCGTGCGGGCTCGGCCGCGAGCTCGGCCGCTTCGGCGGCGGCCGGCGCCGGTGTGCCGGGGAGGTCGAACTCCATCAGCGGCGCGGCGGGCGTGGCCTCGGTGCCGTCAGTGCTGCGCGGCGCGCGCTCGGCGCGGTCGCGGCGGTCGCGGCCATAGCGGTCGCGCGAGCGGCGCTCGCGGCGCTCTTCGCCCGCGGCGGGCGCCTCGGCCTGGCCGGCGGCGACCTCATTGGCCGTCAGATCCAGATCGGGCAGGGCGTCCAGCGGAGCGGTGTCGGCAAAGTCGGCCACCGGGGTGGCGGCGTCGCTGCCGCGCGGCGCGCGCTCGCGGCGCGGTTCGCCGCGCTCACGACGTTCGTTGCCGCGCGCGGGGCGCTCGCTGCGTTCGGGCGTGGCCGTGGTTTCGGGCGTGTCGGTGGCCTGGGTGCTCACCGCGGTTTGTTCGGCGTTGGCAGAGGGTGCCGCGCCGCGCTCGCGGCCGTTGCGGCCCTCGCGCGGCTGGCGCGGCTTGTCGCCCTCGGGGCGGTCGGTGCGTTCGGTGCGCTCGCCGCGGCCGTTGCGGCCTTCACGGTTCTCACGCGGCTCGCGATTCTCGCGGCCTTCGCCTGCCGGGCGCTCACCACGGCGGCCACGGCCCTCGGTGCCGGCGCCTTCGCGATTGCCGTCACGGTTGCCGCTGCGTTCGCCGCCGCGGCGGCTGCCGCGCTCGCCACCGCGGCCGTCGCGCCGGCCCTCGGTGCGGGGGGCAGCTTCAGCCGGCGGCGCCACGGGCGCGGCCACGGGGGCGGGCGTCGCGCCAAAGCCGAACAGGCTCTTGAGCCAGGCGAAGAAGCCTTGCTCGGGTGCCGGCGCCGGTGCCGGGCGCGGCTGCTGCGGCGCGGGCGTGGGCGCCGCGGCCGAGCGCTGCTGGCCCTGACCGCGTGCCGGAGCTTCGGGGCGCGGCTCGGCCACCGGGGCGGGGGCGTCGGGCAGCACGCCCTTGATCACCGGCTGCTGCTTGTTGGTCGGCTCTTGCGAGCGGCGCGTGATGCCGGTCTGCTCCTCGGGCACATCGGCCAGCTGGTAGCTGGCCTCCAGGCCGTCCAGGCGCGGGTCGTCGTGCTTCAGGCGCTCAAGCTTGTAGTGTGGCGTGGCCAGGCTCTTGTTCGGGATGAGCATGATGGCCACGCGCTTGCGCAGCTCGATCTTGGCGATCTCGTTGCGCTTTTCGTTCAGCAGGAAGCTAGCCACCTCCACCGGCACCTGGCAGTGCACGGCGGCGGTGTTGTCCTTCATGGACTCCTCCTGGATCATGCGCAGCATCTGCAGCGCAAAGCCCTCGGTGTCGCGCACATGGCCGGTGCCGTCGCACAGCGGGCAGCGGATATGGGCGCCCTCGGACAGCGAGGGCTTCAGGCGCTGGCGACTCATCTCCATCAGGCCGAATTTGCTGATGGTGCCGAACTGCACGCGGGCGCGGTCCTGGCGCAGGGCGTCGCGCAGGCGGTTCTCGACCTCGCGGCGGTTCTTGCTCTCCTCCATGTCGATGAAGTCGATGACGATCAGGCCGCCCAGGTCGCGCAGGCGCATCTGGCGCGCCACCTCGTCGGCGGCCTCCAGGTTGGTGCGGGTGGCGGTCTCCTCGATGTCGCCGCCCTTGATGGCGCGCGCCGAGTTCACGTCCACGCTGACCAGCGCCTCGGTGTGGTCGATGACGATGGCGCCGCCAGACGGCAGGGTGACCGTGCGGGCGTAGGCCGATTCGATCTGGTGCTCGATCTGGAAGCGCGAGAACAGCGGCGCATCATCGCGGTAGCGCTTGACGCGCGCGGCCTGCTCGGGCATGACATGCGCCATGAACTGCTGGGCCTGCTCGTAGATGTCGTCGGTGTCGATCAGGATGTCGCCGATGTCGGCGTTGAAGTAGTCGCGGATGGCGCGGATCACCAGGCTCGACTCCTGGTAGATCAGGAAGGCGCCCTTGCCGGCCTTGGCCGCGCCGTCGATGGCGCTCCACAGCTTGAGCAAGTAGTTCAGGTCCCATTGCAGCTCGGGGGCGCTGCGGCCAATACCGGCGGTGCGCGCGATGATGGACATGCCCTTGGGGTATTCGAGCTGGTCCATGGCCTCTTTGAGCTCGGCCCGGTCCTCGCCCTCGATGCGGCGGCTGACGCCGCCGCCGCGCGGGTTGTTGGGCATCAGCACCACGTAGCGGCCGGCCAGGCTGATGAAGGTGGTCAGCGCCGCGCCCTTGTTGCCGCGCTCTTCCTTCTCGACCTGCACCAGCAGTTCCTGGCCTTCCTTGATCACATCGTTGATGCGCGCCTGAGAGGGCGAGACGCCCTCGGCGAAATACTGGCGCGAGATTTCCTTGAAGGGCAGAAAGCCGTGGCGATCCTCGCCATAGTCGACGAAGCAGGCCTCCAGCGACGGCTCGACGCGCGTGACCACCGCCTTGTAGATGTTGCCCTTGCGCTGCTCGCGCCCTTCGACCTCGATCTCGTAATCCAGCAGCTTCTGGCCGTCGACGATGGCCAGGCGGCGTTCTTCGGGCTGCGTGGCGTTGATGAGCATCCGTTTCATGATGCGTGTCCTTTATGCAATGCGTTGTTCTTGTGCGGGCAGTGCACGGCGCTGCCCGCGTCTCGTATCCAGACAAACACCCTCGGCAGAGGGGCGTCAATGCCTGGACTGGCGCATCGAAACGGAAGCGAGGGAAGGGGCCGGGTCGCACCACAGCCGCGCAGCGGGTCAGCTGCGCAGCGGTGGAGGAGGGTGGGCGTGGATGGGAGCGAGCCGGATTGCAGGCTGTTCAGCTATCAAAATTAGAGCTGCTAGCGCTTTCCGGATGGGCGTTGGGGGCGATTTTTGTGCCAACGGCAGGCGCTGGCGCACCTGCCATAGGGACACAATCCAAGCCAGTACAACCCACATGATGTCGCTTTGATCCGCCGACCGCCGCGCTCTGGTGGAGGCGGTGTCGGCTTGTATTTCCGTGTTTCTGTGATTCGATGCGTCAGCCTCTGGTGCAGGGTGCGGCGCTACAAACCGCGCACTACGCGCCTGGGCATTCACCAGACCGCGCGTCGAGCCGGGCCGTGTCCACTAAACTCCAGACACATCAACCGCTTACACATCCGTCGCGCAGGTGAAACCGATTATAGAGGGCAAACCCAGCCCGACCCCCGCGGCCCGCATCGTCGAGGTCGATGCCGAGTCCACAGGCCAGCGCCTGGACAACTTTTTGATACGCCACCTCAAGGGCGTGCCCAAGACCCATGTCTACCGCATCATCCGCAGCGGCGAGGTGCGCCTGAACAAGGGCCGCACCAGCGCCGACGCGCGCGTGGCCGAGGGCGACCTGGTGCGCCTGCCGCCGGTGCGCGTGTCCGAGAAGATCGCCGAGAAGGCCGAGCGCCCGGCGCCCGCGCGTGAATTCCCCATCCTGCTGGAGGACGAGCAACTGATCGCCCTGGACAAGCCCGCCGGCGTGGCCGTGCACGGCGGCTCGGGCGTTTCCTTTGGCGTCATCGAGCAGCTGCGCCAGGCCAGGCCGCAGGCGCGCTTTCTGGAGCTGGTGCACCGGCTCGATCGCGAGACCTCGGGCATCCTGCTGGTGGCCAAGAAGCGCTCGGCGCTGACGCATATGCAGGACCAGTTCCGCGGGCGCGAGACCGGCAAGACCTACCTGGCGCTGGTGACTGGCAGCTGGCCGGCGAACCACAAGGTTATTGACCAGCCGCTGCACAAATACCTGCAGGAGGGCGGCGAGCGCCGCGTGCGCGTGACCACCCAGGACGACCCGGACGGCATGCGCTCCATCACCCTGGTCAAGGTACGCGAGCAACTGGCGCCGCGCCCCATGGCCGGCCTGCCGGCCATGAGCCTGCTGGAGGTGACCATCAAGACCGGGCGCACGCACCAGATCCGCGTGCACCTGGCGTCCCAGGGCCACCCTATCGCCGGTGACGACAAGTACGGCGACTTCGACCTGAACCGCCGTTTGCAGAAGAACGGCCTGAAACGCATGTTCCTGCACGCCTGGCGTCTGCAGTTCGACCACCCGGGCAGCGGCGAGCGCCTGGAGCTGCGTGCCGAGCTGCCGCCGGATCTGGCGGACTTTCTTGCCACTGAGCCCACCCATGCCTGAACTCCGCCCGCGCCGCTTCGACCTGATTGCCTTCGACTGGGACGGCACGCTGTTCGACTCCACCGCCATCATCGTGCGCAGCATTCAGGACGCCGTGCGCGACGTCGGCGGCGCCGTGCCCAGTGATGAGGCCGCCGCCTGGGTGATTGGCATGGCGCTGGAGCCGGCGCTGGCGCATGCCGCGCCCGACGTGCCGCGCGAGCACTATCCGCAGCTGGCCAACCGCTACCGTTACCACTACCTCAAACGCCAGGACGATGTGACCCTGTTTGCCGGCGTGCTGCCCATGCTGCATGCCCTGCGTGCGCGCGGCCACCTGCTGGCCGTGGCCACGGGCAAGAGCCGCCGCGGCCTGGACCAGGCGTTGCAGCTGGTGCAGCTGCGCGGCATGTTCGACGGCTCGCGCACGGCCGACGAGACGGCCGGCAAGCCGCACCCGCTGATGCTGCAGGAGCTGATGGCCGAGTTCGACGTGGCGCCCGGGCGCCTGCTCATGATTGGCGACACCACGCATGACCTGCAGATGGCCCGCGCCGCCGGCTGCGCCAGCGTGGGCGTGGGCTATGGCGCCCATGACGTGGCCGAGTTCGCCGCCCTGGGCCCGCTGTGCGTGGTGCCATCGGTCGCCGCGCTGCACGGCTGGCTGCAGGAGCACGCCTGATGAGCGCCGAGCGCATCCCCCTGTGCGCCAGTGCCGATCTGCTGGACGGCGGGCGCGCCGTGGCCTTCGATGTGCACTATCGCGGCCAGAGCCTGCGCGCCTTTGCCATCCGCTACCAGGGTGGCGTGCATGCCTATCTGAACCAATGCACCCATGTGGCCATGGAAATGGATTTCAAGGAGGGCCATTTTTTCGACGACAGTGGCTGCCGGCTGATCTGCTCCACCCACGGAGCGTTGTTTGCGCCCGACACCGGCGCCTGCCTGGGCGGCCCGGCACGCCGGCCCCTGGTCAAGGTGGACTTGAGCGAAGAGGGCGGCATGGTGTACTGGCATACTGCCCCCGATCTGCAAACCGTAGCGTTCTGACACCATGACCGACCCCACCCGCACCGAGCCCACCGGTTTTGATGGAAATCAGCCCCAACCGCCCGACCTGTGGGCGCGAACAGCTACTGAAACAGAAGCAAAAAAGGCGGTCTCCAGCACACCGGGCTGGGAGCGCGAGCTGCTCGAAAAACTCGTCCTGGGCACCCTGGCCGAGCAGCGCGCCGCCAGGCGCTGGCGCAACTTCTGGCGCTTTGGCTGGCTGGCGCTGATCGCCTTGATCATCTGGGCCGCCTGGCAGCGCGACCTGTCCAGCACCAGCAAGAGCACGCCGCACACCGCGGTGGTGGATGTCAAGGGCGAGATCGCCACCGGCGCCGAGGCCAGCGCCGAGTTCGTCGTCGCCGCCATGAAGAGCGCCTTCGAGGACCCGGGCTCGCAGGCCGTGGTGCTGCTCATCAACTCGCCCGGCGGCAGCCCGGTGCAGGCGGGCATGATCAACGACGAGATCACCCGCCTGAAGGCCAAGCACAACAAGCCCCTGTACGCCGTGGTCGAGGAGACCTGCGCCTCGGCCGCCTACTACATCGCCGCGGCGGCCGACGAGATCTACGTGGACAAGGCCAGCATCGTCGGCAGCATAGGCGTGCTGATGGACGGCTTTGGCTTCACCGGCACCATGGAAAAGCTGGGCGTCGAGCGCCGCCTGCTCACCGCCGGTGAGAACAAGGGCTTTCTCGACCCCTTCAGCCCGCAGTCGGCCACGCAGCGCGGCTATGCGCAGCAGATGCTCGATCAGATCCACCAGCAGTTCATCGAGGCCGTGAAAGAGGGCCGGGGCGAGCGCCTGAAGGCCACGCCCGAGACCTTCAGCGGCCTGTTCTGGACCGGCCAGCAGGCCGTGGACATGGGCCTGGCCGACCAGTACGGCACCCTGGACTACGTGGCGCGCGAGGTCGTCAAGGCCGAGGACGTGATCGACTACACGCGCCGCGACAACGTCGCCGAGCGCCTGGCGCGTAAATTCGGCGCCACCTTTGGCGAAACCGTGCTGCGCGGCATGCGGGCGGCGCCGGCGCTGCGTTGAGTGCATGAACACAGCGCCGCATGCCGGCCTGGAGCTGGAGCGCCATGTCGTACCGCAGCGGCTGCACTCTGGGCGGGTTTGTCTAACTATAAAAACAATAGCTGTTGGCGCTTGATGGGTGCTGGTTTTAATTGATTTTCATCATATATAACTTGCCTGCCGCGCGCATTTGTGCATGAACACCGCAACCGCCATGCGTGCGCTGACCCTGTCCCTGTCTCCCGCGGGCCATCTGTCATGCTTGCCCGATCCTGACGCAGCGGCCCTGCCCGAGGGCTTGCACGAGCCCATTGCCGCTGCATTTGCCGCGGGCGCGGGGCCAGGTCTGCTGCAGCTGGGCGGCGCCTGCGTGACGGCGGCCCTGCCGCCGGTCTGGGCCTATTGGCGGGATCTGGCCACGCGCTACTTCACGGCCCTGTGCACCGCGCAGCAGGGCGATGCGCCGGACCTGCCCCGCGTGCCCGCGCCCGATGCGACGGCCCTGCAGGCGCTGGTGCTGAACGCGCCGCCCATGACCGGCGCCGAATACCTGAGCGCGGACGCCCTGGCGGCACTGTGGGGCGAGATCGAGGCAGCGTTGCACGCGGCCTGCGCGGCGGCCGGGCTGCCCCTGGGCGAATACCTCAAGGCCCAGTACCCGGCCTGGAACCTGGTCGGCCGCGTGCACTTCAACCTGGCGGAAAACCGCAAGGATCCCGAGGCCCCGTTTGCCTTTTTGGCCACCTACACCACGCGCCTGTCGGCCCATGGCAAGGCCCAGCATGTGCCGCTGGCGCAGGCGCTGAAAGAATTTTCTGGTACGCGCCAGAAGGCGCAGCTGCTGTCGCTGCTGCTGCCGGTGCAGCGCGCCGCCGCAGACTGCGCCTGGATCGCCGAGATGGTGCAGGCCGGCGAGATCTACCACCCGCTGCGCTGGGAGGTGGCGGACGCGCTGCGCTTTCTGCAGGATCTGCCGCGCATGGAGGCCGCCGGCATCGTGGTGCGCATGCCGGCCCAGTGGCGCAGCGGCCGCCCCGCGCGGCCCATGGTGCGCGCTGCGCTGGGCAGCCAGATTGCGGGCGGCGTGGGTCTGGACGCGATGCTCGACTTCCGCATGGACGTGAGCCTGGACGGCGAGCCGCTCACGCCCGATGAGGTGCGCAAACTGCTGGGCAGCGCCGATGGCCTGCAGTGGATACGCGGCCAGTGGGTGCAGGTGGACGCGCGGCGCCTGCCCGGCCTGCTGGAGCGCTTTCGCCAGCTGGAGCAGGAGGCCGAGGGCGGCATGCCGCTGGCGCAGGCCATGCGCCTGCTCTCGGGCGCCACGCTTGACCAGGATGCGCCCGACCCCGACTGGAGCGCCATCAGCGCCGGCCCCTGGCTGGCCGAGGCGCTGCGCGGCCTGCGCGATCCTGCTGCCCTGGCCGCCATCGATCCCGGCCCGCTGCTGCATGCCCAGCTGCGTCCCTATCAGCAGGAGGGCCTGCGCTGGCTGCACTTTTTGACGCGCCTGGGGCTGGGCGCCTGCCTGGCCGACGACATGGGCCTGGGCAAGACCATACAGGTGTTGGCGCTCTTGCTGGTGCTGAAGAAGACCGCGCCGCATGCCGGCCCCAGCCTGCTGGTGGCGCCGGCCTCGCTGCTGGCCAACTGGCAGCAGGAGGCCGAGCGCTTTGCCCCCAGCCTGCGCTGCCTGCTGGCCCATCCGTCGGCCATGGCGCGCGCCGAGCTGCAGGCGCTCGATGCCGACGCGCTGGCGGCCCACGACCTGGTCATTACCACCTACGGCCAGCTGTCACGCACCCCGGCCCTGGCCGCGCAGCGCTGGCGCCTGGCGGTGATCGACGAGGCGCAGGCCATCAAGAACCCGGCGGCGCAGCAGACCCGCGCGGTCAAGAAACTGCAGGCCGGCACGCGCATCGCCCTCACCGGCACGCCGGTGGAGAACCGCCTGTCGGATCTGTGGTCGATCTTCGACTTCACCCATCCCGGCCTGCTGGGCAGCGAGCGCGTGTTTGCCCACTTTGCCAAGCGCCTGGGCGAAACCGGCCAGTACGCGCCGCTGCGCAGCCTGGTGGCGCCCTACATACTGCGGCGCCTGAAGAGCGACAAGCGGATCATTGCCGACCTGCCCGACAAGACCGAGGTCTCTGCCTGGTGCAGCCTGAGCGCCGTGCAGGTCACGCATTACCAGCAGGCCGTCAAGGCCCTGGAGCAGGCGCTGGAGAAGTCCGAGGGCATGGAGCGTAAGGGCCTGGTGCTCTCGTTCTTGATGCGATTGAAGCAAATCTGCAACCATCCCTCGCAATGGCTGGGCGACGGCGCCTGGGCGCCCGAGGCCAGTGGCAAGTTTGCGCGCCTGCGTGAGATCGCCGAGACCGTGGCCGCGCGGCAGGAGAAGATGCTGGTGTTCACCCAGTTCCAGGAAACCACGGCGCCGCTGGCGGCGTTTCTGGGCGGCGTGTTTGGGCGCGAGGGCCTGGTGCTGCATGGCGGCACGCCCGTGGCGCGGCGGCGCGAGCTCGTCAAGCGCTTCCAGCAGGACGAGCAGCTGCCGTTCTTCGTGCTCTCCATCAAGGCAGGCGGCTCCGGGCTGAATCTGACCGCCGCCTCGCATGTGGTGCACTTCGACCGCTGGTGGAACCCGGCCGTGGAGAACCAGGCCACCGACCGCGCCTACCGCATCGGCCAGCACCGCAACGTGCTGGTACACAAATTCATTACCAGGGGCACCATAGAGGAGCGCATCGACGCGCTGATCCAGGCCAAGCAACAGCTGGTGCAGGATGTGGTGGAGGGCGGCGGCGAAATCAACCTCACCGAAATGAGCGACGCCGCGCTCATGGATCTGGTGAAACTCGACATCAATGCGGCAGGGGTGTAACCATCATGGGCTGGGACTACAAACCGTATGTCAGCGTGGCCGCGCGTCGGGCGCAGGCGGACAAGGCGGCGAAAAAGGCCGCCAAGGCGGGGCACGCCTGGAGCCCCGTGACGGTGCAGGGGCGCAGCATCGCCAAGACCTTCTGGGGCAAGGCCTGGTGCGACAACCTGGAGGCCTACAGCGACTTTGAAAACCGCCTGCCACGCGGCCGCACCTATGTGCGCAATGGCTCGGTGGTGGACCTGCAGATCCAGCCCGGCAAGATCACGGCCAGGGTCACGGGTTCAGAGCTGTACCAGATCGTGATCGACATCACGGCACTGCCCAAGGCGCAGTGGCAGGCGCTGGTGCAGGACTGCACGGGCTCCATTGCCACGCTGGTCGAGCTGCTGCAGGGCAAGCTGTCGCAGGCAGTGATGGAGCGCATGTGCAAGCCGCAAACGGGCATGTTTCCGGCGCCGCGCCAGATCAAGATGGCTTGCTCCTGTCCCGACTGGGCAGGCATGTGCAAGCATGTGGCGGCCACGCTCTATGGCGTGGGTACGCGTCTGGATGAAGAGCCGCAGCTGCTGTTCACGCTGCGCCAGGTGGACGCGGGCGACCTGCTCACGGCCCAGGCCGCCGTGTCCCCCGCCCGGGCGAAAAAGCCGGCCAAGGCCAGGATGCTGGCCGACGCGACGCTGGCCGATGTGTTTGGCCTGGATATGGCCGTGGCGGATGCGCCGGCCGAGGCAACAACGGATAAGCCCATGTCTGCCAAGCGCGCCAAAAAGGCCGTGGTGGAAAAGGCCGCGGCGCCAGCAGCCAGGAAGGCCGCCGTGAAAAAGCCCGCAGCCAAGAAGGCCGTTGCCAAGAAGGCTGCTCTGCCTGCCGCAAAGAAGGCTGTAGCCAAGAAGGCCGCGACCGGCAAGCCCGCGGCGAAGAAGGTCAGCGCCTTGTAGCAGTGGCTGGCCGCACCGGTTCCGCCAGGTGGCCAGACCTCATTGCCCCAGGGCAAACACCACCGGCAGGTGCTTGTCGGGCGGCGCCGGGTTCAGCGCGCGCCATTGCGCCACGCTGCGGCTTTGCACCTGTGCCTGGGCCAGCGTCAGGCCTGCGGCCGTGGCCAGGCGCGTGCCGGGCTGCAGATGCTGCAGCAGCGCCTGCCACAGCGCGGCGTTGCGGTAGGGCGTCTCTATGAACAGTTGCGCCTGTCCGCTCTTGAGCGCCAGGGCTTCGAGCTGGCGCAGGCGCTGGGCGCGCTCGGCAGCGTCCTGCGGCAGGTAGCCGACAAAGGCAAAGTTCTGGCCATTGAGTCCGCTGGCCGCCAGCGCCAGCAGCAGCGACACCGGCCCCACCAGCGGCACCACGCGCGCGCCCAGCTCGTGCGCGGCGCGCACCACCGAGCTGCCCGGGTCGGCCACGGCGGGCATGCCGGCCTCGCTTGCCAGGCCCATGTCCTGGCCCGCCAGCAGGGGCGCGAGCAGCGCCCTGGCATCAAAGCTGGCGCTGCCCTTGGTGCCATGGTCGCCCTTCTTGTGCACCTCGCGCGGCAGCTCGGTGATCTGCTGCTGCTGCAGGGGCAGGGCCAGCGGGTGCAGGTCGGCAATGCGCTTCAAGTAGGCGCGGCAGCTCTTGGCGTTCTCGCAGATCCAGTGGGTGAGCTGCGCCGCCTGGCGCAGCGTGCCGTCCGGCAGCACCTCGGTCAGCGCCACTTCGGCGTCGCAGCCAAAGTCCAGCGGGGCGGGCACCAGGTACAGCGTGCCTTTTGCTGGGCTTGCCGCGCTCATGGCAGCACCACGCCGGCGGCGCGCAGCATGCGGCAGGTGCGTATCAGCGGCAGGCCGATCAGGGCCGTGGGGTCGTCGCTGTCTATGCCGTCTAGCAGGCTGATGCCCAACCCCTCGCTCTTGGCGCTTCCGGCGCAGTCGTAGGGCTGCTCGGCGCGCAGATAGCGTTCGATCTCGGCGTCGTCCAAGGAGCGAAAGCGCACCCGCACCGGCGCCAGATCCACCTGCTCGAAACCCATGGCCTGGCAGACCACGGCCACGGCGGTCTGGAAGATCACGGTCTGGCCGCTCATGCGGCGCAACTGGGCCGTGGCGCGCTCGTGGTTGCCGGGCTTGCCCAGGGGCTGGCCGCCGAGGTCGGCCACCTGATCCGAGCCGATCACGATGGCCTCGGGCCGCAGTGCAGCAACGGCCCTGGCCTTGGCCAACGCCAGGCGCAGCGCCAGGGCGTGCGGTGACTCTTCAGGCAGCGGGGTTTCATCGACCGCGGGGGCGGCCACCTCGAAGGGCAGGCCCAGGCGGGCCAGCAGGTCACGCCGGTAGCGCGAGGTCGATCCCAATACCAGGTTGCAGGGCGGGGGAGGGGATTGCAGCATGTTCCGATTCTCTTACACTGCCTGCCATGACCAAGGAACATTCTCCCGACCGGCTGGACGTCAAGGCCTTTGCGAAGGCCGGCGGCCACCTGTCCGGTCATGACACCCTGCTCAAGTACAAGCGCCTGGCCGAAGAGGGCAAGGGCCTGCATCCCGACCTGCGCGTGGACTGGATGGCCGACGGCGAGTTGCGCACCACCCATGGCATGGACGGCCAGGTCTGGCTGCGCCTGAAGGCCAGCGCCAGCCTGCCCCTGATCTGCCAGCGCTGCCTGCACCCGGTGGACGTGCCGCTGGAAGTGGAGCGCGAGTTCCGTTTCGTGGCCGACGAGGCCACGGCCGAGGCTCTGGACAGCGAGAGTGAAGAAGACCTGCTGGTGCTGAGCCGTGAGTTCAACCTGCACGAACTCATAGAAGACGAACTCATCATGGTCTTGCCCGTGGTGCCGCGGCACAAGCGATGCCCGTCGGCGGTGAAGCTGGCATCGAGCGACGAGGACTTCGAGCAGGCCAATGCGCAAAAGCCCAATCCCTTCGCGGCCCTGGCCGGTTTGCACAAGGACAAGCCGCCAGCGGAGTGACTCCAGTCTGGCGCAAGGCAGGGTACAAACGCATTTGGCATATAATGGCAGGCTTCGCGCGAAACCCCCTCGTGTCTTCAATGGGCTGATCGCGTTTTTTACCAACCCCTGCAAGACCCTAGGAGCCAATCATGGCTGTTCAGCAAAACAAGAAGTCCCCTTCCAAGCGCGGCATGCACCGTTCGCACAACGCCCTGACGGTGCCCGGCATTGCCGTGGAACCCACCACCGGCGAAACCCATCTGCGTCACCACATCAGCCCCAACGGTTTCTATCGTGGTCGCCAGGTGCTGAAGAACAAGTCTGAAGCCTGATAGCAGACTGCGCAATCTCGGGCCCGTTGCTACAATTTAAGTAGCGCGGGCCTTTGTTATTTTGGCTCGCGCCAAGATTTTCAGACCACCTGACGGATTGATTCTCCGCCGATGACCACTCTGGCTGTTGATTGCATGGGGGGCGACCACGGCCCCGGTGTCACGCTTGTCGCGTGTCGCCAGTTTCTGGACAAACACCCCGAGGCGCGCCTGCTACTGGTCGGGCAACCCGCAAGCCTGCAGGCGTTCACGCATGAGCGCGCCTCGGTGGTCGCGGCCTCGGAGGTCGTGGCCATGGATGATCCGGTCGAGGTGGCCCTGCGCCGCAAGAAGGATTCGTCGATGCGCGTGGCCATCCAGCAGGTCAAGGACGGCGCGGCGCAGGCTGCGGTGTCGGCTGGCAACACCGGCGCGCTGATGGCCATTGCACGCTACCTGCTCAAGACCCTGGACGGCATTGACCGCCCGGCCATTGCCACGCAGATGCCCAATGCCCAGGGCGGCGCCACCACGGTGCTGGATCTGGGCGCTAATGTCGATTGCACGGCCGAGCATTTGCTGCAGTTCGCCGTCATGGGTTCGGCCCTGGTGTCGGTGCTGCAGGAACGCGAGGAGCCGCTGGTCGGCCTGCTCAATATTGGCGAAGAGCTCATCAAGGGCAGCGAGGAGATCAAGCGGGCGGGCGAGCTGCTGCGCTCGGCAGCCGGCGCCGGTGATTTGAACTTTCACGGCAACGTCGAAGGCAACGATATCTTCAAGGGCACGGTGGACATTGTGGTCTGCGATGGCTTTGTCGGCAACGTGGCGCTCAAGGCCAGCGAAGGCGTGGCCGCGATGATCATTGGCGGGCTCAAGCAGGAGTTCAAGCGCAATATCTTCACCAAGCTGGCGGCGGCGGTGGCCTATCCGGTGCTGTCCGCCCTGATGCGGCGCATGGATTACCGCCGTTACAACGGCGCCGCATTGCTGGGCCTGCGCGGCCTGGTGTTCAAGAGCCACGGCTCGGCCGACGTGCTCGCATTCGAGCAGGCTTTGAACCGGGCGTATGATGCGGCCCGCAACAACCTGCTAGACCGCGTCCGTGCGCGGGTTGCGCATGCGGCGCCCCTGCTGGCTACGGCAGACCAGCCGCGCGCATCCTGAACGGTGGCGGCCCCCTATTGATGAGACGCTATTCCCGCATTGCCGGCACCGGCAGCTATCTGCCGCCGCGCCGCGTGACCAACGATGACCTGGTGGCCCAGCTGGCCGGGCAGGGCATAGAGACCTCTGATGAATGGATCGTGGAGCGTACGGGCATCCATGCGCGCCATTTCGCCGAACGCGACGTGAGCAGCAGCGACCTGGCGCTGCAGGCATCGCTGCGCGCACTGGAGGCCGCCGGCCGCCAGGCGCAGGACATCGATCTGATCATCGTCGCCACGTCCACGCCGGACATGGTTTTCCCCTCCACCGCAGCCATCCTGCAGCACAAGCTGGGCATTACCAATGGTTGCCCGGTGTTCGATGTGCAGGCCGTATGCAGCGGCTTTGTCTACGCGCTGACGGTGGCGGACGCGATGATCCGGTCCGGTGCCGCCAACCGCGTGCTGGTCGTGGGCTCCGAGGTGTTCAGCCGCATCCTTGATTTCAACGACCGCACCACCTGCGTGCTGTTTGGCGACGGCGCCGGCGCCGTGGTGCTGGAGGCTTCCGACCAGCCGGGCATCCTGGCCAGCCAGTTGCACGCCGACGGCAGCCATGTGGGCATTCTGTGTGTACCCGGCAATGTCTATGGCGGCGAGGTAATGGGCGATCCGCTCCTCAAGATGGATGGTCAGGCCGTGTTCAAGCTGGCCGTGGGCGTGCTTGAAAAGGCCGCCCGCGCCACGCTGGACAAGGCTGGCCTGACGGAGGCCGACATCGATTGGCTGATTCCGCACCAGGCGAATATCCGCATCATGCAAAGCACGGCGCGCAAGTTGAAGCTGCCCATGGACAAAGTTGTCGTCACGGTGGCTGAGCATGGCAATACCTCGGCGGCCTCGATCCCGCTGGCGCTGGATCACGCCGTGCGCGCGGGCCAGGTCAAGCCGGGGCAGACGGTGCTGCTCGAGGGCGTCGGCGGTGGTTTCACCTGGGGTGCGGTACTCTTTAAAATGTAGCTGTTTGCGCTTGTTCTATGGGCGTTACAGGCCTTTTTTACTGAATAAACCATGGCTCAATCTTTTGCATTTGTCTTTCCCGGCCAGGGCTCCCAGGCCGTGGGCATGCTCGACGCCTGGGGCGAGCACCCTGTGGTGGCCGAGACGCTGCGCGAGGCCTCCGACGCATTGGGCGAGGATGTCGGCGCGCTGATCCACGCCGGTCCCAAGGAGGCCCTGGCGCTGACCACCAACACCCAGCCGGTGATGCTGGTGGCCGGCGTCGCCGCCTGGCGCGTGTGGCGTGCCGAGGGCGGCGCGCTGCCTGCGTTCGTGGCCGGGCATTCGTTGGGTGAGTATTCGGCGCTCGTCGCTTCGGGCGTGTTGACTCTGTCGCAGGCGGCGCCCCTGGTGCGCCTGCGTGCCGCAGCCATGCAGGAGGCCGTGCCCGTGGGAGCGGGCGCCATGGCCGCCATTCTGGGCATGGATGCCGCCAAGGTCATTGCCGGCTGCGCCGAGGCCACGGCCGGCTTTGGTGCCGGATCGCCCGAGGTGGTGGAGGCCGTGAACTTCAACGACCCTGCGCAGACCGTGATCGCCGGCAGCAAGGCCGGCGTGGACAAGGCCTGCGAGCTGCTCAAGGCGGCAGGCGCCAAGCGTGCCCTGACACTGCCCGTGTCGGCGCCGTTTCACTCCAGCCTGATGAAGCCCGCGGCCGAGAAGCTGCGCGCAGCCCTGGCAGCGCTGCCGCTGCAGGCGCCGCAGATCCCCGTTCTGAACAACGTTGACGTGGCGGTTCAGCAGGATGCAGACGCCATCCGCGATGCCCTGTACCGCCAGGCCTTCGGCGCCGTGCGCTGGGTGGAGTGCGTGCAGGCCCTCAAGGCTCGCGGCGTCACCCATGTCATCGAATGCGGGCCTGGCAAGGTGCTCGCCGGCATGACCAAGCGCATAGACCCGGAGCTGGTCGGCGCCCCTCTGTACGACCCGGCCACGCTGGCCGAAATCAAGGAATTGCTGGCATGAGCGAGTCCACCCAACCCCAGATTGCGCTGGTCACCGGCGCCACGCGCGGCATTGGCGCCGCCATTGCCACTGAACTGGCAGTACGCGGCTTGCGCGTGATCGGCACGGCCACCTCCGACGATGGCGCGGCGCGCATCAGCCAGGCCCTGGGGCCCCAAGGCGGCAAGGGCGTGAAGCTCAACGTGACCGACGGTGCCGCCGTGGATGCGCTGGTGGATGCCATCGTGAAGGAATATGGAGGCCTGCATGTGCTGGTGAACAATGCCGGCATCACGCGCGACACCCTGGCCATGCGCATGAAGGATGAGGACTGGGACGCCGTGCTGGACACCAATCTCAAGGCGGTGTTCCGCGTCAGCCGTGCGGTCATCCGCCCGATGATGAAGCAGCGCTTTGGGCGCATCATCAGCATCACCAGCGTGGTCGGCGCATCGGGCAACCCGGGCCAGGCCAACTACGCGGCCGCCAAGGCCGGTGTGGCCGGCATGACGCGCGCCCTGGCGCGCGAACTGGGCAGCCGCGGCATCACCGTGAACTGCGTGGCGCCCGGCTTCATTGCCACCGACATGACCGCCGACCTGCCCGAAGAGCAGAAGAAGGCTCTCAAGGCTCAGATCGCCATGGGTGACCTGGGCCAGCCCAGCGACATTGCACATGCCGTGGCCTATCTGGCTTCGAGCGGTGCCGGCTATGTGACGGGGCAGGAATTGCACGTCAATGGCGGCATGTACATGTAGTTGAACCAAATTAACGCCGGATAGTCCGTGCGGCGAGCCAGCTAGGGGTCTTTGCCCGAAGCGGCTAGAATCGCGGATTCATTCACAACCCCCCGAGGGAAACTATGAGCGATATCGAAGCACGTGTCAAAAAAATCATTGCCGAACAACTCGGCGTGGAAGAGTCTCAAGTCACCAACGAAAAGGCCTTCGTGGCTGATCTGGGTGCCGACTCGCTGGACACGGTGGAACTGGTGATGGCACTGGAAGACGAATTCGGCATCGAAATCCCTGACGAAGACGCAGAAAAGATCACCACGGTGCAAAACGCCATCGACTACGCCAACACGCACCAAAAGGCCTAAGTCGCTGCGGCCCCGGTGTTCAGCGGGGCGCAGCACTCGATCAGCAAAGGTTTAACGCATGAGCCGTCGTCGCGTTGTCGTGACCGGCCTGGGTTGCGTCAGTCCCGTGGGCAACACGGTGCAGGACTCCTGGGCCAATATCCTCGCCGGAAAGTCCGGCATAGACCTCATCACCAAGTTCGACACGTCGAACTTTGCCTGCAAGATTGCCGGCGAGGTCAAGGGTTTTGACCTGGAGTCCTACATCAGCGCCAAGGATGCGCGCACCATGGACAGCTTCATCCATTTCGGCATTGCCGCGGCTCAGGAAGCCGTGCGCGACGCCGGCCTGCCTACCGGGGAGGCACTGGATGAAGAACTGGCCACGCGCATAGGCTGCATCATCGGCTCAGGGATAGGTGGCCTGCCGCTGATCGAGAACACCCACGCGGAGCTGACCAATCGTGGTCCGCGTCGCATCACGCCGTTCTTCGTGCCGGCGTCCATCATCAACATGGTGGCGGGCCATGTGTCCATGCGTTTCGGCTTCAAGGGCCCCAATCTTTCCGTGGTGACGGCCTGCACGACCGGCCTGCACTGCATTGGCGAGGCGGCGCGCAAGATCGAATATGGCGATGCCGACGTGATCGTGGCCGGTGGCGCCGAGGCCACCGTGTCTCCGCTGGGCGTGGGCGGTTTTGCTGCCATGCGCGCCCTGTCCACGCGCAACGACGATCCGCAGACGGCGTCCCGCCCCTGGGACAAGGGCCGCGACGGCTTCGTGCTCGGCGAGGGCGCGGGCGTGCTCGTGCTCGAGGAATACGAGCATGCCAAGGCACGCGGCGCGCGCATCTACGCCGAGGTCACCGGCTATGGCATGAGCGCCGACGCCGGCCACATGACGGCACCCAACATGGACGGCCCGCGCCGCGCCATGCAGGCGGCGTTGCGCAATGCCGGCCTGAATGCCGACCAGGTGGACTACCTGAATGCCCATGGCACATCCACGCCGCTGGGCGATCTGAACGAAACCAATGCCATCAAGGCCGCGCTGGGCGACCATGCCAGGAAGATGGTGGTGAGCTCCACCAAGTCGATGACCGGCCATCTGCTCGGTGGTGCCGGCGGCATAGAGAGCGTGTTCACCGTGCTCGCGCTGCACGAGCAGAAGGTGCCGCCGACGATCAACATCTTTGAGCAGGATCCGGAGTGCGACCTGGATTACTGCGCCAACACCGCGCGCGACATGAAGCTGAATGTCGCGGTGAAGAACAACTTTGGCTTTGGCGGCACCAACGGCACGCTGGTATTCCAACGCGTCTGATTGCCGTGGGCAAGCGCTTGCTTGGCCCAGGAACGATCCGAAGGGACGCGGTTAGACAATGCGGGCCCCATCGCATGCGCCCGCCGTGCGCTATCCCCATGGCCGTTCAGCGGTGGTTGGCTGGCTGTTGCTGGCAGTTGCCGGCTGCGGCCTGACCAGTTTGCTTGGCTGGCTGGTGCTCGGTACGGCACAGGCCGACCTGGCGATCAAGGCCGCGTCGGGCCTGGGTCTTTGGCTCGTTTGCTGCGCTGTCGCCTGGCGTTGGTGGTGGCGCATGCCGGTGGGTCAATTGACGTGGGATGGCGGCCAATGGGTGCTTGACTCCGTCCGGCTCGGGCAGGCGCAGGCTGTGCAAGGCAGTCCGCAAGTCCATCTGGATCTGCAATGGGGCATGCTGCTCTCGGTGCGAGCGCTGCAAGGGCGGGGCAACTGGCTGTGGCTGGAGCGGCGCAGCGACGCCGTTCAATGGCTGGCGCTGCGGCGTGCGGTATATTCGCCGGCCCGCTCCCAGGCCCCAGATCTGGGCCAGACAACCGGCAGCACGCCAAGCCAGCGCAACGACGGAGCACCCACCCAGACATGACCGCACCTTCGCCCGCATCCCAGGAGCCCGCCGACAGCGATCTGCGGCTGGTCGAGCGCACGGTTGCCGGCGACCAGCGTGCCTATGAGTTGCTGGTCATCAAGTACCAGCGCCGCATCGAGCGTCTGGTGGGGCGCATGGTGCGTGACGTGGATCTGATCCCGGACATCACGCAGGAAACCTTTTTGCGTGCCTATCGTGCGCTGCACCAGTTCCGCGGTGAGGCGCAGTTCTACACCTGGCTTTACCGCATTGCAGTGAACACGGCCAAGAAGGCGCTGCTGGACATCAAGCGCGACCCGGTGATCACGGAAAGCAGCCTGCGTGGGGGCGGGGATGAAGACGATGAAACTTCCCTGCTCGATCGTGAACTAACCAGCGATGAAACCCCCGAAACCGTGCTTGCCGCCCAGGAGGTTGCAGCCGCGGTCAACGCCGCCATGGAGGCGTTGCCCGAGGATTTGCGCCAGGCCGTCACACTGCGGGAGATCGAGGGTTTGAGTTACGAGGAAATTTCCGTGGCCATGTCCTGCCCCATAGGCACCGTGCGCTCGCGGATTTTCCGGGCCCGTGAGGCCATATCGGCAAGGGTCAAGCCGCTGCTGGAGAAGCAGACCGGCAAACGGTGGTAGTGAAAGAGGCGCAGATTGCGTGCAATGGCAGGTGACACCATGAACGACAAGGACATCACGCGTGAGCATCTGTCGGCCCTGGCCGACGGCGAGTTGCAGGGCGAGGAGTTCGCCCGTGCCGTGGCCTATGCCGGCACGGCAGAAGGCCAGTCCACCTGGCGCATGTATCACCTGATCGGTGACACCCTGCGCAGCCCGTCGCTGGCGCATGTGACGCATGCAGCCGATCCGGCGCTGGTGGGCCGGTTGCGTGAGCAACTGGCGCAGGAACCTCGCCCCGATGGCGTGAACCCGGCCGCGGTGGCGACCCACGCTGCCCCCCAGGGACAAGCTGAGGCGGCCAATGCCTCGGTGTTCCGCTGGAAGCTTGCCGCCGGTTTTGCGTCGATTGCGGCGGTGGTCGCCGTGGGCTGGAATGGCTACCTGGGGCAGTCCGGTAGCGCAGCGCCCCAGGCGGCACGGCTGGCGGTAGTCCAGCAGCCGGCCGCAGAAGACTGGCCCCCGCCGTTTGTGGCTACCGCTGTGGAGCCCCGGGAGCAGCAGCCGCCGGTGATGATCCGCGACCCGCGCCTGGACGAGTTGCTGGCCGCGCACAGGCAGTACGGCAACACCACGGCGTTGCAGATGCCGGCGGGGTTCTTGCGCAACGCCACCTTTGAGGCGCCCAGGCGTTGAACCCGCCCGTTTCTTTGTGCGCGCAATGCGATGCGCGGCGCAGCCACTACACAAGCATATGGAGGGAACTGCCGATGATGTCGAGCATGGATTGGAAACGCCGGCTGAAGTCCGGTTCTTTGGCCCTGATGGTTGCCGTGGTTGGCTCGGCCGGCCTGCTGGTCAGCCCGGCGCCGGTGCATGCCCAGTCGGCGCCGCCCTTGCGCGGCTTGCCTGACTTCACCGAATTGGTGGAACAGGTGGGGCCGTCGGTGGTGAACATCCGCACCACGGAGAAGGTGTCTGCCCGCCCGTCGATGAATGGCATGGATGAGGAGATGCTGGAATTCTTCAAGCGCTTCGGCATTCCCATGCCCAAGATTCCACGCCAGCAGGGGCCGCAACGCCAGCAACCCGAGGAGCAGCCGCGCGGCGTGGGTTCGGGCTTCATCCTCTCGCCCGACGGCTATGTGATGACCAACGCCCATGTGGTCGAGGGGGCCGATGAGGTGCTGGTGACGCTGACCGACAAGCGCGAATTCAAGGCCAGGATCGTCGGCGCCGACAAACGCACCGACGTGGCGGTGGTGAAGATTGACGCCACCGGCCTGCCGGCCGTGCGCGTGGGTGACGTGAGTCGCCTGAAGGCCGGCGAGTGGGTCATGGCCATTGGTTCGCCCTTTGGCCTGGAGAACACGGTCACGGCCGGCATCGTCAGCGCCAAGCAGCGTGACACGGGCGACTACCTGCCCTTCATCCAGACCGATGTGGCCATCAACCCCGGCAACTCCGGTGGCCCGTTGATCAACATGCGCGGCGAGGTCGTCGGCATCAACAGCCAGATCTATTCGCGCTCCGGCGGCTTCATGGGCATCTCGTTCGCGATACCGATGGACGAGGCCATGCGCGTGAGCGAACAGCTGCGCACCAGCGGCCGCGTGAGCCGTGGGCGCATCGGGGTGCAGATCGAATCCGTGTCCAAGGACGTGGCCGAGTCGATAGGCCTGGGCAAGCCACAAGGGGCGTTGGTGCGTGGCGTGGAGGTGGGTTCGCCCGCAGAGAAGGCCGGCATCGAGGCGGGCGACATCATTACCCGCTATGAGGGCAAGGCCGTGGACAAGGTGGCGGATCTGCCGCGCCTGGTGGGCAACACCAAGCCGGGCACCAAGGCCAGCATCACCGTGTTCCGCCGTGGCGCCATGCGGGATCTGTCCATCACCATTGCCGAGATCGAGCCCGATGAGAAGGTAGCCGCCAAATCGGCCGATGCCGAGGGCAAGGCCAAGCCGTCCACGGCGGCACAGCAGCTGGGCCTGGTGGTGGCGGAGCTGACGCCGGCGCAGGCCAAGGAGCTGAAGATCAAGGGCGGCGTGCGCGTGGTCTCGGCCGATGATGCCGCCGCACGTGCCGGCCTGCGCGCCGACGATGTCATCGTGGCCCTGGCCAATACCGAGGTGCGCAGCCTGAAGGATTTCGAAGCCGCGCTGGCCAAGGTGGACAAGAGCAAGCCCATCAACGTGCTGCTGCGTCGTGGCGAATGGGCGCAGTACAGCCTGATCCGCCCCGCGCGTTGAGCCATTGAGCGCTTCCCGGCCGCTATCCCGAAGCCTGCAGTAGGGCTTTTGCCGCCGGCAGTGCCCTGGGGCTGAAGGTGCTATTCATGAATTTCGATAGAATGGCGGCCCTGAATCGGAGGTGTTCGATATATATTCGCGGTCTCCGCGTCACCATGTGAAAACACATGATGTCAATCACAGGTGCTCCACAGTTTGCGCACATGTTGTCCAAAACTGGCGCTCTCAATCTGTGGATTAACTGTTGATAAGTTTCCGTTGCAGCATGGCAACGACCCTGTCCGCTAGCTGGCCGGCCTTTCCCCAAGGGCCTTTTTGCCTACAATGAGGCTCCAACTATCGCAGTTGCCAAAGATTGTTGGTTCAGGGCGCGTCGCTTATCTGACGCGCCCTTTTTTCTTGCCCACGGTCTTGCCATTCCATCATTTGTCGTATCCCGTTGATGAACCACATCAGAAATTTTTCGATCATTGCGCACATTGATCACGGCAAGTCCACGCTTGCTGATCGCATCATCCAGCGCTGCGGCGGGCTTGCCGAGCGCGAGATGGAGGCCCAGGTGCTCGACTCGATGGACATCGAGAAGGAGCGCGGCATCACCATCAAGGCGCAGACCGCTGCCCTCTCATACAAGGCGCGCGACGGACAGGTCTATAACCTGAACCTGATCGACACGCCCGGCCATGTGGACTTTTCCTACGAAGTGAGCCGATCGCTGTCGGCCTGCGAGGGGGCGCTGCTGGTGGTCGATGCCTCCCAGGGCGTGGAGGCGCAGACCGTGGCCAACTGCTACACGGCGCTGGATCTGGGCGTGGAAGTGCTGCCCGTGCTCAACAAGATGGATCTGCCGCAGGCCGACCCGGATAACGCCAAGGCCGAGATCGAGGACGTGATCGGTATCGATGCGGGTGAGGCAATAGCCATTTCGGCCAAGACCGGCATGGGCATAGACGACGTGCTCGAGCAGATCGTCGCCAAGGTGCCGGCGCCGCGCGGCAAGCCCGAAGCGCCACTGCGCGCCATGATCATCGACAGCTGGTTCGACAGCTACGTGGGCGTGGTGATGCTGGTGCGTATCGTCGATGGCGAACTGAAGAAGGGCGAGCGCTTCAAGATGATGGCCACGGGCGCCGCCTATGAGGCCAACCAGCTTGGCGTCTTCACCCCCGCTAACGTGCAGCGCGATGCGCTCAAGGCGGGCGAGGTCGGGTTCATCATCGCCGGCATCAAGGAGCTGAAGGCTGCCAAGGTGGGTGACACCATCACGCTGGAGAAAAAGCTGCCCAACAACCTCGGACCCGCCACCGAGGCACTTCCCGGCTTCAAGGAGATCCAGCCCCAGGTGTTCGCCGGGCTCTACCCCACCGAGGCCAACCAGTACGACCAGTTGCGCGATGCGCTGGAAAAGCTGCAGCTCAACGATGCCTCGCTGCGTTTCGAGCCTGAGGTGTCGCAGGCACTGGGCTTTGGTTTTCGCTGCGGCTTTCTGGGCCTGTTGCACATGGAGATCGTGCAGGAGCGCCTGGAGCGCGAGTTCGACCAGGACCTGATCACCACCGCACCCAGCGTGGTGTATGAAGTGGTCAAGGGCGACGGCGAGCTGATCCAGGTGGAAAACCCCTCCAAGATGCCCGAGCAGGGCCGTATCCAGGAGGTGCGCGAGCCCATCGTCACGGTGCACCTGTACATGCCGCAGGACTATGTGGGGCCGGTGATGACGCTGGCCAACCAGAAGCGCGGCGTGCAGATGAACATGGCCTACCACGGCCGCCAGGTCATGCTGACCTATGAGATGCCACTGGGCGAGATCGTGCTGGACTTCTTCGACAAGCTCAAGTCGGTGTCGCGTGGCTATGCGTCGATGGACTACGAGTTCAAGGAGTACCGCGCCTCGGACGTGGTCAAGGTGGACATCCTGCTCAATGGCGAGAAGGTCGATGCCCTGTCCATCATCGTGCACCGCACGCAGGCGGCCTACCGCGGCCGTGCCGTGGCGGCGAAGATGCGCGAGATCATCAGCCGCCAGATGTTCGATGTGGCCATACAGGCGGCGATCGGCGCCAACATCATCGCGCGCGAGACCATCAAGGCGCTGCGCAAGAACGTGCTCGCCAAGTGCTATGGCGGCGACATCACGCGCAAGAGGAAGCTGCTGGAAAAGCAAAAGGCGGGCAAGAAGCGCATGAAGCAGATCGGCTCGGTGGAAGTGCCCCAGGAGGCCTTCCTGGCCATCCTGCAAGTGGAGGAATGACAGCGTGCAAGCCATGCAATACATCACGGCCGCGGTGCTCGCGGCGTTTGCGAGCTATATCGGCGCCTGGTATATGGGCGCCATCGAGGGCAATTTCGCGCTGCTGCTGCTGCTGGCCACCGTGGTCACGGGTGCCTACTGGCTGGCCGAACGCATTGTGTTTCTGCCGCAGCGGCGCCAGGCGGCGCGGGCGATCGAGGATGCCGCGGCGCAGCGCCGTGCCGAGCTTGACCGCATGGGCATCAAGAAGGTCGATGGCGACGTGGCCGAGGCCAAGGGCCGCATCCTCATGCAGCCCTGGTGGCTGGATTGGACGGCAGGCCTGTTCCCGGTGATTGCCGTGGTGTTCCTGCTGCGCTCCTTCCTGTTCGAGCCCTTCAAGATCCCCTCGGGCTCGATGATTCCCACGCTGCTGGTGGGCGACCTGATTTTGGTGAACAAGTTCACCTACGGCCTGCGCCTGCCGGTGATCAACACCAAGATCACGCAGGGCAATCCGGTGCAGCGCGGCGATGTGATGGTGTTCCGCTACCCGCCCCAGCCGAGCATGGACTACATCAAGCGCGTCGTCGGCCTGCCCGGCGACGAGGTGGCGTATCTGGACAAGCGCCTCACGGTCAACGGCCAACCCGTTCCGACCACGGCGCTGCCGGACTTTTTCGAGCAGGACAGCATGCGCTACTTCCGCCAGTTCGAGGAGCAACTGGGCACGCACAAGCACCGTTTGTTGAACAGCCCCGAGGCCCCGGCCTTCGTGCAGGGGGCGAGCAATTTCAAGTTCCGCGATCAGTGCCGATATAGCGTGGAGGGCGTCACCTGCAAGGTGCCCGAGGGCCACTATTTCCTGATGGGTGACAACCGTGATAATTCGCTCGATTCGCGCTACTGGGGCTTCGTGCCCGACGAGAACATCGTTGGCAAGGCCTTCTTCGTGTGGATGAATTTTGGCAACCTCAAGCGCATCGGGTCGTTCAACTAGTCCAGCTACACAGAGGGAGATTCAGGTATGGGTTTGCACCGCAGCGCAACGCGTGCGCGCCAACGGGGGCTGTCGTTCATTGGCGTGATCTTTGTCGGCCTGATCGCCGTGGCGGCATTTGCCATTGGCGGGCAGTCGGTGCCGGTGTTCCTCGAATACGCCAACATCAAGAAGGCGGCCGCCAAGGCCGCGCGCGACGGCAACACGGTGCCCGAGATCCGCGCCGCATTCGACCGCGCGGCGCAGATTGACGACATCCATTCCATTTCCGGCAAGGACCTGGAGATCACCAAGCGCAACGACAAGGTGGTGGTGTCGTTCAACTACTCGCGCGAGATCCCGCTGGCGGGGCCGGCCTACCTGGTCTACCGCTTCCAAGAATCGACGAATTAGTGCCAGCCGACAGTCTCTCTGCGCTGCAGCATCGGTTGCAGCACCGGTTCTCAGACCCCTCGCTGCTGCAGCGTGCCGTCACGCATCGCAGCTACTCCTCAGAGCACAACGAACGCCTGGAATTCCTTGGCGACTCGGTGCTGAACCTGGCCGTCTCCAGCCTGCTGTTCAGGCGCATGCAGGGCCTGCCCGAGGGTGAGCTCTCGCGCGTGCGTGCCCTGCTGGTCAAGCAGGACTCGCTGCACCGCATTGCCATGCGCCTGCAGCTGCCCCAGGTGCTGCGCCTGGGCGAGGGCGAGTCCAAGTCCGGCGGCAAGCTGCGTCCGTCCATCCTGGCCGACGCGCTGGAGGCCATCATCGGCGCTGTCTATCTGGACGCGGGCTACGACCAGGCCGAGGCCCTGGTGCACCGCCTGTTAGAGGGCGTGGAGCTGAGCCCGCGCCTGCAGGAGGCCGCCAAGGACGCCAAGACCGCATTGCAGGAGTGGCTGCAGGGTCGCAAAATGAAGCTGCCGCAGTACCAGGTGATAGACACCACGGGCGCGGCGCACAACCAGGTGTTCCATGTCGAGTGCCTGGTGGCCGAGCTGCAATTGACAGCGCGCGGCAGCGGCGCATCGCGCCGCGCGGCAGAGCAGGCCGCCGCCAGCGCCATGCTGGCCCAACTGAAAGTGAAACAGGCATGAATGCTATGAATACTGAAGCTGGTGACGCCCATGAGTCGGGCGCCAGCGGCCAAATAGACCAAAACCAACAGAACGACCTGGAGTCCATGCTGGCCGCCGCGCGCCCCGGTACCGGCGCGCCAGCCGACGCGGCCGGTCAGCGCTGCGGCCTGATCGCCATCGTCGGCAAGCCCAACGTGGGCAAGTCGACGCTGATGAACGCCCTGGTCGGCCAGAAGATCAGCATCACCAGCCGCAAGGCGCAGACCACGCGCCACCGCATCACCGGCATACGCACGCGCGGCGCCACGCAGTTCGTGTTTGTCGATACCCCCGGCTTTCAGACCCGGCACAGCACGGCGCTGAACAAATCGCTGAACAAGACCGTGATGGGCGCGATCGGCGACGTGGATCTGATCCTGTTCGTCGTCGAGGCCGGCAGCTTCACCCTGGCCGACGCCAAGGTCTTGAGCCTGTTCAAGCCCGGCATCCCCACGCTGCTCATTGCCAACAAGCTCGACACCGTGCACCGCCGCGCCGACATCGCGCCCTGGCTCAAAAGCATGCAGGAGCGCCACCCGTTCGCCGAGTTCGTGCCCATGTCGGCCAAGAAGCGTGACGACATCGAGCGCCTCTACGGCATCTGCGAAAAATACCTGCCCGAGCAGGCCTGGTGGTACGCCGAGGACGAGTTGACCGACCGCAGCGAGAAGTTTCTGGCCAGCGAGACGGTGCGCGAAAAGCTGTTTCGCTTCACCGGCGACGAGCTGCCCTACACCTCCACCGTGGTCATCGACAAGTTCGACGAAGAGGCGAGCAAGCAGCACAAACGCTTTCTGCGCATCGCGGCCACCATCGTGGTCGAGCGCGACAGCCACAAGGCCATGATCATCGGTGAGAAGGGCGAGCGCCTGAAGCGCATCAGCACCGAGGCGCGCCAGGAGCTGGAAAAGCTCATGGACGCCAAGGTGTTCCTGGAGGTCTGGGTCAAGGTGCGCTCGGGCTGGGCCGACGACGAGGCCCGCGTGCGCTCGTTTGGCTATGAGTGATTGGCGAGAAGTAAGTGGTGAATGGTGAGTGGTGAGTGGCAGATTCGCCTCGCGCCCATTCACCACTCACCACTTACCACTCACCACTTACCCCCCCTAAAAATGGCCACGCGCCGCATTGCCGACGAGCCCGCCTTCATTCTGCACAGCTATGACTGGAGCGAGTCCAGTCTGATCCTGGAATGCTTCACGCGCCACCATGGGCGCGTGGCGCTGGTCGCCAAGGGGGCGAAGAAGCCGACCTCCAACTTCCGCCCGGTGCTGCTGCCGCTGCAGCCGCTGCGCCTGGGCTGGACCTGGGGCGGCGAGGTAGGGCAGGGCGAGATCCATGCGCTCAAGGGCGCGGAATGGGTGGGTGGCCATGTCATGCCGGTGGGCGATGCGCTGCTGTCGGGCCTGTACCTGAACGAGCTGCTGATGCGCCTGCTGGCGCGCGAGGACACCCATGCCCCGCTGTTCGATCTGTACGCCGGCGTGGTGCGCGTGCTGGGCAGTGGCGAGCATGGCGAGGCGCTGGAGCCGGTGCTGCGCGCCTTCGAGCTGTTGCTGCTGCGCGAAATCGGCTTGCTGCCCGCGCTCGACACCGAGACCGCCACGCTGGCGCCGCTGGCCGACGCATCGCGCTACACCCTGCTGGCCGAGGGTGGCCTGCGCGCCGCCACGCCGGACGACCGCGCGGCGCTCTCCGGCGCGCAGTGGCAGGCGCTGCAGCGGTCGCTGGACGAGGATGGGGCGGCCAGCTATGGCGCCGTGCTGCGCGTTGTTGCCGGCCGTGGATTTGCCGCTGCGGCCGAGCTCAAGGCCCAATTGCGGGCGCTGCTGCAATACCATTGCGGCAGCCCTTTGCTGCGCACGCGCCAGCTCATGATGGACTTGCAATCGCTATGACCACACACCCTCGCACCGCCCTCTCGGTCAATGTCAACAAGGTCGCCCTGGTGCGCAACACGCGCCACCTGGGCATACCCAGCGTCCTGCGCGCCGCCCAGCTGTGCCTGGAGGCGGGGGCCGACGGCATCACCGTGCACCCCCGGCCCGATGAGCGTCATATCCGCGCGCAAGACGTGTACGAGCTGGCCGAGCTGCTCGGCCAGTGGCCCGAGGCGGAGTTCAACATCGAGGGCAACCCCACGCACAACCTGATGGAATTCATCCGGCAGGTGCGCCCGCATCAGGCCACCTTCGTGCCCGACAGCGTGGGCCAGTTCACCAGTGACCATGGCTGGAACTTTCCCCAGGACGCCGAGCGCCTGGAGCCGCTGATCCAGGAGTGCCGCGAGCTGGGCGTGCGCGTGAGCCTGTTCATGGACCCGATCCCTGAGCAGATGGCCGCCGCCCGCGCCGTCGGCGCCGACCGCGTGGAGCTGTACACCGAGCCCTACGCCGCCGCCTGGGCCACGCCCCAGCGCTCGGATCAGCTGGCGCGCTACCGCCTGGCGGCGCAGGCTGCCATCACCGCCGGCCTGGGCGTGAACGCCGGCCATGACCTGAACCGGGACAACCTGGCGGACTTCCTGGCCGCCGTGCCAGGCGTGCTGGAGGTGTCGATAGGCCACGCGCTGATCGCCGACGCGCTGGAGCTGGGCTACGCCGACACCGTCACCGCCTATCAGCGCTGCATAGACCAGGGCATGGCGGAACGCGCCCTGAGCGAGCGGCGATAAGCCTTCGCCCAACGCCCAACGCCCAACATGATCTACGGCATAGGCACCGACATCTGCGACGTGCGCCGCATACGCGCCAGCGTGGAGCGCCATGGCGAGCGCTTTGCCGCCAAGGTGCTGGCCGACGCCGAGCTGGCCGCCTGGCGCCAGCGCAGCAGCCGCTGGCCCGAGCGCGGCCTGCGTTACCTGGCCACGCGCTTTTCCGCCAAGGAGGCCTTCAGCAAGGCCATAGGCCTCGGCATGCGCATGCCCATGACCTGGCGCCATTGCGAGGTGGCCAACCTGCCCACCGGCCAGCCGGTGATCGTGCTGCATGGCGCGCTCAAGCAATGGTTTGAGGCGCGCGGTCTGCGCGCCCACCTGAGCGTGACCGACGAGAGCGATTACGCGGCGAGCTTCTGCGTGGTTGAGAAGATTTAAGCAAAAAACGGCTCTAGCGCTTATCCATAAAGCGCAAACAGCTATCAAAATAGAAGTATCTCAAGAATGACTGAACACGCCCCCCTGATCATCGACGTGGCCGGCACCCAGCTGAGCGACACCGACCGCCGCCGCCTGGCCCACCCGCTCGTCGGCGGTGTCATCCTGTTCGCGCGCAACTGGCAGGACAGGGCCCAGCTGCTGCAACTCACCGCCGCCATCAAGGCCGTGCGCCATGACCTGTTGATCTGTGTCGATCACGAGGGCGGGCGCGTGCAGCGTTTTCGCACCGATGGCTTCACGCATGTCCCGCCCATGCGCGCCCTGGGCGAGCTGTGGATGAATGACGGCAAAGCAGGGCAGGGCAGCGGCGCCCTGCGCGCCATGGATGCGGCCACGGCCGCCGGCTATGTGCTGGGCGCCGAGCTGCGCGCCTGCGGCGTCGATTTCAGCTTCACCCCGGTGCTGGACTTGGACTGGGGCGAGAGCGGCGTGATTGGCGACCGCGCCTTCGCCCGCGACCCGCGCGTCGTCGCCATGCTGGCGCGCGCCCTGATGCAGGGCCTGCTGCAGGCGGGCATGGCCAACTGCGGCAAGCATTTCCCCGGCCACGGCTTCGTCAAGGCGGATTCGCACACCGAGATTCCGATCGACAGGCGCAGCCTCAAGGCCATCCTGGCCGAAGATGCCGCGCCCTATCCGTGGCTGTCCACGGTGCTCACCAGCGTCATGCCGGCACATGTCATCTACCCCAAGATCGATGCTCGCCCGGCGGGCTTCTCGGCCAAGTGGCTGCAGGACATACTGCGCGGCCGGTTGCGCTTTGACGGCGCCATCTTCAGCGACGACCTGAGCATGGAAGGCGCGCGCCGCCTGGACGGACAGGTCGTGAGCTACACCGACGCCGGCGTGGCCGCGCTGAACGCCGGCTGCGACCTGGTGCTGCTGTGCAACCAGAGCCTGGAGGGCGGCGCCGGGGTGGACGAGCTGATAGCCGGCCTGGCCACCGCCCAGGCGCAGGGCCGCTGGCAGGCCAGCGCCGCCAGCGAGGCGCGCCGCCTGGCCCTGCTGCCCGAGACCCTGCCCCAGCCCTGGGACGACCTCATGGTGCAGCCAGCCTACATGCACGCGCTCGATCTGCTGCCATGAACATGCGTGTCGGTGTGCTGACTGGCGGGGGCGACTGCCCCGGCCTGAACGCGGTGATCCGCGCCGTCACCAAGTCGCTGATCCACCATGGCCACTGCGAGGTGCTGGGCATTGCCGACGGCTTCGAGGGCCTGATGGGCCAGACCCCGCGCACGCTGCCGCTGGCGTGGACGCAGGTCTCGGGCATCCTGCACATGGGGGGCACCATCCTGGGCACCAGCAACAGCGCCAACCCGCTCAAGGACGAGGCCACGCTCGCCCAGGTCGGACGCAATGTGCGCGCCCTGGGCCTGGATGTCGTGGTGGCCATAGGCGGCGACGGCACCATGAGCCTGGCCCATGGCCTGCGCCAGGTGGGCCTGGCCTGCGTGGGCGTGCCCAAGACCATAGACAACGACATCGCGCTGTGCGAGCGCAGCTTTGGCTTCGACACCGCGGTGGCCACGGCCACCGAGGCATTGCACCGCGTGGAGAGCACTGCCAACAGCCACCACCGCGTGATGATCGTCGAGACCATGGGCCGCCACGCCGGCTGGCTGGCGCTGGAGGCGGGCATTGCCGGCGCGGCCGACATCATCCTGCTGCCCGAGATCGACTACGACCTGCAGGCCATAGTCCAGCGCTGCCGCGAGCGCGAGCAGCGCCAGCGCTACACCATCATCTGCATAGGCGAGGGCGCCAAGCCGCGCGGTGGCGCCCTGACGGTGCGCGAGCATGTGGCCGGCAGCCCCGATCCGGTGCGCCTTGGCGGCGTGGGCCATGTACTGCGCCAGCAACTGCAGCCGCACCTGAAGAGCGAGGTGCGCGCCACGGTGCTGGGCTATGTGCAGCGCGGTGGCGACCCCACGCCGTTTGACCGCGTGCTGGCCACGCGCTTTGGCCACCACGCGGCGCAGCTGGTCATCGACGGGCAGCTGGGCCGCATGGTCACGCTGCAAAACGGTGGCATAGGCAGCGTGGAGATCGCCCAGGTGGCCAACACCCAGCGTACCGTGCCGCCCGGGCACGAGCTGATCACCGTGGCGCGCGATATTGGCGTGTGTTTTGGCGATTGAGGCCAGGCCGTGAGGCCTGCCAGGCAGCACGGTAGGGCGTGAAAAATTAGGGCCGCGCTAAAGATTCATGTAAAATGAAACTTATAAGTGGTTGCCGTTCCGGGCGTTTTCCACGTTTCAAGTTTCGTGATGCAACTCCACCAAATTTCCGATAAACCCCAGCCCGTGGCCGTCCTGCCGGGCTGGCCCGTGCTGCGCCTGGGGTTCAGGCCCTTCTATCTGACCTCGGCCCTGCTGGCCTGCCTGTCGGTACCGGTATGGGCGGCGGTGTTCCTGGGCTACTTCGACATGAAGCTGGAGCTCTCGCCCCTGCTGTGGCATGGGCACGAGATGCTGTTCGGCTTTGCCGCCGGGGTGATCGCCGGCTTCCTGCTCACGGCCGTCAAGGCCTGGACGGGGCTGGAGACGGCACGCGGGCCGCTGCTGGGCACCCTGGCCCTGGTGTGGGTGGCGGCGCGCATCGCGGCGCTGGTGGCGCCGTATCCGGTGTTCATGGGGCTGGACATGGCCTTGCTGCCGGCCGTGGCCCTGGTGCTGCTGCGCGTGCTCATCAAGTCCGGCAACAAGCGCAACATTCCGCTGGTGTCGCTGCTGGTGCTGATGTCCATCGCCAATCTGGTGTTCCATCTGTCGGTGCTGGGCGCCATTGCCGTGCCTGCCGTGGCGCCGCTGTATGCGCAGCTGGCGCTCGTCATCATGGTGATATGCGTGATGACCGGGCGCGTGGTGCCCATGTTCACCAAGAATGTCACGCCAGGCCTGGTCATCAACGTGTCGCGCAGGTTCGAACTCACGCTGCTCACCGTGACGGCCGCCACCCTGGCGCTGTGGGTGCTGGGCGCGCCCGCGCCGCTGGTCGGCGTGCTGAGTGCCGTGGCCGCAGTGCTGCATGCCGCACGGCTGTGGCAGTGGCACCCGCGGGTGACGCTCAAGCGTCCCATCCTGTGGATTCTGCATGCCTCTTACGCCTGGATGCCCATGGGCTTTGCGCTGCTGGCGCTGGCGCAATGGGGCCTGGTGGGGGTGTCGCTGGCCGTGCATGCATTTGCCATCGGCGTGATTGGCGGGCTCATCATCGGCATGATCACCCGCACCGCGCGTGGCCATACCGGGCGGCCTTTGCTGGCCTCGCGCGGCGAGGTGGTGGCCTATGCACTGGTGCTGCTGGCCGCCGTGGCGCGCGTGCTGGTGCCTGCCCTGCAGCCGGCCTGGTATGCCTACGCCGTGGAGGCCGCAGCCTGCCTGTGGGCCGTGGCATTTGCGATCTATCTGGTGATCTACACCCCCTGGCTCACGCAAACGCGCCTGGATGGCAAGGATGGCTGAGCCGTTTTTCTTTTTTTCTCTCCGACTCTTTACCTGAAAGGTTGAACCATGAGCTCCACCGTTGCCGAAATCGACGTGCGCACCATCGCCCCCTACGAGCGCCATGCGCAGCTGTTTGCCCGCTTTGACGCCCTGCAAACCGGCGAGGCCTTCGTGATCGTGAACGACCACAACCCCGTGCCCCTGCACATGCAGCTTGAAGGCCGCGCACCTGGCCAGGTGGCCTGGACTTATCTGCAACAGGGCCCGGATCTGTGGCGCGTGCAGATCGGCAAGCAGGCGGCGTCCAAGCATGGCGTCGAAGGCTCCTGCTGCTCGGGCGGTGCCTGCGGCTGATTCCGCTTGTCAATCAAATGAGCACGGGGCAAACATCACGGCTGTAGCTGGCGTGCAAGTCCGCGTGCGCACCGTGGCGGCCGTCCTTGGCACCGCTGCGGTGCTCGGCTAGGCGCCGCTCTGGCAGCATGCGTGCGGGATAGCCGCGCTGCCGCAGTCGCCATGGCGCCTGGGCGCCTTGGCGGGGCGAGCCCATTGAACAACAGCCTCAGATTTCACTGGGCCAGATCACCAGGCCAAGCCTGTCAGCCGGCGGGGCTCAGCAGCTCGGGCACATCGGCATACACGTTGTGCAGGGTCACCGCAACATCCAGGCTGCGCAGCGCCAGCGCGTCATCTGGGTGGGTGAATACCTTGTGCTGCCAGCGACCCTCGTCATTGAGTTGATACAGGTCGGCCTGCACCCGATCCTGGCGCAGCAGCAGGTACTCGCACAGGCTGGGCAGCAGGCGGTAGGCAAACAGCTTTTCGCGCGCGTCGATGCGCTCGGTGCTGGGCGATAGCACTTCCACCAGCAGGCAGGGATGGCGGCGGTAGTACGGAGACTCCTTGTCGTCCGGGTCGCAGGTCAGCAGCAGGTCAGGGTAATAGAAATAGCTGCCAGTGTCGTGATCAACGCGCACCTTCATGTCGGCAATGAACAGCTGGCAGTATTTGCGACGTGCCGCTGGCAGTAATGCTGCATACAAGGAGCCAGCAATCAATCCATGCTTGTCACTGGCACCGCCCATGGCCACGACCTGCCCGGCCAGGTATTCGTGCTTGATGTCACCGCCCTGCTCACCCTCAAGGTAGTCCTCGATGCTGGTGTGAGCTTGAGGCTGCGTCGGGGTAGTCATGTGCGGTACTCCTTGGATGGATCTTGCCATCCTACAAGAGCGGGGTTACTTGCCCCAGCAGTCCGGGTTGTAGCCGGCGTCGTAAGATTTTTTGCCATCGGCACCACGCACCCCGGTGTTGCTCAGCGTATAGGTGCCGCACTTGTCGCCCGCCTGCGCGCCCTTTGGCGCTGCCTCGAGCGTGTAGGCTGCATTGGTGTTACCCGCCTGAAAGGCAATGTCATAACGCTTGCTGGCGTCGCCGCTCCAGGTGAGCGCGGTGGGCAGCGTGGTCGGGTAGGTACCCGTGGCGGTCGCCGCCCGCTCCAGCCACTGCTGCGCCTGCAGCAGCCCGGCACGCGCATCGGCGCGGTGGCCGCGGCGCACGAACTCGGTATAGCTGGGGTAGGCAATGGCCGACAGGATGCCGACGATGGCCACCACGATCATCAGCTCGATGAGGGTGAAGCCTTGTTGCCGCATGGTGATGCGAGTATTGATTTTTTGTGTCATAGGTCGGATTGGTCGTCACTGGATCTGACGCCAGCTGGGGCGCAAGGATTCTTCAGGCATGGCGGCGAGGTGCTCCTTGTTGTTCTTCGCGTCAATGTCCACGTTCTCGAATTTGTCTTTCTTGATGATGCTGTGTGGCCCCTTGGCTACCTTGGCGCGGGAGATGCTGATCAAATCTGCACCATTGGCGATGGCGTCACCACCGGGGCTCAGCAAGGTTCCCATATTGAACTTGCCGTTCTTGTCTTTGTCCACGACGGCGATGGATGGGGCCTTGCCATCCATGATGTTGACAAAGGTGCGGTACTGGCGTTCGCCGTCCACGGAGGCAACGTCACAGCTCTCTACATTGGGATTCGCACTCGATCCCTTGGCGGGCACTTGCGACCACACCGTCAGCAGGTTGCTGGAATCGTAGAACTCAAACGGCTTGAGCAGGCGCTCGCCAACCGCTGGCAAGTCCAGGTACCAACCGTTCCAGTTGGCCCAGGTCTTTTCGGACAGAGCATCGACTTCCTTGATGGCGCCATAGTCGCCCATGTCAATATCGATGAACTCACGCTTGGCCAGTTTGGCTGTTGCAGCGCCGGCGCCCAGTGCTGTGGGTGCAGGAATGCAACTGGTGCCAGGGCAGGTGCCGGCACCAGGATGCACCTCAAGGCGCTTGCCCAGGGGTGTGGTGATCTGACGGTAACGGGTGTTGTCCAGCACCGAGTACAGGGTTTGCACATCTGCGTTGGTGGGGTCGTCCGTGGTGATGTTGCGGCCGGTGCCAAAGCTCACCATCATGCCGCCCACGTTCAGGATTTGCTTGGGCGATCCCACTTCCATCTTGCGGTCATTGGCTCTTGCGGTGGGCGCCGCGACAATGGGTTGAACCTTGGTGCGCGGGCCATTGAGCGCGGCGGGCCCCAGGGCGGTGAATAGCGGGTTGCCCCCAAAAGCCACAGCCCAGTTGGCGGGGTTGTGGCTGTTCAGGTCGAATTTCCACAAATTTCCCTGGTTGTCGCCGGCATAGACCAGATCGGTAAGGCCGTCGCCGTTGATGTCCACCACGCGCGGCGAGCCCAGACCGTTGTCGGCGGCCTTGCCCGTGCCGGCGCTGTCGGTGGTGACGGGCAGGCGCAGCAATTCCTTGGCGCCGTCGAGGTACTGCACCAGCAGCACCGGGCGCTGGTTGGCACTGTTGTAACCATTGCCCAGCACCACGGCCCAGCGGTTGTTGTTCATGCGTGTGATTTGCGTGGTGCGCATGTTGTCGTTGTCGTCTCGCACGGGGCGGGCCGTTATGTGGCCGATGTCCTTGTCTTCATCTACTATTTGAAGGCAGGCGGCTTGTTCCGCGCCCGTGAGGACGGCGCAATTGGGCGCAGATTCGCCGGCTCCGCGCGTGCGATCGAGTTTGACTAGTTGCGCGGCATTGGTCTCTGACATCCCCGGGGTTCCGTTGCCCAGATTGTTGGCGCTTGGGTTGGTGACATCCAGCACAAAGTAACCCTTGCCGCCCAGGCCCAGAGTGCCTACCAGCAGCGTGCGCCAGTTGGCGGTGTAGATGCCGTAATTGGGATCGTTGGGATCCTGCATGCCGCCGTTGAGGTCTACGTCGCCCGTCATGGGTGAACCATCGACGTAGTACTTGTGTTTGTTGTTGTATTGCGGGTCTGTCAGCAGTGTGAGTGTGGGAATGACCCCGCGCGGCACATAGGCGAGCTTTTCTTGTCCGTCGTGCGATGCAAATCCGTGCAGCATGCCGTCGTTGCCGCCGACATAAAGCATGCCTGGGCGGGACTTGTGGTACTTCACGAAGGCTGTGTAGCCTTTGAGCATATGGTTGGCCGCAGGTGCCCCGGTGTACCACACGTCGGAGTTGATGATGTCGCCCTGGATGCTCATGCGCTGGCGGAAGGGCTTGGATCCGCTATAGCCCCCGGGGTCCACCCCTTCCAGGGATCTGTCACCCCGGATGTAGTCCAGCCGCTGCTGGCCTTTGGTGGCGCCCTCATCGACGTTGCTGCTGTTTTTCTGTAGCCACAGCTTTTGGTTGGTGCTGAGCTTGCTTTCGTCTGCGGCCCATTGAAAGGGAACCCCGCCCTGAAAGGCGGTTCCCGTCCACTTGTCGCTCCAGCTCAGCACCAGGCGGGTGCTGGAAGATGTGGCATCAAGGAGGTCAGCGGTTGATTTCCCGTTCCAATTGGGGTCCGGGTAGGTGGTGCCGTCTTTCTTGACTTTGTCGGCGGTGATGGCGCCCTTCCAGAACTTGTCGGGTTCGTAGCCCGCGGTGTACTTGCCGACTTCGCTGCGCGAGACGTTGGAGCCGCTGGTGGCGCTGGCGCTGAGGTTGGGGTCGGTGGCGGTATTGATCTGGCCGAAAATGTCACGGAAGGCTTGTTCCAGATCCTCGCCCTTGGTCACCGCGTAGAAGCGGCCCCTGCCGTTGATCGCGGCGTGCCACAAATCCAGCGAGCGCTTGCTTTCGGCATCCATTGGGGGCCAGGTTTTCGTGCCAGTCACAAGATCCTGGAAGCTGCCCGTGAACTTGAAGGGCAAGCGGTCGCTGGCGGCCGGGGCAAAGATATTGGATGCACCCGGCCAGGTGGTGGCATCGTTACTGAAGCCGATGGTGTAGGTGACCATGTGCGGCCACCTGGCGGGGTTGTAGCGCGGGTTCCAGTAGCGTTCAAGGATGGCATCCTTGTTGGCGCTGTCCTTGCCGAAGTTTTCGGTAGCGGGGGCTTTGTTGTAATCGGCTGGGGTTTGCATGGTGCCGGTCATGCCGCCGGTCTGCATGGGGACTGCCCAGCTGTAGAACGCCCAATCGGCCAGAGAAGTCCACCCATCGTTGTCGCGGTAAAGCGCTGTCTTGGCGATGTCCGCCGCGCTTGCGCCGCCGTACACCATGCCGTCTGGCAGCGGCAGGTTGGTGGCGTTGTCACGCTTGTTCGTGTCCGGGACTGACAGCGCCGTACCGTTCCAACGCCCGTCGGTCATCATGATGTGATAGCTGCGCCTGCACGCAAGGTACGGCGTGTCTGTAGTGCCTGGGTCACTTGCCCAGGCGCTGTTGACGCCGAGCGGCCGGCGCATATATGCATCAGCCTGGCTGAACATCAGGTGCGACGGGGTTCCGTTGGATGCCTTGATGCTGCTGACGAAGCTCAGAAAATTGGTGCGATGGCTGTTCTCCAGAATGCGCATGGAGTTTTGCTGCATGGTCGCGCTGTCAACGTTCTTCGCATCCGGGGAGTTGCCGTTGTTCCACATGGTTTGCCAGGCCAGGCGTATCTTTTTGTCTGGCAGCAGGGCTGGGTCGTACTGTGGGTGTGTCGGGTCAAAAATCGACGTGAGCGCGTATTTCA
>Ga0209792_1000236_pt1 | contig 55549 bp, 49 predicted proteins | sample EBPBio142005_DNA_FD_185860 | JGI IMG/M metagenome (GOLD analysis project Ga0209792, IMG submission 185860) | Wastewater treatment Type I Accumulibacter community from EBPR Bioreactor in Madison, WI, USA - Reactor 1_6/14/2005_ DNA (SPAdes)... | ecosystem: Engineered > Bioreactor > EBPR >... | reverse complement strand
CGCAGTGCGCAGCGACGACCGGTCGACGGGCGAATGGATCTGCATCGCGACGCGCCATTCGACAAACGGCGTGCTGCGCGACGAAATGACGGTCCGGATCGAGGTCAAGAACGACGGCCGCTCACGCGACGGCCTGCAGGAGCACTATGAACGCCGGCTGCAGACCGACCTCGGCATCAAGATCAATGTGGAACTGGTCGACGAAGGCAACCTGCCCGAAGCCAATATCGGCAAGGAAGGCAAGCCGCAGCGTCTCATCGACAGGCGGAAGGTGACGATCGAGAAATGACCCGTCGTCCTGCGCCTGGCGTCAACCCAGGCGGATGACGACCGACACGTTTGCGATGAGTTGGTTCGGGTCGCCATTTCGGGTTACCCGCACCGAGACGAAGCGGATATGGCGGCCGCTGTTCTCGGGCGTCGCCTCGGCCACAAGCGTCCCGTCCTGCACTACACGGATCAGGTTGCAGGAAATCGAGATCGGCTTGAGCGACAACACCTCTTCGCGATTGGGCGAAACGGAGCTGATCGCGGCGATCTCGCCAAGCGAGGCGATGAGTGCGCTAGGACCGGTTCCAACGCTGCTGAGTAGGCGCGGCTCGATGTCGAGTTCCACAACCGCGGTTCCATCCTCCCGCATGCTGGTGCGGCAGTTGAGCGGGGCAGCGGCGGCGCTGATGTTTGTGTAGGGGCGTCCCGAACCCATCGCCGGCGTAAACTTGAGCATCTGCGATGCGAGGCTGCCCTTCGCATTCCTGCCGGCGCCTTTGGGCACCTTTGCGGATTGCTGCGCCGCGTCCAATCGCAGGCTGCCGGTGATGATGGCGGAATAGGAGCGCATCACCCATTCGGGAACCACGCCCTCACCGCCGACCCAGCGCGTGTATCGCAAGGTGAGGTAATGGTGCGCCGCGAGCAGGATGATCGCCAGGACCTCGCCGTCCTCGTCGGAACGCGGACCTTCCGCCGTGCTGAGGCGCGACGCGAACGTCTGCTTGTACCACTCGGTCATGTCGAGGATGTAGCGACGGTGGGCGTTGGGAACGAGCGTCTCGGCTTCGGTCAGAATACGATAGAATTCCGGGTTCTGGTCCGAGAAATCGAATATCCCGCGTAGTATGGTCTGCTCGGCCTCGCTTGCGCTGGAGGCATTGTCCAGCATGCGATCGACGTGTTCGCGCAGGCGTTCTCCAAGCTCGGGCAGAAGTCTCTCAAATAGCTCGTTCTGGGACGGAAAGTAGTTGTAGAAAGTGCCGTTCGCCACGCGGGCCCGTCGCGTGATCATCTGGATTGTCGAACCGGAATAGCCGAACTCGCCGACAATTCGGAAGGCGGCGCGATAGAGGGCGTCGGAGATTTCCTTGGTCCTGACCTCGCGCCGAGACAGCTTCTGCGCGGCCTGCTTCGAGCCGGCCTTGGTCGACGCAACACGACGCTTATCCGCCATCCTCGATCTCCTCTGTAAAAACGGCGATACCTGCCGGGTATTGGGCCGAATCGTGCTCAATATGCAAGAGAGCGCAGCCAGTTCACAGCGATCAGATGCCGAGAAGTTTTCGCTCGATCAACATGATACGGTCGTTGCCGAAGTACATGTCGGTTTCATCGACAAATATTGTCGGTCCACCGAAGCCGCCGCGCTGCATGAGTTCTTCGGTGTTGTTTCGCAACCGAGCCTTGACAGGGTCAGACCCGACGGCTGCCAGAAAGCCGTCGCGATCGATTTCAACCAACGACGCGATTTCCCCGAGCAGCGTGAGGCTGGAAATGTCGAGATCGTGTTTCCAGTAGGCCTCCGCAACCGAGCGGACGTAAGGGACGAACCGTCCTTCGTCGGCCGCAACAAGCGCGCCCCGCATGGCGGCGGCACTGTTGACCGGGAATACAGTCGGCGGAAACCCGATTGGAATACCCATGAACGCGGACCAGTCGGCCAGGTCCTTCCTCAGATAGCTTTCCTTGCGAGGATTGGCCTCACGCCTGATTTCGTACACACCCCGGTTCACGGCGTTGAATACGGCGCCGAGCAGCATCGGCTTCCAGACAAGGTTCATCTCGATCCGCGCCGCCAGCCGCAGCATGGATTCAAAGCCGAGATAATTCCAGGGACTGGACAGGTCGAAGTAGACTTCGACGGTGGGGACGTGCTTCGTCGTCGCCTGCCCCATCACGATCTACGCCTGGCCAGTGCCCAGCGTTTCGGGGACGGCGACCTCGATGTCGAGGAGCATCTGCGCGAATGTCTTGCCCTGCGGATCGTTTCGCAACGAACTCGTACCGCCCCCGTCAAGCGCGCGCCTCAGGAGGAAGTTCAACGCGCCCATCCCTTGCAGTTCGAACCGCTCGACGGTTCCGAGGACAAGGTCGCCGAAATACTCCTTCACACGTGCCGCGCTCAGTTCCCGTTTCAGGAGATCAATATATTCAGGCGACCGGGCTATGACACCGATATTGACGCTGTCGCCCTTGTCCCCACTGCGCGCGCAGGCCAGCGAGAACAACGGAACTGTGCGCCCCGACGGGGGTGTTCCGACGGTCGGCGACGGGGCGCCCGCCTTCGCCGCAGGTTCGTCGCAGCCGACCGGTATTTGGACCATCTCAATCGTATCGCCCAATGAGACCAAAATCGGCACATCCGACTTGGGCACGAGGAATGCCCGGTGGCCGATGATCGGAGAGACGTTCGGCCGCCCACCGAAGAGGCCACAGCGCCCCGGCGCCATCGCGAGACCGGCTGGCGCGATCTCACGCGAGAACATTTCAAGCGCTTGGCGGCTGTCATGATGGACGTCAAGCCGAAGCACGACCTCGCGACTTGCTGACAGCGACGGATTGGCGTTCGCGCCGTACTGATGCTCCGTACCCAGAAGTTTGATGCTGACACGACGATAGTCGCCGAGCGAAGCATTGGCGAACTGCCGGCGCGTACGGGCGATGATCGACTCGGCGACGCGATGGGCTTTCGCGGCCGCATCGCGGCCGCATAACGTGAACATCGCCGTGCATCTGAACCCGTCCTGAAACGTCGCACTCGTCTTGTAAGACGAGGTCGGCGCCTTGCCCCTCGCTCCCGACACCCGCACCCGGTCAGAACCGACCTGCTCAAGCTTTACATCGGTGAAATCGCAGATCACGTCCGGCAGGATGTACCGTGCCGGATCGCCGATCTCGTAGATAACCTGCTCACCCGCGGACAGTGGCGTGACCAGCCCCCCTGTCCCGTCCGGTTTAGTCAAGACGAAAGATCCGTCCGACGAGACTTCGATGATGGGAAAGCCCATGTTGTCCCAACCATCGACATCGCGCCAGTCTGTGAAATTCCCCCCCGTCGCCTGGCAGCCGCACTCGATGACATGGCCGGCCAGACTGCCTGCGGCCAACAGGTCGTAGGCATCGGCGCCCCATCCGAATTCAGCCATCAACGGGCCCAGCACAAGCGCGCTGTCAGCGCACCGGCCCGTGATGACGATGTCCGCGCCAGCGGCAATAGCCCGAGCGATCGGCAACGCGCCAATATAAGCGTTGACGCTCCAGGGACTTTCCGGAAACGCGGCCCCGGTGTCGATCTCGCGCAGCCCACCAGCGGCAAAAGCATTCGCGCTGCGAACCAGATCGTCGCCCTCCACCACGGCGATATTGGGCGACAGGCCGAGCTTCCCTGCCACCGACATCAACGCGTCCCGGCAAGCTTTTGGATTCATGCCTCCGGCGTTTGTCACAATGCGTGGCATCGGCTTGCCGGACCGCGCGAAAAGCGACGACATGACTGGATCGACAAAATCAGTCGCGTAACCAAGGACGGGATTCTTGGCCTTTGCCCTGGCGAGGATGGCCATGGTCACCTCGGCCAGGTAATCGAGGATGATGTAATCGACGCCGGCCTCCGCTACCTGCAAGGCCGCATCGTTTGAATCGCCCCAGAACCCGGAAGCCCCGCCGATCCGGACGATGCCGCGCTTCATGTCACTTCTCCTTCCGCGGAGGCGACAACAACGATCTCCTGCCGGGCGACCACCTGGTCGCCCACACGAACAGATATCGGCCCCACGACGCCGGCAGCGGGCGCCGGCAGCACCATTTCCATCTTCATCGCCTCGATGACGAGGAGTGGATCTCCGCGCGCCACATGCTGCCCGGGTTCCACGTCGATCTTGATGATGCGACCATTGATTGGTGAGGTCACCGAACCTGCCGCCGCCGTCGCATCGCCAGCCTTGCCATGGTTCCTGTATCGATCCACCGCGAGCCTATGGCCCTCAAGGTCGACTTCGATACCCGTGCGTGTGCGGGCAAAGACGAAATTGTAGGTAACGCCGTCGATCACGCAACGGAGTGTGCCGTGTCCAATTGCGAGTGGCTTTACGGACGAATGTCCCCGAGGTGTAGATGCGGTTACGTCGCCTGTGATGGCGCGCTCGATCCCGATCAGCGATCCATCGATATCCAGCGCCCAATCTGCGATCCCGCCCTTGATCCAGCGCGCAAGATCGTAGTCGTGGGGCCATCCATGCAGCAACGCGGCAACGATACCGAGCAAATGTGCGCTGGTCTCGGGCGTTGTGAACTTCGCATGCTGCAGAAACGCCGTGGTGGCTTCGCCAGCAATGAACTCCGCATCGCTGCAGATGCCAAGCAGAAGGCTGCGGTTGGTTGCAAAGCCGAGAAGCGGGCTGCCACGCAATGCGGTCGCCAAGCGACGCCGGGCTACTTCGCGGCTGTTGCCATGAGCTATGACCTTCGCGACCATGGCGTCGTAGTAGGGTGTTAGTTCGTTGCCCTCGGCGATGCCGCTGTCGATACGGATGCCAGCGCCCTGGGCAGGGCGCCATAAGAGGACGTGGCCGGTCTGAGGCATGTAATCGTTGTCGGCGTCCTCGGCATAGAGTCGGGCTTCGATCGCATGACCGTCAAACCTGAGGTCAGACTGGCCGATCGGCAACGACTCGCCGGCGGCGATCCGCAATTGCAGCTCGACCAGGTCGATTCCCGTGACAAGTTCGGTCACCGGATGCTCGACTTGAAGGCGCGTGTTCATCTCGATGAAGTAGAAGTTGCGGGCCGCATCGACCAGAAACTCGACCGTGCCGATGCCGACATAGTCGACTGCCCTTGCCGCGGCGACAGCCGCAGCGCCCATACGGGCGCGCAAGTCCTCGTCGACAAACGGCGACGGAGATTCCTCGATCACCTTCTGGAACCGCCGCTGGATCGAGCAATCGCGCTCGCCCAGATGGATGGTGTTGCCGTGGACGTCGGCGATAACCTGTATCTCAATGTGGCGCCCATTCTCGACCAGCTTTTCCAGATAGACAGTCGGATCGCCGAACGCATTGAGGGCTTCCGAGCGGGCAGACCGGAGGTTTGGCGCAAGCTCCTCCATTGAACGCACGACACGCATGCCTCTACCGCCGCCGCCGGCCGACGCCTTCACGATAACCGGGAAGCCGATCGATGCGGCAGCCTCACTGAAGGCTGTTTCGTCCTCCACGTCGCCTAGATAGCCTGGAATGCAGGGAACTCCGGCATCCAGCATGCGCTGCTTGGCCGCGCGCTTGTCTCCCATCACGCGGATGCTCTCGCCTGAAGGGCCGATGAAGTTCAGTCCAGCTTCGCGGCAGAGGTCGGCAAATTCCGCATTCTCGGAAAGGAAACCGTATCCCGGGTGGATAGCATCAGCCCCCGAGACTTTGGCGGCTGCGATGACTTTCGACCCGTCGAGATATGACCGAGCCGCCTGAGGCTCGCCGAGCGGAACGGCCCGGTTCGCAAGCGCAACGAAAGGAGCCTCGACATCCGCCTCGCTGTAGACCGCCACGCTCTCATAGCCGAGATCATGGACACTGCGAATGATGCGAACGGCAATCTCGCCCCGATTGGCGACCAGGACGCGCGTGAAACCGGCGCTCATGACTTCTGGTCCTGCCAAGACGGAAATCGACGCGCGCGCGCCGCCGCGGCGCCTTCCTGCCCTTCGTCACTGAGATAAGCCGAGGCGAACATTCCCGCGGCCTGCCGGATGTATTCCTCCGAACTCTCACGGCCGGCGACCCGCAGCAGTTCCTTCGTCGCCCCGATGGCGTTTGGTCCAGCCCGGGATATGTCGTCCAGGATCGCGGCGATCTGCCGCTCGAGATCGTCCGTGCCAGCGCAGAGAAAATCGACAAGGCCGATGCTCAGCGCCTCCTGGCCGCGAATGGTCGCCGATGTCAGGGCAAGCCTGCGCGCTCTCGCAAGACCCACGCGACGTACGATGTATGGTGCGATCTGGGCCGAGGGTACGCCGAGGCTGATCTCCGGAAGCCTGAACGTCACCGACTCGTCGGCGATCACGATGTCTGCCGCGCAGGCGAGCCCGAAACCGCCGCCGAGCGTGTGCCCCTCGACAACAGCAACCACGACCTGGGGCGCGCGATCCACGCGCATGATGATTTCGCCGCCCGCCGCGTTGCGCCTAGCCGTCGCGTCGGCGTCGCCGCGGTCCCCGATCCGGTCGCGTTCCTTGAGGTCGCCACCTGCGCTGAAGTTGCCGCCCGCGCCGCGCAATACGACAGCCCGCACCGAGCGATCCTCGCGTACCGAGGCGAACAGGTGGTCGACCTCGGACCACATCTGCGCCGACAATGCGTTGCGTACTTCCGGTCGGTTGAATGTTGCGAGCACGGCAAAGCGGCGGCGTTCGACGTGCAGGGTCTTGTATTCGTTGAGATCGGGCATGTCATTACATCCTGCCGACGCCGAACGTGATCGGCGCAAGCTGCCTGTTGTCGGCATCCCGACACACCGCCAAACACAATGCCAGGACCCGACGGCTTGACCGGGGATCGATTATGCCGTCGTCCCATAGCCTCGCCGTGGCGTACAGAGCGGTCGACTCGCGATCGTAGCGTTCAAGTATCTCGGCGCGCTGCTGAGCGCGCCGATCCTTCTTGCTCTCGTCAACCTTGCCGTTCTTGCGTTCGGCAATAATCTCGAGGACGCGCGTCGCCTGATCGCCACCCATCACCGCAACTCGCGAGTTCGGCCAGGCAAAGATGAACCGCGGCTCGTAGGACCGATTGCACATCGCGAAATTGCCGGCTCCAAATGATCCGCCAACAACAAGCGTGATCTTCGGGACCGGTGTATTGGCGACGGCCTGCAGCATCTTGGCGCCATGCTTGATGATGCCTGAGCGCTCGGCTTCGACGCCGACCATGAAGCCGGTCGTGTTCTGTAGAAAGACGATTGGTTTGCGAGCCTGGGTGCAAAGCTGGATGAATTGGGCGGTCTTGGCCGCCTCGGCCGCCTGAATCGGCCCGTTGTTGCCGATAAATGCACACGGCATGCCCTCGATCTCAGCCATGCCGCAATACATGTTGGAACCGAAACCGGGCTTGAAGTCGAGGGTCTCGGAACCGTCTACCAGCCTTATCACAAGCTCCTTGATGTCGTAGGGCTTGCGGTAGTCGGGAGGGACGACGCCGGCTATTTCGTCAGCGGCATACAACGGTTCCGGACCGCCTGGTCCAAACGGCTGCGCCTTTGGCCAGCCAAGCTGGGCAACGACCGACCGGGCAATCGAAACGGCATGCGCATCGTTCTCTGCGACGAACTCCGTGGTCCCCGCCACGGAGGCGTGCATATCGACGCCGCCGAGTTCCTCGTCCGTCGCGATCTCGCCGGTCGCAGCCTTGAGAAGCGGCGGCCCGGCAAGAAAAATCTTCGCCTTGTGGCGCACCATGATGGTGTAGTCCGACATGCCAGGGATATAGGCGCCGCCCGCGGTCGACGAACCGTGCACGACGGCGATCTGCGGAATGCCGGTTGCGGACAGGCGCGCCATGTTGAAGAAGCGCCGCCCGCCCTGCACGAACATCTCGCTCTGGTAAGTGAGATTGGCGCCCGCGCTCTCGACCAGCATCACGATCGGCAATCGGTTCTGCAGCGCGATCTCCTGCGCCCGCAGGAACTTCGCCAGGCCCATCGGCGAAGTCGCGCCGCCCTTGATCGCACTGTCGTGACAGATTGCCATGACGCGGACACCCTCGACGATCCCGATCCGCACGATGAGCGCCGCGCCAAGCACCTCGTTCTCGCCGTCGTCATCATGCATGCCGAGGCCAGCGAGCGCTGAAAGCGGTATCTGCGGCTCGCCAGGATCGAACAGAAGGGCAAGGCGCTCACGAGGCAGGAGCTGTCCGCGCTTGCGGAAGCGCTCGGCCTGGGAAGCGGACCGAGCGGCGACCTTGCGCTCGAGAGCCTCTACATTCGACGTCAGCCGGAGCATCTCCTGGCGCTGTTCGTCGAAGGACCTGCTCTGCCTGTCGATGAAGCTATTGTTCGGCGTCATCTGACGATCGCTCCGGCCACATGACGCACGTCAGAGATATCCCAGTTCCTTGGCGATGATCTGCATCATCACCTCGTTGGCGCCGCCACCGATGGCGACGAGACGGCTGTCGCGCATCATACGCGAAACCCGGGACTCCCAGAGGAAGCCGGCGCCGCCCCAGAACTGCATGCATTGATCGGGGACCATGCGCGCCAGCTTGCCCGCCTTGAGTTTTGTCTGAGCGGTCAGAAGCCGCACGTTTTCGCCACGGACATAGCCATCGATGCACGCATGGGTCATCGAGCGCAGCGCAGCGATTTCCGTCGACAGGTCGGCCAGCGTGTAGTGAATCCACTGGTTGTCGAGCAGCGGCTTGCCGAAGGCTGTGCGGTCGCGCAGGTATTGCGCGGTCTCGTCGACCAACTCCTGCATCTGGACGATGGTGCGGCATCCAGCAAACAACCGTTCCTCGGTGAACTGCTGCATCTGGTAGATGAAGCCGCGCCCCTCCTCCCCGATCCGGTAGCGCTGTGGCACGCGCACATTGTCGAAGAATATCTGCGCTGTATCGGAGGCCCATAGGCCGTATTTCTTGAGTTTTGTCGAACGATCCACGCCCTTGGTATTCAGCGGCACGATGATGAGCGACTTGTTCTTGTGCGGTCCGTTATCATCGCTGGTGTTCGCCAGCAGGCAGACCCAATCGGCCTTGGTCCCGTTGGTCGTCCACATCTTGCCGCCGTTGATGATATAGTCGCCGCCGTCCTTACGGGCCGTGGTCTGGATGCTCGCCACGTCAGAGCCCGCCCCTACCTCGGAAACGCCGATCGAGACGACCATGTCACCGGCAATGGCCGGCGCAAGGAACTCGCGACGCAACTCGTCGCTGCCGTGCCGCGCAAGCGCCGGTGTCGCCATGTCGGTCTGGACACCAAGCGAACTCGCGATGCCGCCCGCATGGATGTGGCCGAGCTCTTCGGCCCACACTGCGTTGTAGGTGTAGTCGAGCCCGGCCCCGCCAAACTCAACTGGCTTTGTTATGCCGAGGAAACCGGCCTGTCCCGCCTTTTTGAACAGTTCATGGCTGGGAAACTGCTCCTTCGCTTCCCATTCGGGGACGTACGGATTGATCTCCCTGTCAATGAATGCCCGGATGGACGCGCGCAGAGCATGATGCTCGTCGTTGAAAATCATTGAACGGCCTCCCTCGGCTCGCCGCGCCGTGCGGTTTTCATCGGGACCGATGGACCGGCTCGCATCGGCCCGCCGCTTATCCTCCCGGCGCCAACGACGCTGAGGCGCTGGCGTTACCGAACCACATCGCACTTTTCGAGATGCCTGTCTACCAAAAATGAATGGCGGATCACCAGTCATACAACTAGCTGATCTAGGCCGCTGAACTTCCCTAAACAATCGAGGCGATCTGGACCTAGAGCGCCAGCCCCATTTTGCCACGCATGGCGAACAGCGGGTCCGTCCGATTCGGACAACCGACATGCCACCCGGACTGAAAGGGTGGATTCCAAGGCGCATCTTCGCGCTTCAGCCATTCATAGACGGTAACACGTTCCGCAATTTTCCAGACCCCGCCGCGGCATTCGAACCGATCGATGAAACGACCGGCGATGATCGATTGCATCGGTTTTTCCTCGTCCGCCGCAGCCTCCCCAAACAGGCCCAGCCGGGCCTGCCTGGCGTCGCGTCCATAACGGTGAAATGCCGTGACATGCGTTTCGGCCAGAGCAGTGTCGGGTGTGGCAAATTCGATCAGCACCGCGCCGATCGAGTAGAAAGACTGGTCGATTCCGGCATGGTGCTTCCTCTGCCACGCGACAAAACCGTCAATATCACCGTCGAACATGCCACGCGCGTCCAGCGCGCCGTCGTGGAACACGGATCGCACGCTTTCCCATTCGTGACGCCCCAGACTCGAGGCCCACTTGTAGAGCGCTGATCTGATCTCCTCCTTGGCGAGCAGTTTCTCGACCGAGGTTTGAGTGTCCATACGATGATATCCTCCCCCACCGGCCGAACTGCGAACCTGAGAACCGACTGTGGACGACATCACGCTACACCTTGCATCTTCGGTGTCCACTCAAAAAATGAATGACGGATCATTGATCATAGTGTATCGAGCCGATAGCTTGCAACCGGGAGGAAGACGATGAGTAGCGATGCGCTCGATCAACTGGTCACCCACCTCGAAGCAGCAGGATCGGACTTCGGCCGCATATGGGGCTGCGTGTCGCCGCTGGCCGCTGACATTGTCGAGATCCGCCACGTCCCGCCATCCCCGGTGCTCGATGGACTGCGGAGTCGAACCGATTTCGTACGTTACGTCGAGGAGGAGGCGCGAGTATTTCCCCGATCCTTTCGGAAGTGCCGACTCGGCCTGAAGGTAGAGCGTCACGGCAACACGGTCGTCTGGAACCCGCTCTCGTTTTCCGGTCCGCTGGCAACGAACGGGCGTGAGGTGACAATCCGGTTCCGCGTCGAACTTCAGTTCGAGGACAACCGCCTCCATCGCATCAATGGATCGCCGGCCCCCGAAAACAGCAAGTCGGAGATCATCGAGTGGCTGCAGTCGGTAGACTCGATCGGCGGTTTCAATCCGCCAGCACCAATGGGCGGCGAAAAGTCATGACAGTGGATGCCGTAATCATTTCGACGGCGAGAACGCCGGTCACCCGTGCATACAAGGGTCCGTTGAACGCGACGCATGGGGCAAGCATGGCGGCGGTCGCAATCGAAGCCGCGATTGCGCGCGCCGGACTTGAGCCGGGCCTGGTCGATGACGTGATCCTGGGCTGCGCGCTGCAAGAAGGAGCCACGGGCAGCAATGTCGCCCGTCAAGCCGCTCTCCGGGCAGGGTTCCCGGTCACGGGGCCGGGCTTGACGGTTGACAGGAAGTGCTCGTCCGGTCTGCAGTCGATTGCCCTGGCGTCGCAGGCCATCATCGCCGAAGGCCGCACCGCGATAGTCGCTGGAGGCGTCGAGACCGTCTCTCTTGTGCAGACACAGAACCAGAACCGTTACCGGCATCAGGACCGCTGGCTCAACGAACGTAAGCCGGAGATTTACTGGCCGATGCTTCGCACGGCCGAGAACGTGGCTCGCCGCTACAATATCAGCCGCGAGACGCAAGACCTCTACGCCCTCTCCAGCCAGCAGCGGACGGCAACCGCGCAGCAGGCGGACCGCTTCGCCGACGAGATCGTGCCGATCACGACGACCATGGACGTCATTGACCCCGACACGAAGGCTACGGTGTCGCTCGACGTCACCGCCGATCGCGACGACTGCAATCGTCCTTCGACGACGCTTGAGGGGCTGTCGATGCTGAAGCCCGTTATCGAGGACGGTAGTGTTACTCCCGGGAATGCGTGCCCGCTGTCCGACGGAGCCTCCGCGTGTGTGGTCATGGATTCCCGCACGGCGGAGAGACGTGGCCTGGCGCCGCTCGGCATCTACCGTGGCATCGAAGTAGCCGGCTGCGAACCCGACGAAATGGGCATCGGTCCTGTCTTTGCGGTGCCGAAGCTGCTCAAGCGCTTCGGGCTGACGATCGGCGACATCGGCCTGTGGGAACTGAATGAGGCATTCGCCGTGCAGGTGATTTACTGCCGTGACCGCCTGGGCATTCCAGACGACCGGCTCAACGTGAACGGCGGCTCGATTTCGCTCGGACACCCCTATGGCATGACGGGCTCCCGCCTGGCTGGACACGCGCTCATCGAAGGCCGCCGAAGGCGCGAACGGTTTGTTGTCGTCACCATGTGTATTGGCGGCGGCATGGGCGCAGCCGCCCTGTTCGAGGTCGTCTGAATCCAGTCAGCCTACCTTCCCTTGAAGGACGGCTTGCGCTTCCCGAGCATTGCGTCAAGCGCCTCGCGATGGTCTTCGGTCTCGTGGGCGATCGCCTGAAAAGCGGCAGACATTTCCAGCAATGTGTCGAGCCGTGTGTGCTGGCCCTCGCGCAAGAGCCGCTTCGTCAGGCGGAGCGAATGGATCGGGTTGGCTGCGATCTTCTCTGCCAATTCGATCGCGGCGGGCATTAATTCCTCATGTGGCACGATGCGCGAGACTAGCCCTATGCGAAGTGCCTCGTCCGGGCCGATCGTTTCGCCGGTAAAAGAAAGCTCAGACGCCTTGGACAGTCCCACCGCGCGAGGAAGGAGCCATGCGCCGCCATCCCCAGGCACGATGCCGACCTTGACAAAGCTCTCTGCGAAGGTGGCCTTCTCGGAGGAGATCCTGATATCGCACATCAATGCAAGGTCGAGACCCGCGCCGACCGCGGCGCCATTCACGGCCGCAATGGTCGGTACGTCAAGATTGTACAGCGCCAGTGGAATGCGTTGAATCGTCTCCCGGTAGCTTTGGCGCGTAGTGAGAGGCGTATCTTTGGGAGCAAACCCGCTCCTGTCCCGCATTCGCTTGATATTCCCGCCTGACGAAAACGCGGGGTCAGCGCCCGTTAGGATGACAACCGCGACCGATTGATCGGTCGCAATCTGTCCGCAGACCGAAACAAGCTGGTCGCAGGCCTCGATATCCGAGATCGCATTGCGTTCCTCGGGGCGATTCATCGTCAGGGTTATGATCGAGCCGTCGCGATCGATCTTAAGGAATGGCTTAGTCATGATGAAGAATGGCCCATTGGTTCAGTACGATCGAGGCATGCCCAGGATGTGGGTTGCGAGGTATGAAAGGATGAGGTTGTTCGATATCGGCGCGACCGTATAGAGCCTGCTTTCGCGGAACTTCCTCTCGACATCGGCGGCCTCGGCGAAACCCATCCCGCCGAAGGTCTGGAGACAAATATCGCCGGCTTTGTAGGATGCTTTGGACGCGAGCAGTTTCGCCATGTTGGCTTCGGCGCCACAGGGCCGACCGACGTCGAACAGGTCGGCGGCACAATTGATCATAAGGCGCGCCGCCGACGTATCAGCGTAAACATCGGCAATCGGAAACTGGATACCCTGGTTCTGTCCGATCGGACGCCCGAACACGGTGCGGTTCGTGGCATATCGAGACGCCTGTTCAATGAACCAGCGCGCATCACCGATGCATTCGGCCGCAATCAGAATGCGCTCAGCGTTCATTCCGCCCAGAATATAGCGAAACCCATGCCCCTCTTCGCCAACCAGGTTCTCCGCCGGCACAATGAGATCGTCAAACAGGAGCTCGGTCGAATGATGGTTGACCATAGTAGCAATCGGCGACGCGATGAGGCCGCACCCAATTGCCTGCTTAGCCTCGACAATGAATACCGAGAAGCCGTCCGTCCGGCCCTTCGCCTGCGAAGCCGGTGTTGTCCGAGCTAGAACAAGCATCAGATCGGTGTGCAGCGCATGCGAGATGAACATCTTGCGCCCATTAAGACGGTAGGCATTACCGTCCCGCGTCGCTGTCGTTGTGATCCGCGTGGTGTCCGTGCCGGCGTCCGGCTCCGTGACAGCAAAAGAAATGAAGCGCAGTTCGCCAGAAAGAATTCGTGGAATCCAACGGGCGCGCAACTGATCGCTTCCATGGCGCACGAACGTCGTCATGGCATTCATCGCGGCGTGTGCGATCGCACCATCACACCCGCCTGCGTGTATTTCCTCGAGGATGGTAGCGCCTATCCGCGTCCCGAGGCCGCTGCCGCCCAGCGGCTCTGGGACAAGCGTCGATATGAAACCCGCCCGGGTGAAGGCATCTAGAAAAGCGTCTGGGAAGTGGCCCGAACGGTCTACTTCGCGCCAATATGCGGCGGGAAATTCTGCCGCCAGGGCCGACGCGCTTCGGCGCACAGCTACGAAATCCTGCTCTTCCAAGGCGCCTCCAAAGGTGCGAAGCAATTACAAGCGATGCTCAAAGCGGATCGGCCGATTACGGATCGGAAATAGATCGATATTAGGAGATGATGTCTACCATAAAATGAACGACGGTTCATCAGTCAAAAATCGCCTATCGGCAATGCGCGTGCGTCATTGATATTACAACCATCATTTAGTGCTCCGGATGGGGGCAATGGCGAGCTTACTCAACTGCCCTTGCTTCCTGGCTCATGCGGCTACCCGATTTCGTCAAATGCGCCCGCAGCGCAGCGTGACGCCGCCGGTGGCATCAGGCCCTTCAACCAGCGGATGGCAAGCTGGCCACCAGAGGCGCCGCGGCGCTTCCTGGAGCACACAAAGCCATGGCGGGACATCCACCGTCACCGCATGCCACGGCCTCCTGTCGTCTGCGATCGAGGATGGCCGCCTTCAGCTGCTCGCGGGCAGGCTCCACTCAGTCGTGCAGCAAGACAAAGGCTACGTGTCATAGCTGGCACAACGCTTCAATCACGCCGCGTGAGTCCGCCGGCCGAGCGGCTGCCTCTGCGGGAGCAAGATTGAGGAATCTTGGCGTGGCCAATCAAATTGGCTCAACAATAAACTCCGACTCGTTGAACGTCGATGTGCGTCGGTAGTACTCAACGATGGGATGCGGCCAGGTGACAGTGGGCCTGCCACTGCGTCCCTGATACCAGGTCTTCACCTTTGTGGTGCCCCATGCCCGCAGCCGGTTGTGATGGTCGACGTCGTCGTTGAAGGCGTCGTAGGGTTCCCGGCGCACCTCCAGCGACTTCGCCCCAGTTTCGAGCATGTATCCGACAGCGCGCATCGCATACTCCAACGCGCATTCCGACGTGAAAATAGCGCTGCCGTTGACGACGAGACCAGCGTTCGGCCCGCCGATGATGAATAGATTGGGAAACTTGGGAACGGTGATGCCGAGATAGGCGCGGCTGTCGCCGTTCCAGAAGTCCCGCAGTTTCACGCCGGCGACACCTTCGATGTCCATCGGATCAAGGTAGTCGGCTGCGAGGAACCCCGTGGCGAAAACGATGATGTCGACCTCGTGGTGCACACCATCAGCGGTGACGATGCCGGTGGGGGTCAGTCGCTCGATCCGCTCCGACGCGAGGGTCGCATTGGGTCTCCTCAGGGCCTTGATGTAGGCGCCGTTGTCGCGAACCATTCGCTTGGCGCCGGGTGGATAGGTCGGGGTCAGTTTCTCCAGCAGATCCAGCCGATCCTCGACCTGCGCGGCCAGATTGGCGAGACAGCCTTCCCGCAGCTCCTCATTGATGGCGCTGATCGAAATGGGGTGTTGCCAGTCTGGGTCGACCTGCACTGCCGGGAAGCGGCCCTCTGCGGCGATCCAGAACTGCCAGAAGCGGAACCAGCGGCCATAGAACGGCACGTGCCGGAGCATCCAGATCATGCCGGGCCTGATGTCGTCATGATAGGTCGGCGTCGAGAGCATCCAGGATGGGTTTCGCTGGAAGACGTGCAGGCTCTTCACCTTGTCCACGAGCGACGGCACGATCTGGAAGCCGCTGGCGCCAGTGCCCACGACGGCAACGCGTTTGCCGGTCACATCGATGTCGGCAGGCCACTCAGCCGAGTGAAACGCGCGTCCGCCAAACTCGTTCTTGCCAGGCAAGTCCGGGATGTTCGGCCGATTGAGATGTCCAACACCGGACATCACCACATGATGGAATTCCTCGCGCTCGCCGTTGGGTCCGCGGAGGCGAAGCCACCAGCCGCCTGCGGCCTCGTCATAGCGCATACCCAGTACTTCGGTGGAGAACACGAAGTGCCGTCTAATCCCGGCGTCAGCCACGACCCGGCGCGCATAGGCGAGGATTTCGTCGCGCTCCGAGAATTGCTGCGGCCAATCGGCCTTCTGCGCGAAGGAATAACTGTAGGCGAAGTTTGGCGTGTCGAGGCGACAGCCTGGGTAGATGTTGTTCCACCAGACACCGCCGATGTCAGGGCTTTTCTCGTAGACAACGAAGTCGACTCCGGCCTGTGACAGCCTGTACGCGGTTGCTATGCCCGTGAGACCACCACCGATCACCGCGACGCGTAGGTCGCGCTGCGGCGCGAGGTCCCGCCTGGTCCATGCAGGCCGGCCGGCATCGTCGGGAAGTCCAATCTCGTGTTTGAGAAGACCTACATAGTCGCCGCCCGCGCCCTTGGTCAGAAAGGAGATGGCCGCGCTGAGCGACTCGGTCTTCGGGACCGGATGTTTCCAGCCGTCGTCCCGGGCGCGGATCAGCGCACCAGTGCACAATTGCCTGGCCTTTGCCTGGGCCTGCGCCGACATACCGCCCTGCGGCGCGATGCGCATGATCATCGGAGGTGTAGGCGGAACCAACTCCGGATCGAGCAAGGATGAGTCGTCCGTCAGGACAAACAGAGCCGCGAGCAGCGCTGGCAGTTCAGCTTCTTCAACCGCCGACCTGATTTCCGCATCAGTTGCTGTCAGCGCCTCAATCGTATCAAAGCCGGCGAGCGGTGAGGCCAATCCCTCACGCACCGTCCCCGCGGTCGTGCCTGCCATAACCCCCCTCCCCCCGATACGGCGCTAGGCCGGCATCTGGGTGACGAACTTCGTCACCAGATAGGCCTCGATCGCACCCGAGCCGCCTTCGGTGCCGTAGCCGGAATCGCGAACGCCACCGAACGGAACCTCTGGCAGCGCCAGGCCCATGTGGTTGTTCGTTATCATGCCCGCATCGACCCTTACGCCCAGCTCTCTGATGGTCTCGGCGGAGCGTGTGAATGCGTAGGAAGCGAAGCCGAAGGGCAGCCGGTTGGCCTCCGTGATGACCTCGTCCAGGGTCGAGAAGCGGTTGACGATGGCGACCGGCCCGAATGGTTCCTCGTTCATGATGCGCGCGCGGGTCGGCACGTTGGCCAGGACCGTCGGCTCGAACAAGTTGCCCTTGTTGCCGATCCGGCGACCGCCGGTCGCGAGCGTCGCGCCGTTCGATACCGCATCGGAAATCAGCGCTTCAAGCGCGGGGATGCGCCGTTCATTGGCCAGTGGCCCCATCTGAACGCCCTCCTCCAGGCCGTTGCCGACCTTGACCGAACGGGCGAGGCCGGTGAGCCCTTCGAGGAAGGCATCGTAGGCGCCATCCTGCACCAGGAAGCGCGTCGGCGACACGCAGACCTGACCGGCGTTGCGGAACTTCGAACCACCAAGCGCCTTGACGGCCTTTTCGATGTCCGCGTCGTCGAACACCATCGCGGGCGCATGACCTCCCAGTTCCATCGTGGCGCGTTTCATGTGAGTGCCCGCAAGCGCCGCCAGATGCTTGCCAACGAGTGTGGAGCCGGTGAAGGAGATCTTGCGGATAACGGGGTGCGGAATGAGATATTCCGAAATCTCCGCAGGTACCCCGTAGACCAGATTGACCACGCCTGCAGGAATGCCGGCATCGGCAAAGGCCCGGATCAGCTCCGCTGGCGAGGCAGGCGTTTCCTCCGGTGCCTTGACGATGATCGAGCAGCCTGCCGCAACGGCCGCCGACAGCTTGCGCACCGCTTGGTTGATCGGAAAGTTCCAGGGGGTAAAGGCGGCAACGGGGCCGACGGGCAGCTTCAGGGTCATCTGCGTGATGCCTGCGCCGCGCGCTGGAATGACCTGGCCATACGTCCGCCTCGCCTCTTCAGCGAACCAGTCGATCACGTCGGCGCCCGACAGAACCTCCATGCGCGCCTCCGGCATCGGCTTACCCTGTTCGCGTGTCATCGTGGCTGCGATGCCGTCTGCGCGGGCTCGCAACAGGTCAGCCGCCCTCCGCATGAGCCTGGAGCGATCGAAGGCCGCGGTGGAGCTCCATACGCCAAAACCTTTCTCGGCTGCGGTGAGCGCCGCATTTAGATCCGCGCGGCCGGCGTGGGCGACCTTGCCGATGACGTCGCCGGTGGCGGGATCCACCACATCGATGGTCCGTCCATCCGCCGCGTCGCGCCAGGATCCGTCGATGAAAAGCTGTGTGTCGGGATAGTTTTTGGTCATGTCATGCATTCTCGGAATTACGGGGGTTTGCTGTCGATCGTTCAGGCGTTCGATAGCCGAGCGCGGACGAGACCGCGGCTGCAGCTGCCATGACGTGGACCGCGATGTTGCGCAGATCCCTGCGTTTGATCCGGGAGTCAGGGCCGGATATCCCGATTGCGCCTGCCAGTTCGCCGTCGCGCCCCAGGATAGCGCAGGCGCAGGCCGCAGTGCCTTCGCGCCATTCGCCGTGTGGCACGATCACATAGCCTTGCCGGCGCGCCAGTTCCATGTCGCCTCGAAGCTCCTCGATGGTTGTGCGCGTGGTGCTGGTGTAGCGCTTGAAGAGCGGCGTGAAGCGTTCGAGATAGGCATCGGGAAGCTGCGCCATCATCGCCTTTCCCGTGGCCATGGTGAAAGCCGGCGCACGGGAGCCAACGCTCGTGTGCGTGCGGATGTGATGTCCGCTCTCGATCTTGTCGAGATAGACGACATCCGTATCGTCCAGCATAGACAGGTGAACCGTCTCGCCTGTCTGCTCGGCCAGCCGGACCATTGACGGCCGCGCCGTCTTGATCAGGTCGACACGGCCGATGACATGGCTGCCGAGTTCCCACACCTTCGTTGTCAGTTCATACGAGCTGTCGGACGCGTGCTTACGCACATATCCGAGCTGCTGCAGCGTCGCCAGAACGCGGTGCACATTGCTCTTCGTAAAGTCGAGTTCGGTTGCAAGGTCGGTGACACCGCGCGGCTCGTCGCTGCGCGCGAGCACCTCGATGAGCCTCAACCCTTTGGTCAGCGACTTATCCATGCAGGACAGCGTTCCATGCGCTTGCGCAGATCGTGAGCGTGTGCCGGCAATCAATCACGGAGTCGATTGACAGCCAACACCTAAAGTCTCTAGTCTCATAATTCAGAATAGCGTTCTAAAATGTGGAACGCAAGTGCCGCTCCAGCCGGAAGGGCCTGGGACGGATTGGGAGGACAGATTGGCAAGCGACCTGCGCGCCATGGCGAGCTGCGTGGAACCGGGCATGCGCATTGCGCTGCCGGTCGACTATGCCGGTGTGTCCATGGCAATGACACAGCCGCTCATCGAACGCGGCGCGGGCCGGCTTCACATCGTATGCGTTCCAACCGGCGGGCTGCAGGTCGACCAGCTGATCGGCGCCGGTCTTGTCGAGACGGTGGAAACCAGTGCGGTGTCGCTCGGCGAGGCAGGTGGCGCTCCACGGTTCAATCAGGCGGTACGCGACGGCACGATCCGGCTGCGCGACGCCACGTGTCCCGCTATCCACATGGGTCTGCTTGCAGCGCAGAAGGGCGTGCCGTTCATGCCGATGCGCGGCTTGATCGGCACGGATGTGCTTCGCTTCCGAGACGACTGGCTGGTCATGGACAATCCGCTGGCTGGCGGCGGCGACCCGCTCGTCCTCATCCCGGCCATCACGCCGGATGTCGCGATCTTCCACGCGCCTATGGCTGACACGAACGGCAATGTCTGGATCGGCCGCAGGCGCGAACTGGCGGCCATGGCCTATGCATCGGCGCAGACGCTGGTAACGGTGGAGCGGATTGTCGACGACAATCTCCTCTCGAGCGAAACAATGGCCGCTGGCACCCTGCCGGCGCTCTATGTCAGGCAGATCGCGCTGGCACCGCGCGGGGCATGGCCATACGGCCTGTGGGGCGAGTATGCCCCTGACACCGACGAGCTTGCCCGCTATGCCGCCGCCGCGCGCACCGAGGCCGGATTTTCCACCTACATGCAGCAGCCGGCCCGCCAATGAGCCAGGTCCTGCCGCGAGAGATCCTGATTGCGACGATCGCGCGCCTTCTCGACGGCGCCCGCCACGTAGCCGTGGGTGCGTCCTCGCCGATCCCTGCGGCCGGTGCCATGCTTCTGCGCGCGCTCAAGGAGCGCGACGGCCAGCCCCCGGTCCGCATCTCCATCCTCGGCTCTGTCGACCACAACTTTTTCACCAACGGCTCGGCTGAACTGTTCGATTGCGCTGGACAGGGGCGGATCGACGCCTTTTTCCTCGGCGGTGGCCAGATCGACGGGCGTGGAAATGTCAATCTGGTCGGCGCGGGCGGCTATCCGCAGTCGGCGCCCCGGTGGCCCGGGTCCTTCGGCGCGGCCTATCTTTATTTTGTCGTGCCGAGGGTGATCCTGTTTCGCGAGGAACATTCGCCTCGCGTGCTCGTCGACAAGGTGGATTTCGTCAGCGCACCCGGCACAAGCGAACCGGGGGTCTACCGCACGGGCGGCCCCGTCGCCCTCCTAACGGGCAAATGCCTGTTCAGCTTCGACAAGGCGCGCGCCGGCTTCAATCTCGAAAGCATCCATCCCGGCCATGACCTCGGCGAGGTACGCACCGCTACGGGGTTTGAGTTCGGCAGCGACGCAGACGTGTCGTCGACGGCGTTGCCGGACCCAGCCACACTCGCTTTGTTGCGGAGCCGGGTGCTTGACGAACTTGCGGAAACCTATCCGGCCTTCGCCGCGGAGATGCGTCAGGATCTGGACGCGCCGCCACTCACGTTGTCCAGGGGAGGCTTAGCATGACCGAGCGAACGGGCTCGCTTTCCGACATCCGCGTGATTGACGCGAGCCGTGTGCTTGGCGGGCCTTATGCTGGCCAGGTGCTTGCCGATCACGGCGCCGACGTGATCAAGGTCGAGCCGCCCGCCGGTGACGAGACGCGCGGTTGGGGGCCGCCATTTCTCGACGGGACGGCGAGCTACTTCCTCGGCCTCAACCGCAATAAGCGCGGGATCGCCGTCGACATGGCGAAACCTGCCGGGCAGGAATTGCTCCACGCAATGCTGGAGACAGCCGACGTCTTCATCGAGAATTTCAAGACCGGGACGCTCGAGCGCTGGGGGCTCGGGCAGGAGGAGATCCAGAAGCGGTATCCGCGGCTGGTGCATTGCCGCATCTCCGGCTTTGGCGCCGACGGGCCGCTGGGGGGCATGCCTGGATACGACGCCGCCATTCAGGCAACCGCGGGGATCATGAGCGTCAACGGCGAACGCGGTGGCGAGCCGCTGCGCGTTGGGCTGCCGGTGGTGGACATGGTGACCGGCCTGAACGCGGTTATCGGCATCCTCATGGCGCTGAACGAGCGCGAACGCAGCGGCACGGGTCAGTTCGTCGAGGCGGCCCTCTACGACTGCGGGATCTCGCTGCTGCACCCGCACTTGCCGAACTTCTACCTGTCGGGACAGGTGGCTCGGAGGTCCGGCAACGCACATCCGAACATCTGTCCCTACGATACGTTCGCGACCGCGACCGCTCCGATCTTCCTTGCCGTCGGAAATGACCGGCAATTCGCGACACTCTGTTCCGAGATCGGGCGGCCCGATCTTCCCGTCGAAGCGCGGTTTGCGCGTAACCGCGACCGGAACATCAACCGCGATGCGCTGAAGGCCGAACTGGAGAATGCGCTGGGCGCATTCGATTGCGACGAACTCGCCGACAGGCTGCTCAAGGCAGGCGTGCCGTGTGGCGCTGTTCGAAGCATCGACAAGGTTGTTGCCGATGCGCACACGATCCATCGCGAAATGGTCGTCGACACAGGTGCCCATCGCGGCACTGCCAGCCCGATCAAGCTGTCGCGCACGCCGGCATCCTATCGCCTCGCGCCGCCGCGCTTCGCCGAACACTCGGCCGAGGTGCTTGGCGAGCTCGGTGTCGACCCCGCACGATATGCCGACGTCTTGCCCCGCGGATCGGCGGGCGAATGAACATGGCAGAGAAGACTGGACCTGGTAACTTGAGACGCCGGCATGAATGGAGCCGATCTTCTCTGTGAGACGCTGCTGGCGAACGGCATCGACGTCTGTTTCGCCAATCCCGGCACGTCCGAAATGCACTTCGTCGCCGCGCTGGACCGGCAACCGCGCATGCGCTGTATGCTGGGGTTGTTCGAGGGCGTCGTGACGGGAGCCGCCGACGGCTATGCGCGCATGGCCGACAAGCCGGCAGCAACACTGCTTCACCTTGGTCCCGGTCTGGCCAACGGGCTTGCAAATCTGCACAACGCACGCCGCGCCAACACGCCGATGGTCAACGTCGTCGGCGACCATGCGACGGATCATCTCGCCTATGACGCGCCGCTGACCTCCGACATCGAGTCGCTCGCACGGCCGATGTCGCACTGGGTCGGACGGGTCGAGTCCGCTGACACGGTCGGCAGCCGCACATCCGAGGCGATCGCCGCGGCGCGCGCCGCCCCGGGCCAGATATCGACGCTGATCCTGCCAGCCGACGCGGCATGGTCGCAGACAACGGCATCAATCCCCGCGACCTTGGCGAAACAACAACCCACACCCCCGGACGACAAGGCGATCCTAGCCGCCGCCGCGGCGCTGAGGTCAGGCGCCGCGACGACCATCATCGCGACGGGTCTCGCACTGAGGGAAAAGCAGCTAGCTCTGCTCGGCCGGATCGCTGCGAAGACCGGCGCACGCCTTATGGCGCAGCAGTCCAACAGCCGCGTCCAGCGGGGAGCCGGCCGGGTCGCCGTCGATCGTGTCCCCTACGTGGTCGATCAGGCTGTGGCCGCGTTTGCCGACACCAGGCAGGTCGTGTTGGTCGGCGCCAAGGCGCCGGTTGCCTTCTTTGCCTACCCCGACAAGCCCAGCAGCATGCTGCCCCCCGATTGCGTGGTCCTCGAACTGGCAAACCGCGGAAGCGATGTCGTCGCTGCGGTCGAAGCCCTGGCGGAGGCCGTCGGCGTGGTCGGGATCGAACCCTCTCGCAACCGGCGCGAGAGACCAGCCGTGCCTCAGGGCGCGCTGACGCCGGACGCGATCTCGATCGCGCTCACACACCACATGCCGTCAGATGCGATCGTCTGTGACGAGTCGGTCACCTCGGGGCGCAACTTCTTCCATGCCACCCACGGCGCCGAGCCGCATGATTTCCTCCAGCTTACCGGCGGTTCCATCGGCATAGGACTGCCGCTCGCCGCCGGCGCCGCGATCGCCTGCCCGGACCGAAAAGTGATCGTGCTGCAGGCCGACGGAAGCGGAATGTACACACTGCAGGCCCTGTGGACGCACGCCCGCGAGCGACTGGACATCGTCACCATCGTCTATTCCAACCGCCGCTATCAGATCCTGCTTGGCGAACTGAAATCCGTTGGCGCTTCCGCGCCAGGCCGCAACGCCAGCCGGATGCTCAATCTCGACGATCCGGACCTCGACTGGGTGTCACTGGCGAAGGGCATGGGCGTGGAAGCCGCGCGTGCCGATACATGCGAGGCGTTCGAGACGCTTCTCAAGGCCGCCGTCGGGCGGCGCGGCCCCTTCCTCATCGAAGCAGTGATCTAGCGAGGATTGACGATGAATTCCCCCGCCATCAGCCGTTTTCCGGTTCCTGAAATCAAGGACATGCCTGACGACATCCGCGAGCGCATTCTCGCAGTGCAGGAGAAGTCGGGCTTCGTCCCGAATGTCTTCCTGACGCTGGCGCATCGGCCAGACGAGTTCAGGGCATTCTTCGCCTACCACGACGCGCTGATGGACAAGCCTGGCCCGATTACCAAGGCCGAGCGCGAAATGATCGTCGTCGCGACCAGCAATGCGAACCAGTGCCAATATTGCGTCATCGCGCATGGTGCCATCCTGCGAATCCGCGCCAGGAACCCGCTGATTGCCGACCAGGTCGCCGTCAACTACCGCAAGGCCGACATCACCGCGCGGCAGCGCACCATGCTCGATTTCGCGATGAAGGTGTCGATGCGCGCTCACGAAGTTGGCGACGCGGATATCGCGGTGCTCAAGGAGCATGGCTTCAGCGACGAAGACGCGTGGGACATCACCGCCATCGCCGCTTTTTTCGCCATGTCGAACCGGCTCGCGAACGTCACGAGCATGCGCCCGAACGACGAGTTCTTCACGATGGGCCGCTAATTGATGCACTCACTGCTCGAAGGCAGGGCGGGAGTAGAGCGACCTGAGCCGGGTGGGATCCAGAGGCTAGTCCTGGCTCGCAGGAACCCGCAGCGGAGCGCGGCTCAGGTCGTTGCCGGCCGCGATCGCCTTCTGCAGCAGTCGCATCAACTCATTCGCTTCGCTCGCCTCGAGCCCACGCAGCATGACCTGCTGTGCAGCATCCACCGCGGGCTCGATGCGGTTGAGCGCGTCGTGCCCGGCATCCGTCACGCGCAACACATTGGCGCGGCGGTCGCGCTCGCTGGCATCGCGCTTTACAAGCCCCTTAAGCGTCAGTCGATCGATCACACCACCAATGGTGGTCCGGTCATACGCAATCAGACCCGCGAGCGTTGCCTGGTCGATCCCCGGGCTGAGCGCGATCGTCGCCAGCGCAGCATATTGCACGGGGGTGAGATCGAACCCTGCGGCACCGACCTCGGCCTGGAAAATCGCAACCGCGATCTGCTGGAAGCGACGTGCCAGATGCCCGGGCATGTCATGGATGTCAGCCACGCGATCTCCACAGAAGCTAAATTGACTAGCATACTGATTATCAGTATGCTGATTATAGCTACAACTGCAGATTTGTCCCAAGGTCGGGACGACGATGTCAAACGCCATTGGCGGCGCCACGCTCGGACGTCTCGTTTTGCAGGGGATAAGCGGCGCCAACGTGCGCGGGCGTGCTTCAACCAGGCTGGGGAGGGCCGGGTGCAGTTTCACCTGAACGGCTTTCGACCAGGCGATCCTGGCATCATAGCGCGATGCACTCCCCGGAATGAATCGGCCGGCGCTCGCCCCCTGCCGCACGAGGCTGACGTGCTCATTGTCGGCTGCGGACCCGCCGGCTTGACGCTCGCCGCCCAGCTCTCCGCTTTCCCCGCGATACGCACCGTGATCGTGGATCAGAAAACCGGCCCGCTTCAACTTGGCCAGGCTGACGGCATCGCCTGCCGGACCATGGAGATGTTCGAGGCGTTCGGTTTCGTCGACCGGGTGCTCAAGGAGGCTTACTGGGTCAACGAGACTGCGTTCTGGAAGCCTCTTGGCGAGGGCGCCGATATCGTCCGCAGCGGCCGCGTGCAGGACACCGAGGACGGGCTGTCGGAGTTTCCCCACGTAATTCTCAATCAGGCCCGCGTCCATGATTTCTATCTTGAAACTATGCGAAACGGTTCGGCGAGGCTGGAGCCGGACTATGGCTGGCGCCTGACGGGGTTCGAAGTCTCCGGTGATCCGGCCGAGGCATTCCCGGTTACGGCTCGACTTGAGCGGGTGGAAACCGATGGCGTCGTGACGGCGGCGACCGTCAAGGTGCGCTATCTGGTGGGCTGCGACGGAGCACGCTCGGTTGTTCGAAAGTCGATGGATCTGGACCTTCACGGCGATGGAGCCAACCAGGCCTGGGGTGTCATGGACGTCCTGGCGTTGACCGACTTCCCCGACATAAGGCTGAAGTCGCTGATCCAGTCCGCGAGCGACGGCAGCATGCTCATCATTCCGCGCGAAGGCGGATATCTGGTCAGGTTCTACATTGAGCTGGACAAGCTGGCGAAGGACCAGCGCGTCGCGAGCCTCAACACCACCTCCGACCATCTTGTCGCTGCGGCACGGCGCATTCTTGCCCCTTACACGCTCGACGTGAAGGAGATCGCATGGTGGTCGGTCTACGAGATCGGCCAGCGACTGTGCGACCGCTTCGACGACGCCGCCGCGCACGGCAATGGAGCCCGCGTCTTCATCGCCGGCGATGCCTGCCACACCCACAGCCCGAAGGCTGGTCAGGGCATGAACGTTTCGATGCAGGACGCCTTCAATCTCGGTTGGAAACTGGCTGCCGTGCTCAGGGGTCAATCAGGCCCGGCGCTTCTCGAAACCTATTCGCGGGAACGTCACGCCATCGCCGCAGAACTCATCGATTTTGACCGTGAATGGGCAAGCATGCTGAGCCGGTCGGGCACTGAGAGCCGGGCCGATCCATCCCGGACCCAACGCTATTTCGTGCGACACGGCCGTTACACGGCAGGCACGGCGAGCCGCTATGAGCGGTCGGGCATCTGCGGGCCGTCGACCCATCAGAGGCTTGCTGCCGGCCTGCCGATCGGGATGAGATTCCATTCGGCCCCGGCTGTCCGGCTTTCCGATGCCAAGCCTGTGCAACTGGGGCATGTGGTGAAGGCGGATGGTCGGTGGCGCATCTTTGCGTTCGCGGGCGCCCGGGAGCCCATGAGCCCGCAGTCCGACCTCAGCCGCTTGTGCGATTTCCTGATGACGTCGGATCATTCCCCTGTCCTGCGCCATACGCCGACCGGTGCGGATATCGATTCCGTCATCGATGTCCGCGCCATATTCCAGCAGACCCATTGCGAGCTGTCGCCCATGCAGGCGCATAAGCTGCTGGTTCCCGCAAAAGGCCGCTACGGGCTGCGGGACTACGAAAAGCTGTTTTGCGCCGATGCGCGCAGCGGAGATGTGTTCGATCTGCGCGGCATCGACCGAGCTCGCGGTTGCATGGTCGTCGTTCGCCCTGACCAGTACGTCGCGCATGTCCTGCCGCTGGCCGCGCATGAAGAGCTCGCAGCATTCTTCCAAGGCTTCATGATCGACCAGAACAGGGCAGCGCTGCCTCAGGCTTCGCGTCCGCACGCGGCGATGGCGGGGCAACGAGCATGACCGGCGCTGCGTTGAACTACCCTACAATCATCGCTCGGTCCGTCGAGCTCGATGGCGATGGTGTCCGCATTCTCGATCGGCGGGTATTTCCGTTCGAGACCACCCTTGTGCAATGCCGCACCGTCGAAGACGTCGCTCGCGCCATCGAGGATATGGTGACGCAGAGCAATGGCCCGTTCTTCGCGGCCGGCGCCGCGATGGTGCTCGCTGCGCGGCAAGCCGACAGGGATGGTGTCGCCGACAAGGTCGCATACATGCAGGCGGCAGCCGAGCGGCTGCGCCGAACGCGGCCGACAAACAACAACATCGCCACCATTGTCGGCAGCGTGACCACGCATCTAGCGGACCAAGGTGCGACCGGCACGGCCATTGCCGATGAAGTGGAGGCGTTCGTGCGCCAGCGCTGGCAGGAGCGGCGCGACATCCTCCGCCGCGTCGGCGTCAATGCAGCTGGTCTCGTGCCGGAAGGCGGTCGCATCATGACCTACTGCTGGTCTGAAGGCGCCCTGATCGAGACGCTGCGCGAGTTAAAGCGCCTGGGCCGCGAGGTGGAACTCTGGTGCCCGGAAACGCGGCCCTACCTGCAGGGCGCCAGACTGACCTCACACAGTGCAGCCGAGATGGGCGTGCGCTCAATCGTGATCACCGATGGAATGGTGGCGCACACGATGCAACATCGAGGCATCGATATTGTGATGACCGCAGCCGACCGCGTCACGCTGTCAGGCCACGTCTTCAACAAGATCGGCACGCTGACGACTGCAATCGCTGCCCGGCATTTCGGCATCCCTTATGCCGCGACGGTCGCATCCCCTGATCCTGCGGCGCCGGGACCGGGTGACGTTCACATCGAGGAACGCGACGGCGAAGAGGTGCTGCACTGCCTTGGTATGCGCACTGCCTCTCCGCTCGTCGAAGGCTGGTATCCCGCCTTCGACGCAACGCCGCCTGGGCTGGTCTCGGCCGTGGTGACAAAGGATGGGGTGTTCGCACCGCTGGCCATTGCAGGCCACTACGGGCGCGGCGCCAAAACCAACAAGGATGGAGGAATGTGATGGACGCTGTTCTAGGCGGATCCAAGCTGACGAGCCTGCCCAACATGACGGGCATTCGCAGCGAGACTGTGAAAACGCCCTACGGCGATCCTTCGGCGGCTATCAGCATCGGCAGCGTTGGTGGGCGCGAGGTGGCTTTCCTGCCGCGTCACGGCAATCCGCATATGTTCGCGCCGCACAAGATCAACTACCGCGCCAACATGTGGGCGCTGAAGGAACTCGGCGCGACGCGCGTCTTTTCCGTCGCCACATCGGGCGGCATCCGTCCGACATTCGAGGCTGGTCACTTCGTCGTGCCGGATCAGGTCATCGACTACACGCATGGCCGCATTGACACCTACTTCGACGGCAGTGACGGCAAGCCGGTGCAGCATATTGATTTCACCGAGCCGTACAACGAGGGCGTGCGCAAGGCGATCCTGGCAGCCGTGAAGGCAGCAGGAGAGACCGCGCACGACGGCGGCTGCTACGCCTGCTTCAACGGTCCCCGTCTCGAGACGGCAGCCGAGATCCGCATGCTGCAGAAAGATGGCTGCGACCTCGTCGGCCAGACCGGCATGCCGGAGGCATCCCTGGCTGCCGAACTCAAGCTCGCCTATGCCGCACTCTGCCCGATCGTCAATCCGGCGGCCGGCCTTGGCGAGAGCGAGAAGGCGATTTCTCGCGAGGAAATCATCCGCGTTCGTGAGGAACTGTTCGGCCGCATCGAGGCGATCCTCGAAGCGTTCGTATCGACCTGAGTTTGGGCCGCACGAGAACGGGAGACACCCGATGGCGGTGAACATCAAGATAACCAATGTCGGAAGGCGCTTCGGCCAGCTGAAAGCGCTGACGAACGTCAACCTTGAGGTCGCGGCTGGCGAGTTCATCGCTTTCATCGGGCCATCAGGTTGCGGCAAGACGACCTTGCTTCGCTGTGTAGCCGACCTGGAAACTGTCTCCGAGGGCGAGATCATGATCGGGGGCGACGCGCCGCAAAAGGTTCGCAAGGCGCGCAAGCTTGGTCTGATATCGCAGCGGCCGGCGGTTCTTCCCTGGAAGCGTGCTGTCGATGATGTCCGCTTCACGCAGGAGGTCACCGGCCGCGCCGGTTTCTCGCCGGACGATATCCTCTCCGATTTCGGTCTTGCCGGCCACGAGAAGAAGCGTCCGCACGAGCTCTCGGGCGGCATGCTGCAGCGCGTAAACTGCGCCAGCGCCATCGCGCATGACCCGGAGTTACTGATGATGGACGAGCCGTTTTCGGCGCTGGACGAGATGAAGCGCGAGGAAATGGGCGAGTGGTTCGCCGCCGAGTTGCAGAAGCGGCCTCGCACCGTCCTGTTCGTGACCCACCACATCGATGAGGCCGTACTGCTGTCTGATCGGATCGTGGTGATGTCCCCCTCCCCGGGTCGCATCCACGCGATCGTCAGCGTCGATGCGCCGCGTCCGCGCAATCGCGAGTTCCGCACAAGTCCCGCATTCGTGGAGACGACGGCACGGCTGCGGCACATGCTGTTCAACGAGATGAGGAGCGCAGCTTGAGGTCCGCCGACACCATCAACGCGCGCGTGGCATTCGACTCCCATCGCTCGCGAACCATGCGCCGCGTCTGGACCACGACCCTGAAGATCGTGCTGCCGATCGCCTCGATCATCGGCCTTTGGTATTTCGCGATTTACGCCTCGGGCCTGCCCAGCTACGTCATCCCTGAACCGACGGCAGTGCTCAATTCGCTGATCGTCAACCGGGCGCTGTTCTTCGAGCACTTCGTATACACACTGCAGGTTGCGCTGACCGGCTATGTGCTGGCCAACGTGATCGGCATCGGTCTGGCGATCCTCTTCGTCGCCCTGCCGATCAGCCGCGACGCGGTTATGCCGGCGGCGATCTCGATCCGCAACGTGCCCTACGTCATCATGGTGACGGTGCTCGCTCTGGCGATGGGCGACGGGTTTTGGACGAAGGTGATCATCGTGACGATGGCCGGCTTCTTCCCGGTCCTTGTCAACACATATCGCGGGCTCAAGTCGGTCGATCCGATCATTCTTGATCGCATGCGCATCCTCGACGCCTCGCTGTGGAACGTCTTCGTGCGCGTGCGCATCCCCTACTCCGTCCCCTACATGGTGGCGGCGCAGGAAATCACCGGCAGCTCCAGCATCGTCATCGCCATTTCGGTCGAGTGGATGATCTCGCGCAGCGGCCTCGGCTACCTGATCAACCAGTCGATGATGGCCTATGCGGGGGAGCGCGTTTACGCAGTCGCTCTCATCTCTGCGGCCTTCTCGTTCGGCGCCTACTCTCTGATTCACTTCCTGGGAGGCCGGCTCAACTGGGCCGAGCGGAAGGATCGATGAGCAATGGCCGGAAACGTGCCTGACAGAACACAAACCGACAACAGGAGGAGTGTCCAATGAGACTAACGCAGTTGATTACTGCCGGGGCGCTTGCCCTCGGCCTGATGATGCCCCTGGCGGCCAAGGCCCAGGATCTGACGGAGGTCAGCATCGCCCTGAGCTGGCTTCGCAACGGCCAGTACGCGCCTATCCTCGCCGGTGACTCGCTCGGCTACTTCAAGGACGAGGGTCTGAAGCTCAAGCTTCTCGATGGCGGCCCGGGAAAGAACACGATCTCGTTCGTCGGTGTGGGCCAGGCCGATTTTGGCATCGATTCGTCGGTGTTTGTCTTCCGATCGCGCCAGGCTGAAACCCCGGTCGATATCTCCGTCGTCGGCGCGCTGCTCCAGCATGGCCCCTATGGTTACATCACGCTGACTGAACCCGGTGCGCCGAAGCCGACGCCACAGGACATGGTGGGCAAGAAGATCGGTATCCAGGCCGATGGCGAAGTCTTTCTGCAGGGCCTCGCCCGACTGAACAACCTCGACTACAAAAGCTTCCAGATCCAGACCGTGCAGGGCGGCATCGAGCCGCTGATGACGGGTCAGGTTGACTTCTATTCCGGCTGGATCACCAACCAGCCGTATCAATTCGAACTGGAAGCCGCCAAGCCGGACGCACCCGCGAACATCAAGGGCAAGATCTGGCAGGCGATCGTGTTGTCCGAGGTCGCGGTTGCAGCCTACGGCGACGTCATCTTCACCCGTTCGGCACTGCTCAAGGAAAAGCCGGAAGTCGTCAAGAAGGTGATGCGCGCGATCGCGCGTGGCTTGGAGGCCACCATTAACGAGCCGGAGAAGATCGCCAAGCTGGTCACCGAATATCCGGACCAAGGCGACAACTACGAACGCGTGATCTGGCGCCTGAAGAACGGCCAGAACGAGTTGATGACCAGCAAGGACACCCGCGAGCACGGCCTGCTCTGGATGGATCCAGAGCGCTGGGTGAAGCACCAGGAGTTCTACAAGGAAGCTGGTCTGATCCCCCGCGTTGAGGACCCTGCGGCCTTCGTGACCAACGAGTTCAACCCAGGCATCAAGTCCAAATAGCTCCTTTCGGAGTTCTTCCGGAGGGCGCTTTTCTGCGTCCTCCGGCTTCACCCCCGGTCGACGAAGGGACAGACCAGATGACAACGTCAGCCGCCGACTTGCCGACATTGATGCGCGAGAGTGTGACGCTGACGCCCGACGTCGTGCGCATCCTCGATCGCCGGACTTTTCCGCTGAAGGTCGAATTCGTCGACTGTCCCAACGTCGAAGCGGTCGCAAAGGCGATCGAAGACATGGTGACACAGAGCGGCGGCCCCTACCTCGCTGCCAGCGCCGGCCTGGTTCTGGCCGCGCGCGAAGCCGACAAACTGGCCGGCGCCGACGCCCGCATGGCGCATCTCGATGCCGCCTCGAAGCGTCTGATCGCCACCCGACCGACCAACAATCTGATCCGCAACATCCTGACCCGGATGCTGGCGGAGGCCAGGACGAACGCGGACGCCGACGACTTCGGCGCGCGTGTCGAGATGCTGATGCGCAAGCATTGGGAAGATCGCCGCCGATTTGCTGCGCAAATGGGGCGCAACACTGCCAACCTGATTGCGGATGGCGAAACGATCCTCACCCATTGCTGGGGCGAATCCGGCGTTATCCAGACGCTGGCCCACCTCCTGATGGATGGCAAGAAGGTGGACATGGTCTGCACGGAGACGCGGCCCTATCTCCAGGGCAGCCGACTGACTGCGCATTCGATCGCCGAAATGGGCATCCCGGTCACCGTAATCACCGACAATATGGGCGCGGCGGCCATGGCGGCCGGCAAAGTCACGCGTCTCCTCACCGCAGCTGACAGGATCACAGCAAGCGGGCACGTCATCAACAAGGTCGGCACCTTGCAGCTCGCAATAGCCGCGCGCCATTTCGTCCTGCCCTATGTCGCGCTCGTCGGCCGGCCGGATTTTTCGGCCAAAGGGCCTGAGGACGTCGAGATGGAATTCCGGGATCCCGACGAGACGTTGCACTGCCTCGGCCACCGGACCGCAACGACCCTTGCGACCGGCTGGTATCCTGCTTTCGACGTGACCCCACCGGAACTCGTCACTCATATTTCGACCGGCTACGGGGTGTTCGATCCCCACGCGCTATGACCCGAAACAGCTGCCGCCTGATCCGGCCTAAGAAGTGACCCTGCCACCCGCGGCGATGCGCGGGTGAGCTTCAGATCCTTCCTCCCATTGCACCCGGGATGGATAATCCGTTTAAGTCGGTTTGCGCGAAGAGCAAACCTGGCGTCGGCCGGATGTGCATATGGAGTAGGTTCTGTCTGGTCAGGGCAAAGTGTATCGAAGCTGGGGCGCCGGGAAATGGCTCGTCAACGCGGGTCCACTCGATCGAAGCCTTGGCAATCTGCACATTCAGACTGTTCAGCTCATTAACTTGGCCATCAGGCAGCAGCGGATTCCCGCAGGCGCCCGCATGCCCTCGACGCGCGAGATATCGGAGATCCTCGGCATCAGCCGCAACACCGCAAAGCTGGCAGTCGAGATTCTCGTAGAACAGGGCGTGCTGACCAGCAGGGACAGGTCCGGGACCTATCTTGCCCATTCGCCCCATCCGGAATCGCCGATCGATCTGCCCCAGGACGAGGATGCGGCCGTCGATTGGCACGGTCGCTTCACGCTCAAGCTCGGGCTGGAGCTAGAGCTAGAGCCTCCGGCCTACCCGCCCAACCATGCAAGTTTCCTCTACGGCCAATTCGATGCATCGATCTTCCCGATCAGCCGCTGGCGCGAATGCGAACGATCGGCGCTCAGCGTCTCGGAAGTCCACAACTGGGGAAAGGACGTTGTCGACGAAGACGATCCATTGCTCATCGAGCAGCTACGCGCGGAGGTCTTGCCCCGCCACGGCATCCTGGCGGCGCCTGAAAACATTCTCATCACTCTGGGGGGGCAGCAGGGGCGTTACCTCGTGAGCCAGTTGTTCGGCGGGTCCGAGACCACGTCCGGCATCGAACATCCCGGCATGCCGGACATGGCGCGCATGCTGGACCTGTCGCGCACAGGCGTCAGGCCTCTGGCGCTAGACGACGGCGGCGTCATCCTTGGTGAGCAGTTGCGCGGCTGCGATACGCTCTACCTGACCTGCGGGCATCAATGCCCGACCACGGCAGTCATGTCGCGCGAGCGGCGGATTGCGCTCCTGGAGCAGGCCCGCGACGACAACTTCGTTGTCGTGGAAGATACGTTCGAGACCGAAATCTTCGTCGCTGGCAAATATCCGCCAGCGCTGAAGTCCCTGCCGGGATCGGAACGCGTCATACATATTGCCAGCCTATCAAAGCTGATCGCGCCGGGCCTGCGCATTGGCTACGTCATCGCCCATCCGTCTGTTATCGCCAAGATTCGGGCCCTGCGGCGCCTGATCCACCGTCATCCGCCCGGCAATAACCAGCGTGCGCTCGCCATGTTCATCGAGCGTGGTTACTACCGCTCCTTCCTGCGACGTGCACAGGCGGTGGTCGCCGAGCGACAGGCGGTCATGGCGGCCGCGCTCGACCGCCACTTTCCAGGCGCCGACTGGCGGCACTGCGACGGGGCGTCCACCTTCTGGATGAAGGTTCCCGATGGGGTCCGCGCCACCGCGTTGGTCGCCAGCGCCGCGGCGCGTGGCGTGCTCGTCGAAACAAGCGGACGCTACTTCCACCGCGACAAAGGCCGGGACGACCATGTCCGTCTATCGGTGTCGAGCATCGTTTCCGGCAAGATCGAGGACGGCATCCGGCGGCTTGCCGAAGCCCACCGCGACGTGTTGCGCGGGGCGGGTCAGCCGTAGCTGGCGTAACGCTCGTTGGCGGCGACCATCTGCTCGGCGGTCAGCACCTTCACCTCGCCCGCTTGGCGCGCTAGCACATACTGCATGCACAGGGTCTCCAGCCGCAACGCGGCGTTGAACGCCGCCTTGAGCGACTTGCCATGCGAGATCATGCCGTGATTGCCGAGAAGGCATGCCGTGCGGCCCTGCAACGCCTCGATGGCGAGGTTGGCAAGGTCTGAGGTAGCCCAGAGCACGTAAGGTGTGCAGCGCACGTCGTCGCCGCCAAACGAAGCGACCATGTAGTGAAACGCCGGCAGGCTGGATCCGGTCGAAGCCATCGCCACGCAGTAGTTGGAATGCGTGTGGACTACGGCATGTGCGTGGGGAAACGCCTTGTAGATCGCGGAATGCATCGCCCATTCGCTTGATGGCTTCTTGCCGTCATTGGCCCGCCCCTCAAGATCGCAATCGACGAATGCTTCGGGCGTGATCGACGCCACGGAAGCGCCGGCAGGCGAGATCAGCATGCCGCTTCCGCCGCGTGCGCTGACATTGCCGGCTGCGAGAAAGATCAGGCCGGACGTGCCCATCTCGACATAGGTCCTGCAAAGATCGTTGCGCATGTCTTCCTGGCGGCTCATCGAAGTCTCCTCACGTAGTTGGATTGTTTATCAGACGGCTATGGCGGCTGCCGCAATGCGCGCAGGCCAGTCCGTCGAAGGTTCGTTCGGTCCATGCGTCATAGGCGTCGATCGATTGGCGCAGGGCCATGCGGCCGGGTTCGGCCAGCATGCGAAGGTTTGCGGCATGTTGTTCCGCCTCGGCGACCACGACTGCTTCGTCGAAAACGGTCACCATGCGGTCACGCAACAGCCATTGGCCGCCGATCATCAGATCGCGCACGGCGCGCGGATCGCCGTGACTGACGATGCTGGTCGCGGAAACTGCAGCCGAGGCAAAGGTGATCGAGCGGAAGTCGAGCAGGAGGAGATCGGCCGATCCGGCTGGCCGGATTGAAGCGCTGCCCTGACCGAGCGCGGCCCACCCGTCCTCGACGGCCGCGGTCAGCGCTTCCTCGGAGCGGATCCAGCTCTTGTGCGGGCTTCCAGGACCTCGGCCTGAAACCAGCATCTGGCGCATGGTCTCGAACATGTCGTGCCGGCCGGACGTATTAGCGCAGTCGGTCCCAAGTCCGAGGCGCACGCCAGCGTCCAGCATCTGGCGCACCGGCATGGCTCCCGACCCGAGCATCTGGTTGCTGATGGGATTGTGAACCGCAGTGACACCACGCGCGGCGAGCGTTTCACGCGCCTGACCATCGAGCCAGATCGCGTGCGCCAGCGAGGCGCGACCGTTGAGCAGACCAAGACGGTCCAGTTCACCGACGGCACCGCCCGGCCAGCGCGACTGGGCAAGCCGGTATTGCGGATAGGTCTCAAGCAGATGCGTGTGGCAGCCGAGATTATGTCGGGCGGCAAGTTCGGCCCACAGATCGAGCAGTGCCTGCGAACAGCGTTGCGGCGCATTGGGTCCGAGCAGAGGCGTGATGCGCGCGTCACGCGTCGCGGCAAGCCGTTCGGTCCGCAGACGCAACGCGTCGTGATCGGTCATCTGCATTTGCGCATGTTCTGCCAGGACGGCGCGATCGAACGGGATATCGAGCGTGTCCTCGTCTGGGAGATCGGCGAAGAACGGCGCGAAGCCGATCCGCATGCCGCTCTGGCGATGGACGTCGAGCGCTACCTCCAGGAATGGTACGGCGGGGAAATGATCGATGTAACCGCCGATGCCGGCCCGGATCATCTCGATGGCGGTCAGCTGCAATGCCGAGCGGATGGACGCCGCCGTCGAGCCGCGCCCGTAGCAAACGGCCCAGAGCGACCAGAGCTCCAGCGGATAGCTGTTCTCCGTCCCGCGAAACAGGGTGGAGGAAGAATGGACATGACCGTTGAAGAATGGCGGCAGGACGGCGCAATGCGATGCGTCGATGGTCAGCACATCGGGGCCGAATGCTTCGCCCGGCGCGACGAAGGCGGCGATCTTGCCGCCATCGACAAGGATATCGGTTCGCCTGAAGGCGCCCGCGTCCCAGACAACGCCATTGGCGATCAGCGTCCTTATGGTGGACTGGTCACCCACCTCAGCCGAACTGCTTCGCCAGTTCGCTGGCCTTGAACACGCCGTCCTGTGTTGCATAGGACGTGACGAACTCCGGCGGAGTGATGTCAAAGGCCGGATACCAGCCCTTGGCGAGTGGCGTCGCCGTGCGCTGACCCAGGCAGTAGAGCGACTCGTCGCCATCGCGCATTTCCAGCACAACCGCCTTGGGCTCCGGCGCCAGGCGATCGGGCTTGAGCACCATCGCGATGTAAGGGACATCGAGCGCCTTGGCGGCAGTCGCGATCTGGAATGTGCCGACCTTGTTGAAGACATGCCCTGACAGGGTCACGCGATCGGCAGCGGTCATGTATTTCGACACCAGTCCGTTCGCCATTGCATGTGCGGCCATGCCGTCGGTGATGACGGTCACCGGCAGTCCCATCTCGGCGACCGAATGCGCGGTCAGGCGCGCGCCCTGCAGATAGGGCCGCGTTTCGGTGCAGATCACCGATATCTTCTTGCCGGTCTCGATGCACACCGCCAGCGTTTCGATCAGGCTGGTCTCGGCCCAGCAATGGGTCAGAATTGCGTCGCCTTCGTTGATGAGGCCAGCCGCGGCAATCCCGAGTTTCCGGCTGTTCTTCAGACGCAGGTCCCATTGTCCGCGGACAAGCGCATCGACCGACGCGACGAAATCATCGCGGCCTGCGATCTGCGGCAGTTCCGCGTTCACGGCCGCGACCACGTCGCGGATGTTGTTGTTCGTCGGACGCGTCTTCAGCAGGCGCTCGCCAGCCGCCTTCATGGTCGACATGCGGCTCTCTGCGTCGGCGTTGCCGCAGCTTTCGGCCGCCAGCGCCAGCGCCGCTCCGGCGACCTTTCCGGGACCGGCGCTTTGTGTGACCATCTCTTCGATTGCCTTGGCGCAGGCTTCGACGTCCAGGCAGTCGACGAACTCGATGCTGTGCGGAAACACCCGACGGTCGAGGATGCGCACCATGCCCGGCTCACGGAGCACGCTGTCGCGGATAACTGTAGGGATGACGGCCGTGTTCATGCTGGATACTTTCTTGCAGGCGTTGGCGTTGCGACTAGGCCGAGACGTTTGCTGCGACCAGCGGCGCCTTGCCGGGGCCGCCACGCTTGGCGTCCCACTGCGACAGCCGCACCAGGGCTTCTGCGCCAGTCATGCAGGCCTTTGCGACGCCGCCGCTTTCTGCCCAGACGCCGGTCCGGCGATTGGCGATGACTGAGCAGACGACGCCGGCGCGGAAACCGAAGATGCGCGCGAAGGTCAGCAGCGCCGCCGCCTCCATCTCGAAGTTGAGGACGCCGAGGCCTGCCATCTCCTCCAGCACCGTCTCGCTGTGCTGCGACATGAAGCCGTTGAGCGCGGGACGTCCCTGGCCGGTGAGGAAGGAGCCAGCCGTGCAGCCGGTGCCAATTCGATAGGTGTGCCCCAGCGCGGCGGCGGAATCCGACAGAGCCAGTGTCGCTTCGTGCGACGCTGTTGCCGGAAATTCGGGCCGTGCATAGAAATTGGTTGTGCCGTCGAGCCTGACTGCCGCGTCGTTGATGATCAGCGAACCCGGGTCGATGTCGGCATGGAGTGCGCCGCAGGTGCCAACCCGGATGTAGGTATGCACTCCGAGCCGGCCGAGATCGGTGAAGACGCTTTCCAGAGAGGGCGCGCCGATGGCCGTCGAGACTGCGCCGATGCGCACGCCCCGATAGGTGCCGGTTGCCGCCTTGTAGGCCCGCGGCAAGCTGATCACCTTGGTGTCTTCCCATTGCGAGGCCATGATTTCGACGCGGTCCGGGTCGCCCGGCAACAGCACATAGCCCGGCAACCCGATCTCGCGCAGCATTGTGATGCGACGCTGGTCGCCCATCGTTGCAGCCGAAGTCGTGTCGATGGTAGCCATGTAATCCTCCTTGTCGGGCGTATCGTGTTGCCGCTCAGCTGGTGCGCCAGCGAACGATGAAGGTCTCGGCCGCAACGACGATGGTGAACATCGTCAGCGCCAGCAGCGATGATGTCGCGATCGCGGCGTAAAGCAGCTCCGTCCGGTAGTCGAACGTCGTCTGGATGATGAGCACGCCGAGGCCGAGCTCCGCGCCGATCCATTCCGCGACGATCGCGCCGATGACGCTGGCGGTCGCCGAGATGCGCAGTGCGGCAAAGAGGAACGGGACCGATCGCGGCAGTCGCAGCTTGAAGAACACCTCTCTGCGGGAGGCCGACATCACCCGCATCAGTTCCAGTTCCGACGGTGATACGGACTGAAATCCACGGATCATGTTTACCAGCATCGGGAAGAAGCAGACGATCGCCGACACCATGATCTTGGAGGTGATGCCGAGGCCGAAGATCAGAATCAGCACTGGGGCAAGCGCGATGATGGGGATGGTGTTGAAGAACACCGCGACCGGCAGATAGATTTCGCGCACTCGGTTCCAGTGCACGAATACCGTCGCGATGCAGATCGCAGCGAAGTTGCCGATCAGAAAGCCGCCGATGGCAGCTTGTGCCGTCGGGACAAAGTTCTTGAACAGAACGGTGAAGTTGGTGCCAAACGCCTTGGCTACACCAAGTGGGCCGGGCGAAATGTAGTTTGGCACGTTGAACAGCCAGACGGCGAGCGCCCAGGCGAGCACGAGCGACGACAGGCCGATGATGGGGCGCAGGATGGTCATCATGTCAGGCCATACCCTCCGCTGTCTCGAGGTGGCGGCGCAGGTCCGAGGTGATCTCGAAGAACTTTGCCGAACTGCGGTCGATGGCGCCCGCGGGCTTCTCTCCTTCGAGATTGATCGTCTGCGACATCCGTCCCGGATGGGCGGCCATGACAGCCACGGACTGGCCCAGGAACGCGGCCTCCGGCAGGCTGTGCGTTACAAAGACGATGGTCGTCCCCGTATCCAGCCAGATCTTCAGCATTTCGTCGTTCAGCCGTTCGCGGGTGATTTCGTCGAGCGCGCCGAAGGGTTCGTCCATCAGCAGAACATCCGGTCTCGTCACCAGCGCACGGGCAATGGCGACACGCTGGCGCTGGCCGCCGGACAACTGGTGCGGCTGCGCCGATTCCCGGCCGCTCAGGCCAACGAGCTTGAGCAATTCGCCAGGGTCGCGGTTCGGCCGGCCTACAGATTTCCACTTGCCCACCTCAAGCGGCAGCCGGACATTGTCGATGACACTGCGCCAGGGAAGCAGGGTTGCCTCCTGGAAGACAAACGAGATGCGGCGTGCGTGCCGCGCCTCAGCGGGATTACCGCCGAACACCTGCACCTCGCCGCGATCAGGTGCCTGGAGATCGGCGATGACCCTCAGCAGGGTCGACTTGCCGCAGCCGGACGGACCGATCAGGACGCAGAACTGGCCCCTCGGAATGTCGATGGCGATGTTGCTGAGGGCCTTGATAGGGCCCGAGGCGGTGGTGAACGTAACGTCCACCCCCGATACCCGGATTGCCGACATCAGCCGAGCCTTGGACGAGCGTCGGCCGTTGCGTCGAGGATGGCGCGAGACGAGACCTCGGCCAGCACCGGCTTGCGCACCTCGAAGGCCTTGGCCTGGTCGAAGGCGTCGATCTGCCGCTGCAGTTTGTCGTTGTCGAACCAGCCCCAGCCATTCGCCTTGGTGTCGGGACCGAAGGCGATGCTCATCACGGTGTCGACAGTCGCGTGCTCGACCGCGCGATCGAGGTTCGGCAGCGCGTCGCACATCAGGTCGACGGCTTCCTTGCGGTTCTCGAAGGCCCAGCCCCAACCCTTGCTGCAGGCGCGAATGAACTTTGTCAGGCTCTCCTGCTCGGCCGCGAACACCTCCGGCGTGGTGAGGTAGGCGTTGGCGTAACCTTGCGCACCAGCCGACTCGGCCGTCATCACGATGCGATCGTCGCCGAGCACCGCAAGCGCAGTGGTATTGGTGAGGAAGCCGGTAACGGCGTCGGCCTGTCCGACCAGCAGCGCAGTCATGTCGGCGCCCTGTGTGATGGTCTTCACGCTGGCAGGGTCGATGTTGTGTAGCGCCATGATGATCTGCAGCGTCAGGCGGCCATTCGGGTTGAGCGCGATGGTCTTGCCGACGAGATCCTGCGGCGTGCGGATCGGTGAGGCCGGCTTCGAGAAATAGGCGTAGGGCGTATACTGGTAACCGCATGCGAACAGCATGACGGGACGACCTGCACCATGGGCGAGAATCGTCTGGGAACTGGTCATCTGCGCCTGCATTGCCTGGCCGGTGAGCAGCGGTGGCAAGGTCTGGGCGTTCGGTCCGCCGCCACCCAGAGTTACATCCAGACCCTCGTCGGCGAAGTAGCCTTTGGCCTTTGCCACGAGGTCGCCGATCTGGCCGTTGCCCAAGAGCCAGTCATACTGCACCAGCATCGATTTGGTATCGGCTGCCCTGGCCGGTCCGAAGCTGACGAATGCGCCGGTCATTGCCGAGGACGCGGCAATTGCTGTTGCCGAATGCCGCAGGAAGTCGCGGCGATTCACGCCGCCACCGAGGTGAAAACTTTTCCCGTTATCCATCATGTAGGCTCCCGTTCACGTCTGATGCGCGTTGCAGAAAAGGCACCATTGTCGGGTGGTCGGCGCAACAACCCAGTTTTCTACAAACCAGGGTTCCAGTTTACCTATGAGCGCAATGGACCTCGGACCATTCCGGAGCGAGGCACAGCGGCCGCAGACAACGCCTTTCTGGATGACGGATCGAAGTTGGTCGTTACAAATACGACCCGAGATACTGCCGCGCCCATGTCCACTGTTAGCTAGGCGCCGCTTGCTCAGGAGCGTCGCCGCAATCACTCAAATGGCCGCAGCTAGCTGCTGCACGATGGTGATCGTCGGGTTTCTGGCGCCGCGTTCGATGTTGCTGATGTCCACGTCCGACCCACGCCCGCCATAGCTAGCCTATGAACACGCCGCCGTTCACGTCGAGAATGCTTCCCGTCATGAAGCTCGCCATCGGCGAACAAAGAAACAGGATCGGCCAGGCAATTTCGCCAGTCGTGCCCAGGCGACCGATCGGCATTCGACTGATCAGTTCCTCTTCGCGCCCCGCGACCATGCTCGTCTCGACCGGACCGGGAGCTACGCCGTTCACGAGCACGCCATGCGCTGCGCCGACGCGCGCCAGCCAGCGGACCGCGCTGTGGACGCCGCCCTTCGAGGCCGCATACTGGATGCCGGAGACGCTTGCCGTGCGCCCCGAAACGGAGCCGACCAGAACGATGCGACCGTCCTTGCGGGTGGACATGCCGGGAAAGAACGCGCGGGCGGCATTGATCGACCCTTTCAGGTTCACGTCGATCGTCCGGTCGAACACCGCGTCGAAACCCTCGGCCATCCAGTCGTCGAGCGGGCAGATACCGGCGCAGGTCACCACGGCATGGACGTCTCCGAGCATGGCCGCGAGCCGGTCGATGGCGGCGCGGTCGGTCACGTCGCAGTCTGCTCCGGTTGCCTTCAGGCCCTCGGCCGACAGCGCCGAGGCGGCATCGGCGGAACCCTTGCTGTCCCAGATCACGACGTCGGCCCCGAGGCGTGCGGCCTGCGTCGCGGTCGCAAGCCCGATGCCGCTCGCGCCACCGGTGATCACCAGGCGCCGGCCGGAGAAGTCCATCAGGTTACGCATCGGGCAGCTCCCTTTCGTCAACCAACCGCGTCAGACGCCGGAGAACATGCGGGCGCCCGCCACCGGCATGTCGGCGGTCAGGATGGAGCCGCTCTCGGACTCGGTGATGAACAGCGTCTTCCGGCCCGGGCCGCCATAGGCGATGTTGGTGGTGTGGTGGCCGACATGGCTCTGGATGCGGGCGATTGGCTCGCCGCGCGCCGTGAACTGCCAGACGGCGCCGATGCCGACATGGGCGACGGCGATGTTGCCCTGTTCGTCGATCGCGAGCCCGTCCGGTCCTCCTCCGCCCGACAGCTGGATGAAGGTACCCACCTTGGCGACCGCGCCCTCGCTGCTGAACGGCACCCGCCAGATGGCATTGGCGCGGGTGACGGCCACAAACAGTGTCTGCTCCGACAGGTCCAGGACGATGCCGTTGGGACTGGGCACGTTGTCGAGGAGGCAGTCGACGCGGCCGTCGGCGCGCAGGCGGAAGACGCGGCCCGTCGGGTCATGCAGGCCGGACAGGCCCTGGTCGGTGAAGTAGAGGTCCCCGTTCGAGGCGAAGACGAGGTCATTGACGGCCTTGAGCCGCTCGAGGCGCACCCGCTCCAAGATCGGCGTCACTTTCCCGGTATCTGGATCGAGCAAGACGATGCCGTGCTTGTAGTCGGTGATGAAGATGCGGCCGTCGCGGTGGATCTTGAGGCCGTTCGGTTCGCCGTCATATTCGGCGACAAGCTCGAAATTGCCGGCCTTATCCACGCGGAAGACGCGGCCCCAGGGAATGTCGACGCAATAGAGCCGGCCCTCGCTGTCGAAGGATGGTCCTTCCAACAGCGAGTGCGCGGAGAGATGGCCCGGCTGATGCCGGAACCATTCGGAGTTTCCGCGCTCGGTCTTGCGGAACTCATCCGGGAGGCGGGCGAAGACCTGGGTCTCGATCAGTGGCGGGGGTGCGTACATGGGAGGTCTGCCAGCTACTTGAGGACCGCGGGGAGCCAGAGGACGATCTGGGGAAACGCGTAGAGGAGAAGGGCGAAACCGATCATGATCAGGCAGTAGGGCAGCGAAGACCACGACACGTCCGCAAGGGTCGAGCCGGGCGCGATCGACTGCACTGCGAACAGGTTCATACCGACGGGCGGCGACAGGAGCCCGAGCTCGATGAAGATGACCATGATGATGCCGAGCCAGACGCCGTTGTATCCCATGGCCGTGAGCGGCACGTAGAGGACCGGCACGGTGAGCAGCATAATCGACAGGCCGTCGATGAAAATGCCGATGATCAGGTAGATCAGGATCAGCAAGCAGAAGAACAGGAACGGGTCGAGGCTGAGTCCGACCAGCCATTCGGTCACGCCGCGGCCGATGCCGGAGGTGATGACGGAGTAGTTGAGAATCTGGGCACAGACGGTGATGAACATGATCACCGCGCTGGTGAGCAACGTGTTGCGCAGGGCCTGCTTCACCGCCCGCCAGTTGAGCTGGCGATAGGCAACCGCGATGACCGCTGCGAGCAGCGCGCCGAGGCCGGCCGCCTCCGTCGGCGTGACGATGCCGGCATACATGCCGCCGATGACGCCGCCGATGAGGAGGATGATCGGCACCGAGTCCCGCAACACGCTGGAACCGGTGTTGTCGAAGGAGTCGCGCCTCGGCGTCAGAGACGGACGAACGGTCGCGAGGATGCCGACATAGATCGAGAAGAAGACCGCAAGCAGGATGCCCGGGATCATGCCGGCGGCGAAGAGGTCGATCACCGACTCCTGCGTCATCGACCCGTAGACGAGAAGCGGGATGCTGGGCGGGATGAGGATGCCGAGACCGCCGCCGGCCGTCAGTGTGCCGAGCGTCAGGCTGTCGGAATAGCCGCGCGCCCGCATTTCCTTGATCGCGACCGAGCCGATGGTGAGCGATGTCGCGACCGAGGAGCCGGCGACCGCGGAGAACACGGCGCAGCCGGCTATGTTGGTCTGCGCCAGACCTCCCGGCACGCGCCGGAACCAGGGCGCGATGCCGGTGTAGAAGCGGCTGGCGATGCCGCTCTGCAGCACCAGCTCGCTCATCAGGATGAAGAGCGGAACGGCGGCGAGATTGAAGTCGGTGGTCGTGTTCCAGACGAGGTCGCCGAGGGTCGGCCAGAGGTTGACGCCTGACGTGATCGTGACGACCACGAGACCGGCGATCCCCATCGCCGCGCCGATGTTGACGCCGCCGATCAGACAACCGATCAGCACCAGCGCGTGCAGGAAGAGCGCTTCAGTCCACGACATGATGCTCCTCGGGAAGTTCGTGGCCGTTCCACAGCTGCCGGAAGCGCGAGATGCCGTATTCGACGGACGCGATCGTCAGGATGGCGAGGCCGAGGGGAAGAACGACCTGTGGAATGAACAGGGGCGTCTGGGAATATTGCAGCGAGACACTGCCGAACCGCCAGGAATCCAGAAGAATGCGCAGGCCGCCATAGGTCAGGACGGCCGACAGCCCCGCGCAGATCAGGCCGGCGACGAGTTCCAGCACCGCCTGCGCGCGCAAGGGGAGCCTGCGGATGACGCTCTGTACCTGAAGCAGCCGCCCGCCTCTCAACGCCGGAGCGAAGCAGAGCAGCGAGATGAAGCCGAGGGCATACTCGCCGTATTCCTCGGAGATCCGGGTCGAGGCGTGAGCGAGATAGCGCAGGCCTACTTCCACGTTCATCAGCAGCAGCATGGCGACGAGGATCGCCGCACTCAGCCAGATGACCGCTGAGTCGAGCGCGTCGAGGAACCGCGACGCGCGCGTCGGGCGAGCGACCGAGGTGGGCACCGCGGCCGCGCCCGCCTCCGTCGGTGCGGTTGTCATGAGCAGCTCTGGCGGACGGTCGCGAGCAGCTTCTCCGCGATTTCGCCGTTCGCCTTGACCCAATCGTCGCCGATCGGCGCTGTGACCTCACGCAGCTTGTCGAGCGTGGGCTGGTCGGCGTCGGTGATCGTCATTCCGGCGTCGGTCAGCGTCGTGCGCGCCTTCTCGCTCGCGTCGATCACCTTGTCGCGGTACTGGGTCGACCATTCCTTCGCCTTGTTGTTGACAAGCGTCCGCAGGTCCTCCGGCAGCTCGGCCAGGGCGGCGTCGTTGATGACGACGAGTTCGTGCGACAGGGTGAAGTTGATGGCATAGCCGTATTTGACGACATCCTGGATCTTCCAGGCCACTGCGGTCACGTAGGCGGTGAACGCGCCGTCGACCACACCGCGCTGGAGTGCCGGGATGACTTCGGCCGGCGTGATCGAGACGCCTGATCCGCCGAGAATTTCCATCGTCTGCACCTGTTCGCGATTCCAAGCGCGCATCTTCAGACCCTTCAGCGAGTCGAGCCCCTCGATCGGCGTGCGCGAGAATATCTGCTGGGCCGGATTCGACCAGTGGATGAGCGGAGTGACGCCGAACTTCTCCGACATGACCGGATCGACGATCGGCGCGATCGCAGGCGCAGCCTTGTCGTAGAAGGCTTGAAGGCTGGTGCAGGAGAAGGGGATCGAGAACGCGTTGAGCTGGGGCAGGTCGCCGGACATGAAGCCGCCGGCGATATGCGCCATGTCGACCTGTCGGGTGGCGGTCGCCCGCAGGACGTCGGTCGCTTTGTAGGGCAGTTCGCCGGCCGTATAGAGCGTGATCTTCAGCCGGCCATTGCTGGCCTTGTCGAGATCCTCGATGAACCCGCGATGCAACTGGGTTCCGACGTCGCTTGTACCGAGCGCGGTGAACATCTTCCAGTTGAAAGTATCCTGGGCCTGCGTGACCGATGTGAGTGCGCCGAGCAGGCACGCGCCGGCAAAGCCGACGATCGATCGGCGATTGAGCTTTTCCATCTACACATTCCTCCCTGAATGCAGTCGCTGAAAGGCGACATTCCTTCACGGCCGATCACGCGGCCGACATTTCCGATTTCCGCCGTGCCGTCTCCTCCGACGACGCGCTCCGCCTGGCTCTAGCCTAGGCGGATCAGCTGATGCCTTTCCGGCATGGTCGAACCCATGCCCGGCGCATCACCCGCCGGCGCATTCCAGATACCTGACCTCGAACGGTACCACCTCTCGCGGCACCAGAACCGAGTTCAGCCCGACAATGGCGCGGGTACGGGCGCCTGGGCTGAACGTGCCCCATTTCCCGATGCCGGCGACGCCATTTACGGCCAGCGGATCGACCTCCGTCCCCAGCGTGTCGACCACCTCCTTGGTGTCGGCCTTGATGGCGACGCGCAGGACGACCTCGTAGGGATCGTCGACGACATGGGGGGTCGATTCGCGATGGACCGAATTGATGCCGATGAAGTCCATGCGCACTTCCGTCGGCTGGGACGAATGGCGCGCGAAACGCTCCTCGAGAAGCCGCTTCGTCAGTTCGGCACGGTTCATCGCGCCAGGACCCGCGAAGAGTACCATCTCCTCGGCCATATAGCCTTCCATGATGCCGACGAGCGCCTTGTAAGTCGGGCTCTTCGGCAGGCCGGCATCGTCGATCAGAACCTCGACTTCGTTCTCGGCGATCTGTCGGAAGCGGACCTTTGTCATGTCCGCGATCACGTCCGGGCAGTAGTAGCGCGCGGGATCTTGCACCTCGTAAAGAAGCTGTTCCTTGCAAGTCGCCTCGGACACAACGCCGCCCGTGCCGGGCAGCTTCGAGATAACGACGCGATCTTCCGTGACCTCGACGATGGGGTTGCTGAGGTTAGCGATGTCGGGGACGTCCTTGTAGCCCGGGTCTGCGAAGCAGCCGCCGGTGACCTGCGCGCCACATTCGAGCAGGTGCCCGATGATCATGCCCTTGGCGATGTTGTGATGGTCGTCGATGGACCAGCCGAACTCGTGCGCCATCGCCGCCATGTAGGGGCAGGCGTCGCCGACCCGGCTTGTGACGATGATGTCGGCGCCCTGAGCGAGCGCCTGGATAATGCCCTCGGCGCCAAGATATACCTCAGCCGAGATGATCTTGTCGCGCAGGTCGGCGACCGGCTTGTCGCTCTCGACGAAGTTGAGCCCGAGATCCCTCACGCGGTCGGTGATGTCGCTGCCGCTGACCGACGCGACCTTGAGGTCCGTCACGCCGAGCTCCTCGGCGATGCGGATGATCTCCTCGGCGGCAGCGGCAGGGTCCATCCAGCCGCCATTGGTGATGATCCTGACACCGCGTTCCTTGGCGGCCTTCAGGATCGGCGCGATGCGCTTGCGCAGCAGCGGGTCGTAGGGCGGAATGCGCGGATCGTTGAGCCGCGCTACCTGTGCGATACTCTGCGTCACCTCCGACATGGCGTCGAAGCAGAGATAGTCGATGTCGCCGCGGGCAATGAGGTCCGCGCCCGGCTCGAAGCGGTCCCGCGACCAGGCCGATCCGGCCGCGATCCTGATTCGCTTCACTTCGCGCCTCCCATGGCCTTGCTGATCCTTTCACCCCGGCCGACGAAGTCGTCGCCCACACTGACCGGAAGGCCGAGCATCAGGGAGGAAAGCGCCTTCCCGGACTCGTCGAACGCGAGCGTGCGGGTGCGGCCACCTTCGAGGACATCGCAGAGGACGAAATTCAGCGCGCCGACATTCGGCGCCTCGTAGCGGGTGATCGACCCCTTCGTGATCGCCCCGAACATGGACTTCACCGCATCGACGGTAACTTGTTCGCGCAGCAGCGGATAGTCATCCATCTCGTAGGCTATGACCGAGACATTGCTGTCGCGGCCTTTCTCTCCGGAGCGCGAATGCGCGATCTCGCGCAGCAGTACCGTCTTCAAGGCCATCCTCCCGACATCTTTGTTGGCAGGAGGGTCATCTGTCGCGATGCAAAATTCAAATTGATTTATTTTTGCATACTTATAGAGTTTCCTTATGAATATCTCGCTGAGCCAGTTACGCAGTCTGGTCGAGCTCGCCCGACAGGGGAGCTTTACCCGAGCGGCCTCGGCGCTCCATCGCACGCAGCCCTCCATCTCCGCGCAGATCAAGGAACTGGAGGGTGCTCTCGGTCTGAAGCTCGTCGACCGGACGACCCGAGAGGTACAGCTCAACACCGTGGGCGCCGAACTGGCTCCGGTCATCTCCGGCATCCTCTCGGACCTGGACCGCGTGCTCGAAACGACACAGCGGCTTAAGGACTACCAGATCGGCCTGATCAGCATAAGCTGCCTGCCTTCGTTCGCGGCGAGCCACCTTCCAGCCAAGATCGTCGAGTTCCGGCGGAACTATCCAGGTGTTCGGTTCCACGTGCGCGACGAAGGGGAACTCGCGGTCGTCAAGTCGGTGGCATCGGGAGAGGTGGAGATCGGGGTGACGACGACACCGACGATGTCAGAGACCGTCCGGGCCGTGGATATTCTCGACGATCCATTCGAGGTCGTGTTTCCGGTCGGGCACGCTCTGGAATCGGTGGGCAAAATCACCCTAGACGAGCTGACGAAATACGATCTCATTCTGATGGCGGCAGGGAGCGGTGGCCTGAGACGGCGGCTCGACGCGGCTTTCGCCAACCAGAAGCGCATCCTCGTGCCGCGATACGAGGCAGTCTACTTCACCACTGCAATGTCGCTGGTCCGCGCCGGGCTCGGCATCAGCTTGCTCACGGCAACGATCAACCACCGGCTCGATCCGGACCTGAGGGCGCGCCGGATCGAACTGGACGGCTTCTCACGCAGGATATGCCTGGTGACGCGCCTTAACCGGACACTGTCGCCGGCAACGCAGGCGTTCCATGACCTGCTTACGCAGGATGGCCTCAGCTAGAGACCCGCTCAGTCGCGGCTGTCGAGCCACGCGGAGAGCCGCGCGATGCCATCGCGCACAGACGTCTGGGCGGTCCAGCCGAGCAGCGTCTTCGCCTTCTCGTTCGACAGGTCGAGCCGCTCGTGGCCCGTCGACTTGGCCGTCCGCTTGTCCTCCGCGTAGACCGGCTGGAGCGCGCTGCCACGGACGTCGAGAACGCTCTCGACGACCTGCTTCACGCTGGTCGAGACGCCGGTGACGATGTTGATCGCCTCGCCGCTCGGGCCGCGCTCCATGGCCTTGATCGTCCCTGCCGCCGCGTCGCCGACATAGATGTAGTCGTGCGCCTCGCTGCCGTCGCCGAGGATCGTCGGCGCCTCTCCACGCGCGACCGCTTCGATTGCCTGCAAGATGGCGAGCGCATTGACGCCCCGGCTGTGCTGGTTCTCGCCGTAGACGGTCGAGTAACGGACGGAGCAGAAGTTCGGACCGCCCTTCTGGGCATAGAGCCGACCCAAGCTTTCGCCGAGCAGCTTCGAGGAGGCATACGTCGCGAAGGCCGGCGAGATATCGTGCGAGCCGAAACCGACGGTTTCGTCGACCAGTCCCTCGATCTCGCTGCCGTAGACGGCGATCGACGAGGCGAAGACGATCTTGGAGACGCTGCGGATGCGGGCGGCGTCGAGCAGGTTGAGCATGCCGACGACGTTGACCTCGATGCCCGTGCGAGGCTGCGCCGCGATCGGCAGGGTCAGGTAGGCGGCCAGTGCGAAGACGCCGTCGATGCCTTCGAAGGCGTCGATGAGCGAGGTAAGGCTGAGCACGTCGCCACGCACGACGCGGACCCGAGCCTGGCTGGCGAACGACTTCAGCACGGCCTCGCTACCGAGGCTGAGATTGTCGAACAGGACGACCTCGGCCGCGCCGGCATCGAGAAGCTGCTGGGCGAGATGCGAGCCAATCAGGCTGGCGCCACCGGTGATGAGGAAACGCTTTCCGTCGATCTGCAATTACTTGGCCTCTGCGGTTTGATGTGTCTGGAGGTGGCGGCGGCAATTGCCGATCGCACCCTGGAGCGCTTTGCCCATGACCTTGTAGTCGAGCGAGTAGATGAAGAAGCGGACGTCCTGGCCCTTCCAGCGCACGACCTCGCTGGGGTCGTTGATGTACATGCCGGTCGTAACGTTGCGCTTCCGGGCCGCCGTGAAGACGGTCTCGACGGCATTCTCGACGACCGGCGCCTGTAACTGGCCATGAACGTTGTAGGACGAGGCGAGATCGCCAGGTCCCGGCATGATCCAGTCGACGCCCGTCGCGTCGAAGACGCTGTCGATCGTCTCCACGCATTCGCGGTCCTCGACCAGCCCGATCGCCAGCGCGTCGCGGTTGGCGCGCTCGGTCGTATTCTTGAAGTCGATTATGCCATAGCCGGCGGACTGCACGCCGGTACAGGTCGGGCGGCTGCCGAGGGGAGGGTATTTCATCGCCGAGATGGCCGCATCGGCGCCGTAACCCGGCAGGCCGAGATGCGGGAACATGAAGGCTTCCGCTCCACCATCCAGCAGGCGCGGGACGTCGGGAAAGTTGGCCACGCCGAGGCGGATCACCGCCGAGATGCTGGTCGCCGCGCAGGAGCGGAGGTGGGCATGCACGGTGCGGACGTCGTTCAGCCCGTGCTCCGTGTCGATGACGACGAAGTCGAAGCCGGCCTCGGCGTAGACCTCGCAGATGTTGGGGTCGGTCGAGAAGACGAACCCGCCTAAAAGGGGCGACCTCGCTTGCGCGAGGCGCTGCTTCAGGGGCGCTGCGGTGTTGAACATGGCGTTTCCTTCGCGGCTCAGGGCATCAGGACTTCGGGCAGGATGGTCGAGATCGACGGCACGAAAGTGAGGATCACCAGCGTGACCAGCAGCGCGATGATGAAGGGCATCAGTTCGCGCATCAGCGATGTGGTGCTGACGCGCGCGATGTCCTTCACGACCATGAGCAGGATGCCCGAGGGCGGAAGGATCAGCCCGATCATCAGGTTGAAGACGAAGACCACGCCGAAATGGATCGGATCGATGCCCATGCCGAGCGCGATCGGCGCCAGGATCGGGGCGAGGATGGTCAGCGCCGCAAGGCTCTCGAGGAAGCAGCCGACCACGAGTAGGAGCACGTTGACTAGGATCAGGAACCCGATCGGACCGAGACCCAGCGTGTCGATCAGCGCCTCCAGATAGGTCGGCAGCCCGAGGCGGGTGAACACCAATCCCAGCAGCGAGGCGAAGGCGAGGATGAAAAGAACCGCCGCCGACTGCAGCACGACGCGGCCGAAGATCGCATAGAGCTGGCCGATGTTGATCGTGCGGTAAACGAGCAGGCCGAGGATGATCGCGTAGATCGACGCCACCGCCGACGCTTCCGTCGGGGTGAAGTAGCCCGAGACGATGCCGACGATCAGGATCGCGGGCGTCATCAGCGGCAGGATGGAATCGGCCACCGCGACGCCGATCTCCGACCAGCTCGACGGCGCCATGCGCGGGAAGGCGCGACGGGTGGCGAGGATCGCGACGGCGACCATCATCATCACGCTCATCAGCACGCCCGGCAGGGTGCCCGCGAGCAGCAGCTTGCCGATCGAGACGTCGGCGACTGATCCGTAGATGACGAAAGGGATGCTCGGCGGGATGATCGGGCCGATGGTTGCGGAAGCCGCGGTAACGGCCGCCGAGAACTGAGGCGTGTAGCCCGCCTGCTGCATGGCGCGGATCTCGATGCGCCCGATGCTGGCGGCGTCGGCAACGGCAGAGCCGGTGACGCCCGAAAAGATCATGCTGGCGCCGATGTTGACCTGCGCCATGCCGCCGGGCAGCGGTCCGAAGATGGCCTTGGCCGGGCGGAGCATCTTGTTGGTGACGTTCGACGCGTTCATCACCTCGGCGGCGAGGATGAAAAACGGCACGGCAAGCAGCGGAAACGAGGCTAGGCCTTGGATCAGCCGCTGCGGGATCAGCGCGGAATGGACGGTGGCGGTGCCGAACCAAATCTCGGCCAGCGATCCGCCGCCGAGCGCGATCGCCACCGGCATGCCGACGAGAAGAAAGACGATGCTGGCGATGAGGAGGATCACGACAGGTCCTCCGGATCGTTCTGCTCGACATACATCTGCGCCAGTTCGTTCGGGAACAGGCCGAAGCGGGACAGGACGATGAAGAGCATGTAGAGCGCGCAGCCGACCGGCAGCGAGACGTAGATGACGAACATCGAGACGTCTGGCAGCGTGATCAGGCTGCGGCCTGACATCTGCATAGCGTAGCGCCAGCCGATATAGGCGATGAAGCCGAGCGTGACGAAGGTGACGACGTCGCTCACCGCGCGCAGCAGGGTCCGGCGCCAGCCAGAGGCGTCCTTCCAGTCGACGATCGTCATGTGCAGCCCGCTGCCCGCAAGCAGCGCAGCGCCGAGGAAGGTCACCCAGGGTATCAGGTACCGGCTGACCTCCTCGGACCATCCGAGGGAAGTATCCCAGATGGCGCGCATGGCGATGTTGACGATGCAGATCCCGAACATCGCGATGAAGCAGAGCGTCGCCAGGTGCAGCGTCGCCGCCGCGATATATCTCGTGGTCCGCATCGCCGGCACCGGTCAGGCGTTGACGCGCTTGAACAGGTCGGAGAGGTCAGCATTGCCGAGGATCGCGTCGTAGCTGTCCAGCATCACCTTCCGGAACGATTCCACGTCGGCGTCGACGAGCTTCATGCCGGCGTCGAGGAACTTCTGGCGCAGGGTGTCGTCGTCCTTCAGCCAGCGCTCGTTGAGGAAGCTCTGCGCCGCTTGGCCGGCCTCGATCAGCGCTTCCTGTACGGGCTTGTCGAAGCTCGAGAACTTCTCCTCGTTGATGACGATCCATTCCATGTTGCGGACATGGGCAGTCAGCGTCAGGAACTTCTGGACTTCGAACAGCTTGCCGGAATCGACGTAGATGTACGGGTTCTCCTGCGCCTCGACGACGCCGAGCTGAAGGCTGGTATAGACTTCCGAGAAGTTGATCGGCGTCGGGTTGGCGCCGACCGTCTGCCAGTAGCGGGTCCAGACCGGAACCTCGGGCACGCGCAGCTTCAGGCCCTTGGCGTCGGCCGCCGACTTGATCTCGCGGTTCGAGGTGAGGTGGCGCGGCGGCTGGAAATAGCTCGCGAGTACGCGGATCCCTGCTTCCTTGCGAAGTCCCTCATAGATTTCCGTGCCGATCGGCCCGTTGACCACCTCGAGCTGATGGTCGCGGTCGCGGAACACGTAGGGCGCTGCGAACAGGCCGACCTTCGGGAAGACGGTGGCCAGCACGCCGGCACTGACATCGCCGGCATCCAGCGAGCCGACCGAGATCGAATCGACGATGTCGCGCTCGCCCCCCATCTGGGCGCCCGGCAGCACCTCGACCGCCATCTGGTCGCCGAGCTTCTCCTTCAGCGTCTCGGCGAAGGCCTGCACGGCCAGGTGGTTCGGGGTCGTCGTCGTGTAGATATGCGCGAGCGCGAGCTTCGCCTGCTGCGCATGTGCCGGCAAGCGGCCGAATGCCAGCATGCCAGTGCCGGCCATGCCGAAAGCGAGGCCGCCGCGCAGGGCGTCGCGCCGAGTGATCAGTCGTGTCATGTGTTCCTCCCGAGTTGAGTTCAGTCGTGGTCGTAGATGCGCCGTGCCGTTTCGGCGCCGATGTAACCGAGCCGAAGGTCCTCCTCGACCTTGGCGCGGGACCTGTCCTGCGGATGGCCGTAGCCGCCGCCGCCAGGCGTCTTGATGAGGATCCGGTCGCCGCGGACGAGATTGGTGACCTGCCCCTTGACAGCCTGTGGCAGCTTCACCGGCTCGCCGCGATGGGTCACGGTGATCTCCGTCGGAGCCGCGCTGGTGCCGCCGAGGATGCCGAACGGAGCATGGCGCGCGCGGTCGGCCAGCACCGAGGCGGAGACGCCATCGGCCAGGAACTCAAGCTCGTAGACCATGCCGAAGCCGCCGCGGTGTTTTCCGTGGCCGGCGGACTCCTCGCGGATCGCGGCGCGATGAAATTTCAGAGGGAAGCGCTGCTCCAGCACCTCGACCGGCTGCACGCGGGCGATGCCGAGCGGCACGGTGCCGTTGACGATGCCGTCGCCCTGCTCGGAGCCGCCGTAGCCGCCGCCGTGGAAGAGATAGGTCGCGAAGGGGCGGCCATCCTTGCCGATGCCGCCGAGAGTGACGTTCGCGGCCGTGCCGAACGGCGCCGCATAGGCCACCTTCGGCACCGCCTGCGCCATGGCGCCAAAGACAACGTCGATCACACGCTGTCCGGTTTCGTTGTAGGCTGCTGTCGGGCTTGGATAGGACGCCGCGAGCACTGACCCTTCCGGGATCGCGAAGGTCACGGCGTTGAGCGCGCCTGCATTGATCGGCACGTCGGGGAAAATGTGCTTGAGCGCGACGAAGGCGGCCGAGACGGTGCATTCGCGCGGCAGGTTGATCGGTGCTGCGACCTGGGCGTCGGTGCCGGCGAAGTCGAGCACCAGCTCGTCGCCGCTCTTGCGGATCGTCAGCTCGATCGGGATGCTCTCGCGCATCCGACCGTCGCCGTCCAGATAGTCGGTGCAGCGGTAGGTTCCGTCCGGCATGGCGGCAATATGGGCGCGCATGTGCTCCTCGGAGCGGCGGCGCAGTTCGGCGAAGCCCTCGACCACGCCGTCGCGGCCGAAGCGCTCGATCACCTGCGCCATCCGCCCCGCGCCGTGCCGCACCGCGTTGAGCTGGGCGAAGAAGTCGCCACGGCTCTCGTCGGGCACGCGGATGTTGGCGAAGATCAGGTCGGCGATGCCGTTGTCGATGCCACTTGCGGAAGCGATGCGCAGGATCGGAATCCGCAGGCCTTCCTGGATGAGCGAGGTGGCCGAGGCGCCGAAGCCGCTCGCCGTGCCACCGCCGATGTCGACCCAGTGGCCGGTATTGGCGAGGAAGCAGATGAGTTCGCCCTCGTGAAAGAATGGCGCGATCAGCTTGACGTCGAGGAGATGCGTGCCGCCGAGATAGGGATCGTTGACGATGAAGACGTCGCCCACGCGCATCGTCTTCGTGTCGACATGGTCGATCAGCGACTTCACCGCATGCTGCATCGTGCCGATGAAGATCGGCAGGCCGGTTGCCCCCTGCACGATCACGCCGCCATCCCCCGCGCCATACAGCCCGCTCGCGCGGTCGAGCGCTTCCGAGATCACGGCGGAGAAGGCGGAGCGGACGAGCACCTCGTCCATCTCGTCGGCCACCTCCTCGAGGGCGCCGCGCAGCACCGCAAGGGTCAGGGCATCCAGGGACATCAGGCGCTCCTCGAGATCACGAGATTGCCGAGCTTGTCGACGGCCGCGTCCATCGCTGGCGGTAGGCAAACGGTAGAGTCGGCGGCCTCGACCACGGCCGGACCGGAGATCCGTGCGCCGATCGGCAGGTTGGTGCGCTGGTAGACATCGGCCTCGACCTGCTCGCCCCGGAACCAGACGGCCCGCCGGCCACTCGGGCTGCCGTCGCCTGAGCAGAAGCGCCGTGCGACCTTTTCGAGGTCCATCGTGACCGCGCCGCCTCGGACGATCGTGCGCAGGTAGAGAAGCCGTATCGGACGGTCGCGCGGCACGTTGTCGAAGAGCTCGCCATACTCGGCGAGGAACCGCTCCCGCAGGTCGTCCGTGGTATCGACGCCGTCGAGGTCGACCTGGATGGTATGGGTCTGGCCGTCGAAGCACATGTCCGCGCTGTGCGACACGGCGATCCGGTCGCGCGACAGCCCTTCCTCGGACAGCATCGCTGCGCCGGCGGATAGGTTCGCCTCCATCGACGCACGCAGCCCGACGACGTCGAGCTTGGACAGGACGGCATTCACCGGCGTGACGAAGTTGTGCATCAGGTCGGTCATCACGCAGCCGAGCGCCGAGGTCATGCCGGGCAGGAGCGGTACGATCACCGACTTCATGTCCATCTCCTCAAGCAGGTCGGCGGCATGCAGCGCGCCGGCTCCGCCGTAGGGGAACAGCGCGAAGCCGCGCGGATCGAGGCCCTTGCTGATGGAGATCAGCCGGATGCGCGAGGCGATGTTGCGGT